>RRZT010567523.1_pt1 | contig 11351 bp, 7 predicted proteins | sample 2165551 | NCBI WGS metagenome assembly RRZT01 (sample SAMN10456910, study PRJNA506462) | wastewater metagenome | biome: wastewater; feature: sludge; material: wastewater sludge; isolation source: wastewater sludge with Escherichia coli K12::gfp cells carrying plasmid... | place: USA: Moscow, Idaho ...
CTAGAAGCGTTGGACGCTTCACCCCACATAAATAAAGTTATCAATTAATATTAAATAGTATTTTTAGATTTAATCACTGAATCCCTACAATAATTATTATTATTCGGGGTGAAGGGGGTCGGCTCCCTTCTCTTTTTTGTTTTAAAAAAAAGGGCGTAAGCCTTACGCCCTTAATTACTAATTACTCATTCCTAATTACTAATTATTTTATCCTAGTGTTTAAAATGTCTCATATTTGTAAATACCATAGCAATTCCGTGTTTATTGCAAGCATCTATTGATTCTTGGTCTCTCATTGAACCACCTGGTTGAATAATTGCTGTAATTCCAGCTTTAGCTGCTTCTTCTACACAATCAGCAAATGGGAAAAAAGCGTCTGAAGCAAGACTAGCCCCTTTTAATATATCTGCTCCAAGATTTTCTGTTGCATGATCTATAGCTTGTTTACAAGCCCAAATTCTATTTACTTGCCCAGGTCCTACTCCAATAGAAGTTTCATCTTTTGCTATAGCAATACCGTTTGACTTAGCATATTTAACTACTTTCCAAGCAAACATCATGTCATTCATTTCTTTTTCTGTAGGTTGTCTGTCTGTAACTACTTTAAGCTCTTCATTTTCAGGTACTAATAAGTTATCTACACCTTGGATTAATAATCCTCCACCAACTTTTTTAAGGTCATAGGAACCTTGAGGATATTTATTTTCTATATTTTTAAGTTCTAAAAGTCTTATATTTTTCTTAGATTTTAATATTTCTAAAGCTTCTGCTGAAAAACTAGGAGCAACAACTATTTCAATAAATATTTTATTTATTTCTGTAGCAGTAGCAGCATCAAGTTCTCTATTTGCAACAACAATTCCACCAAATATTGAAACTGGATCAGCATTATAAGCTTTTGTCCAAGCAGTTAATAAATCACTTGCACTTCCAACTCCACAAGGATTTGCATGTTTACAAGCAACTATTGTTGGCTCAGTGTATTCTTTAAGAAGCTCTAAAGCTCCATTTGTATCGTTTATATTATTAAAAGATAATTCTTTACCATGAAGTTGAGTAGCAGTATCTAAGAATCCTTTTAAATTTCCTACTTCTTTGTAGAAAGCAGCTTCTTGATGAGGGTTTTCTCCATATCTCATATCTTGAACTTTTTCAAAAGTTAAAGTTAATTTTTCTGGATATCCAACAGCTTTTCTTTCTTTTCTCATGTAGTTCGCTATAAGAGCATCATAACTTGCAGTATGCTCAAATACTTTTGAAGAAAGATAAAAGTTTGTGTCTACTGATACTTTTTTATTGGCTTTTAGTTCATCAAGTACTACTTGATAGTCTGCTGGGTCAACAAGAACTGAAACGTCTTGATAGTTTTTTGCAGCAGATCTAAGCATAGTAGGCCCACCAATATCTATATTTTCTATAGCTTCTTCTCTTTCTACACCTTCTTTTAATATAGTTTGTTTAAATGGATATAAATTTACTACAACTATATCAATAAGCTCTACATTTAATTCTTTAACTTGTTTCATGTGTTCTTCATTGGCTCTTATTGCAAGAAGTCCTGCATGGATATTTGGATGTAAAGTTTTTACTCTTCCGTCAAGGCATTCTGGGAATCCTGTTACATCAGATATTCCTATTACAGGTAAACCTGCATCTTCTAAAGTTTTGTGTGTTCCCCCTGTAGAAATTATCTCTACTCCTAATGCTACTAATTCTTTTGCAAAATCTACAATTCCAGTTTTGTCTGATACGCTTATTAAAGCTCTCATTAAACTACCTCCGTTTATTTAAAATTTAATTTATATACAACATTATCTTGGGCTTTGCCCAAACCCACAAGCGTCGGACGCTTTTTGCGAAGCTTATCCTGTGGAGACCCCACCGAAAAAGATTTAATCATATCAATTAATAACTAATTTCTGATATTTTTAAGGGGTGAAGGGGGCTTGCTCCCTTCTGTTTTGACCTTAACTCTAACATAGAGTAATTTTTCCAACAAGTGAGGAGTTCCCCCAACTCCTTACTTGTCAGATGACTTTCAATGATTTTATATTCAACCAATACCAATTCAGTTAAACAAAAGATAAAAACCCAAAGCTTCATATTTAATTTGTCTTCCACAACAAATCTTTAGATATAAGCTAAATTATCAGATGTTTTACTCTATCTTCCACAATAGAGCTATCATTAAAAGTCTTTATGCATAATAATTTTGCAAACTCATGTTTAGCAAATATCTTCCACAATATTTGCTTTATTTAATCTCCATACACTTAGTTTAAGAGAGGTCTTAAACTAAACTTTAACCTACAAGTCCCTACAACCAAATCCCCATTTAGCGTAATAAAAAAACCGCCTGAACGAAACAGTATGTATAACATACTATTTTCGCCCAGACGGTCGGCATTTCTCATAATATCTACAGTCCCCGTGGGTACTCCCACATTATCTTCCGTCGGTCGTGTAGACTCTTAAATTGTCATCTCAATAAGCTTTATTGATAAGTTATTATAGCATTTTCCGCTTTTTCTAGCAAGAAAAAATTTATAAAATACTTAATCTATTTCAGACAATTACTAACTAATTACTAATTACTAACTACTAATTGTTTTTATAACTTCTACAAACAACTTATGTTCTTGCTCAAGTACTCTTTTTTGAACATCTTCTGGAGTATCAGTAGGATAAACAGGAACTTTCGCTTGTTTTATAGTAGCACCAGTATCAATTCCTGCATTTACATAATGAACAGTACATCCACTTTCAGTTTCTTTAGCCTCTACCACTGCCTTATGAACATTCATACCGTACATTCCTTTCCCACCAAATTTTGGAAGTAAAGAAGGATGAATATTTATAAGTTTGTTTGGCCAAAGTTTAGAGACTTCTCCGTCCAATCTAGAAAGATACCCTGCCAAAACAATTAAATCAGTATCTTCTGCTATGTTTTTAAATATCTCTTTAGTAAGCTCTTTCCCATAAACTTTTCTGTCTACAAGTAAAGTCTTTATTCCATGTTTTTTTGCTCTTTCAAGTCCGTAAGCTTCTCTATCTGCAATAACTACATCTATTTTTGCATTTAAATAACTGCTTTCTATTGCGTCTATAATACATTGAAGATTCGAGCCTCCACCTGAAAGAAGAACTGCTATCTTAAACATATTTTTGTGTCACCTTTTTTAATTTCTCCAATTATATAAGCGTCTTCGCCTTTAGCTATCAAAGATTCTACCGCTTTATCTGCTAAAGATTTATCAACAACTAAAGTCATTCCTACACCCATATTAAAAGTTCCAAACATTTCATGCTCTTTAACGCCTTTAGTTCCAAGGTATTTAAATATCGGTAAAACTTTTACTTTTGATAATTCAATATCAGCTTGTAATCCTTCTGGTATTATTCTAGGTACATTTTCTTCTAAACCTCCACCAGTTATATGAGCAATTCCAGCTACTTCTATTTCTTCAAGAAGTTCTAATACAGGTTTAACATATAATCTAGTTGGTTTTAGTAATTCTTCATGAATAGGTTTTCCTTCAAATTCTACATCATAATCAGGAATTAATTTTCTAACTAAAGAGAATCCATTTGAATGTAATCCATTAGATTTTAATGCAATGATTACATCTCCTTCTTTAATTTTATCTCCAGTTATTATTTCATCTTTTTCAACTACTCCTACAGAAAATCCTGCTATATCATAGTCTCCAACTTTATAGAATCCTGGCATTTCAGCAGTTTCTCCGCCAACTAATGCTGTTCCTGTTTCTTTACATGCATTAGCCATTCCTATAACAAGTCTACTAGACACCTCAGAATCAAGTTTTCCACAAGCCAAATAATCTAAGAAAAATAATGGTTTAGCCCCATGGCATAAAATATCGTTAACAACCATTGCAACACAATCTTGTCCAACAGTATCGTAATTTTTAGTTTTCATTGCTATTTCAAGCTTAGTTCCTACTCCATCAGTTCCCGAAACTAAAACTGGATTTTTATATTGACCCAAAGCATACATACTTCCAAAACTTCCAAGTCCTGTTAATACATTTGCTGAATGTGTAGCTTTTGCAGCGTCTTTTATTTTGTCTACTGCTTTATATCCTTCTACTTTATCTACTCCTGCATCTTTATAAGATATCATTTCTTCTCCTTTTTGATAAATACAAATATTTTAAATTCGAAGCGTAGGACGCTTCACCCCTTATAAACTTTGATATTTGATATTGGGTTTGCTATCAGCGAACCCCTACAAAAATTTCTAACTGTTAATTCTTAACCATTAAATGTGTTTTTCTGGGGTGAAGGGGATATTTCCCCTTCTCTTTTGATTTAAATAATAATTATTTGGGTTCATGTAATGAACCTCTACTTAAAATTACTAATTCCTAACTGCTACCTACTAATTGTCTTTCCTACTCTCCCATAGGTGCATAAATTGGATATACTCCATTAAAACAACCAAGACAGTACTTTTTATCACAAAGAGATTTTTGTAAATTTGGAAGACTTAGATAGTCTAGAGTATCTGCTCCAATTTGTTCTGCTATTTCCTCTACAGTCATTTGAGCTGCAATAAGTTCACTTCTATGAGCTGTGTCTATTCCAAAATAACAAGGGAACCTAACTGCTGGAGATGCCGATTTAAAATGAATTTCTTTTGCCCCTGCATCTCTAAGTTGTTTAATTAGTTTTTTAGAAGTTGTTCCTCTTACAAGAGAATCATCTATAACAACAACTCTTTTCCCTTCTACACAGGCTTTCAAAACATTAAGTTTAGCAGCAACTGCTTTTTCTCTAAGTTCTTGACTTGGAACTATAAAAGTCCTAGCTATATATTTATTTTTGATTATTCCAACTCCATAAGGTATACCAGAAGCTTCCGAATATCCTATAGCTGCCGGAATCCCACTATCTGGCACTCCTATTACTACATCAGCTTCTATATTTTGTTGTTCCCAAAGTCTTCTACCTGCTTGGTATCTAGCTTCATAAACAGATATTCCGTCCATTGTACTATCAGGTCTTGCAAAATAGATATATTCAAAAGAACAAGGAGAGTTATAAGCTCTTTCAGCAAATTTAATTGATTTAAGACCTGTTTCATCAATTATAACCATTTCACCTGGTTCAATATCTCTTAAAAATTTTGCTCCGATAGCATCAAGTCCACAACTCTCTGATGATAATGCAAAACCACCATTAGAAAGTTCTCCAAGACAAAGAGGTCTAATTCCATGAGGATCTCTAAATCCAATTAGTTTATTTTCTATAGTCATTACTACAGCGTAAGCCCCTTGAATAAAGTTTATAGCTTCTACTATAGCTTGTTCAAGTCCTTTAGCCGCCTTTCTTGAAATTAGGCTTAAAATTACTTCCGAATCTATCGTTGACTGAAATACAGCCCCTGTTTCTTCAAGTAATTCTCTAATAACTTTAGCATTAGTTAATGTCCCATTATGAGCTATTGCTAGTTGTCCAAGCTTACTGTAACCTTCTAAAGGTTGAGCATTATTAGAACAAGAATCTCCACAAGTAGAATATCTCACATGCCCTATAGCTACACTCCCTTCCAAAGTCTCAAGAGTTCTATCATCAAATACAGTAGCTACAAGTCCCATGGCTTTATGAGTAACTATTTTCCCAGCCTTTGATATTGACATACCAGCACTTTCTTGCCCTCTATGTTGCAATGCAAATAGTCCGTAGTACATATGTGCTGCTACAGATGGTTCATCCTTTGTATAAACACCGAATACACCACATTCTTCTTCCATCTTATCTATATCATATTTACTATTCATTTATTCTCCCAACCTTTTTAATATTTCCATATATGCTTCTTCAACACTTCCAAGGTCTCTTCTGAATCTATCTTTATCCAGTTTTTCTCCAGTCGCTTTATCCCATAATCTGCAAGTATCTGGAGTAATTTCATCAGCTAACTTGATTTCTCCGTCTTTGTTTCTTCCAAATTCAATTTTGAAATCCACAAGAGTTATTCCTTCTTTATCAAAGACTTCTTTTAACAAATTATTGATTTTTCCAGTTGTTGCATAAATTTCATCTAATTCTTCATAAGTACAAAGTCCCATAGCCACAGCATGATGGTCATTTATAAGTGGGTCGCCATAAGCATCATTTTTGTAACAAATTTCAAATATTGTATTACTAGGTTTTGTACCTTCAGGTATTCCTACTCTAAGAGCCATAGAACCTGCAATAAGATTTCTCACTATAACTTCAAGAGGAACTATTTCCAACTTTTCACATAGTTGGTCTCTATCATTAATCATTTCTTTGAAATGAGTTCTAACTCCATTTTCTTCAAGTTTTTTATATAGAATACTTGTTATTTTATTATTTAATATACCTTTATTTTCAATAGTACCTTTTTTAGCACCATTTCCCGCAGTGGCATCATCTTTGTAATGAATAATTACCAAATTTTCATCATTAGTACTATAAATTTGTTTTGCTTTACCCTCATACATTAGCTCTATTTTTTCCAATTTAAGCCTCCAATTTTTTATTAATTAAGCCCATCCATACGCCGTTTGCGTATGGATGGGGACTGAAATACGGGGCGTAGCCCCGAACCCCACGGCAAGGATTCCTTGCCAATCCTTTTTTCTATAAGACTGCGTAATTCACCTAGTAATTAGTAATTTTCTTAATTCCTAACTACTAACTCTAAATTCCTAATTATTATCTAAAATATTTTACCCCATTTTCAAATATTAACTGGTCTTTCTCACCAATTATATTTTTAAATACATTTTTACCTATTCTCTCAGAATGTCCCATTTTACCCAATATTCTTCCATCTAAAGAAGATATTCCTTCTATTGCTGCAAAAGAACCATTTGGATTAAATTCTCCATTCATAGTTGGTACTCCGTCAAAATTTACATATTGAGTAGCAACTTGTCCATTTTTAAATAACTCTTCTATTAACTCATTTGATGCTACAAATTTTCCCTCTCCATGAGAAACTGCAACTTCATGTATAGCTCCAAGTGGAGTATCCATTAGCCATGGAGATTTGTTTGATGTGATTCTTGTATGAACTATTTTTGTAATGTGTCTGTTTATGTTATTTTTCGCTAAAGTCGGTGAATCTTTCGTAACATCACCAATTTTTCCATTTGGTAGAAGTCCTGATTTTATTAGAGCTTGGAATCCATTACATATTCCTAATATAAGTCCATCTCTATCTAGTAAATCTTCTACTGCCTTTTTAATTTTTTCATTTAGAAGTACATTAGCAACAAATTTTCCCGAACCATCTGGTTCATCTCCTGCCGAAAATCCTCCTGGGAACATTAATATTTGAGAATTATTAATTTCTTTTACAAAAGCTTCAACAGATTCTTCAATAAGACTATGATTTAGATTTCTAAAAGTAAGAGTCTTAGCATTTGCCCCTGCTCTTATAAAGGCATTTACCGAATCATATTCTGAGTTAGTTCCTGGGAAAGCTGGTACAAATACATTTGGTTTAATATTTAAACCTTTAGTAGAAACATTAATAGTTCCTTTGTAATCTCTTATTTCTAAATCTTTCTTATCTCTATCAACTATTCTTGGATATAAATGTTCATAAGTTCCTAAATAAGCTGTAATAGCCTCTTCTATTGTTATTATTTCATTTGATATTTTGATTTCTTTAGCTTTTGTAGTTTTTCCCAGTAAAATAGCATTGTTGAAACTTAATTCTTCTACTGATTCAACAACTAAAGTTCCATAGTCATAAGAGAATAAATCTAATTCCTTTACAAGTTCTACTCCAATTTTATTACCAAAAGTCATTTTTGCTAAACTTTCAACTAATCCACCATTTTTTATTGTAGAAGCACTTACAATTTTCCCTTTTGTAATATTTTCATATACAAAATCATAGTTTTCTTTAAGCTCTTCTATATTTGGCATTAAATCTTTTGTAGGATTATGTTTAACCAAATATACAAAGTTTCCGCTATTTTTAAACTCAGCCGAAATTATATTATCAGCCGATTCTGTATTTACTGCAAAAGAAATTAGTGTTGGCGGAACATGTATGTTATTAAAAGTTCCTGACATTGAATCTTTTCCACCTATAGCAGGAAGTCCGAAAGATTTTTGTACAAATAAAGTTCCCAATAATGCGCTAAATGGTTTTCCCCATTTTTCTTTATTATCTCCAAGTCTTTCAAAGTACTCTTGGAAAGAGAATCTAATTCCTTGCCATTTTCCTCCTACTGCTACGATTTTTGATATACTTTCTACCACTGCATAAGCTGCTCCATGGAATGGTGACCACTCTGATATAAAAGGATTATATCCAAAAGTCATAATAGACGCTGTGTTGCTTTCTGCTCCCATTACAGGAATTTTTTGTACAGAAGCTTCTTGTTCTGTAAGTTGATATTTCCCTCCATAAGGCATTAATACTGTAGAAGCTCCAACATGACTGTCAAACATTTCTACCATACCTTGTTGTGAAGCTACATTATCAGATTTAAGCAAATTAATTACTTTTTCTTTAATACTTTTTCCTTCTACTTTTGGACTTGGGAAAGCTCCGTTTATATCTTGAACCACTATAGAAGTTTCATTTCTAACTCCATTAGTATCAAGGAAAGCTCTTGAAAGGTTAACTATAGTATTTCCTTTCCAGCTCATAACAAGTCTGTTTTCTTCTTTTACCTCGGCTACTATAGAAGTTTCTAAATTTTCTAAAGAAGCATATTTACAAAACTCTTCTACATCTTCTTTTGCAACTACTACAGCCATTCTCTCTTGAGACTCAGATATAGCAAGCTCTGTACCGTTAAGTCCAAGGTATTTTACAGGAACTTTGTCAAGATCTATGCAAAGTCCATCGGCAAGTTCTCCTATAGCTACCGATACTCCTCCGGCTCCAAAGTCATTACATTTTTTTATTAATTTAGTTACTTTATCATTTCTAAATAATTTTTGAATTTTTCTTTCTTCTGGCGCATTTCCTTTTTGTACTTCAGCAGAACAAGTTGCTATTGATTCAGTTGTATGTTCTTTTGATGAACCTGTAGCTCCTCCACATCCATCTCTTCCAGTTTTCCCCCCAAGAAGTATTATTATATCTCCCGTAAGAGGTTTTTCTCTTCTTACCCAATCTTCTTTAACTGCTCCAACTACTGCTCCAACTTCCATTCTTTTTGCCTTGTATCCTTCATGGAATATTTCTTTTACAAAAGTTGTAGCAAGTCCAATTTGATTTCCATAAGAGCTATATCCGTTGGCTGCTCCTTTAGAAATTCTGCTTTGAGGCAATTTCCCTTCCATTGTATCTTCAAGTTTCTCGTTTATATTTGCTGCACCTGTAATACGCATAGCTTGATATACATAAGATCTTCCAGATAAAGGATCTCTTATAGCTCCTCCTACACAAGTAGAAGCTCCTCCAAAAGGTTCAATTTCTGTTGGATGATTATGAGTTTCATTTTTAAACATTAATAACCAATCTTCTAGTTGTCCATTAACATCTACTTTAATTCTTACAGAACAAGCATTTATTTCATCACTTACTTCAAGGTCGTTAAGATTACCCTTCTTTCTTTCCTCTTTTCCGCTAATTGTTGCCATATCTATAAGAGACATTGGTTTTTTCCCACCATGAACATAGTCTCTTGATTCCAAATATTCATCAAAGGTTTTTTGTAGCACTTGACTAAATTGTCCCTTAGGGAAAACTACATTTTTGATTTCAGTTTCAAAAGTTGTATGTCTACAATGATCTGACCAGTAAGTGTCTAAAACTTTAATTTCAGTCTCACTTGGGTCTCTTTTTTCTTCGTTTTTAAAATAATTTTGAACAAATAAGATATCTTTTTCAGACATAGCTAGTCCTAATTCTTTTCTAAACGCTAATGCTTCCTCTTCAGTATAGTTTATGAACCCTTCATAAAAAGGTACTTCATGAGGAACATCTACTTTATCAAGAGCTAAAGGACTTTCTAAATCTTTTTCTCTAGTTTCTATAGGGTTTATGTAATACTCTTTAATTCTTCTTAACTCTTCTTCTCCAAGTTCTCCCTCAAGTATGATTAGTTTTCCACTTTTAACAGCAGTATCACTACTTTCTGAAATAAGCCCCAAACATTGTACTGCTGAATCGGCTCTTTGATCAAATTGCCCTGGTAAAAATTCTACTGCAAAATATTTTTTTCCTTGTAAATCAATTTCATCATAAACCTCATCTGTTGCAGGCTCAGCAAAAATACTATCTTTTGCTTTGGAAAGATCTTCAGAGTTTATGTTAAAAATATCATAAACATTAAGAAGTCTTAAATTTTGTAGAGTATCTATTTGAAGATTTTCTTTAAAATCTCCCAATAAGCTTTTTGCTTCCACTTCAAAACCGGCTCTTTTCTCTACATAAATCCTGTAGTTGTTCATAATTCCTCCTCTAGATTAAAATTAAAAAAAGTGTTTAAGTAGACACTTTGCCCGTAAAGAGCAAAATACATACTAAAACACTTTTTTGGTATACAAAAAAATAAATATGTATCGCCCATAGAAAGTGATTTGAGGTCACTAGTAGAAACGCTAGTCCATATTACTAGCATATATGAGGATAATTTGTACACAGTTTTAGTATTTGCACTTCCACGTTACAAATAAAAAAACCCAAGTTATGTCCTTGAGTGACATTACTTAGGTAAGTCTGTCACTCATAGCATGGTCATTCGGTGACCCGTAGAAACTCCCGACCAATTACGAGATTATATGAGTAAAAAATTGAAATTTTGTTTAATTTATTATTAAAATTTTAAAAAATCATTTTATAAAATTGACTTCCGCAAATACCTCGGAAAGCCTTAATCTTTATAACTAATAATATCAATTTTACTGTCTTATGTCAACTGTTTTTTATTATCTAGACTTATTAAAAAGCTATTTTTAGCTTTTATAAAAAATCATAAACTTTTGTTTAATAGATTCTAAACTATTAAGAGCATATAGAATAAACATATAAAAAACATATTTTTAATCCCTATAAATACATCGTAACTGCTCGGACTACACCCAAACGCCTACGCCAAAGGCGTGGACGTTTGGGTGTGAAATCCACGGGGCGTTGCCCCGAACCCCATAAAAACAAAAAAATTCAAATTGTTTATCTGGTTATGCCTGAGTAGTTACAAAACATCATAAAAAAGTCCAAGCTAAAATTCGGCTTATTTTTTGGCCTTGTGACATATTTATAACTTTTATTTCTTTAGCTCCAATTTTTTTCAAAAGTTTATCTAAGGGTTTTATATTCTCTCCCTTAGAAACAAGAGAAGTGAACCAAATGATATTATCTTTAAATTCGAGACTTTCTTTTA
>RRZT012373503.1_pt1 | contig 11350 bp, 5 predicted proteins | sample 2165551 | NCBI WGS metagenome assembly RRZT01 (sample SAMN10456910, study PRJNA506462) | wastewater metagenome | biome: wastewater; feature: sludge; material: wastewater sludge; isolation source: wastewater sludge with Escherichia coli K12::gfp cells carrying plasmid... | place: USA: Moscow, Idaho ...
GCATGTACAGCATGCCGGATATTGGCAGGCATAATAATGCTTTCGCCGGTTTCGAGGTCAAAAGGACTTCCATCGATAACTACTTGTCCGCGACCATCGAGTACTTGTACAATGGCATCGTAAGGAGCTGTATGTTCGCTGAGAAACTCACCTTTGTCAAAAGCGAAAAGGGTTACATTACCACGCTCATTGCGGATAATAATTTTGCTCACTACCGAACCCTGTGCATATTGTACCTTTTCGGTCATTGAGAATTTTTCTCCAATCGGAAAATTCTTATTAGCTTGTTTGGGTGCAAATTTGAAATCGCTCATATTCTTATGTATTGATATTTTTATTTGGAAATTATTTTGTTTTTTTTGATACTGCAAAGATATAAAGCCCAAAATGTATAAAGTGTCACAGTTGTTACACTTTGAGAAAAAAGAGGAGAAATAGAGGAAAAAAACATACAAAAAACGACAAGGAGCATAACCAACCGGCTACACTCCTTATCAACAAATAAAAACCTAAATTGGTATGGATAAATTTTTTGTCGCAATTTCGACTATACGCTTATCCTTTTTTAAAAAGACTACCAAGTTTATCTATAATACTTTTCTCTTTTGCTTCATCCTTTCTAACAAATCGGTGAGCATAAGGTTTATCTTCGCTAATAGTATCGTTTTCTTCAATTTCCGGAATTTCAATATCTTTGACCCGACCAGTTAAAACATCGTCTTTTGTGCTTTCTTCAGAAGATACAATATCTTCGATTGGCTCAATAATATCATTAAAACATATCTTCACAACAGAAACATTATCTCTTCCACCCATAGCCTTTGCTGCATTGACCAAATCTTCCGAGTTGCCATTATTTTCGAGAATTTTCTCTATTTCAGCATCAGCAATCATATCGTTTAATCCATCGGAACAAAGCACAAAAACATCGTCTTCGAAAACAGCATTCATTTCAAGAAAATCAATAAAAACCTCATCTCCTGCCCCAATCGAATTACAAATCAGGTTCGATGCTGCTTTCGGGTCGATCATATTACGAGCAGAATGATCGGTTGACATTTGAGACAAAATACCATCTCTGTACCTATATAATCTACTGTCGCCAACATTAAACCAAAAAACGCTGTTTTCATAAATCAGGATTCCCACTAAGGTAGTCCCCATATTATAAAATTCAGGAATACTTTTTCCCTTGTTTAAAACCAAAGAATGAATATCCTGAATCCATTTATCAAACTCATTTCGTAAGTCATTGTCAGATAAATCAGAGGGAAGCGCATGTACAAATTCGTCGAGACTACCCACAGCCAGTTCGCTAGCAAATTCTCCACCATTATGACCGCCCATACCATCTGCCACAGCCACTACTAAAGGCATGCCATCCATCGGTTCAACCTGCAACTGCAAACGCGCATCACGTATAAATTCGCCCTGCACAAGCACAATATCTTCGTTGTGTTCGCGAACACAACCCACATTACTTATTGCGTCGATTTTAACCAACATGATTATTAGGTTTTAATAGTCATTATTTTTCCACAACAAATTCTATATCCGCAATTTTCAGTTTTCCACCTATATAAATGCGACATGGCACATTGGGTTGAAGCTGAATATTGTTGTAAAAGGTACCATTGGTAGAATCCAAATCGGTGACAGTCCATCCATTAGGTGTAGCATCGAAGCGGGCATGAGTGCCCGACACATATGCCTGACTTCCAAAAACATTCACATACGGTCCGTTTTTACGTCCAATAATCGCCTGAGCTTGAGCCTGCAATCTTGCCTGCAATGCCTGACAAAATAAAACAGGTGCAGTTTGGCTGTCGATATTAACTGTTGGTTTACGAACCGTAGCTTCTCCGTTGGTATTCGCAGGTGGTGCTATTGGTTGAGATACATTCAAATTATTAACAGGTTGTTGCAGAGTTGTATTATTATCATTGTTAGCATTTTGAGAAATAACATTCGGCGACGAATTTTGTGTATCCCGTTCTTTAGCTGTAGTGAGAATACTTCCACACTGCGTGCAACGATTTCCTTTGCCATAGGTACGGCATTGCGGACAAACTTTTAGTTCCTGGCCACACTGATCACAATACCATGAATCGTTATCGATGGAAGCTTTACATTTAGGACAATCTATCATACATTAATTTTTACATCATTGAATATCAATTAATTTCAATACATTTAAATCATCGGAATTAAACCCGGGAGTTCCGAAAATAACCGACAATCTGTTGCTTTGTTTGGTAATAGCACTTTCGAACAATTTGCGAACCTCACGTGCATTGGCAAAATTCTTATCCTTATGTGTTACAATATTTTCAAAAATTTCAGGTACAGCTGCATCAGCTTCAGCATCGAGTGTCATACCTTTTTTTGCCACCATCGACCGGAAAATAATAGTCATTTCGTCGGCTGAGTAATCGGGGAAATGAATTTTTTTCGAAAATCTTGAAGGCAAGCCCGGATTCGAATCGAGGAAAGTATTCATTTCGTTGGAATAACCGGCAACAATACAAATAAATTTACCTTTGTCGTCTTCCAAGCGTTTTAGTAAAGTATTGATTGCTTCTAAACCAAACGAATCCTGGGCACCACCATTGAGCGTATAAGCTTCGTCGATAAACAAAACACCACCCATAGCACTGTCGATTATTTGATTCGTCTTAATGGCTGTTTGCCCTGTAAAACCAGCTACCAAAGCACTTCGGTCAGCCTCAATTAGATGTCCGCGCGATAAAATTCCAATCGATTTAAATACATCGGCCATAATTCGGGCTACAGTTGTTTTCCCTGTCCCCGGATTGCCCGAAAACACAAAATGTGAACTGATCACAGTTTTTTGTCCTCCCATTTCGGCGCGTTGTTGCTCCATATTGAGGAATGCCACCAAGTTACGCACTTCATCTTTCACGCTGCTGAGTCCGGTCAATAAATTGAGTTGACCCAAAGCAGCATTGACATCAATTGTAGCATTTGATTCCGACGGAATATCCTCAGGTGTGATTGTAATCAAAACCTCATCGGTCATTTCGTCGGGCGAAAACAATGAAACCCGGTTTGATAAACGCGAGACTGTAGCATCGAACATTTTTCGCATTTCGCGCGCATTACCAAAGTTTTTACTTTTTGCATCAACTTTCTGTTTAATGGCTTTTAGAAGTACATTTTTTGAATTATCGGTTAAAATGAATTTTTTCTTTTTAACCTGCCCCATGAATATCTCGTACAATTCATCGGCAGTATAATCGTCGATATGAATGCGATGTGTCAAACGACTTTCAATGCCGGGATTTACGCGCACAAACTGCTCCATCTCAGTTTGATAACCTGCAATTATCACTACAAATTTGCCCCTATCATCTTCCATGCGTTTCATAAGTGTTTCGATGGCTTCGGTGCCACCTTTGTCTTTTTGACCGCCCTGATCGAGAGGCGCAAGCGTGTAAGCCTCATCAACAAATAAGATTCCACCCATTGCCCTGTCGCAAAGCTTATTTACCAATTTTGGAGTTTCGCCTGCATATTCGCTCACCATTTGGCTTCGTTCCACTTCAATTACTTTATCGGAAGGAAGCAAACCTATCGATTTAAAAATTTCGCCTAATTTACGTGCCACTGTAGTTTTCCCTGTTCCCGGATTGCCGGTAAGCATAAGGTTTAAAGCCAGAATATCGGCTCCGGCAAGTCCTCTTTCCATGCGCATTTTATTAAATTCAATTTGTCGCGCTAATAGTTTTATAGCTTCTTTTACCGAATTCATGCCCACAAATTCATCCATCTCAGACATTATATCAGTCAGCGATTTTGCTTTGCTAAACGACTCACCTTCAATATCGGCACGGGTTAAGATATTAAGCATCTCCGGATTAAAATCAGGAGATTTGAAAACAGCTGCCAGCCTGTTTCCCTGACGGGTTACAGCTTCATCGAATAATCTATTTACTTCGCGTGCATTACCAAAATTCTTGTCACGTGAAAGAAAAATGCCTTCAAAAAAGTTTTTCAAGCCGGCATCTGCATCTGCATCGAGTTGCATTTTTTTCTTTTTCACCGCATTTCTGAAAATTTCGGACAATTCGTCGGGTTTATAATCCTCAAATACAATTTTTCGATTGAAACGCGACTGTAAACCCGGATTCGAATCAATGAAATTATGCATTTCTTTGGTATATCCCGCTACAATGCAAATAAATTTTCCTTTGTCGTCGGTCAATCTTTTTAGCAAAGTATCAATGGCTTCTTTTCCAAATGTATCGCTATCGCCATTTTGAAGCGTATAAGCCTCATCGATAAACAAAACACCACCCATGGCCGAATCAATAAGCTGATTTGTTTTGATAGCCGTTTGGCCGGTAAAAGCTCCCACCAAAGCGCTACGGTCAGCTTCCATTAAATGTCCGCGCGATAATATACCAAGCGATTTAAACACATCGGCCATAATGCGCGCCACTGTAGTTTTTCCTGTTCCGGGATTGCCCGAAAACACAAAATGCGACCCAAACTGTACTTTTTCGCCACCGGCAAGCGTTCGCTGCTGTTCGATATTTAGTTTTGCCACAAGACTGCGAACTTCGTTTTTTACTTCCGTAAGTCCCGTCAATTCGTTTAATCCCTTCATGCATTCGTCCATATCAAGTGCCTTGGGCTCTTCGTAAGGAATATCCTCAGGCAAAATAGTTTGAAGAATTTCATTGTCAGGGTTTTGCAATGTACTCAGTCGTTTCGACAAGCGTGTAGTGGTTTCTTCGAACATTCGGCGTATTTCGCGTGCATTGGCAAATGCACGGTCTCTGTTCTCGTACAAAACAGTAATGGCCTTGCGTAACCTTTCTTCGGCTGTTGGGTGTAAAATGTATTTCTTTTTTCGTACCTGAAGTTTATATATCTCAAAAAGTTCTTCGGGCACATAGTCATCAATGTGCAATTTACTGTCGAATCGACTTTTCAATCCATCGTTAGCATTCAGAAAATTATTCATTTCGGTTTGATAGCCGGCAGCAATGACCACAAATTTGTCTCTGTCGTCCTCCATTCGTTTCATTAAGGTTTCAACAGCCTCGGTGCCGTACTTATCCTTCTCGTTGCCCGACGATTGAGGAGTTAGCGTGTAAGCTTCATCCACAAACAAAATTCCGCCCATGGCTTTATCGCACAAATCGTTCACTATTTTTGGAGTTTCGCCAATATACTGTCCAACCATCTTGCTTCTATCCACCTCCACCACGTTGCCAGTGTCGAGAAAACCAATGGCTTCGAATATTTCACCTAATTTTCGTGCAATAGTTGTTTTTCCGGTTCCGGGATTTCCTGTCAGAACAATGTGCATAGCAGGTTTATCTTCGGCTGACAATCCACGTTCAATACGCTCCTGATAGGTTTTTACCTTCTGAGCAATATCGCGCACAGCATCTTTCACCGTTTTCATACCAATAAAATCGTCCAATTCAGCCAAAATCTGATCTAAGGTTTTGTCCTCGGGTACATAACCCTTTATATCATCGGGCAACACCTCCATATTGTCGAGATTTGCATTAGTACGATTGAGATGCGAAGTAAAAATCTCCTCAGCCTTTTCAGCCGCCAAATGTCCGTTTCCAAACGAATCGTCTTTTGTTTTGACAGCATATTTGAGCTGTGCACTCAGTTTTTTATGCGCATCAGAACCAAGCGTTAAGCCAAAATATTTGTTTTTAAGCTTTTGAATGCATATTTCCTTAAGTTCATCGCAGGAATAATCGGGCAAACGAAATAAATATCTGAACCGATTGCGAACAGCAGGATTTGCTGCCAAAAAACTATCGAAACCACCAGGCAATCCAGCTAAAATTACAATCGGATCATTTTCCCAATGACTCATTTCCACAAACAGTTTGTCGAGTTTATTTATATCGTTTGAATAGCCATCGGGGAGTAATTTTTGTGCATTATCCACAAATAAAATTCCTCCCTTTGCAGCTTTGATATTACGATCCCAGTCTTTTACAAAATTATCGTAATCCACAGCATCAACCATGTGAAGCTTGGTAGATGTTACAATTCCATTTGAGTAAAATAAATCCTGCAATATGGACGCAAGCAGAGTTTTTCCTGTACCTGTGCTTCCGATAATGACGGTATTCATGCTTATCCTGATATTGCTCCCGCTGGCAATAGCACGTTGTTTCAAAGACTGATAGGTATTGATAAGTGACTGAATTTCTGATTTTACATCTTTCATTCCCACCAAACTGTCGAGCGCACCATTCGACTTTAGTGCCAATGGCAATCCGCAGTATTTACAAAATTTAGCCGATTCACGGTTTTGCTTTTTACAACTTTCACACTCCATAATCTGTCAATTATTATCGCTTTCGGTCAGCTGTTTTACAAACTCAAATTTCACTCTCTGACTCGAATTCTGATCTCTGAAATTTCCCCTCAAAGTATCTAAATTCTCAGTCAATTCAGCTTTGTAACTTCCATCTAATTTTTTGTTCTTATCCACATCGGTAAAATTTAGTGTTCTTTCTTTAAAATCAAAAACACCTTTAATGCTTTCAGTCACAGACTTTTTATATTTCACCGAAAGACTTCCATGCACCGAATCGCCCACCAAAGAGTCGATGGTCAAAACTGCAGCTCTTTCATCAAAAATGCCCTCCCAAATACCAGGAAAATTCGTTATTTGCTCATCCGACATAATAAAACCGGCTTTTACAAAAAGATTTTTTCGCAATGGTACATCGTAAAACTGTGGATGCAGTAAGAAAAATGCAGTACTTAGCAAAACAAAAGTAAGAATGCCCGGAATTATCCAGCTCAGCAGTTTTTTGCGACTTCGTGCCAAATCGTCGTAAAAACCTGTCAAAGCTCCTTCTGTACTCGACTCAAAATTACCATCTTTTGAAGGGTGAAAAGCGTGATACAGAGGCTCAAGCACCTGGCTATCGAAATTATCATCAGCAAGTAGCTCTTTTCGCAAAGCTTTTGTGGACGAAAACGGACCGAAAGCAGCCCAAATAAAACCGCCAATACCCAAAACAACCAATATAATGGAAAGTATATTAAGTACTGGAAATAACAATGTAACAATAAGATATACCACATAGTACAAAATTAATGCTTCTATCAAACCGGCAATCAAACTAGCAAAAAAGCCGCCATCGTTATTTACAATCCAGGTGTATATACCCAACACAATGGTAGCCAGCACCCAATAAGCCGAACTAACTTTCCAGAATGCACCCGGAAGTGGATTTTCGGTCAACGGAATTTTGTAAATTATAAGCCATGCCAACAACAATCCGGATGGAATAATGAATAAAAGACCAAATATTAAACGCATCACATTCAATGACGACATTCTTTTCTTTACTTTATCTTTTATTTTTTTACCGTTATCAATTGCTTCGAAAAATCTTCTGGCCTCAGGATTACTTTCGTTTAACTCCTGTAGCTTATTCACATAGCTTACTGTAAGCGTTTCGTAAGCACCACTTTCGTTCAGTTCAGCAAATGGATCTTCCTGATAAAAAATAGTCAACCAGTTTTTTAAGGTTCCTTTTTCGAGTTCGGATGCAATTTCAGCAGGGTCGATTGCTGCAAGTTCATCTAAATTATACACGTATTTTTTACTCTTCTTAAAATAAAAATACGGGTCGAACCCCAAACCTTTAATGGCTTTATACAAAGCAATTTCCTTGTTGTACGGGCCACATTTTTTCTTATTATCCCCCTTTTTTATTTCAAAGCAAAACTTCACCCAATCTAACTCCTTTTTCCAGTTTTTCGATTGAAAATAATAGTATAAGATTGACTGGTCGTTTGTCAACTCATCGATACACATATCGAGATACGTGTTTTTTTCTTTTTCCTGAAATTTTCGACGAGCATAATGGTTGAACAGATTTCCTATTTCTGTTTGAGTAAAATAATACTGGTCGTCGTTCTCGTTGGGCAAATACAGGTTAAACGAAACTAATTTATTCATATTAAATAAAATAGCATGTATCTTGACCGAGTCGGAAACCGTATTGTTTTTCAATATTTTATTCACCGCCTGAATTTCGTCCTGTAAAGGTTGCTTCTCGAGCCATGCATAAAATCGTCCATCTAAAAAAGAGTTCCATGCATCGTCCGAAATGTTGTTATCGCGAAAAGCCACAATTATTTCATCGGCCGATGTACATTCCACAAATTCATTTTTGCCTTTATCCTTAACTGTTTCAATCACAAAAGGCAGGCTATCGTCGAGATAATACAATGTTTTCCAAATGGCTATTGTCGCATCGTTTTGCTTGAAAAATTTCTGAATTGTATCTTTTTCTTTGTTTTTGCCAAACGATTCCATATAGATATAGAAATCATCGTCAGTATTCTGAAGCACTTTGGCATATTTGTCACGATGTTTATAAATTGCTTCAACAATCGAATTGTCGTCGGCACACAATTTTCCATCAATAGCTTTGTACTGAATTTGAGGATTAAACAAATAAATGGCAGCCCTCAAACCAGCTTGCTGATTGCGTGGATAGCGTTTTTCGCAAATATCATACACTTCGACCGACAATTTGTTATTTCCGGCCTCTTCGAGCCATTTGGTTATATGGTTTCCGTACAAATATTTAATTGCCAATTTGGGATCTTTATCCATCAAAACAGCCAGTTCGGCAGGGTTTGCAGCTACCATATTCTGATCGGCATCGAATACAAATTGTTTGTATCGTGCCAACGAATTTTTTGCTACAGCTACCGATTCGCCATTATACCAAAGTTTAACTTCGTCGAAGCCCCAGCGTTTTTCGGGGTTAACCACTGTAAGACCTTGCATTAATTGTAAAATATGGGCTGGAGCGTCTTTTGGATAAGGTAATTCGCCAAAACGTTTCATATTGGTCATGGCTCTTTCGTTACCTTTAAATGGGTTTTCGCCGGTCCACACATACATAAGCATAATTCCCAAAGAGTAGAAATCCACTTTCCCGTTGATTTCCACATTATCGTCGATGGTGATATACATTTCGGGCGCTGCATAAATAGGCGTACGGGCTTGTTGTGTTTGGTGCATCATTTCATCCTCATCGCACAACGAAGCTATACCAAAGTCGCCCAACACAAGCTGTTTTTGCGCTTTGTCTCTGAAAAAGAAGTTTCCGGGTTTCACATCCTTATGCAGAATAAGATTGTTGTGGCAATAAGCTAAAGCTCCGGCAGCCTGAATAGCTATTTCACGAATTTTTTCTTCGTTTTTCTCAAAATGCACTCTATCCAGTTCGCCACCCTGCAAGTATTCCATCAACTCAAATGTGCGCGGGTTACTTTCGGGCGATGCTTGCCATTCGCCAAACTGAAACAATTTAACTATCCCCGGGTAATTAAATGACAGCAATTTCTCAAAAAGCTCTTTTTTGGGTTTAAACTGAGGGTAATACAATTTTAAAATAAAATCATTCCCGGCATTTTCAACCAAATAAATTTGCGCTTCACCGGTACTTTCCGAAATAATTTTCTTTAATTTATACGAATCACCATTTAATACAAATTCTTCCGGAGCTGAATTTGAATTATCCACCACCGGAACCTGATCCTTTGTAATGGCTTTTGTTTTATCCATTGTGTCACCGGCATCTTTGGTTGGTTCGGTCGGTTTTCGCAAAGTCTTATCGGTATCGACAATATTTGGTACCCTCAAAGTTTTATCAACATCCTGTTGTGCCGCAGGTTTACGCAATGTTTTGTCGTTGTTATTATCGACAGGTTTTCTAATGGTTTTGTCTTCGTCCATATCCGGATATTTTATTTTAAGAAAATTTCGTATTTTGATTTTTATTGTTCGATGCCGTATTCCCAATCAATTTTTTCGAATACAACGACCCATTTGCCACCTAGAAACGGTTTGGCACAGTGCGAAGGATTGGGGTGATAATAGTGACTATAAATACATTCCCAAACAGCCTCGCTCACAGGCGGTTTGCGTGCCATATAGTAATTCCTTATCATTTGTGGATTGAGCGTATCGACAGGACACATATTATCTAATATTTTTTGTGCTTCTTGCTTTTTTTGCTTTAAAAGCAATTCCAATTCGGTCTTTGTTTCTTTTCTTCTTTTAATGCCCGAAGTTTCAGGAGCACCTGAAGTTACGGGTGAAGTGATTGTAGTAACAACTTCGGGAATAATTTGTGGAATGGAAGTGGAGGATGTAGTATTTGTGTCGATTTTCGAATTTTGCATCATACTTTCGTACATTCGCATAAATTCCTCGTTTTTCTTTTCGCGCTCAATTTGTTTGGCAGTTTTTACCGGCACATTCGGTGTTGGAAGTGTTGGCTCAGTAAAAATGGGTTGATCTTGAGATTCACTTGTATTAAGTTCGTTTATCAACTGCTGAAGTTCATTTATTTCGTCCGAAACTTTTAGCATTTGCTGATATGCAGGCTCACTTCGGGCTTTTTCAAGTTCGAAGCGGGCAATATCATTCAGAGGAGTAAAGCAATGTGTACAAAACGAGGAATGATTATGAGTGCCACAGTTTGGACATTTAATTCCGGCAGTCGGTGATCCGCATTCGGGGCAAAAAGCATCTGTTTCACTCAGCGATTCACCGCAAAACCCACAACTTTCTGAATTGAGATAAGTGCCACACTTTTCACATAAATCGGCACCGGGTAGTAAATCTGCACCGCATTTGGGACAGGTAGAAGCATTAAGACCTTCGCCACATTCTTCGCAAAACAAAGCGCCTTCTTCGTTAAGCGCTCCGCATTTGCTGCAATAGTTTCCGTGATTTTCTGTATTACATGTGGATTGTCGTTGCTGCTCCTTATATTGTTGTTGGTATTTTTCTTGTTCCATGTTTAATAGAAAATAGAAATGATCAAAACAAAGATATTCAAGCTCAACTGATTGAATCGCACAAATTTAATTAATTCAAATCATAATTCAAAACACAATTATTACTTTTTCAATCACAAAATCTTCATTTTAATACAACTTTAAAACATGAAACACTTTTACTCACAACACAACTATCTGATTATATGGAAGTAGAATAAATTATTTATCATATCTGTTATAGTTTGTTAAATACCTCTCTGTAACAAAAACACAATGTTCAGGCATTTCTGATTACACATAATACATTGTTCTAAATGATCAATTAAAAATCCAAAAAAAAGGAGTTCAACTCTTTGGCTAAACTCCTCTTATTAAACACTTTTATACTTTTAAATAATATCATCCACAATCGCTTTAACGGTATTTTCAAAAAGCGTATTAAAAGGATAATCTTTGGCTGCCATTGGCGCATGGGCAATGAGCTTTATGCGGCATCCAAGTCCGAAAGGAAAGCCACCATAGC
>RRZT012396250.1_pt1 | contig 11348 bp, 8 predicted proteins | sample 2165551 | NCBI WGS metagenome assembly RRZT01 (sample SAMN10456910, study PRJNA506462) | wastewater metagenome | biome: wastewater; feature: sludge; material: wastewater sludge; isolation source: wastewater sludge with Escherichia coli K12::gfp cells carrying plasmid... | place: USA: Moscow, Idaho ...
GAACCAGCCGACGAACACCGGTAGCCAACAGGTGAGCACCCGGTAGAGCAACACCGACGGGACCGCGATCCCCGCGGGCACCCCGAACGCCGCGAGCCCACCGATGAGCGCCGCCTCCACCGCGCCGACACCGCCGGGGGTGGGTGCGGCCGAAGCCAGGGTTCCGCCCACCATCGTCACGACGGTGACGGTGACGAACGAGACATTGCCGCCGAACGCTTCGACGCTGGCCCAGAGGGCCAGTGCGGCACCCAGAGTGGTTGCCGCACAGCCTAATACGATGAGCCCGAGCCGCTTGGGTTCGCGGGCGACCTCGACCAGATCGGCCAGCACCTCCTTGAGCTTGGGCCGTACCGAGGTGCCCAGCCAGCGGCGCAGCTTGGGCACGATCAGGAACACCCCGATGGCGCCCAGCAGCACTCCGCCGATCAGGTACAGGATCGTCGCCGACGGTACGAAGTGGGATAGGTCGGCCGACGCGCCGGCCAGCGTGGTGAACAGGATCAGCAGCAGGACGTGGACGATCACCTGCACGCTCTGCTGAAGGGCGACGGCGGTGGTGGCCCGCACCGCACCGAGGCCGCCCTTCTGCAGGAAGCGGGTGCTCAGCGCGAGGCCGCCGACCCCGGCGGGTGTGGTGGTCGCGGCAAAGGTGTTGGCGAACTGCATGATCGTCAGGTTGCGGAAACTGACCAGCCGGTCGGCGCAGGCCCGCAGCGCTGCGGCGGCGCCGACGTAGGTCAGCATCGACACGGTGAATCCCAGCAGGGACCACCACCAGTTCGCGGTCCGCAACTCGGTGAAGAACACCGGCACCGTGCTGATGAACGGGTACGCGACGTAGACGAGGGCCACCAGCAGGACCAGCTGGATGAACTGGCTGCGGGTGAACCTGGTGATGGTCTCGGCCTGGATCTGGTCGGCGCCGGTCTGCTTCTTGACCTCGTCGCGGGTGGCTGCCAGCACGGCGCCACCGTCCGGCAGTTCGTCCCGGATCCGTTTGGGCAGAGCCGATTTGGTCAGCCGGCGGGAGGCGCCCAGGACGGCCTCGTGGCCGAACACCTCGATTGCGGCCCGCACGGCGGGTTCGGGCCCGTACAGCCGGGAGGTGGTGGCCAGAAGTTGGGCGATGTCGGCCTGCAACTGGACGTCGGTGGCGCCGAACTCGGCGTTGCCGAACCCGCCGAAGAGAACGCTGCTGGCGTCGGCGGAACCATCGACCGTGATCGACTTCGGGCGCAGATCACCATGCGAGATGCCGTGCTCGTGCAGCACGCCCAACGCGCGCCAGGCAGCGTCGACCGGAACCCGGTCGGCGCATTCGTCGAGCGGCACGCCCCGCGGAGGTGTGTGTGCGAACATCGTCCAGCCGCGATCCAGTGACGCCACCGAGATCGTCGAACTGTTGGCCAGATCCAGATCGCCGATGGCGATCGTCATCAGGCCACGGTGCTCGACCGCGCGCCGCACGGACAGCTGCAGCGGCGCGGTTTCGCTGGCCCGCAGTCGCAGCTTGCGCCAGAACTGCCGGATGGCCCCGCCGCTGCGCTGGTTCGGTCCGAACAGGTCGACGATCGCCGTGCCGCCCGGATCGTCATCGGTCGGTACGGCCGCGGCCGACAGCGCCAGCGGACCGTGCCCGGCCGGGCGCACCACGGTCAGCGCCGACACCAAGAACCCGCGGCGGTCCAGCATCCGCACCGCGGCGTCGAGGGGGACCTCGAGAGCGGGCGTGCCGACCACCCACACGACGAGTGCGCCGACGAACCAGCCGACCGCGAGCCCCAGCAGGGCCCGGGCCGGAACGATGGCACTGACCACCAGGTGGATGGGGATGAATGCGAGCAGCAGCGTCCACCACCACCGGCGCCAGTTGGCCGGCAGCCACGGTCCGGACACGGTGAGCACGGCGGCGAGCATGGCGATCCACCGCGGGTCGTCGAGGAACTGCGAGAGCACGGTGTGCAGACGCTCGTCGAGGTCGAAGTGCCAGCGCGGCGCGGAGATGCCCGACGGGCTGATCGACAGCGACAGCACGCTGATGAACGCGGCGGCGGCGTAGGCCCAGAGCATCTTCCACTGCCGGGCGGCCAGCAGTCCGATCAGGATGGCGAACGGCAGTGCCAAGATCGCGATGCCGTAGGCCAGGTAGACCAGGTTGGACTGGGTGGGGGTGAGGACGCCGACGATTCCGGAGATCGACCGTTCGAGCGCCACCCAGTCATTGCGAGTGATGAGGGAGCTGGTGATCACCACAGCCAGCAGGACGGTGGCGGTGGTCAGTCGCAGGATGTCGCTGGTCCGGCGGGTCAGCGGCTGCAGCAGACTGCCCGAGACGGTGACGTCCCGCCCGTCGACTCGCATGCGCCGGGAATCCTCCGGATCTGTTGCCGTCGGGCCTCGTGCTCGCGGGACGACCCCGCTCGCCGAACCCCACGGATCTGTTGCCGTCGGCCGTCGGCTGCGGCCGATTCGCAGATAAAGATATCCGCACGGCGGCCCGGTTCGGTGGACCCGGCGGTCCGGAATTGCGCTGTCCCGTTCCGACGCGGCGCATACCCGCGGCGCCATGGTCACAAACTCGACGCGGTTCGGCGTCGGCTCGGTCCATTCGGGGTTGGGTCGCCGTGTGGGTGGGAATCATGAGTCTCGGCGGGGACGCCACAGACTTGGTACGAGAAAGGCCCGGTCCCTGGAGAAGGGGCCGGGTCTTTCGATATCTCCTCGACGTCGGCAGGACCTCGTCGGGTACCTTCCGTGCCGTGGGAGAACTCGACAACACCGTCGCCGTCATCACCGGCGCGGCCCGCGGGCAGGGCCGCAGCCATGCCGTCGCGCTGGCCGAACAGGGCGCCGACATCATCGGTGTGGACATCTGCGCGGACGTCGCGGCCATTCCGTATCCGCTCGCCGGCCAGGAGGACCTCGACGAGACCGTGCGCCTGGTCGCGGCGACCGGCCGGCGGATGGTGCCGGTGGTCGCCGACGTTCGCGACCTCGCCCAGCTGGAGGCCGGCGTCGCCGCGGCGATCGCCGAGCTCGGCGACATCGACATCGTGGTGGCCAACGCCGGTGTGGTCGCGATCGGCAACCGGGAGCCGCATGCCGAGGACGTCTACAACGCCATCGTCGAGACCAACCTCAACGGGGTGTGGCACACCCTCCTGGCGACGGTCCCGTCGATGATCCGCAAGGGCCGGGGCGGTTCGATCGTGCTGGTGAGCTCGTCGCAGGGGCTGACGGGGCGCGGCGGCGACGGCAGCGCGGCCATGTTCGGATATGCGGCGGCCAAGCACGGTGTGGTGGGCCTGATGCGTTCGGCGGCCAGTGCCTATGGGCCGCAACGGATTCGGGTGAACTCGGTGCATCCGGGCGGGGTCGCGACGCCGATGATCCTCAACGAGTTCGTGGCGACCAAGATGATGGAGAGCACCAACCCCTCTGTGCTGTCGCAGGCGCTGATCCCCGACGCCCCGATCATCGACCCGAAAGAGGTCACCGAGGCAGTGCTGTGGTTGGTGAGCCCGCGCAGCAAGTTCGTGACCGGTGTGACGTTGCCGGTCGACGCGGGCCACGTGGCCTCCTAGCCGGCCGGGGCGAACATCTCGGTGGGGGCGCTGCGACCGCGCAGCACTTCCGATGCCGTCGGCACCCAATGCTCCCGCTCGCCGGTGTCGGAATCGCGCAGGGCAGCGGCCGAGCACAGCACCCGGCCCGGCTCCTGTTTGGCGCGGTCGGCCAGCCGGGCCGACTCGTTGACCGCATCCCCGATCACGGTGTACTCGAACCGATTCAGGGCCCCGACGAACCCGGCGAACACCTGCCCGGCCGCCACCCCGATGCCGCAGTCGAGCTCGTGCAGCTGGCGCATTCGGCCCGCGAGTTCACGCGCAGTGGCCAGTGCGTCGGTGTGCGCGGTCGGGCTGTCCACCGGCGCGCCGAACACCGCGAGGGCGGCGTCGCCCTGGAACTTGTTGACGAATCCGCCGTGGTTGTCGACGGCGAGGACGACCGACTGGAAGAAGGTGTTGAGCAGTTCGGCCACCTGCTGGGGCGGCAGGGTCGCGGCCAGCTGGGTCGATCCGGCCAGGTCGATGAACATCACGGCGACGTCGCGTTCGACCCCGTAGGACGACCTGTCCTGGTTCACCAGCAGGCTGACCACATCGCCGCCGACGTTGCGGCCGAACAGATCTCGTAACAACTCGCGCTCGCGCAGGCCGATCACCATGCGGTTGAACCCGGTCTGTAGCCGCCCGATCTCGGAGTGCTCGTAGACCGAGACGGTGTGTTCCAGGTTCCCGTGCCCGACGTCGGCCATCGCCTCGACCACATCGCGCACGGGGTCCGAGATCGATTGCGACACCAAGATCATCGCGCGCAGGCCCCAGAGCACCCCGACGGCCATCAGCAGCAGGATCGGCATTTCCAGCGATGCCGAACGGTCGATGAGCCAGCCGTTCGCCCGGGCCAGGATCAGGCCGGCCACCCCGAAGCTGGGCAGCGCGCTGATCAACACCCAGACACTGAGCAGGCGGACCATCACCGAGGGCGCGGTGTCGTGTGTCGAGTCGGCCGGGGCGTCGTCGGGTAGTGCCGCGGCGGTAATCGGTCGCAGTGCGCGCACGGTCAGCAGCAGCGCGGTCAGGATGGCCGCGGTGGTGCCGAAGACCAGTGGCGGGACGATCATCAGCCCGGTGGGCCCGGCCGCACCCCGGTTGACCATCAGCACCGGGATGGCGCTGATCACCCACACCGCGGCCAGCAGCGCGGTCTGCCGCCGGGGGATGGCGAGTGCGGTCCGGCGTTGTGCCGACGTCGGTTCCGCGCCGGCGCTGTACCACCGCAGTGTCGGGATGAAGATCCAGGCAGCGCCGATCGCGATGGCGAATACCGCGAGGATGACCACCGCGGACACGATCACCGCGCTGTGCCCGACGAACATCGCGCCGATGGCGCCGTGGGTCTCGTGCCCGAGCGCGGCCATCACCAGGAGAACTTCGGTTGCAGCCATGACGTGAGCGAGCGTGACGCCGGCGATGTAGCGCGCCAGCGGGCGCCGGAATTCAGGTGGTGCCGAAGTCACTGCCGCTCACCGGGTGAGAATAGCTTTTCGTCACCCAGATGGAGGCTGTGTCAATTCTGCGGGCTCGCGACGGTCACCCCGGCGGCGCGTTCGATCGGTTGGATGACGGCGGTGAAGTCAGCCTCGGGCCCCAGCGTGGCGGCGGTGTCGCCCCAGAGCTTCGCGACCGCCGCACTCAGCGGGAGTGTGAGTCCCAGTTCCAGCATGACACCGCCGCCCTCGGTCCTCCCGGGGTCGCCGACCGGCATCAGGAAGACGCGCCGCAGAGCGCCAGTTAGTGACCGTCCGGTGGTCGATTCCCTCGCTGCGTCATTTTCGCCAGGCGATATTGGCATTCTCATTTTTTGCAAGTACGTTATCCGGTGATGGCTACCATGGACAACACCGCGCGAACGTCGTCGGGTATCCCGTTGGACGCGGTCTACGGCGCGGACGATGTGAAGGGTGAACCGCCGGCGCCGGGCGAGTTCCCGTTCACCCGCGGCAACTTCTCGTCGGGGTACCGCGGTCGGCTCTGGACGTTCCGGCAATACTCCGGGTTCGGCACGGCCGAAGAATCCAATGCCCGCTACCGCTACCTGCTCGACCAGGGTGGTACGGGCTTGTCGGTGGCGCTCGACCTGCCGACCCAGTGCGGCTATGACTCCGACGACGCCGAGTACGGCGAGGAGGTCGGGCGGGTCGGCGTCGCGGTGGACACCCTGGCCGACGCCGAGATCCTGTTCGACGGCATCCCGCTGGACAAGATCAGCACCAGCTTCACCATCAACGGCACCGCCGCCATCCTGCTCGCGTTCTACGTGGCGGCCGCCGAGAAGGCCGGTGTGCCGCGGGAGAAGCTGACCGGCACCATCCAGAACGACATCCTCAAGGAGTACGCCTCGCGCGGGACCTGGATCTGGCCGCCGGAGCCGTCGCTGCGGTTGATCGCCGACACCATCGAGTTCTGCGCGGCCGAAGTGCCCCGGTTCAACGCGATCTCGGTGGCCGGTGCGCATTTCCGCGATGCCGGTGCCAACGCGGTGCAGGAGATGGCGTTCACCCTGGCCGACGGTGTGACGTACTGCGACACCGTGGTCGAGCGTGGCCGGATGACCATCGATCAGTTCGCACCGCAGATCTCGTTCTTCTTCTATACCCACGGCGACTTCTTCGAGGAGATCGCGAAATACCGTGCAGGACGGCGCCGTTGGGCCACCATCGTGCGCGAGCGCTGGGGCGCCAAGTCCGACAAGGCGGCGATGTTCCGGTTCGGCTGTGTCTCCGGCGGTGCGTCGTTGTACGCGCCGCAGGCGCAGAACAATCTGGTCCGGGTGGCCTACGAGGCCATGGCCTCCGTGCTCGGCGGCGTGCAGTCGATGTTCACCGCGGCCTGGGACGAACCGTTCGCCCTGCCCAGTGAGGAGTCGGCCACGCTCGCGCTGCGCACCCAGCAGATCCTGGCCTACGAGACCGGTGTCACGCGCGTCGCCGACCCGCTGGGCGGGTCGTACTTCGTCGAGGCCCTCACCGATGCCACCGAGGAACGCATCATCGAGATCATGGCGGACCTCGAGAATCACGGTGGCATGGTGCGCTGCATCGAGGACGGTTACCTGCAGGGCCTGATCGCCGATGAGGCCTACAAGATCCACCTCGCCGAAGAGTCCGGCGATCGGGTTGTGGTGGGGCTCAACAAGTTCGTGTCCGATGAGCCGCCGCCGGACATCTCCACCTACGAACTCGACGCCCAGGGCCGCGAGACGCAGCTCGAGCGGTTGGCCAAGGTGAAGGCCGAACGTGATAGCGCCGACGTGGCAGCCAAACTCGCCGCCCTGTCGCGCGCCGCGAAAGGCACAGACAACCTGATGCATGCCCTGATCGACTGCGCCAACGCCTACTGCACCGTCGGTGAGATGGTGACGGCGCTGAAGAACGTGTGGGGCGAGTTCCAACAACCGGTGGTGTTCTAGATGACGACGTCAGCAAGTCCGGCCCGTGTCCTGGTGGCCAAGCCCGGCCTGGACGGCCACGACCGCGGGGCCAAGATCGTCGCGCGCACGCTGCGCGACGCCGGATTCGAGGTGATCTACACCGGGATCCGGCAGCGGATCGAGGACATCGTGTCCATCGCGTTGCAGGAAGACGTTGCGGTGGTGGGGCTTTCGATCCTCTCCGGCGCCCACGTGGCACTCACGCAGCGCACCGTTGACGCGCTGCGGGCCGCCGACGCCGGTGACATCGCCGTCGTCGTCGGCGGCACCATCCCGCAGAGCGACGTGCAGAAGGTGGTCGACGCCGGTGCGGTGGCGGTGTTCCCGACGGGCACCGCGCTCGACGTGCTGGTGACCGAGGTCCGAAAGATCACCGCCGGGGCCGCGCTGTGAGGCTGGGCGTGATGATCGGGGCCGACCGCGGCGACATGGCCCGCAAGATCTCCAAGTTCCTCGCCGACATCGAATGGGCCGATTCGGCCGGCCTGGACACCGCGTGGATGCCGCAGGTTCCCGACGACTTCGACGTCCTGACCATGGTGTCCCTGATGGGCACGCGCAGCACCCGGATCGAACTGGGTACCGCCGTCGTCCCGTTGCAGGCCCAGCATCCCATTGCCCTTGCCCGTCAGGCACTTTCGGTGCACGCCGGGACCGGTGGCCGACTGGCGCTGGGAGTCGGGCCGTCGCACCACTGGATCATCCGTGACATGCTCGGGCTGCCCTACGACAAGCCGGCCGCATACACGCGGAACTACCTGCAGGTGCTCAACGCGGCCATCGGCGGTCCGGGGCCGGTCGACGTCGAGAACGACACCTTCACCGTCCACAACCCGACCGCCCTGGGCGCCGAGCCCCGGATGCCGGTCCTCGTTGCCGCCCTCGGTCCCGTGATGTTGCAGATCGCCGGTGAATTCGCCGATGGAACCGTGCTATGGATGGCGGACGAACGTGCCATCGGCGATCACATCGTGCCGCGGATCACCAAGGCCGCCGACAACGCAGGCCGGCCCGCGCCGCGGATCGTGGCGGGGATTCCCGTTTGCCTGTGCGCCAATTCGGAGGTCGACGCGGCCAGGGAGCGGGCCAACCGGATCCTCGCAGAGGCCGAGACGTCACCGAACTATCAGAAATTGCTCGACCGCGGCGATGCCCGCACCGTCGGGGATCTGTGCGTGGCCGGTGACGAGGACGAGATCCTGCGCCAGTTCCGGCGCTACGCCGATGCCGGCGTGACCGACCTTTCGGTCCGGCTGCTCCCGATCGGTGACACCCGCGACGAGTTGGTGACCTCCAAGTACCGCACCCGTGAGGTGATCGGCGAATTGGCTTCGCAGGTCAGATGAACGGGCCGCTGGAGGGCATCAAGATCCTCGAGGTGGGCACGATGCTGGCCGGCCCGTACGCCACCATGATGCTGGCCGATCTGGGCGCCGAGGTCACCAAGATCGAACCCCCGACGGGGGACATCTCCCGGCAGGTATCGGACTCCTACTTCGCCAGTCTCAACCGCGGCAAGCGCAGCGTGTGCCTCGAGCTGGGCACGTCCGAGGGTCAGCAGCGACTCGGTGAGCTGGTCGGTGAATCCCATGCGCTGCTGGTGAATCTGAAGCCGTCGGCGATCCGGAAGCTGGGCTTGACCTACGAGACCCTGTCGCGCTGCAACCCGAAGATCGTGTGCGTGGCGCTCACGGGCTTCGGGCTCTATGGCGGTGACGACCCGGCATTCGACTACGTCGTGCAGGCCGGCACCGGGATCGCGGCGCTCACCGGTGACCCCGACGGCCCGCCCACGCTGCCGGGATACTCGTCGGCGGACAACTCCACGGGTCTGACTGCGGCGCTCGGACTGCTGGCGCAGATCGTGTCCGGCCGCGGCGGTCAGGTCGATGTCTGCCTGCGGGATGTGCTGCTCTCTCAGCTGAACTATCACGCGGCGGCGTACCTGAATTCCGGTGTGGTGCCCCAGCGCCGGCCCTTCGGTGCGCACTCGTTCTATGTTCCGGCGCAACTCTTTCCGACGGCCGAGGGCTATCTGGCGCTGTTCATCACGCACGACGGGTTCTGGCGGGCATTCTCAAAGGAAGCCGGGGTGGCGGGTTTCGAGACCATGGCCGAACGCTCGGCGCGCCGGGAGGACGTGTTGGCCGTCGTTTCCAGGGCATTGGCGACCGACACCGCGGCCAGTTGGGAGGCCCGGCTCAAACCGCTGGGCATTCCGGTGGCCGCCGTTAGGACCCTGCCCGAGGCGCTCGATGCCCTGCCGGAGGTCGTCGTCTCGGCGGGGGAGTACCGCCTGGTCGGCAGCAGCATCAAGGTGGACGGCTACACGCCCGACTACCGCCCCCCGCCGGCACTGGGCCAACACCCCTGAGCGATTTCGGTGCACCAGCCGTCGCTGAGCGACGGTTTTTGCACCGAAATCCCGGGAAGACGCTCAGCAGTCGTAGTCGACGACCACCGAGCAGTCGGGCACACCCTGGCAGGTCAGGACGTAGCCCTCGTCGACCTCGTCGTCGTCCAGCGCGTCGTTGACCCGCATGGTGGCGGTGCCCTCGGTCAGCTTGGCCATACAGGTTCCGCAGTTGCCGGCCTCGCAGGAGAATGGCGGGGCCATCCCGGCCCGGCGGGCGGATTCCAGGATGGTCTCGCCCGGCTGGGCCACGATGGTGGCGGACTTGCCGTCCAACTGGATGGTCACCTGTGCCCGGTCGTCGGCCGTTGCCGTCGCGGTGTCGCTGGACGCGGGTGTGGTCATGGATCAACCTCTCGAATGCGGGTGCCCGGGCGGCAGTGGTACGTGTATTCTACCCCAAAGAGAATTCAATTCTCGTCGCGCGATAGCATCTTCTCGATTCTTGCATCACCTTTGTCGGGACGCCGTACCCGAACGCAGCGATCTCTCCGAGGAGGACCAGTGCCCGACCCGGTCGTACTTGCCTTCGAGGACCGCCGTTACCGGCGCTCGGAGCTCGACGCCGCGGTCAACGGGTTCTCGGCCGTTCTCGGGCGCAACGGAGTGCGGCCCGGCGACCGGGTGGCATTGATGTCGTCCAACCGCCCCGAGTTCGTGATCGCCCTCTACGGCATCTGGCGGGCCGGAGCCGCCGTGGTGCTGTTGAGTTCGTCGTGGAAGCGCGCCGAACTCGAGCATGCGCTGGCCCTCACGGCACCCACGTACGCCGTCGGCGACCAGCCGCTGCTGGCGGATGTGATGCCCATGCTCAGCCTCGATGCGCCGATCGCACCGCAGGCCGAACCAGTTGGGTCGCCGGCCCTGAACAGCGACTCGGTCTTCGTCTTCAGCTCCGGGACGACGGGCCTGCCCAAGGCCGTCCGCCACACCCACGCGTCGTTCGCCGCCGCGGTCGAACACTGGGGCACAGCGCTGGCGCTCGGACCCGACGACCGGCTACAGATCGCCACACCGCCATCGCACATTCTCGGGCTGCTGAACATCGCGACGGTTCTCGACCGGGGTGGTTACCTGCGGCTGCACCGGCGATTCGACATCGACACGCTGTTGCAGCACATCGCGTCCGACCGGATCACCGTCGAAATGGCCGTGGCGCCCATCGCGCTGGCCATCGCCGCGCATTCGGAGCTCGAATCGTTCGACCTGTCGTCGCTGCGCTACATCATGTGGTGCGCCACGCCGGTGACGCCCAGTGTCGCCGAGACCGTGACCCGGCGCACCGGGGTCAGCTGGGTAACCGCGTACGGCGCCAGCGAACTCCCGGTGCTGGCGTGCAACGACCTCGAGAACGCGCAGCTCGACACTGTCGGCCGCCCACCCGCGGGAGTCCGCCTGCGGGTGGTGTCCCTGGACACCGGTGAGCCGTTGCCGGCCGGGCAGCCGGGAGAGGTTCAGGCACAATCGGATTCGGTGATGGCCGAGTACCTGCCGTCGAAGAACACCGCCGCGGCGTTCGACGACGGCTGGTACCGGACGGGCGACGTCGGCTACCTCGACGACGACGGCTATCTCCGGATCACCGACCGCGCCAAGGAAATGATAAAGGTGCGGGGCTTCCAGGTGGCCCCCGCCGAGGTCGAACGAGTGCTTCTGGGTCATCACGCGGTCGCCGACTGTGCGGTGTTCGGCATTCCGGATGTCACCGACGGGGAGGCCGTGGTGGCGGCCGTGGCCACCCGATCCGACGTGGACGCGGCCAAACTCGTTGCACTGGTGGATAATTCGCTGGCCCGCTACAAACGCCCGCGTGACATAGTTTTCGTCGAGGCGATTCCGCGCCTGCCGTCGGGCAAGGTGCTGCGCCGGGTACTGA
>RRZT011041192.1_pt1 | contig 11347 bp, 10 predicted proteins | sample 2165551 | NCBI WGS metagenome assembly RRZT01 (sample SAMN10456910, study PRJNA506462) | wastewater metagenome | biome: wastewater; feature: sludge; material: wastewater sludge; isolation source: wastewater sludge with Escherichia coli K12::gfp cells carrying plasmid... | place: USA: Moscow, Idaho...
CAGGACCCGCGCTGGGTGCACCTGCTCGGCCCGATCCCGGACGCCGCGGCCGCCCCCGCGCCGGCGGCGGCGGCTGACCGCGAGGGCGTCCTCGCGAACGGAAAGGCCGACCGCGACGCCCGCGTCCGACAGGCGTGGGACGCCGCGGCGTCCGACTACGCCGACGCCTACGGCGACGAGTTGACCTGGAAGCCGTTCGAGGTGTGGCTGCTCGAGCGGGTCGCCACGCTCGCCGGGAGCGACCCGGTGCTCGATCTGGGCTGCGGCCCCGGCCACGTGACGGCCTTTCTCGCGGACGCCGGTGCGGGCGTCCGCGGCATCGACCTGTCGCCGGCCATGGTCGCGCGCGCGGCGTCCGACTACCCCGACCTCGAGTTCGAGGTGGGCGACGCCGCGTCGCTGATGCGTCCCCGGACCGGTCCGGGGTGGGGTGGCGTCGTGGCGGTCCAGTCGCTGAACCACCTCGCACCCTCCGAGCTCGGGCCGACGATCGCCGAGATGGCGCGGGTGCTTCGCCCAGACGGGTGGCTGCTGCTCGCGATCAAGGCCGGCAACGAGGTGCAGCACCTCACCGAACTGCTCGGCCACCGGGTCGACGTCGATGTGGTGCTGCACGACCCGGCCGACGTGCTCGCCGCGGTCACAGCAGCCGGGCTCACCGACGTGGAGTGGTACCTGCGCAACCCCGGCCCGCGCGAGTCCGGGTCCGATCGGCTGCACGTGTTGGCGCGGCGTCCCTGACCGGGCGGGCCCGGCGCACGGAAACGTCAGCGCAGCTTCGGGCGCACGTGCAGCCCGACGTCTGGATCGACCACGACCTCCTGGGTCGCAGCCACCCCACCGGCGACGAGGGCTGCGTCGGTGGGCACGTTGCGCTTCACGAGCGCCAGGGCGATCGGACCCAGCTCGTGGTGGACGGCCGAGGTGCCGACCCGACCGACGGTCGCCTCGCCCAGCGTGACGGGGGCGCCCACCCCCGGCAGGTCGTTGGTCGAGCCGTCGAGGTGCAGCAGAACGAGCCGGCGCGGAGGGCGTCCGAGCGTGTGGACGCGGGCCACGGTCTCCTGGCCGCGGTAGCACCCCTTCTTGAGGTGGACGCCGGCGCCCAACCGGTCGCCGCCGGGTCGTGCGATCTCGTTCGGGATGGTGCGCTCGTCGGTGTCGAGGAAGATGCGCGGCTCGCCCGCCGCGATGCGGAGAGCCTCGGACGCCCACGTTCCGGCCCGGCTGTCACCGAGGACCTCCTCGAGCTGGTCGCGCTCCACGACGCGGGGCCCGCCGGCGATCACCATCGCGTGGGTCGCCGCCCGGTCGGCCACCTCGACGCGGCTGGCGAAACGCATCCGGTCGAGATGGGTGAGCAGCGCCTCTGCGTGCCCGGGCTCGGTGTGCCCCCAGAAGGTCTCGCCGTCGTCGACGCCGCCGAACACGTGCTCGATGTGGCCCTGCGGGTCGAGGATGAAAGCCGTCACCGGCACGCCCGCAGCCAGCCCCTCGAACTGCTGGCTGGTGAGGGCGTGCAGCCAGGTGAGCCGGTCGGGGCCACTGACGCTGAACACGGGGCGGTGCGACAGGTCGACCGTCGCCTCGCCGGCCTGCAGGTGGCGCTGTTCCCGCAGCGGGTCGCCGTAATGCCAGACTCCGCCCGCGTCGGGACCCGACTCGTGGCGCACCGCTGCCATCAGGCACGCACCAAGGTGGCCCACACGTAGGGCTGCAGCGAGTGCTGCGTGGTCGCCCGGTCGAAGCTGTACATGAGCTTGCCGTCGACCAGGCCGTAGAGGCGGCGTCCGGCCGTGTATTCGACCTCGGCGTCCGGCGAGCGGACGACGGCGTCGGTGGTCATGTCGGCGCGGCCCGGCTGCAGGGTTCCGTACCAGATCTCGGCGTAACCCTCGGGGCTGCACATGACCACGTCGAGGGTGGCGTCCTTCAGCGGGCGCCAGAATCCTGTCTCCATGAACAGGGGGCGGCTGGGGCGTCCGTCTTCGTCAACCTCGAACGCCTGCGCGAGGTAGTGCAGATAGTTGCCGCCGTTGTCGGCGAAGTCGATCTGCTGGTGGAACGGCTGCGGCTCCTTCTCGCCGGGCAGGCTGCGGAAGCCGGTGCCCTCCCAGCGGCCCCGGAGCCACGCGAGCCCCATCAGGTCAGGGTTCAGGTCGGCCGGAATCTCAAACGTCACGTCGTCTCCTCGTGCGGGCGCAGATGCAGGTGGGACCCACGATACGCGGACGCTGGCGCGGGGGTCCCTGCGCTACGTTGGCCGCGACGACCCGTTCGAGAGGCGGTGGCCGATGCGGCTGGTGGTGCAGCGAGCGACGCGCGCGAGCGTGACTGTTGACGGACGCCTCGTCGGCTCCCTGCCCGAGCCCGGGCTCGTGGTGCTGGTCGGGGTGACGCACGGCGACACCGAGGCGGACGCCGCGCGGCTCGCCGAGAAGGTGTGGGGGCTGCGCATCCTGCGCGAGGAGCGCAGCGCGTCGGACCTCGGGGCTCCGCTGCTCGTGGTGAGCCAGTTCACCCTGTATGCCGACGTGCGCAAGGGACGCCGCCCCTCGTGGAACGAGGCCGCCCCGGGCCCGGTCGCCGAACGCCTGGTGGAGTCGTTCGTCGAGGCGCTGCGGTCTCTCGGGGCGCGCGTCGAGACGGGGGTCTTCGGCGCCGACATGGCGGTCGAACTGATCAACGACGGGCCGGTGACGCTCATCGTCGACAGCGCGATGTGGGGCACGAGTCAGGCCGGCGCCGCGCACCAGTAGGTCGCGGCCCACTAGAGTGACCGACAGCCGAAAGGAGGATCCGTGGCGCGCATTCTGGTGCTCAGCAAGGGCGCGGGTTCCGCCACATCCGTTGCCGACCTCCTCCCCGCGCTCGAGCTGCTCACCCACGAGGCGCACGTGGCCGCCGCAGACGCCCAGGCGCTGACCCTGTCCGGGCGGTTCGACGTCATCATCCTCGACGCCCGCCGCGACCTCGCCGTCGCCCGTCAGATGTGCCGGCTGTTCGGGGCCAGCGGCAACCAGGTTCCGTTGCTGCTGGTGCTGACCGAGGGCGGGTTCGCGACCGTGACGCCCGAGTGGGGGGCGTCCGATCTGATCTGGGAGGACGCCCCGCCCGCCGAGCTGGAGGCGCGGCTGCGGCAACTCACGGCGTCCGACAGCGACGACGGCCTGCTGCAGGCCGGGCCGCTGACCATCGACGAGTCGGCCTACCACGCCACGCTGGAGGGTGAGGTCCTCGACCTGACCTACACCGAGTTCGAGCTGCTGAAGTATCTGGCGGCCCACCCGGGTCGGGTGTTCTCGCGCGAGCAGCTGCTGTCCGACGTCTGGGGTTACGACTACTTCGGCGGCACGCGCACGGTCGACGTCCATGTGCGGCGGCTGCGTGCCAAGCTCGGCACTGAACACGAAGCGCTGATCGGCACCGTCCGCAACGTGGGGTACCGCTTCAGCCCGATGACGGCGAGGCGTCCATGATCGAGAAGCACCCCTGCCTGACCCCGACGCTGACCGGCGAGGTCGAGGCACTGATCGACGCCGTGACCACCGCCGACGGCCAGTCCCCCCTCAACGAGGACGCGATCCTGTCCCGCACCGGCGGCAGCACCGGGGAGCACCTGCTGCTGCGCGACGGCGGCGTCCTGGCGGGTTATGCCTTCCACAGCCCGACGCACGGCACCGCCCAGCTCGCCGTGCATCCCGAGCACCGGCGTCGCGGCCACGGCCGCGTCCTGCTGGACGCCCTCGGCGCCGATCCGCGCGTGTGGGCCTTCGGCGATCTGCCGCCCGCCCGGGGGCTCGCGGCGGCGTCCGGTCTGGTCGCCCGACGCGGGCTGCTGCTCATGCAGCGCCCGCTCACCCGTGCCGACGAGGTGCCTCCGCCCGAGGGGGTCGCGTTGCGACCCTTCTCGGACGCCGACGCCGCAGCGTTCCTCGCCGTCAACGCCGCCGCCTTCGCGCACCACCCCGAGCAGGGGTCGTTCTCGGCGTCCGACCTGGCCGCGCGGCAGTCGGAGGCGTGGTGGGACCCGGCGGGTCTGATCCTCGCCGAGGACGCCGCCGGCGTGGTCGGCTTCCACTGGACCAAGGCCCAGGGCGGCGACCTCGGTGAGGTGTACGTGCTGGGGGTCCACCCTCGGGCGGCTGGTCGCGGGCTGGGCTCGGCGCTGCTGCACGCCGGGCTGTCCCACCTGTTCGAGACCGGGCACCGCCGCGTCGAGCTGTACGTGGACGCCGACAACACCCCCGCCGTGCGACTCTACGAGCGCGACGGCTTCGAGATCGTCCACACCGACACCCTTTACGGGTCGCCCGCCGTCGCGGCGACCCATTGAAGCACACCGTTCATCCGTGCCAAGGTTGGGAGGCAGCAGGCCTGCCCCCTCGGGGCGGTCGGCGCGCCACCAGACTCCGAGGAGGAACGATGACGGCCGATGCCGCGGCAGCCGTCGCTGCGCCGCAGCTTCCCGACGACCGTTTCCAGGACCGCGAACTGTCGTGGCTCGCGTTCAACAACCGGGTTCTCGATCTGGCGCGTGACCCGCAGACGCCGCTGCTCGAGCGGGTCCGCTATCTCACCATCTTCAGCTCCAACCTCGACGAGTACTTCATGGTGCGGGTGGCGGGTCTCAAGCGGCGCATCGACGCCGACGTGGCGGTCGCCGGCGCTTCGGGCATCCTGCCCCGCGAGCTTCACGACACGATCCTGGGGCGGGTCAGGGAGTTGGTGCTCGACCAGTCGCGCATCTTCACCGAAGACGTGCGGCAGGCGCTGGCGTCCGAGGGGATCCACCTGGTCGGCTGGAACGACCTCACCGGCGACGAGCGAGCCCGCCTCATCGACACGTTCGACGAGCGCATCTCGCCCGTCCTGACCCCGCTGGCCGTCGACCCCTCGCATCCTTTTCCCTACATCTCGGGGTTGTCGTTGAACCTCGCCGTGCTGCTGCACAATCCGGAGACCCATTCGCGTCTGTTCGTGCGCATAAAGGTGCCCACGACCCTGCAGCGGTTCCTCGACGTCGGAGCTCAGCGATTCATCGCGCTGGAGGATGTGATCGGCAACCTGCTGCCGTTGCTGTTCGGCGGCCTGCACGTCGTGCAGTGGAGCACCTTCCGGGTGACCCGCAACGAGGATCTCGAGGTCGAGGAGGACGACGCCGAGAACATCCTCACCGCCCTCGAGCACGAGCTGCTGCGACGCAAGGTGGGGCGTCCGCCGGTACGGCTGGAGGTCGCCGACGACATCGACCCCGACCTGCTCGAGCTGCTGGTCCGCGAACTCGGCGTCCGAGACCGCGAGGTGTTCCCGTTGCCCGCGCCGCTCGACCTGCGTGGCTTGGAGTCGCTCACCCGCATCGATCGGGAAGACCTCAGCTTTCCCCCGTTCCTTCCGAAGACCCACCCCGATCTGCGGCTGGCCGACACGTCGGCACCGGCCGACCTGTTCGCGGCCCTGCGGCGTCGCGATGTGCTGCTGCACCACCCGTACGACTCGTTCGCCACCTCGGTGCAGCGGTTCATCGAACAGGCCGCCGCCGACCCCGCCGTGCTCGCGGTCAAGCAGACGCTCTACCGGACCTCGGGCGACTCCCCCATCGTGGACGCCCTCGTCGAGGCCGCCCGGGCGGGCAAGGAGGTGCTCGTCATCGTCGAGATCATGGCCCGGTTCGACGAGCAGGCCAACATCGGCTGGGCGCGCAAGCTCGAACGGGCCGGCTGCCACGTCGTGTACGGCATCGTGGGCCTCAAGACCCACTGCAAGCTCTCGCTGGTCATCCGCGACGAGCCGGACGGCGTCCGGCGCTACGCCCACATCGGCACCGGCAACTACCACCCCCGCACGGCACGCCAGTTCGAGGACATGGGGCTGCTCACCGCGAGCCCCATCGTCACCGACGACGTGGGCCGGCTCTTCAACCACCTCTCGGGCATGACGCTGCAGGCCGACTACCGACGGCTCCTGGTGGCGCCGGGTGGCGTCCGCGACGGGCTGCTGGCCAACATCCGTGACGAGATCGACCACGCGCGGGCGGGGCGTCCGGCGCGGATCCGGATCAAGGTGAACTCGATCGTCGACGAGGCGCTGATCGACGCGCTGTACGAGGCATCGCGGGCGGGCGTGCAGATCGACATCTGGGTGCGCGGCATCTGCGCGCTCCGTCCGGGAGTACCGGGGTTGAGCGACACCATCCGGGGGCGCAGCGTGCTGGGCCGGTTCCTCGAGCACAGCCGGCTGTTCTGGTTCGACAACGACGGGACCCCGAAGGTCGGCCTCGGTTCGAGCGACCTGATGCACCGCAACCTGGACCGGCGCGTCGAGGTTCTGGTCTCCATCACCAACGAGCGCCACGTCGCGCAGATAGGGTCGTTGTTCGACCTCGCGTTCGACGAGGACACGGCCTCGTGGCGGCTGGAGGACGCCACGTGGACCCGGCACTCGAGCCGCGACGGCGTCCCGTTGCGTGACCTTCAGGAACACCTCATCAAGGCCGTGGGGGCACGGAGGCAGGAGCGCTGACATGGGACGCAGGGAAGTCACTGCCGCCGGCACCATCACCGTTGACCGGTCCGACAGCACGCCGAAAGTGCTGCTGATCCACCGGCCCGGCTACGACGACTGGACGCTGCCCAAGGGCAAGCTCGAGACCGACGAGTACGTGCCCGCCTGCGCCGCCCGCGAGACGTGGGAGGAGACCGCGGTCAGAGTCCGGCTCGGCATGCCCGTCAAGTCTTTGACCTACGGCATCAACGGCGGCGCCAAGACCGTGCACTGGTGGACCGCCACCCCGCTCGAGATCAAGCGCCACAAGGCGGACTCCGAGGTCGACAGGGTGGCCTGGCTGACGCCGAAGAACGCCCTGAAGAGGCTGACGTACTCCGATGAGGGGCCGATCCTGGAGGAGGCTCTGTCGCTGCCCCCCACCACCGCCTTCCTGGTGGTCCGCCACGCGAAGGCGATGCTGCGCAAGCACTGGTCGGGGCGTGATCAGGGGCGTCCGATCACGTCACGGGGTCGCAAGCAGAGCCAGGCGCTGATCCCGCTGCTGCAGGCCTACGGAGTCTCGTCGCTGGCGTCCTCCACGTCAGCGCGCTGCATGCAGACCTTCGGGCCGTACGCCAAGGCCGCCGGGCTCGAGGTGCGCGGCTGGTCGACCTTCAGCGAGGAGATCGCCGAGGGCCAGGAACCCGCCGTGCACAAGCTGATGGAACGGCTGGTCGTGGACGCCGCCGAATCAGGCGTTCCCACGGCCGTCTGCGGCCACCGTCCGGTGCTGCCGACGATGCTGGACGCCCTGGGTGTCGCGGGGCGCCCGATGCAAACGGCTGCAACCGTGGTGGCCCACGTCGACGGTCGCGGGGAGCCGCTGGCGGTGCAGTGGCACCGTCCGCGCTTGTGAGAGGCACACCACGCCGGATCCTGTCCTGATCGAGACCGGCGGTTCACCCTGCGTTAACCTTTGCCCACCAAACGTGTCATGCAGTCCTTCTAGCCTGACGAGCGAAGCCGTACGGCTCGCAACACCGGGGGGTTCTCTGCCCTCCACCACAGACAAGTAAGGACTCGCACGTGAAGATCTCCACGATTGGCACGCCGATCGCTCTCATCGCGGCCGCCGCGCTGACCTTCTCCTCCTGCGCCAGCAACGAGGGGCCCGCCACCGGCGCCCCCGGCAGCTCGGGACTCTCCGGAACCCTCAGCGGCAAGGGTGCGTCCTCCATGGCCGTCGCGCAGCAGAAGTGGATCGCCGACTTCCAGACCGCCAACTCCGGCGCCACCGTGAACTACTCCCCGGACGGCTCCGGCGCCGGGCGTGAGGCCTTCATCTCGGGCGCCGTGCAGTACGCGGGCTCCGACCGCGCGTTCAAGGACGAGGAGATGGGTGCCGGCAAGTTCGGCAAGTGCACCGCCGAGTCGAACGCGCTCAACCTTCCGGTCTACATCTCGCCGATCGCGATCGTCTTCAACGTCGACGGGGTCAAGGACCTGAAGCTCGACGCCGACACGCTCGCCAGCATCTTCTCGGGCAAGATCACGAAGTGGAACGACCCCAAGATCGCGGCCCTGAACGCCGGCGTCACACTGCCCGACGCGAACATCACCGCGGTGCACCGCTCGGACGATTCGGGTACCACCGAGAACTTCACCGACTACCTGTCCAAGGCTGCCCCGTCGGTCTGGACCGAGAAGGCCGCCCAGAAGTGGCCCTCGGCCGCTGGCGGCGAGGCCGCGAAGGGCACCGCCGGTGTCGTCAACGCGGTCAAGAACGGCAAGAACACGATCGGGTACGCCGACGAGTCGCAGGCCGGCGAGCTCGGCAAGGTGAGCGTCAAGGTCGGCGAGGAGTTCCTCGCGCCGACCCCTGAGGCCGCCGCCAAGATCGTCGACGCCAGCCCGAAGGTCGAGGGCCGCTCGGCCAACGACCTCGCCCTCAAGCTCGACCGCAAGGCCGCCGGCGCGTACCCGGTCGTCCTCGTGTCGTACATCATCGTGTGCGAGGCCTACAAGGACGCCAACGACGCCAAGCTCGTGAAGGCATTCGTCGGCTACGTCGGCTCGGAAGCCGGCCAGAAGGCGGCCCAGGCTCAGGCTGGCAGTGCGCCGCTCTCGGCCGACCTGCAGGCCACGGTGAAGACCGCGGTCGACGCCATCAAGTGACACCCCGCCGCATCGAAGGTGCCCGCCGGAACGGGATCAGCTCCCGGTCGGCGGGCACCGTCGAGCCCGGCACTTCACCACACCCATCGCGCCCCGGCGCCGACATCGAGTGGAGAATCCGCTTGTGAGCACCACCACGTCCCCGCCCCGGGCCTCATCGACCCCGCCGTCGCAGAGGTCCAACCCCGTCCGTCGCCTCGGCGACCGTGTCTTCACGGGCCTGTCGACCGGCTCCGGCATCGCCATCCTCGCCATCCTCGCCCTGGTTGCCGGCTTCCTGGTGATGCAGGCTTTCCCCGCCCTCACCACCGCCCCCGACAAGCTCAAGTCCGAGGGTTACGGAGAGTTCTGGAGCTGGGTCGCACCCTTCGCGTTCGGCACCGTGTGGGCCTCGTTCCTCGCCCTCCTGTTCGCCGTGCCCGTGTCGCTGGGCATCGCGCTCTTCATCTCCCACTACGCCCCCCGCAAGCTGTCTCAGGCGATCGGCTACCTGATCGACCTGCTCGCCGCCGTTCCGTCGGTGGTATTCGGCCTCTGGGGCGCCAACGTGTTCGCGACCGCGATGGTGCCGGTGTACGACTGGCTGTCGACGTACCTCGGGTTCATCCCGCTTTTCGCCCCGCCGTCGTCGGGCACCGGCCGCACCATCCTGACCGCGGCTCTCGTGCTCGCGATCATGGTGCTGCCGATCATCACGTCGCTGTGCCGTGAGATCTTCCTGCAGACGCCCAAGCTGCACGAGGAGGCCGCCCTGGCCCTCGGCGCGACCCGGTGGGAGATGGCCCGGATGGCCGTCTTCCCGTTCGCGCGGGCCGGCATCGTGTCGGCGGTCATGCTCGGCCTCGGACGCGCGCTCGGCGAGACCATGGCCGTGGCCATGGTGTTGTCCGGCTCCGACGTGATCACGTTCAACGTGGTCGGCAGCCAGAACCCCAACACGATCGCCTCCACCATCGCCCTGAACTTCCCCGAGGCGTTCGGCCTGCGCATCAACCAGCTCATCGCTGCCGGCCTCGTGCTGTTCATCATCACCCTCGTGGTCAACATGGTGGCGCGCTGGATCGTCAGCCGCCGCGCCGAGTTCTCGGGAGCCAACTGATGACTGTCACCACCGCACCCACCCGGTCCAGCTCGCTGAAGGCCGGCCACCTGCCCGACTGGACGCAGTGGGTCGTCCTCGGCGGCTCGCTGGTCATCGGCGGCGTCGTCGCCTGGCTGCTCGCAGGGTCCTTCTCGCTGGGTCTCACCGTCTTCCTCGGCGCCCTGGTCTACCTGGCCGCCATGCAGGTGATCTCGATGTCGGTCGAGGGCCCCCGCAAGGCCACCGACCGGTTCTTCAAGCACTTGGTCATCGGCGCCTTCCTGCTCGCCCTCCTGCCGCTGGTGTCGGTCACCTGGACATCGGTGGCCGCCGGCCTGCAGCGCTTCGACGCCAAGTTCTTCAGCTCGTCGATGCACAACATCGTCGGCGCAGGCGGCGGCGCCGTGCACGCCCTGTGGGGCACCCTCATCGTCACCGGCATCGCCACACTGATCTCGGTGCCGATCGGCCTGCTGACGGCCGTGTTCCTGTCGGAGTACGGCGGCAAGTCGGCGCTCGCCCGCGGCATCACCTTCTTCGTGGACGTGATGACCGGCATCCCGTCGATCGTGGCCGGCCTGTTCGCCTACTCGCTGATGGTGATGCTCTTCGGTCCCGGCACGCTGATCGGATTCTCGGGTTCCCTGGCTCTGTCGGTGCTGATGATCCCCGTGGTCGTCCGCTCCACTGAGGAACTGCTGCGCATCGTGCCCAACGAGCTGCGCGAGGCGTCCTACGCTCTCGGGGTGCCGAAGTGGCGCACGATCCTGCGCATCGTCATCCCGACGTCGCTCTCGGGCATCGTGGCCGGCGTGATCCTCGCGCTCGCCCGCATCATCGGCGAGACCGCACCGCTCATGGTGTCGGCCGGCTTCACCCAGAGCATGAACCTGAACCCGTTCAGCGGTCCTATGATGACTCTGCCGGTGTTCGTCTACAACGAGTACGCCTACCCGGGCATCCCCCCGGAGGCCTACAACGCCCGCGCCTGGGCGGGTGCCCTGACCCTCATCGTGCTCGTGATGGTGCTGAACCTGATCGGGCGCCTGATCGCCAAGCGTTTCGCGCCGAAGTCCGGCCGCTGACCAGAAGGAACACATGTCCAAGCGAATCGAAGCCAAGGATCTGAACATCTACTACGGCAAGTTCCGTGCCGTGGAGGGTGTGAACATGACGATCGAGCCCCGCTCGGTCACCGCCTTCATCGGCCCGTCGGGCTGCGGCAAGTCCACCGTGCTGCGCACCCTGAACCGGATGCACGAGGTGCTGCCCGGCGCCTACGTCGAGGGCGAGGTGCTGCTGGACGGCGAGAACCTGTACGGCCCCGGCGTCGACCCGGTCAACGTGCGCCGCTCGGTCGGCATGGTGTTCCAGCGCCCCAACCCGTTCCCGACGATGTCGATCAAAGAGAACGTGCTCGCGGGCATCACGCTGAACAATGCGCGTATGCCGGGCAAGGAGCAGGAGGAGCTCTGCGAGAAGGCGCTCCGCGGGGCCAACCTGTGGGAAGAGGTCAAGAACCGCCTCGACAAACCCGGCTCGGGCCTGTCGGGTGGCCAACAGCAGCGTCTCTGCATCGCGCGCGCCATCGCCATGCAGCCCGAC
>RRZT011438776.1_pt1 | contig 11347 bp, 8 predicted proteins | sample 2165551 | NCBI WGS metagenome assembly RRZT01 (sample SAMN10456910, study PRJNA506462) | wastewater metagenome | biome: wastewater; feature: sludge; material: wastewater sludge; isolation source: wastewater sludge with Escherichia coli K12::gfp cells carrying plasmid... | place: USA: Moscow, Idaho ...
AAAAGCGCATGACTGCGCATATCCTAAGCTGCAGGCGTATCCGCCGATATTAAGCCTTGTCGCTTAAAGCGACCGAGGAGCATGTGACTTTAGTCATGTGAGATCCACAAAGCATAGAATCAATGATAAGATAAATCTGTTTTATTGACTCCATATTTTGTACAAAGGAGAGAATGTGTATGAGAAAGAAAAGTAAAAGTGCAGCGATACTGGCTGTGGTCATGGCGATGACACTGGCAGGAAGTTCCGCAGTATATGCTGAGGAGAATTCTTCTGCGAAAACAGCTGAAACGGATGATAATGAAAAGGAAGACACGAGAGCAGCAGAGAATGAACCTGCTCCATGCAATGAAGGCGAACATGAGCTTATAGAAAGCAAAGTTGTTCTGCCAACCTGCACAGAAAGAGGTTATACGATCTACAAATGTAAAGTGGATGGCTGCACCTACGAAGAAAAGAGAGATGAGACAGCTGCACTTGGTCATGAACTGAAAGAAGTTTCTATTCAGGAGGCGACAGCAGATAAACCAGGTGTGATCACATATAAATGTCAGAGACAGGGATGCGATTATACAGAACTGTCGGAGATTCCGGTCAAAAATACGAATGCTGTTGATGGTAAAACAGATGATGCAGATACAAAGACGGATGAGAAGCCGGGAACAGATGCTGACGGCAAATCAGAAGATGGCAAAACAGATGCTTCAGAAGAAAATAAGAATTCTAATACAGAAAATGCTTCCGTAGATAAAGACAGTACTTCCGGAAAAATAGATCCTGCTGATTCAGACACTTCTGCCGATAGTAAAAATGAAGATGCAGAGGAAGACCTGCCAGATGAAGATATCGATGAAGAATATGCTTCTTATGCGTCTTCAACTTCTACAGACATTGTAACGGAGTATGATCCGGAAACTGCAGTTGGTACGATTCGTGTTGCAAAGAAAGATTCGGATGATCCGACAGAAACAGAGGAAGTTACCGGTATGACAGTTCCAGCGGGAACGACAGAAATCAAGAAAGATGCCGATGGAAACATCACGGATCTGGCAGTTTCTACAGCTATTGATGAGGTTAAAAACGGATTTTCTCTGACAAGTGAGAATAAGAAACTTCATTCGATTTCTATTAGTGATAAGAAAAATCCGAAAGATCATTGGATCACGCTGAGTGCCAAAGAATCTGCCACTGAGCTGGGAATCCGTCTCCGCAATGGAAATAATAAAATTATTATAACACTTACGGAAAATGAAAAACCATTGAATATCATCAAGGTTTCTGACACAGAGAAAGATGTTATTTTGACAACTTCCACTGCCGGAACCTGTGTGATCAATAAGGCGGTTCAGAATATTTCGGTGGATAAAGATGGGAAGTATTCAGATAAGAAAACTCTGGGCAGAAAGAACCAGATCATTCTGAATGATGTAAATGGAAGTGCTCCATATCTGGAACTTGAGTATGTGAAAGATGAGACTGTAACGACATCTGCATCTGAAAAAGACGAAGATGCTGCAAGAAATTTGGAAACTAAAAATACCAAAGCAGGAGATTCTGAATCCAAAGGTGCTGAAGCGGAGAAACAGAAAGATCCGGATGAAGAATTATACTGGATTCAGCCATATGGGGAGGAAAACCAGGAACCGATCGTAATCACAGTTTATAAGAAATAAAAGTGTTTTTACAACAGATATGTCTGGATTTTTTATGTGAGTAAAAAAACAGGTCATTATCGTCCAAAACAGGAGATAATGACCTTGTTTTTTTGCATACGATTTTACAGAATGGTTAATTCTGATGCAATAAGCAGATTAATACTTACCAACAACGGTTGCTTTGAGCAGATTTGTGTTGCCAGGATGTCCAAGAGGAACACCAACTGTAAGAACAACGATATCTCCTTCTTTGACATAACCTTTTTCTTCAGCTGCTTCTGTAGCGTGAAGAAGAAGAATCTCCATGCTGTATTCCTCTTTGGTCAGGAGTGGTGTTACACCCCAGATCAGGTTCATCTGACGCCAGGTACGTTCATCCGGAGTACATGCAATGATCTGGCATCCCGGACGATATTTGGAAACCATGCGTGCAGTATTTCCGGAACGGGTAACTGCGATGATGGCTTTTGCATTCAGGTCGATTGCTGTCATGCAGGTAGCATGAGAAATAGCGGTAGTTACATTTGTAGCATGATCTTTTGAAGAAGTGCTGAACTGTTTATTGTAGTCAACATCAGCTTCTGTACGTACGGCAATCTTGACCATGGTTTTGAGCGCTTCTACAGGGTATTTACCTGCAGCGGTTTCACCAGACAGCATGATCGCACTGGTACCCTGATAGATTGCGTTGGCAACGTCAGTAGTCTCTGCACGGGTTGGACGTGGATTCTTGATCATGGAATCCAACATCTGAGTAGCTGTGATAACCTGTTTGCCGGCACTGTATACCTTTGCAATGATATCCTTCTGGATAACCGGTACGTCTTCGAGTGGAATTTCAACACCCATATCACCACGGGCGATCATGATACCATCTGCAGCTTCAATGATGCTGTCGATGTTGTCAACACCCTGCTGGTTCTCGATCTTTGCGATGATTTTGATGTCATGTCCGCCGTTTTTCTCAAGGATATCACGGATTTCTTTGACATCGGCAGCAGTTCTGGTAAAGGAAGCTGCAATAAAATCATAGCCTTCTTTAATACCAAACAGGATATCATCGTGATCTTTTGGGCTGATAAACGGCATGTTTACTTCTACACCAGGGAGGTTGACGCCCTTCTTATTGCCGAGAACACCACCGTTTACAACTTTACAGATGATGTCCTGACCTTTGATCTTCTTGACTTCAAGTCCGATCAGACCATCATCAATCAGAATGCTGTTGCCTGGTTTGACATCTTTATATAAATCTTTATAGGTAACAGAAACGATTTTTTCGTTTCCTACGATTTCTTCTGTAGTTAAGGTAAATTCTTGACCTTCCTTCAGTGTGACCTTTCCATTTTCAAATTCGCGGATACGAATTTCAGGCCCTTTTGTGTCGAGAAGCGCAGCTACCGGTTTATTGAGTCTTGTACGAATTTCTTTTAATTTATCAATACGGCCTTTTTGTTCATCATGTAAACCATGAGAGAAGTTAAAACGTGCTACGTTCATTCCTTCTTTAACGAGTTCTTCCAGAACACCGTCCTTATCAGTAGACGGACCAAGGGTACAGATAATTTTTGTTTTGCGCATTCAAATTCCTCCTACTTTTCCTAAAAAATACACCTTTATTCTAACATATTATTTTCAATGTACAAGTAAAGTTTTTGATAAAATACACGTTAAATTTCTAACATTTTTTACATTATTGTGAGAAAAACACATGGGAATCGAAAGTAAAATAAAAGAAAAATTCCGATGCCTGAAACTATTTATGTTAAAGAGTAGCAGACATCGGAATATGTAAAATTAAATTTTATAAATTTAGAAACGAGTATGACGATTGATGTACTTGGCTTTATATTTAGAGTATACGATCGTCTGATCTTTGTACAGACCATAGTATCCGGATACGGCATAACTGATAGATACAGCAATCAGGTAATAGGACGCACCACGGAAGCCAAACAGCTCAAATGCGATCAGGATGGAAGTGATCGGGCAGTTGGTAACGCCACAGAAAAGGGCTGCCATTCCGGCGGCTGCACAGATGGATGGGGAAAGACCGATCAGGTGTCCCATGATACATCCGAATGTTGCTCCGATGCAGAAGGAAGGAACAATCTCACCGCCACGGAAACCGGCGCGCATGGTCAGGGCAGTGAGTACGAGCTTCCAGAAAAAGTCCAGCGGGCGAGCCTGACCATTCTCGACAGCAAGTTCGATCAGGTTATTTCCGGCACCCATATAATCAGAGGTGCGCAAAAAGAGTGTGATCACAATAATGATGGCACTGGCTGCGACGATACGGATATATGGATTTTTTAAAAATTTCGCATAAAGTTTGCTGACACCCTGAAGTGCCATACAGAAAATAATACTGATGGCAGCACAGGCAACGGCAACAAGAACCATCTTGAGTCCTGTTTCGATGGTAAGTTCCGGGATATTGACTACATGAAAAGATTCCGGATTGATGCCAAAGCCGGCCGCAAACTTTGAGGCAATAATGGATGCAATCACACATGGAACCAGTGCGGCATAATACATAATGCCAACGCTCACGACCTCCATAGAAAAGACTGCCGCTGCCATCGGTGTTCCGAAAACTGCGGAGAAAGCAGCACTCATACCGCACATGACCATGACATGACGGTCTTCTTCATCGAGGTGAAACCAGCTTCCAAGCTGATTGCCGATGCTTCCGCCGAGCTGAATTGCAGCACCTTCACGACCGGCAGATCCACCGGCAAAGTGAGTCAGGATCGTAGAAACGAAAATCAGCGGAGCAGAACGAAAAGGCACATCATCCTGAGAACGGATCGTTGATAAAACCTGATTGGTTCCGCCATCTTCCTGACCGAATTTCTGATACAGAAAAACAATGATCAGACCGGAAACAGGAAGCAAGAAGAATACCCAGAAATGCTCTGTACGATAGTTGGTTACGAATTTCAGTACTCTGGCAAAAAGGCTGCTGATGAAGCCTACGCTCAGTCCGGTCAGTACTGCCAGAACCAGCCATTTAATAAGATTGGTCATATCATATCGAATGTGATCGATATAATAGTGCAGGTTATGGATTTCTTCTGGTTTTTTTTTATCCTGTGTGTTGTTCATAGCTTCCTTTTATTCCTGTGTAATTCCGGTTACTTCGTATCCGGCATCTTTGATCGTCTGACGGATCTTGTCCTCATCAACCTTTTCCGGTGCTGTGAAAACGGTTGTGTTATTTTCGTGAGAAGATACAACGTCTTCAACGCCGAATGCTTTCTTAATAGCTTCGTTTACATGTGCTTCGCAATGTCCGCACATCATTCCCTCAACATTAACTGTAACTTTTACCATAGTTTTTTGCTCCTTTTCTTTTTTATTATAATCATTTTTTACTTCAATGGAAGTAGCTTGGTTAATTTTTTTGTCCTTTTTTGTGTTGTGGATCTTAAACAGGTTCAGACGAAGGGCATTGGTGACAACGCAGAAGCTGGAAAGACTCATTGCGGCGGCACCGAACATCGGATTCAATGTCCATCCGAAAATCGGGATCCATACACCGGCAGCCAGTGGAATGCCGATCACATTGTAGAAAAATGCCCAGAAAAGATTTTCGTGGATATTTTTCAGGGTTGCACGGCTGAGACGTACTGCAGCAGGAACATCGCTTAAACGACTCTTCATCAGAACGACATCAGCGGCATCGATCGCGATATCAGTTCCGGCACCGATCGCGATTCCGATATCTGCGCGGGTAAGTGCAGGGGCATCGTTGATTCCGTCACCGACCATGGCGACTTTGCCCTGTTCTCTGAGTGAACGGATCACACTTTCTTTGCCATCCGGGAGAACACCTGCGATGACATCATCAACACCGGCCTGTGCACCGATCGCTCTTGCGGTGCGTTCATTATCACCGGTCAGCATGACAACACGGATTCCCATATTCTGGAGTTCTCTGACCGCCTGTGGGCTGTCTTCTTTGATAACATCGGCAACAGCGATAATGCCGACCAGTTTACCATTCCGGGCAAAAAGCAGGGGCGTTTTTCCTTCTTCTGCAAGTTTTTCTGCCTTCTGGGAAAGGGTGGCAGGAACGTTTACCTGGCTGCTGATGAATTTCATGCTTCCACCGATCAGAGTTTCCTGTTCGAGCACTGCAGAGAGTCCGTTTCCGGGAAGGGCATGGAAATCAGTAACCTCCGGCGCTGTAAGATGTTGTTCTTCAGCATGTTTGAGAATCGCTTTCGCGAGCGGATGTTCACTTTTTTTCTCCAGGGCAAATGCCATGGTGAGGAGTTCCTGTTCGGAGATCCCTTCTGCAGGGAGCAGATCAGTAACTTCCGGCTGGCCGCTGGTGATCGTACCGGTCTTGTCCAGGGCAACGATCTGAACCTTGCCGGCCTCTTCAAGAGAAACGGCAGTTTTGAACAGGATACCATTTCTGGCCCCCATTCCGTTGCCGACCATGATCGCTACCGGAGTGGCAAGTCCGAGAGCACATGGACAACTGATAACGAGAACGGAGATACCGCGGGCAAGAGCATAGCCAAATTCATGTCCGGTCAGAAGCCAGATGATCGTGGTAACGATTGCAATCGTAATAACTGCCGGAACAAAAATACCGGAAACACGGTCTGCAATCTTGGCGATCGGAGCTTTGGTAGCGGCAGCATCACTTACCATTTTGATGATCTGGGAGAGAGTGGTGTCTTCGCCGACACGGGTTGCTTCGCATTTGATAAATCCGGACTGGTTGACGGTTGCGGCGGAAACAAGATCTCCGGCTGCTTTGTCAACAGGGATGCTTTCGCCGGTAAGGGCAGATTCATTGACGGCGCTGGTTCCTTCAATGATCACACCATCGACCGGGATATTTTCACCAGGACGTACGACAAAGATATCACCCTTGTGAACCTGTTCGATCGGAACGGTTACTTCCTGATCGCTTCTAAGAACAATGGCGGTTTTCGGGGCAAGTTTCATGAGGCTCTTAAGAGCATCGGTCGTTTTTCCCTTGGAACGTGCTTCGAGCATTTTTCCAACAGTGATCAGCGTCAGGATCATTGCGGCAGACTCGAAATAAAATTCCATCATGTAGTTCATAACGGCAGCGGAATCACCGTCTACCTGTGCTCTTGTCATGGCAAAAAGTGCGTAGACACTCCATATAAATGAGGCCATGGAGCCGAGTGCAACCAGTGTGTCCATATTGGGGGCACGGTGCCACAGACTCTTAAATCCGCTGATGAAGAATTTCTGGTTGATGACCATGACGATTCCGGCAAGCAGAAGCTGGACAAGTCCCATGGCAACGTGGTTATCGTTAAAAAATGCCGGGAGTGGCCAGCCCCACATCATGTGTCCCATGGAGAAGTACATCAGAACGAGTAAAAATCCGATGGAAGCGATCAGGCGGCGTTTGAGAACCGGTGTCTCGTGATCTTCCAGGGCTTCCTCGGCTTCAGACATGGAAACCTGTTCTTTATTTGCACCCTTGAGTGATGCACCGTAACCTGCCTGCTCTACGGCAGTGATGATGTCATGAGAGGATGCGGTTCCTTCAACTCCCATAGAATTTGTCAGAAGGCTGACCGAGCAGGATGTAACTCCCGGCACTTTGGATACGGCCTTCTCCACACGGGAACTGCAGGCAGCGCAGCTCATCCCGGTGACGTTGTATTGTTCCATTGTATTACCTCCTATTTCATTAGCTTCTGCAGAGTTGCAACCAGCTCATCGATGGTTTCATCTTTACCTTCGCGGATATCACGAGCCACACAGGTACGGATATGATTCGCGAGAAGTTCTTTGTTAAAAGAATTGACGGCGGCATTAACGGCGGCTGACTGAATGAGGATATCGTTGCAGTAAGCATCGTTTTCCAACATTCCTATGATTCCCCGGATCTGCCCTTCGATACGTTTCAGACGGTTGATGAGTTTCTTGCGGTCAGCTTCTGAACGGTCGGTGTGCCTGGTACAGCAGCAGGCAGGAGCGGATGGGGTGGCATTATCATTGCTGCAACAAGATTTTTCCTGAGTAGCTGCTTGTTCCTTTATAATTTCTTCTGTCTTTGTAGAGGAACTGGCATTAAAGTTATTATGATCCATAAGCAAACTTCCTTTCGTTCGAGATTTATTATATCAGATGTGAGATGACTCCCACCTCGCAGCAAGAATGCCGATGGCATTCCTGAATCGCATACCCTACAGGGGTATATTCACTATACTTGTAATATATACCCCATGAGGGTATGTGTCAAGGGAAAATATAAAAAAAGAGGGATATCAGGGAATTATACCCCGATAACCCTCTTGCTGATAAGCAAGGATACTCCGGCGGTCAGCGCTTCCGCAATCCAGAAAGCGTTCCATACACCAACGGCTCCGAAGAAATGACTCAGGACAAATGCTGCCGGAAGGATAATGACCAGGTACCTGCAGAGAGAGACGATCAATGAGGCAGTTCCTCTGCCAAGTCCCTCCAGTGCACCACATGCTGTGACGGATACAGAAGAGATCAGGAAACCTGCACAGATGATTCGGAGTGCTGTTTTGCCTGCGGCAATTGTCTGAGGATTTGTGGTAAACATGCCGATCAGCTGTCCCGGAATTGTCAGGCAGATGATTGTTCCGATCAACATGATCACACCACTCATGCCAAGTGTGACGAAGTAGATTTTTTTTACACGTTTATGTTCACCGGCACCATAGTTGTATCCGATGACCGGGCGCATGCCCTGTACAATCCCGCTTGCCGGAAGATACAGGAAAGTCTGCAGTTTGTAGTAAATTCCCAGAATCACCACATAACTCTGGGAATAGGCTGCCAGAAGTCCATTCAGTGCAGAAACCAGGACAGAAGGAAGTGCAAGATTCAGTGCTCCCGGGATACCGACAGAGTATAATCTTGCTGCCAGAGCCATGTCCGGATGGAGATGTCTGCGGCTGAGTTTTACCTGGATTGGCTGCATTTTGTAAATGATCAGATAGAAAACAAGATTGAATACCTGACCAAGTCCGGTTGCCAGTGCAGCGCCTTCAATACCCAGTGCCGGGAACGGACCAAGGCCAAAGATCAGCAGCGGATCAAGAATGATATTGGAAACACAGCCGACCAGAAGCCCGATCATCGTAATCTTCATTTTGCCAACGCCCTGGAAGATCTTTTCGTAAGCAAGGTTAAGCGTATTTATCGTTGCAAACAGAAAAACAATTGTAGAATAACGGATTCCAAGGTCAATGACATCTGCATCACCAGTAAAAAGTGCCAGAAATCCAGGCATCACAAGGATACAACCGATTGTCAGAATTACACCATGCAGACCGGACAATGCAAGCCCGTGTGTGGCTGCTTTGCTGGCAGTCTCTCTGTTTCCGGCACCAAGACAGATGGCAATCTGTGAACTGATACCAATTCCAAAACCAATCGCAATCGCATTGGCGAAGTTTTGGACAGGAAAAACAAGCGACAGCGCGGTCATGGCATTTTCACTGATTTGTGCGACAAAGAAACTGTCCACGATATTGTACAGAGAATTTACGAGCATCGAAATGACCATTGGCAGGGCCATGGACATGATCAGCGGAAAGACCGGCTTTTCTTTCATAAATGTGTCGTTCATAGAAACTCCTTTCAAATAAAAACATCTGCAAGTGCCGGTATTTCTGAAAAATCTGTATCGGCGGAGCAGACATAAAAAAACGCCGCACAACTACCGCAATGGGTAATTGTGTGGCGAAAAATGGTCGGACCAGAAAAGTCCACACTATGTTTTGGAAATTAAAATTGTTGTAAACATGAAAGAACAGAATCGTTGTTTACAGACACAGATTGTAGCATATAAATAAGAAGAACGTCAATAAGAAGATTGTACAAAAAGGAGATATCCGACCTCATTTGGATGGTCAGGTATCTCCTTCCGTCAAATCTCCAGATCATCGGATCTTCTGATTCGTCCATGGATTTCGCTGCTGGAGGGTGATCTCTTTTGAAACGTATGGGTGGAGTAATGTATTAAATATAAACGGAATCGTTCGCAGATTATTGTATACAACTCTGTACAACTGGCCTTCTTGCGGGGATTTCAACAATGTGCTACACTAAAGTATGATTTGAGATGATGAGGATGAAAATGAATTAAGAAGAAAGGAAGCAGGTGTTTCAAAGGAAGGAAACACGCGGAAAGTAGAATATTATGAAAACACTTCTTACATTACAGCTCACGATCTTTCTCCTTGTAGCTGTAGGATTTTTGATGAAAAAAATACATATCATCGGACCACAGGGGCAAAAAAACATCAATGACCTTGTTATTTATCTGATCCTGCCGTGTAACATTCTTCATGCATTTACGCAGAGTGCGGCAGATGGAAATTTTATGAAATATCTGGAAATCCTTCTTATATCTATAGGTATTCAGGTATTCTGTGTGATTTATGGAAAAGTGATGTTCCGAAAAGAACCGGAAGGACGATATAAATGTCTTCAGTATGGAACCATCTGCTCGAATGCGGGATTTCTTGGAAATCCGATCGCAGAGGGAATTTATGGCGCAGAAGGTCTGGTGCTTGCCAGTGTTTATCTGATTCCACAGAGAATCATGATGTGGTCCTCCGGGTTGGCTGTTTTTTCCGGAAGCAGTGATAAGATGAAAACACTGAAAAAAGTCGTAACCCATCCGTGTATTCTGGCATGTGTTCTTGGAATTATTCTGATGGTTACGGGACTTCCACTGCCACTTGGACTTGACGGTGCAGTAACGGCAGTCGGAAACTGCAACACTGCTATGTCCATGATGGTCATTGGCATGATCCTGGCTGACATCGATCTCAAAGATTTCTGGGACTGGACAGTCGTGAAATATACGGTTCACAGACTGGTCGTTATTCCGGTGGTCGTTTATATTATATGTAGTTTTCTTCCATTGAATAAAACAGTTCTTGGTCTTTGTGTGCTTCTGGCAGCAATGCCGGCGGGTGCGACAACCAGTATCCTCGCAGAGAAATATCAGGTCGATTCTCCGTTTGCAACGAAGATGGTTATTTTTTCCACGCTGCTGTCATTGCCGACGATCTGTCTGTGGAGTATCTTCCTGCAGTAGGAGAAGTAGAAGAGAATTTGTAATAATGCATAGAGTTCTATATATGGATATGCTAAAATAGAACAAAAGGGAGAGGCAGGTGGAAACCTTAAGCCTGAAAAATATGCTGGATGAAATATTTGCAGGGTTACTTTCATTTACAGAAGATGCCGGAGCTGATTGTGCCAGTGCTCAATGAGATATTTGGAACAAATTATCCACTTGATGTTCCGTTGGAACAGCTACGAAATGAACACCAGACGCTGAATGGTGAAAAAATTACTGATTCATACTTCAGAATTGGAAAAAAAGGTTATCATTTCGAATGCCAGAGTACAGGTGACTCGAAAATGGTGATCCGAATGGTGGAGTATGATTTTGCAATCAGCATTGAAAACGTGAAAAAAGAAAATTAATAAAAGTGAAACAGCGATAATCATATTTGGAATATCCCAGTTCTTCATCCAGTTCCTGATCAAGGGCGCCTTCCAAAATGATAGACATCATATCCCGCATAATGGAATTAACATCTGTTCCATCTTTTACTTTTACATTGTTTTCTTTCAGGTAGTTTCCCATGAGTTCTCTAAGCGCTGCTTTTTGTGGTGAATCCTTTTTTCTTGCC
>RRZT011041704.1_pt1 | contig 11345 bp, 12 predicted proteins | sample 2165551 | NCBI WGS metagenome assembly RRZT01 (sample SAMN10456910, study PRJNA506462) | wastewater metagenome | biome: wastewater; feature: sludge; material: wastewater sludge; isolation source: wastewater sludge with Escherichia coli K12::gfp cells carrying plasmid... | place: USA: Moscow, Idaho...
GACTACGAGATGTCGCTGCGACGTGACTTCCAGCGCTTGTGGCCCAAGATCGAGAAGACACACGCAGACACCACCCTCGGCTGATGGTCGAACTCGTCATCCGGGCAGCCGGAGTCGTCCTGGTACGCCAGGGATCGGGGGGACCCAAGGTCCTGCTGGTGCACCGCCCGAGCCACAAGGACTGGTCGCTCCCCAAGGGCAAGCTCGACAAGGGCGAACACGTGATCAGTGCCGCGGTGCGCGAGTGCGACGAGGAGACCGGCATCGTTCCCATCCTCGGCCCGCCGGTGGGGCGCCAGACCTACCAGGTGATGGGCCGGCCCAAGACCGTGGACTACTGGTTCGCGACGCCGGGCCGCGACAGTGGGTTCACCCCCGACGACGAGATCGACCAGATCCGCTGGGTGACGCCCAACCAGGCCCGCAGCCTGCTCACGTACAAGCGCGACGTGGACATGGTGCGACGCGCCATCGCAATGCCGCAGACCGTTCCCTTGGTCCTGTTGCGGCACACCGCCGCCACCAAGCGGTCGGACTTCGCCGGCAAGGACGACACCCAGCGCCCCCTCACCGGCAAGGGCCGAAGCCAGGCGCGAGCCCTCGTGCCGATCCTCGCGGCCTATGGCATCGACGCCGTGCACAGCTCCGATGCCGCCCGGTGCCTGCAGACCGTGAAGCCGTTCGCCTCTGACGAGCACGTCATGATCGAGCAGGAGCCCCTGTTCAGCGAGGCCGGGTTCGACGGCAAGCCCAAGTCCGCGATCACGCGGTTCCAGTCCCTTGCCGGCCAGGACGGCCGGCTGGTGGTCTGCTCCCACCGCCCGGTGCTGCCGGACTTGGCGCAAGTGCTGGCGGGCGCCGCGGACAAAAAAACGAACAGCCAGGTGTTCAAGGCACCGCTGGCGCCAGGTGGCATGGTCGTGGCGCACCGCAAGGTGGGTAAGAACGGGTTCAGCGTGGTGGCTGCGGAGCGAGTCGAACCCTGATTCGTCGCTGTTCGTTTACCTTGTGTTCACTCATCGGCCATCTGGTGTTACGGTAAACCTCAACCGATTGCCCTTGGGCGAATGCATACGAGGAGTCACACCATGGACCACGTCGCCTACTTGCTGGGCAAGTCGACTCAGGCAGAGCCCTACGACCGGCGCCCCCGCTGGCTGCGACGGATCCTGCCCATGTCCTACGCCACCGCAGTTCCCCTGACCGGGGAGCAGATGGCGCGTATTCACATCGCCGCCTACCACTGACCCGCTGCCGCAGCGACGGCTGCCCGGTCAGCCGAAGCGACCGGAGATGTAGTCCTCGGTGGCGCTGACGTCGGGGTTGCGGAAGATCTTCTCAGTCGGGCCCATCTCGATCAGGTGGCCGGGCTTTCCTGTGCCGGCGATGTTGAAGAAGGCCGTGGTGTCGCTGACCCGGCTGGCCTGCTGCATGTTGTGCGTCACGATGACCACCGTGTACTGCTCTTTGAGCTCCAGGATCAGGTCCTCGATCGCCAGAGTCGAGATCGGATCCAGGGCCGAACAGGGCTCATCCATCAACAGGACATCGGGCTGCACCGCAATCGCACGGGCGATGCACAGGCGCTGCTGCTGTCCACCGGACAACCCCGCACCCGGCCGGTCCATCCGGTCCTTGACCTCGTCCCACAGGTTCGCGTTCTTCAACGCGTCCTCGGCGACCGCTTGCAGCTTGTCCTTGTTGCGTTCGCCGTTGAGCTTGAGGCCGGCAACGACGTTGTCGAAGATGCTCATCGTCGGGAACGGGTTCGGTCGCTGGAAGACCATGCCGACATCCCGCCGGACCGCAACGGGGTCGATGCCGTCAGCGAGGATGTCCACCCCATCCATGCGGATCGCGCCCGTCACGCGCCCACCGGGGATCGTCTCGATCATCCGGTTCAGGGACCGCAGGAAGGTGGTCTTGCCGCAACCGGAGGGGCCGATGAACGCCGTGACAGCGTTGGCTTCGATCCGCATGTCGACGTTCTCGACGGCCAGGAACTTGCCGTAGTGGACGTTGACGTCTTTGGCTTCGATGGTCTTCGACATGGTGTCCTACTTCTTGATTCCGGAGTAGCGGCTGATGAGGCGAGCGCCCACGTTCAGGAGCATCACGAGAATGATCAGGGTCAGGGCGGCCGCCCAGGCACGCTCCTGCCCGGCGGGGAGGGGGTTGCCCCGCTCCACGTTGATCATCAGGGGTAGCGCGGCCTGTTCCCCGGCGAACGGGTTCGCGTTGAGCGACGCCGTGTAGCCGACCAGGATCAGCAAGGGTGCCGTCTCTCCCATGATGCGGGCGACGCCGAGCATGATCGTGGTGATGATGCCGCTCATGGCGGTGGGTAGGACCACCTTGGTGATCGTGCGGTAGCGGGGGACACCCAAGGCGTAGGACGCCTCGCGCAACTCGTTGGGGACGATCTTGAGCATCTCTTCGGTACCCCGCACGATGACCGGGATCATCAGCAGCGTCAGCGCCAAAGACACCAACACCCCCATCCGGTTGAAACCGAACGTCGTGATGAACAGCGCGTAGATGAACAAGCCCGACACGATGGACGGGATACCGGTCAGCACGTCCGTCATGAACGAGATCGGCCGCACCAGCGGCTTGTCGTGGTACTCGACCAGGTAGACCCCGGTGAGGATCCCGATGGGGACAGCGATGACCGTTGCGATGAAGGCCTGGATCAGCGTCCCTTGGATCGCCGCTGCCGCGCCGCCCCCGGGGTCGTTGGGACCGACGTTGCGCATCGACGTCGTCCACCATTCCGGGGTGATGACGAGCCCGATACCTCGGCTGATGGTCGTCCACAGGACCCACACGAGCGGGATGATCGCCAGGAGGAACGCGACAAAGACCAGGACCCGCATGAGACGGTCCGTGAACCGACGCCGCCGGTTGACGCCGGACAGCGGCGCTGCCGGGGCCGGGGCGGAAGGCGCAGGCCGCATGACGGTGCTCATTCGGTGAACTCCTTGCGGCGGTTGATGACGTAGCGGGCGATGGCATTGACCACGAAGGTCAGCACGAACAGAACCAGCCCGGCGGCGATGTAGGCGCCGGTTTTCTGTGGGGTGTCGAACTCGGCGGCATTGTTCGCGATCTTCGAGGCGAACGTCTCACCGCCGGCGAACAGAGACGGGTTGAACTCACTACCGGGCGTCGGTTTGGACAAGATGATGACGACTGCCATGGTCTCGCCCAACGCGCGGCCGAGGCCGAGCATGGATGCCGAGATGACACCAGGACGACCGAACGGGAGCACCGCGGTGCGGATCATCTCCCACCGTGTGGCGCCCAACGCCAGCGCTGCCTCCTTGTGGAGGAGCGGCGTCTGGTCGAAAACCTCACGGCTGATCGCCGTGACGATCGGCAGGATCATGATGGCCAGCACGACACTGATCGAGAACACCGTGCCCGGCGAGGTCAGTCCCGGCGCGAACAGGGGGAACCAGCCGAAGGTGGCCGACAACCATTCCGCGAACGGCTGCAGCGCGGGGGCCAGCACTTGGATGCCCCAGAGTCCGAAGATGATGGAGGGAACGGCTGCCAGCAGATCCACGACCGAGGCGATCGGCTTGGCGATCCTTCGAGGCGCGTATTGGGTGATGAACAACGCGATCCCGATTGCCACCGGGACCGCCAAGGCCATGGCCATGATGGAACTCAGGCCTGTGGTCCACAGCAGGTCGACGATGCCGAACCGAAGGTCGTTGGGGTTGCTGACGTTCCACTCGCGCGAGGTCAGAAATGGGACCTCGTCCGCGAGGATCGACGGGATGGCCCGCCACAGGAGGAACACCCCGACCAGCAACACCGTGGCCATGACTGCCACACCTGAGGCCGTCGTCAGGAACGCGATGACACGGTCGCCCACCCGACCGGTGCCCGTCTTGCGGACGAGGCTCTCCTCGGTGTCGGGGGGGAAGTAGGCCGTCATGCGGTACTCACCTCCGGGTGTTCGATCCCAGTGTGTGGGAAGGGTGTTGTTGCGGGCACGCCCGCCTGATCACGTTCATCAGACGTTCACCGGACTGAGCGGCTGGGGGTCCTCACCCAGTAGGGAGGACCCCCAGTCCGTTGTCACTGAAGGGCGGCGACCGAGGTCTGGACCTTCTTGTCCACGCTGGTGGGCAGCGGCGCGTAGCCGAGGCCCTCAAGCACGCCCTGACCGGCGTCGGACGCCGTGTAGGTCAGGAAGGACTTGACCAGAGCCGACTGCTGCTCGGGCAGGCCCGCGGAGCAAGCGATCTCGTAGGTCACCAGGACGATCGGGTAGACCGACTTGGAGGTCGTCGTGTAGACGGGCTCCAGATCGAGCTGCAGGTTGTTCCCAGAGGTCACAACCTTGGCCTCTTCGAGGCCCGCCCCGGCAGTGGTGGCATCCAGGGTCACCGGACCGGACCCGTTGTCGATCTGGGCAACACCCAGTCCGCCATCGCGGGCGTAGGACCACTCGACATACGTGATCGAGTTCGCCTGCTGCAAGGTTGCCTGCTGAACGCCGGCCGACTTCTCCTTGCCTTCGCCGGTGCCTTCCCAGGTCTTGCTGGGCTCCTTGGTCCAGACATCGGGAGCGGCGGCAGCGAGGTACTTCGTGAAGTTCTCGGTGGTCCCGGACTCATCCGAGCGGTAGAAGACCGTGATGGGCGAATCCGGCAGGGTCGCGCCGCTGTTGAGCTTGGCGATGGCCGGGTCGTTCCACGTCTTGATCTTGCCGCTGAAGATGTCGGCGGTCGTCGTGGCGTCGAGCACCAGCGAGTCGAGTCCCTCGACGTTATAGGCCACGGACACGGGGCCCACGACCATCGGCAGGTTCCAGGCCTCGTTGTCGGCGCAACGCTTCTTGGCACCGTCCACTTCGCCTTCGTCTGCTTTCAGCGCCGAGTCGGAGCCGGCGAAGTCGACCTGGCCCGCGATGAACTGCTGGATGCCGGCACCGGAGCCGGTGGGGTTGTAGTTGATCGTCGCGTCAGGACAAGCGGTCTGGTACTGCTTGATCCACTCGACCATCGCGTTGCCCTGGGCCGACGAACCTTCGGCACTGAGTGTGCCGCTGGCGCAGTTGATGTCCCCGGCCGGTGAGCCCGACGCCGTCGAACTGCCGGAGCCGCTTTCGGAACAGGCCGCAAGGGCCAGAACTGCGACAGCTGCGACGGCCGCGGCCTTATGTGATCGGGTGATATGCACCCTTGCCTCCAGTTGAGTCTCTTAGATCGGACGAATCGGACCATATGCGGTCAGGGGGAATGAATCGGATGGACCCGATGAACGATGCGTGAACGCCACAAGGCGGGCAGCGGAATCCTGCTCTGATCAGTGGTTGGGGCTCAGAAAGTCAGGGGTCGGCGATCTTGAGGCCCTTGTGGCTGCGTGACAACTGCTTGTACAGACCGCGGATCTGCTGGTGAGCATCATCGGGCGAGATCTTCCCGGAATTCTCCAGGCTGCAGATGTAGGCCACCCGCTGGGCGAACTCCTGCAAGTTGCTGTCGAATGCAAGGTTCTCGGGAGTGAACTCCCCCTGGAACTTGGGACGTGGGAACAGCAGCCTGTCCTTGGCTTGGCTGTGATCGTCCGCCGTCACCTGATCACCGACTGCTTGCCCGGCACCAGACTCAGCCGCCGCGTCGTCGGGGGGCGACGCAGCGGCGGGCCGCCCCAGCAGCCAGTCGAACAGTCCCACATCGACCTCCATGGATACGGCCCAAAGGTAGCCAGAGATCCACCCCCCGTCCATGCCTGGGCATCGCCACCCGGGGCGCCGGCTGGCAGACTGCCCCAATGGTCACTCACGTCGTCATGTGGCGATTCCACGATCCGGCTGACATCCCGCAAGCGGTCGAGCAACTACGGGGCCTGGCCGACACAGCCGCCGGGATCCGGTCCCTGACGGTGGGCACCAACTCCAACGAGGGCGCGCATGCCTACGAACTGGTCCTGATCTCCGAGCATGACTCGTTCGAGGATCTGGGGGCTTACCTTGCCGACCCGCTGCACCAAGAGGTCGCAGCCTGGCTGAGCTCGCGGATCGCGGAGCGGGCCGTCGTGGACACTGACGACCTGGGCTGAGTCAGCAGGTACCCGCGGGGTGGGTCACTTGACCGGTCCGCCACCCTGCAGGTGGGGATGCACGGGGATGTGCTCATCGAGGATCTCTTCAGAGGGAATCTCGGCGGCCACCTCGTCAGCGCTCGTCGTATGCATCATGGCCCAGATGGCCCAGGCCCCGAAGGCGATGACGATCGCTCCCACGGTGATCCACGCGAACACCAACGGCAGTTGGGTCAGTTTGAACATGGCGAACGAAATCAGGCCTGCCGCTGGGATCGTGATGATCCAGGCGATGACCATCTCTCCGACGACCTTCCAGCGGGCACCGCGACCAGAGGCGACGCCCGCACCCACGATCGACGATGCAGCTGCATGGGTGGTGGAGATCGGCATGCCCAGGCTTGTGGCCCCGAAGATCGCAGTGGTCGCGCCGATGTTGGCCGCCGCACCCGAACTCGCGTGCAGCGTGGTGAGTTTCAGACCCATGGTCTCGATGATCTTCCAACCACCCCACAGGGTGCCGAGCGCGATTGCTGAATACGCGGAGATCGCCACCCACTCGGGAACGCCGACGGTGGAGCCGTCAGCGTCGATCTGGGTGTAGCCCGCGCCCAGGAGCAGGGCAGCGATGACACCCATCGTCTTCTGGGCATCGTTTGCCCCATGGCCGAATGACACCGCGGCGGCCGACACCAACTGCAGGCCCTTGAACACGGGGTGTTCGTCCCGCATCTTGAAGAGTCGCTGGATTCCGCCCACCAGGAACATCGCCAGGAACGCGATCGAGAACGCGACGGCCGGGGAGGCGATGATCCCGATCAAGGCCTTCTGGACGCTCTCCCACGAGATGGCAGCCAGGCCGCCCGCCGCCAGCCCGGCGCCCACCAGGCCACCGATGATCGCGTGGCTGGACGATGACGGCATGCCGAAATACCACGTCACGTAGTTCCACACGACGGCAGCAAAAATGGCCCCGAACACGACCGCGACTCCGGCATAGTCGGTCTTGACCGTCTTGGCGACCGTGTTCGCAACGGCTGTCCCGACAACGAAATAGGCAGCGAAGTTGAAGAATGCGGAGAAGGCGGGCGCCCACTTGGCGGGGAGCGCTCGCGTGGCCACCACAGTGGCCACCGAGTTGGCCGCGTCGTGGAATCCGTTGGTGAAATCGAACAGCAGCGCCAGTGCTACCAGTGCGACCACGGTCAGCAACAGAATGTCCACTCAGGCCCTGCCTTCCAGATGACGCGCAGGTGGCCAGGAGGTGTCCTGCTGCGTCCGTATACCAACAATGCATGACCGAACGGGTCCCGGGCTACTTGGTGCGGGACACCGAGGGAACAACTGGATGAACAACACGTTAACGACAGTTGATCAAAGGGCTTCACGGCCCTACCGGACTCAGCGCGACCGGGGGTCGTCGCCGTCACCTGCGTCGCAGTAGGCGAGGACATCAGCCACCATGAGCCGCTGCCCGTCGAGGATGCGAAGGGTCTCGTGCTGGTCGGGACGCAACAGCCGATCCAACGCGAGCACCAGTCGGCTGGGCATGCCTGCCCACGTCTCCAGATCCACCGCGTCTCCTTCGTGCCTCGGCCCCCCTGGTAAGGGCGGCTGCCCCAAAGTACCGGCCACTGGTGTGTGGGGCGATCATGGCGACCGGCACCCGGTCACCGTCGTACCCTGAAGAGATCCCTGCAGGAGGAGTACCGCATGCGCAACCAGGGCGTCATGGCCGTGGGATTGGCCGCCGCCGGTCTTATCCTGGTGGGGTGCGGCGCAGCCGAACCCACCGCTGCCCCCCCGCTACCTGCGGCCAGCGCATCCCCCGCCGTCTTGCTTGACAACGCTGCCCAGACCACCAGATCCGCCGGAAGTGCCCGCATCATGTCCACGATGACGGTGGGGTCAGGCGCTGATGGGACTTCGGTGCGTGCCGAAGGTGTCGTCGATTTCGAGGGCGACGAAGCGGCCCTGCGGGTGAGTTCCTCCATCTTCGGTGGTGGATCGGATCTGCAAGTGATCCTCAGCCAGGACACGAGCTATATCCAGGTGCCGATGTTCGGGCAGAAGTGGGTGGCCATGCCCCTGAAAGACCTCAACGTCAACCTGCCGGATCCCAGCTCCAGCCTCGACATGCTCACCGACCTGGCCGACCTGACAGTGGTCGGAAAAGAACCCGTCGACGGCGTCGAGGCCACCAAGTACACCGGCCGCATCGACGTCAAGGACGCCATCGGCTTGGCTCCCCAGCTTCCGTCCGCACGCACACCCGCGGCACCTGACCTGGACAAAGTGTCAGGCACGGTGGCTGTCACCGTGTGGGTCGATGAGGAGCAACGCATCGTGAGATTCGACCAGCGCGGCACCATCGACACCGGGGCGGGTGCCCCCATGGCCTCGTCGAGTTCGACGACACTCACCGACTTCGGGGTGGCCACCGACATCGCCCCCCCGCCGGCGGACCAAGTGATCGAGGGCGGGAAGTTGAGCCAGTTGGACGGCCTGGCCGGCACGGGGGGCTGACCGGGGTGACCGAACCTCCAGGCAGCAGCGAGCACCACACGAGCGTGGTCGAAGATCACGGGTTCGCGAGAGCTCAGTGCTCATGTGGCTGGCAGGGCAGCGGCTCCCGGCTCAGGGCCCGGGCACGCGCCCAAGCAGACAAGCACGCTGCCGAGTCTCCGCCCGCGCACAGCTCAGATGACTGACTGACCCTTGCCCAGCACCACGATGCCACCGGGGCTGACGGTGTACTTGGCCCTGTCACCTTCGAGGTCGACGCCGATCTGGGCGCCGTCGGGCACCTGCACGTTCTTGTCGAGGATCACCTTGCGCAGCACAGCATTACGCCCGACGCGGGCGCCATCCATGATCACGCAGCCTTCCAAGTAGGCGCCCTCGCGGACCTCGACGTTGTGCGAGATGACCGACTGGCGCACGTGGGCGCCGGCGATGATCGACCCGGCCCCGACCATGGAGTCGTGGGCGTTGCCGCCTTCGACGAACTTGGCCGGGGGCAGCGACGGCGGGCTGGACAGGATCGGCCACTGCCGGTTGTACAGGTTGAAGACGGGATGAACGCTGACCAGGTCCATGTGGGCGTCGTGGTAGGCGTCCAGAGTTCCCACGTCGCGCCAGTAGGCATGGTCGCGGTCGGTGGAACCGGGCACCTGGTTGGTGTGGAAGTCGTACACGTACGCGTCACCGGACTCGGTGAGCTGCGGGATGATGTTGCCGCCCATGTCGTGGACCGAGCCTTCGTCACCGGCGTCGATCTTGAGGGCCTCGATCAAGGTGTCGGTGCTGAAGACGTAGTTGCCCATGGAGATGTACGACTGGTCCGGGTTACCCGGGATACCCGGAGGATCGGCGGGCTTCTCGAGGAAGCGCTCGATCTTGAGACCGTCGTCGGCGACCTCGATGACGCCGAACTGGTGGGCGTCGCGGCGCGGCATCGGGATGCCCGCGATAGTGACGCCGGCGCCGGTGTCGATGTGCTGCTGGATCATCTGCGCCGGATCCATGCGGTAGACGTTGTCGGCGCCGAACACCACGACGATGTCGGGTTTCTCGTCGTACACCAAGTTCAGGCTCTGATAGATGGCGTCGGCGCTGCCGGTGAACCACCGCGGGCCGAGCCGCTGCTGCGCGGGAACCGGCGTCACGTAGTCACCGGTCATCTGGCCCATGCGCCACGTGGTCGTGATGTGGCGGTCCAGGGAGTGCGACTTGTACTGCGTCAGCACACAGATCCGGTGGATCCCGCCGTTGACCATGTTGGACAACACGAAGTCGATCAGCCGGTAGGCGCCACCGAAGGGCACCGCCGGCTTGGCGCGGTCTGCCGTCAAGGGCAAGAGTCGCTTGCCCTCGCCACCGGCCAGGACAATTCCGAGAACATGGGGTCCGCTCACGAAACCACCCTATCCAGGGGATCGCCTGGAAGGGACCCCGGACACCGAGATCGCCCAGTGGTGGGGTTCCCCGGCGTGACCGCGCCATCGGGTTCCTGCGCCCAATAGGCTGCCGACATGCGTATCGGGATCATGACTCGGGAATGGCCGCCGGACATCTACGGGGGGGCCGGGGTCCACGTCGAATACCTGGTGGCCCAACTGCGAAAGCTCGCCGAGGTCGAGGTGATGTGCTTCGGGCAGCCACGCGAGGACGCGATCGCGCTCAACCCGCCGGCCGACCTGGCGGACAGCAACTTCGCGTTGCAGACGCTCGGGGTCAACCTGCTGATGGCCGACGGCTCCGAGGGCTTGGACATCATGCACTCCCACACCTGGTACGCGAACATGGGCGGTCACCTGGCAGCGCTGCTGCAGGGGACCCCCCACGTCATCACGGCGCACTCGCTGGAGCCGCGGCGGCCGTGGAAGGAAGAACAGCTCGGGGGTGGCTATCGGATCTCGTCGTGGGTCGAGCGGGCCGCCTACCGCGAGGCGGCAGCCGTGATCGCGGTCAGCGCCGGCATGAAGGCCGACGTCATGGACTGCTACCCCTTCGTGGATCCCGAACGCATCCATGTGGTGCACAACGGCATCGACACCGACTTGTACCGACCTGTCCCCGAGACTGACGCGCTGGCGGCCAACGGCGTCGATACTGACCGGCCCTTCGCCTTGTTCGTCGGGCGGATCACCCGCCAGAAGGGCCTACCGCATCTGCTGCGCGCGGCCGAACAGTTCGATCCTGAGGTGAGGCTGGTGCTGTGCGCATCGTCCCCGGACACCCCGGAACTCGGCCAAGAGGTCACCGACCAGGTCGCTGCGCTTCGTGCTGAACGCGGTGAGGACTCGGTGATCTGGATCGAGGAGCAACTGTCCCGTCCCGATGTCATCCAGTTCTTCACACAAGCTGCGGTGTTCGTGTGCCCATCGGTCTACGAACCCCAGGGCATCGTGAACCTTGAGGCCATGGCGTGCGAGACACCGGTGGTGGCCAGTGACGTGGGAGGCATCCCCGAGGTTGTCACGCCCGGGACCGGGCTGCTGGTGCACTACGACCCGGACGACACCGCCACCTTTGAGGCCGGGATCGCCGCCGAGGTCAACCGGGTCGTCTCGCAGCCGCAGCTGGCCGCCGACCTGGGCAAGGCCGGACGTGCCCGCGCTGTGGACGACTTCGGCTGGGCGGCCATCGCCCAGAAGACGATGGACGTTTACAACGTCGCCCTGAACGGTTGATCGGGCCGCCCGTCACGTCCCCTTTACGACGGACTGGATCGCGGTCTGGAAGTAGATCTGGTCGTTGTACGAGTATCCGGTCGTGATCTC
>RRZT010586665.1_pt1 | contig 11338 bp, 9 predicted proteins | sample 2165551 | NCBI WGS metagenome assembly RRZT01 (sample SAMN10456910, study PRJNA506462) | wastewater metagenome | biome: wastewater; feature: sludge; material: wastewater sludge; isolation source: wastewater sludge with Escherichia coli K12::gfp cells carrying plasmid... | place: USA: Moscow, Idaho ...
AAGAAAGATGAAGATGGAAAATATGTAACGCTTCCAAAGAAAAAGGGAACATATTATATTAAGGTTTCAAAACTTACAGATAAAACAACGGGAGTATATGAAATAGAAACAGATAAAGAGTAATCAAAGGAGGGAAACAGGATGAAAAAAACAAGAGGTAAATTATTAAGTATTTTAATGGCAGCAACAATATCAGCAACGATGTTGCTTCCACAGGCAAAGGTATCAGCATCCGAAGATGCGGCAGCAAAAGTACAGCAGGCTTATTTTCCAAAGAAAGTAACGATGAAAAAAGCTGCAAGAAAAACAGAACCTGCAGAGTGGAACAAAACAGATGTTAAAGTTTATAAGTTTGGAAACGCTGAAGATGCATTATATTATATGATGACTGGAGGAATCAAATATTATAACCGCAATTACTTTAAAAATCCTGAAAAGATTAAGATCACACCGGTTGAATCAGGATCCTTATTCTTAGTGATAGCAGGAGATAATGAGCAGCAGGCAGGAGCTATTTATGATGCAGATCAAAAGCTGATCAAAAAAGTATCATTAACATATGTAAAGGCAGATGTAAAAGCAGGAGAAACATATTATGTAGACTTCCCAAGAAACTGTAAAGAAGGACTGCTTACAGCTTATGTGTTAGAAAATGAATGCAAAGGATTAGTAAAAGATGATCTGAACATGCAGAAAGGGGAAGGAAAAGAAACCTACCACACATTTAAGCTGACAAAAAGAGGATATGCAAGTTTCCTTGTTGCATCATTAGTAGAAAATGGTGGAAAAACAAGCTATAAGATTCAGAAAAGCGAAAAAGGAAAATGGGTGACTATTGGAAGAACAAAAATATTTAGTGCAATGAGCACAAAAGAAAGTGATATAACAGCGGCTTATGGTCTTGCAAAAGGGACTTACCGTCTCGTATTAAATGCTTCCAAAGAACAGTTAAATACAGTTGTTTATGAAAGAAAATATTACAGCAAGAAAGTAGCCTATAAGAAATCCAAAGCAAAGAAATTAAATGCGAAAGAAGTTTATACAACAAATGAAAGAGCAGCACGTTGGTATAAAACAGAAGTAACATCTACAAAAAAACAGAAGAAACTAAAAATATCAACAGCAGCAGATCAGGGTGGATTTAAATTTACGATCTATCAGAGTGGTAAGAAAAAACCAATTAAAACAGTAAAAACTTCTGTGAAACATCTGGATAAAACAGTAAAACTTCCAAAGAAAAAAGGAACTTACTATGTTAAGGTAAGTAAGGTTACAAAGAAGACAAACGGTTACTACGAAATTAAAAAATAAAAATCGCAAAGGAAAAAGGAATTGCCTGACAGCATGGGCGGTTCCTTTTTTGATGCAAATAAATCCCCTTGAAATCTCAAGATTTTCTATATAATGGGAAATAGTATATTTAGTGATAAAAAATCTCGATAATAATGCTTGAATCAAAGATTAAATAATTATAAACTATACGTTAGTGAGTACTAACCAAAAAGGATGAATCAAATGAAATTAAAAAAGTTAATATGCATTGGATTATTAGGAGTTTTGTGTGCTGTTTCAGCAGTTGGATGTGGAAAGAAAGAGAGTATCAAAACGACAACAGAAGTATCCAGTGAAGCGAATACAAAAGAAGCAAGTGCACAGGTCTTTGCGATGGATACCTATATGAATTTAAAAGCATATGGGAAGAATGCACAAAAGGCAGTTGATGATGCAAAATCAGAGATCGAACGATTAGATCAGTTATGGTCAGCGGTTGATAAAAATAGTGAAATCTATCAGCTGAATCAAAAGAAGAAGATGAAAGTTTCTGATGAAACATTAGAACTAATTGAATTTGCTAAAAAGAAATCAGCACAATCAGGAGATGCCTTTGATATTTCGGTCTATCCCATCGTTGAGTTATGGGGATTTCCAACACAGAAATATCGTGTACCATCTGACAGTGAGATTCAAAGTCTGTTAAAGAATGTAGATTGTCAGAAGATCAAAATCAACAAGAAAACAAATGTAGTAACACTTGAAAAGAATATGAAGATTGATCTTGGCGGAATTGCAAAGGGGTATACTTCCCAAAGAATTGCAAAAGTTTACAAAGAAGATGGTGTAAAAAGCGGTGTGATCAGTCTTGGGGGAAATGTTCAGGCAATTGGTAAAAAAATAGATGGAAGTTACTGGAAAGTAGGAATTCAGTCACCAGATGATACAGAAAATATGATCGGAGCATATGAAGCTGCAGATGAAGCAGTCATCACTTCGGGAGCTTACGAGAGATATTTTGAGAAAAATGGAAAAAGATATCATCATATCATTGATCCGGCAACAGGAAAACCATCTGAGAAAGACCTGAAATCTGTAACGATCATTAGTAAAAATGGAACATTATCGGATACGTTGTCAACAACATTGTTTGTTATGGGGAAAGATAAAGCTATTTCGTATTGGAAAAAACATAGCAGTGAATTTAATATAATCCTTGTGGACAATAATGATAAAATTCTTATTTCACAGGGGATTGAAGAACGTTTTAGTTCAGAAAATGAGTATCAAGTAGTCAAAAAATAGAGAGAAGGAAAATATGAAAATTATTGATAAACTAAAAAAAGTCAATCTGATTCAGTTTGTTCCAGCAATTTTCGTGATAAGTTTGGTTGGAAATAGTGTGTTTGGATACACTGCTCCGAAAGCAAAGTCCCAGAAAAATGCAGGAGTGAATCAGGTAGAAGCGGCAACAACGGCTGAAAAGAAGAAGGCAAAGAAGGCAAATGCTGGAGATATTGATTTAAGTAAGATCAAAGATGGAACTTATGAAGGACAGGCAAATGGATATCGAGGACTTGTAAAGGTATCTGTAACTGTAAAAGACCATAAGATCACAGCAATTAAAGTATTAAGTAATTCAGACGATGCAGCATTTTTTAATCGTGCATCTGCTGGAGTTATTAAAAATATTCTTGCAAAACAGTCATTAAAAGTAGATGTCGTCAGTGGGGCAACATACAGCTCAAATGGTATTATCAAAGCAGTAAAAAATGCATTGACAGGGGAAGAGGATAAAACAGCAGCGAAAGCAAGCGGTTCTTCAAAGTCAGCAGGAAGCGTTGGAACAGCGGATGAGTCAGGTACATATAAAGATGGAACATTTACAGGATCTGCATCTGGATATCATGGAACTGTTAAAGTATCTGTAACAATTAAAAATAATAAGATTAAAAGCATCAAGATTTTAGAAAATCACGATGATGCAGCTTATTTTAACCGTGCAAAAGGAATTTTACTTCCATTAATGATCAAGAAACAAAGCACAAATGTAGATTCAGTCAGCGGAGCTACATTTAGTTCAAATGGTATTATCAAAGCGGTACGTAATGCATTAAAGAAAGCAGCAGTAAAAGGATCATCAAGCAGTTTAGATTCAGAAAGCAACAGTAACTCAACAGCAAAGAAAGATACAACAGATAATGTCACTGGAGTATATAAAGATGGTGTTTATGAAGGAACAGGAAAAGGATTCCGTGGAAATATCATAGTCAGTGTAAGAATTAAAAAAAGTAAGATCGTAGAGATCAAACTTGTGAAAAATGAAAAAGACGATGCAGCATACTTTAACAAGGCATGGTCTGAAGTTCCATACAGTATTATTGCAATGCAGACAGCCAATACAGATAAAGTTGATGCAGTCAGTGGAGCAACTTACAGTTCAAATGGAATCATGGAAGCAGTACGAAATGCATTGAAGAAAGCTGTAGCTAAGAAAGATAACACAAATTCTAATACATCAAATAGCAATAATAACAACAGTAATAACAGCAACAACAATAATAATAATACATCAAAAGATGATAATACTACAACACCAGTTGAGAAAGAAGACAAAATTTATGAGGGATCAGCAGTGTGTGAGCCAGATGAAGATGAAGAATTTGATGCTTACAAATTAACATTAGAAGTTGTTATTTCTGCTGACAATAAGGTAAAGAATATTCAGAATATTAAATGGTCAGATCGATATATGTCTGCTTGGTACAACATGGCACAGAAGACTATGGTACCAAAGTTGATCAGTTATGGATTTGAAATACCAGAAAAATACGATACAGTCAGTGGAGCAACATGCTCAAGCAATGCACTGGTTAAAGCATATAAAGATGCTATTTCAAAGACTAACAAGTAAATAGAGGAACAGAGAGAAGATGAAACAATTAAAGCAGTATAAGCATTTCTTAATGAGGCTTTTAAATCTTGCCTTGATCATTGGAGTATGTCTTGTATACCACAATATTGCAACGATCCGAGCGGAAAAAGAAGCGAAGATTGCAGCCCCAAATAGTGGTTCAGGTTCTTGGAAAGACGGAACTTATCAAGGTAGTGGTCAAGGGTTTGGAGGTCAGATCGTTGTGAATGTGACCATAAAGAATGGTTCTATTGATGACATTCAGATCAAAGAAGCCAAAAATGAAGATAGTGCATATTTTAATAATGCAGTAAAAATAATAGATACAATGAAACAAAAGCAGACAGCGGATGTCGATGTAGCCAGTGGAGCAACATACAGTTCAAAAGGTATCATTGCAGCTGTACAGAATGCTTTGAAGGAGGCGTCATAATGGACCTTAGACAAAAGAGAGACATAAGACGTCTTGGACGACAGATCATTCAGATCATATTTTTCCTATGGATGCCGGCATTATACACATCGGCATTTTCTGGTGTGAGATATGTGATTGAACAGATCAGAGCAGGCAAGCCGATCGAGCAGAATGCATTCTTAGTAATGCTGATCGTTTTATGTGGATTTACCATTTTGTTTGGAAGATTCTTCTGCGGATATGCCTGTGCATTTGGAACCTTGGGAGATGGAATGTATGCATTTTCAAAATGGGTTCAGAAAAAAGTGAAAAAGAAGCTTCCGTGGGTATCAGAAGAGACCGGACGAAAACTTCAAAAAATTAAATATATCATGTTATTAGTCTTAATGCTGATTTATGCATTAGGATTTACAAAAAAATTCCATGGAACCAGTCCTTGGGAAGTATTTTCCATGTTGTACACAGGTAAGATTCCAGATGCCGGATATTTAGCCGGATGGATCATCTTTGTACTGATACTGGTAGGTATGTGCCTTAAAGAAAGATTTTTCTGCCAATATCTATGTCCGATGGGAGCAATCTTTGCATGGTTACCGGTATTGCCGTTTTCTGTACTAGATAGAGACAGAAGCAACTGTATACCGAAATGCCGTGCATGTGAGATCAAGTGCCCTGTAGATTACCAGATCAAAAGGGACCAGAAGAATGGAGGAGAATGCATTCATTGTATGCAATGTGTTGATGTATGCCCGAAACAGAACATTCATCTGGGTTCAGGTAAAAAATTAAAAGGTAATGAAATCATTATCATTCTCCTGAAACTTGTATTGTTTATTGGGGTCTGTATTTTTGCACAAAGTTTGTAGCATAACAAAAACATTTAGAAAGACACCCGATCTTATTTTGAGGTGTCTTTTTTTGATCATATAGTTAGTCACAACTAATAAAGATGCTATGACAAGTGCAAAAATTTAGATAAATGTATGTAGGTATTTCAGTACTTATGCCGAAATATAAGCACATTATTATTTTACTTAACTTATTTAAAAGGAGGTTTCACATGAGAAAGGCAATGTGGAAAAAAGGTCTATCTGTAGCTATGGCAGCTGCAATGCTGGCAGGACCTGTAAATGTACCAGCAGTATTTCATAATGTAGCGATCGTCAAAGCAGACGAAGCAACAGGATTAAAGGATCCAAAAACTTTAACAGCTGTTGATGGGTATTATTATGCAACAGTTAATATGGAATATGCAGATTACTATTATGGGGAGTTAAATAAGGTATCAGATGTATCAACATTAAATTTATCTAAAGGAGATATCGTTGATGCAACATATAAAAATGGAGAATATGATGCAGTAACTTCAGCAACTACACAGAAATCTACAGGATTTGCAGCAACATATTTTACACAGAATGTGCAAAATAATGAAACAGGGGAAGCAGCAACAGGTGTAAATATTAATGGTATTGCAAATGTTCAGATCAGAATTCCAGCAGCATTATATGAGTCATATTATAATGCATATCAGGAAAATAAAAATAAGGGATTATCTGTATATAAATATCTTGAAAATGCAGAATTCTCTAATACAGCATTTGATAATTATAAAGAATTAAATGGAGATGGAACATTTAGAGCAACAAATGATGAAGGAACAAAATTAGAGAATGCGACAGCAAGTATCACATCAACTTCAAAATGGGGAAACTGGCAGATTTCTGTTGAAGGATTACCTTCTTATGTTACAAAGAAGAGCATGGAAGGTGCGATCATTGAAACTACAGATGGAGCAAAATATGGAATGCTTCATGAGGATAATTTATGGTTAAAGCCAAAAGAAATTGCATTTTCAGCAATTTCATTCAGCGAACCTCATGGTAACCATATGTCATATAAACACACACAGAGTTTAAGTGGAAAAACAATTAAAAAGATTACATATATCTTAAGAGAAACAGAGGCCTATGAAGAATCTGGAAAAGGCGGTGTAACACAGGTTCCAGCGTGTGATGGAAAAGATATTGTGATTGATAATTTAAATCTGAAAGTAGCACCTTATGTAGATGTTACAGTAAATGATGTGGAAAGAAGCAAGGATGGTACAAAGGTAACATTTAATAATCTTCCAGCAGGAAATGATTTTGAAGTAACAAAAATCACAAAGGGAACAGGAAAAGGTGTCCCATCTTTAACAGAGGATCAGTATAGCTATAAAGATGGAGTGTTAACATTAAATAGTAGTGTAGAAGCAAGCATAGATACAGCATATTATGTAACATTAGAATCAAAATCAGGTTCATATGCAACTGTGAAAGTAACAGCTATGGTAAAACCTTTATTAGCAGATGATGCAACAATTACAGCAAAAGATGTTACATATAATCCAAAAGGAATAAAGGTATTTGTTGATACATCTAAAGTTCCAGAAGATGCTGCATATACAGTTGCAAAAGTAAAAAATGGATCTAAAGTACTGAGTGAAGACTCTTATGAATATAAAGATGGAGTTCTTACTTTCAATAAAAATGTTGCTGTAGGAACTTATGTTGTAACATTTGAATCTGCAAAATATCAGGATGTAAAAGTTTCTGTAAAGGTTAATAAAGCAAAAGGAACGCTTACAACAAAAGCAAAAACAACAGTTAATACAGCAATTGGAAGCAAATCTTTCAACCTTGGTGCAAAAGCAACAACAGGGATGAAAGTAAGCTATGCTTCAAGTAATAAGAAAGTAGCAACAGTTTCTTCTAATGGAACAGTATCTGTAAAAGGAACAGGGATCGCAACAATCACAGTAACAGCAAGCGGAAGCAACTATAATACTGTTACAAAGAAGATCACAATCAAAGTTGCACCTAAAAAACAGAGCGTAAAAGCAAAAACTGCGAAAAAGAAATTAACGATCACATGGACAAAAGATAGTAATGCAACAGGATATCAGGTTCAGATCGCAACAAAGAAAAACTTAAAAGGTGCGAAGACATATACAGTAAAATCTTATAAAACATATAAGAAAACTATCAGTAAATTAAAATCTAAGAAAAAATATTATGTAAGAGTAAGATCATACAAAACTATAGGAAAAACAAAACTTTATGGAGCTTACAGCACAGTAAAATCTTATAAAGTTAAATAATAGAAAAATAAATAATAGCGTATAGTTTTTCTTGAAAATAAAAAGCACGAGATTGCCATAGAAAGTAGCAGTCTCGTGCTTTTTAAATAAGTAATTAATAAGATTATCGTTTTCTTTTTTGAGAAGCTAACTGATTGGCAAGATTCACAATCGTTTCAATTGGATTTGCAAGCTCACTTGTATTCATTGCTTCCACATATTTATCACGGTCTTCATAAACGCTGTTAACAGCATTTAATAAAGTCTCACTCGTAACATCTTTCTCCTGAAGTACATAACTATAACCCTGCTTTTCAAAAGATTCAGCATTCAGGATCTGGTCTCCACGGCTGGCTTCTAATCCAAGAGGAATTAAAATATTAGGCTTGCGAAGTGCAAGAAGTTCACAGATCGCATTGGCTCCAGCACGGGATACAACAACGTTAGCACATGCAAAATAATGTTTTAATTCAGCTTTTACATATTCAAACTGTTTGTAACCTTCTCTGCCTTCAAGGCTTTCATCAAGGTTGTTACGTCCGCAAAGATGAATGATCTGATATTTCTCAAGTAATGCATCAATATTGTTACGGATCGCATTGTTGATCGCAACAGATCCAAGACTTCCACCGATAACAAGAAGTACTGGTTTATCTTCGTTAAATCCACAAAGACGAAGTCCTTCCTCACGTTTTCCTGTAAATAATTCTTCACGGATTGGGGAACCTGTTAAAACAGCTTTACCTTCAGGAAGAAGTTTGACTGTCTCAGGGAAGTTACAGCATACCTTGCTTGCGCTAGGAATACTTAATTTGTTAGCTAATCCTGGTGTCATATCAGACTCATGAATGATAACCGGAATATGAAGTTGCTTTGCAGCAAATACAACAGGGACAGTAACAAATCCACCCTTAGAAAATACAACATCTGGACGGAGTTTCTTTAAGATTTTTTTCGCTTCAAAAAATCCTTTGATCACACGGAATGGATCAGAAAAGTTTTTGATGTCAAAATATCTACGCAATTTTCCGGAAGAAATTCCGAAATATTTAATGCCGATATCTTCAATCAGTTTCTTTTCCATACCTTCGTAAGATCCAATGTAATAAATATTATATCCCTCATCGATCAGTTTTGGTACAAGTGCCATATTCGGTGTAACATGTCCGGCAGTTCCTCCACCGGTTAATACGATTCGTTTCATGATTCTTTCTCACCCCATTAATGATTTTCTTTGTACTCGATCAGCGCTTTAGAAAGCTGATCTGGACATGAAGTTCCACGGAAACCACACTGGATTCCAGATAATTTGTCGATGACTTCATCAATTGGAAGTCCTTTTGCTAATGCAGCAACACCAGTTGTATTTCCCTGGCATCCGCCAACAAAATGGATGTCTGTTAAGATTCCATTCTCTACTTCAAATTCGATTTCACTAGAACAAGTTCCTTTTGTTTTATATACCATAATAAAATTATCCTCCTGTAAAATTAAAATTGTATATTAGAAAAACTTTCTGAAAATATACATAATGAATTATAGAGCAAGAAAGCACGTATTTCAAGCATTGGACGAAAGGTTTCGTAATTGACAGGATTTAAGATTTCCCGTAAACTGAAATTAAATGATATTACAAAGATAAGGAGAACAGATATGATTGGTATTATCGGAGCCATGGAAGAAGAAGTCAGTCAGCTGATCGAAGCTATGGAGAATAAAGAAAAAGTAACTTGTGCAGGTATGGATTTTTATTCTGGAACGTTAAAAGGAAAAGATGCAGTAGTTGTACAAAGTGGAATTGGAAAGGTCAATATGGCACTTTGCACACAGATTCTTGCAGATAAATTTGATGTAGAAGCGGTGATCAATACAGGTGTAGCAGGTGGATTATATAAAGATATCGAAATCGGAGATATCGTAATTTCAAAAGATGCGGTACAACATGATGTGGATGCGACAGTCTTTGGATATAAAGTTGGAGAAATTCCTAGGATGGATACGTCTTACTTTGAAGCCGATAAAGATCTGATCGAGCTTGCGAAGAAAACATGTGAAGAAGTGAATCCAGATATTAATTGTTATGTAGGAAGAGTTGTTAGTGGAGATCAGTTTATTTCAGACAATGATAAGAAACATTATCTGATCAATGAATTTGATGGATATTGTGCTGAAATGGAAGGTGCAGCAATGGCACAGGCAGCGCATTTAAATCAGATTCCATTTATCGTATTACGTGCGATTTCTGATAAAGCAGATCAGGAAGCAGCAGGAAGTTACGAAGAATTTGAAAAAGCGGCAATAAAACACATTGTTCGTCTTGTTCTTGGAATATTAGACAGAATGTAGTCTAACTTTGTAGGACGGTTTCTCTTAAGTTTTCAAAGCAATCCTTTTATAATGATAAACAACAAATATAAAAGGAGAGACAGCTATGGAAATGTTAAGAGAAACTTTTTTTGTGCAGGGACTAATTGTTTCTGTGATTGCAGCAGTATTGGTAAAGCTTATTGTTTGGCGCAATTATCACAAATTATTGGCTTCGTCCGAAGAAATGGACAGGCCAAAACGATACTGGATCGGAACGCTAAAGAAAAAGATAGAGAATTATTATTCATTGAATGCTAAAGTGAATAATATCAGCTGTATTGTGGATAAATACCTTGAAGCGAATAAGATCATGGGGATAAATTCATTTTTTCTGGAACAGATTCCAGAAATCTGTGGGATCTTGTGTATTGGACTAGGCTGTCTTGGAGCAGTAAAAGGAATTTTGATGAATTCAGATATTAATTTCTGGGGAGGACAGCTGATCGTTGGAGTAATGTTTGGAATAGTAGTGTTTCTGTTTGACAGATTGACCAATATGGAACATACAAAGAGAAAGATTAAGATAAATCTTCTTTACTATTTGGAAAATATTCTTCCCAATCGCATGGAAAAAAATCTGAAAAAACAAAATTATGAAAAAAATGAAAAAATTAAAAAAAGTCAGGAAATAAAACAAGAAAAAGAAGATGCGAGACAACTTAAGGAACATTGGGGAGAGATCGCAAGTGCGAAAGAGCTGCAACTTACAGATGAGGATATTCAAACATTAAAAGATTTCATGAAAGATTTATAAATACAGGAAATTACTCATACATATATAAAAAAGGAATCGTGAACGATGAAAAGTATATGTATGACAGCTGTTTTTTTGGTAATGGTTTTGTTGACTGCCTGTCAGGGATTGGCAGAAAAGAAAAATGTACAATCAAATGAAACAACTTCCAGTACATTAAGGCTATCGAATACAGACCAGCAGAAATATCAGGAAACATCGGGAGAGACGGTACAAGGAATCGAACGCTGGTGGCTAAAGAGAAATGAAAATCATCAGACTCCGGAAGTATCTGATTATATTGATCTGTCAAAATATGATGCGTATTATGTAAATCCAAAATGCAAGAAAAAGAAGATTTTTCTTACATTTGATTGTGGATATGAAAACGGATTTACTCCGAAAATTCTGGATGTTTTGAAAAAACAAAAAATTGTGGCAGCTTTTTTTGTAACGAAACCGTTTATCAGAGAGGGGAGAGAGCTTGTAAGGAGGATGAAGAAGGAAGGACATATT
>RRZT010353365.1_pt1 | contig 11337 bp, 7 predicted proteins | sample 2165551 | NCBI WGS metagenome assembly RRZT01 (sample SAMN10456910, study PRJNA506462) | wastewater metagenome | biome: wastewater; feature: sludge; material: wastewater sludge; isolation source: wastewater sludge with Escherichia coli K12::gfp cells carrying plasmid... | place: USA: Moscow, Idaho ...
CAGTTACGTTTAAATATGATAATTATTTTGTTGGATTATTAGAATTAGAAAATACACCTAAAAATGCAAATTCTACATGGTTAATAATATCTAATAGACAAGTTAAAGATAGCGATTTTAATTATTTTATAAATTTATATTGTAAAGAAGATAAAAATATTGTGGATATAATACATAGCCATACCAAAACTAATCCAAAATTTACTAAAAAAAATCATGAAAGAAATGAGAACTTAGGAGATAGGCAACTTGGAATGTGGTATGTTGGGTTGTTGAATAAAATTAAATAAATATAATTTAGAAATACAATACTAATATATGTTTACTCGAAGTAACCCTTAGAGCAATTATTTGCAACAATAGTTATGATTTCAAAAAAAAGTATAACAGAAGAATAGATTGTAAGAATTACGTATGCAGATCTAAATTTATAGAATAAATAAAAGACAAGTATAAAATAATTTTAACAATTTAAAATTTAATGCTTATAGTTTCGCTTAAATAAATGATACAAATGAACATGAAGAAGTTTTTGAGAGATTGTTTTTAAGGTTATTGTATAAAGTTACTAAATGTTAAAATAAAGCTTTTTGAGAGTAGATTTTATAATTTGGATATTCCTTAATATTAGGAAAAACTATTGCGCTTAGTTTATTTCCATAAACACAACCTGTATCTATTCCTAATGCAAATTTACTCTTTTTAATTTCTTGAAACCATTGATGTCCATAAACTATAAAACCTTGATTTCCATCATAAAGATCTGCCCAAAAAATTGATTTTTCATCTTCTTTCCCATAAGCTAGAAATTCATAATTTTCATCTAAATATCTAAGTCTTAGAATCTTTTGTTTGTCTTTTTCTGATAAATTATCTAAATTCATATGATTCTGTAATCCACCATGGACAATAGTTATATTTTCAAATCTCAAAAAAAGTGGTAAGTTTTCTAAAAATTGAATATGTTTTTCCGTTAGATTATCTATAATATTTTGTTCATCATTATCTAAAACAATAGGATTTTTTTTATTTGATTTTTGATGATTTAGGTATCTTATGATTTTATCTTCATGATTACCAAGAATTGATTTAATATTATTTTCAATAATAAAATCAAGAGTTTTAATGCTATCTTTTCCTTTTGTGATGATGTCACCAACACAAACTTCAATATCATCTTTTTGAGGATTTATTTTATTTCTTAAAGATATAAATTCATCGTAACAACCGTGAATATCTCCGTAGATTATGAGTTTATTCATTAAGTTTCTGTTCTAAATGATTTAAATTTTTTTTATGTTTATGTATATTTGCTCTAATTTTTTTACAATATTCAGCATCATAAGGCTCATTGTCATTTTTTAAATATTTTTTAATTATATTCCCATCTTCATCTTTATCTTCTTGAAGAGTAACATGTGCAAATAAATTCCTAATTTTTATTATTTCTTCATCGTATTCTGAAGAAAAATCTTGCTCATTAATGTGGTTTAAAATCCATGCTAATGTTTTAATTTTATAAGAAGAACTAAAAACAAAATTATCTTTAATTAAACTTTTAAATCCATTATCCTTTGTTTTCCATTCTTGATTTACTTTTTTTAATTTTGATGAAAATTGCTCACTAATTTCATTTAAAATACTAATTTTCAACTCTGATATAATATTTTCTTCATTATTTTCAACAAATTTTTTGATTAATGCTATTTTTTGATTATCCAAATCAGCTGTCTCATTCATAATCATTCCACGCATCACGACAATATCATGAAATTTTTCTATTGTTAAATCAATTAATTTTTTTATTTTTTCTATTACTTTTTCATGGTGTTTTGCTTTTCCAAATTGTTCGGTTTCTAAAAAAGAAATTCTATCCCATTTTAATTTCCCTTCTAATTCAGCCTTTGCTGTATAAAAAAGTATTTCTGTAAAAATATTCTTTCGTCTTACATTTTCAACAATATTATTTCCATTTATACCTTTGTTATCTTTACTTTCATTAAGATGAAAATCTGTAAGTATTAAATCATAAGTATTGTTTGCTAAATAATCAAAAAATTGTGATTGATCATTTGTTTCATGAATAATTGGATTAAGCTCTTCCTTTTTTAAATGTTCTACGACTTCATCAATATATTCATCATCTTTAAAATCTTCAATTTTGTCATCTAACCATAATATCTTATAATCTAATTTCATATATTTATCCTAATATTAAATTCTGCTCCAAATAAGCTATTTTCTTTATTTAATTCGATTGTACCATTCAATTTTTCTACTATGTCTTTAATATGATATAACCCTATTCCTGAACCATTAGTTGTAGTTTTCCCAAATTCAAATAATTCATCTTTTATTTTATCTTCAATACCAATACCATTATCAGTTACATCTATAGAAAGTATTCCACTTCTTTTTTTAATAACAAATTCTAATTTTGTAGCTTCTGCTTTTATAGAATTACTTACAAAATTGTCTATCATCATTGTAATTTCTAATGGTCTAAAAACTTTTTCAACTTTAGTATTTTGATTATTAATAAAATAAATTCTTAAATCTCTTGTATTAATTAGTGGTTCTTTATTTGCATAAATATTTTGAATATAATCGCCAATAAATTGAACTATATCCATTTCAATTTCTGTTGCTCTTAAATTAAAATCGGCTTTTGTAACAAAACTAGAAATTGAAGCAATTTTTTCATTCTCAAATGAAATAGTATTAATATATTTTATTAAATCGTATTTAGTTTTATTCGATTCAAGTCCCTTGAGAAGTAGTTTAATATTTCTTGAAATTCTACTCGAACTATGATTTACTTGATGTTGAAGGCTAATTAGTTGTTCTTTATCTTGACCAATAATTGATTTTTTAAATACACCTTCTTTTATTTCTTGTTCAAGTTTCTTTTCTAAATTATTTTTTTTTGTTTCTAGTTCTTCATTTTTGATTAATGAATTTAAAGCTTCTTCTTCCGCTTCTTTTTTTATATCTTTTAGTTCATTTATTTTTAGTTCTGTTTTATATATTTGGTTAAGAATTTTTTCTTTATCAAAAATATCTGATTCAACATCTGATTTAATATTATATAATAAACCTTTTACCGAAGATTCTTCTTTTTTCTTTAGAATATTGATTATTTCATCAGAGTACTTTATGCTTAAACTACTTTTTGCATTAGCTAAATTTTTTATTACATTTATAAGAGCTTCTTGTATATTTTTATCTTTTAAATTTATATAATCATTTGGTAAATCATTCCCCCAATTTGTTATCTCTATATTATATTTTTCTAATTTCTTTAAAGTTTCAAAAAAATGTTCAACAAATTCAAAATAATTCTCATTTTTTTCTAATCCATCACCTCTACTTGATGTTTCTTTTAAAAACTCATTAGGTTCAATAATATTTATATGTCCAATAGTTTCTCTTGTACCTATATATCTATTATAACCTTGAGCTTTTCTATTATCCATTTTTAATGGATCTTCACCTCGTTCTCCATAAGGATAAATTCTCAAACCATTTTTATAAACAAAGATATGCCCATATTGAATCGGTTGCATTCCCATTCTTCTTGAAAATGTTGCTTTTGAAGATTGATTTAGATAATAAATCGTATAAGAAATATTATGTAAATATTTATAATTATTTTTTTCAATTACTTCATATACTAATTTATTAGCTTCATATAACGAAGTTTTGATCGTTCCATTATTTTGAGATAAAACTTCTGATATTATTTTTGTAGTTTTTAAATCTAGTGTTTCGAATATTAAATTTTGAATTTTACCATTTACTATTTTATGATAATCGTCAAAATCTTTGTCCTTTAATAATTCATCTTTAACATCCAAAATTATTTCAAAAGTATCATCAAAACTATCAATATTTGGATTAATTAATTTTGCAAGTGCATCTTTTAATCTTAAAAATTTTTCTCTATCCCAAAAACTTCTTAAATCAGTAATTTCTAATCTAGTACCTATCTTTTTTATATTAGGTAATGTTTCGTGAATAACATTAATATTAATAAATTCTTCTTTCAAATCATTTTCAAAACTGCCCCAATCTACATATAAAGATTCCGTTTTATTATCTTCTTCATTTTTAGTTGTTTCAATATAAAGAGTTTTTCCTAGTCTATCACAAGAAAATCTTCCAATTCCCTTAGCTCCAGCAAATGATCTTTGTACTTGAATCTTATCTCTGAAATTTAAATCTTTATTTTCTGAACCATCTTTTTTTGCAGAATATGCTACAAATAACCATTTATTTTCCAAATCATCATAATTCATTCCTTTGCCATTATCTTCAATAACAATTTTTGGTTTATCTGAATATATATCATTAAAACTAATTTTAACTTTTGTAGCATAAGCATCATAAGAGTTTTTTACTAATTCAAAAATAGCAATAAAATCATCGTTAATTAGATCCCTACCAATAATATCTTTTAATGCTGAGCTAATCTTAAATTGCATTTCTTTTTTCATAAATTAATCAGCTCCTTTAACACAAGTCCTGCTTGTTCAGCAAAAAGTGGTGGTATTGCATTTCCTATTTGAGTGTATCTTGGAACATCTGTTTTTCTTCTATCTCCACCAGTTGTATAACCACCTTTAAACTCATAGCCATCAGGAAAAGATTGTATTCTTGCATATTCTCTAACAGTTAAAATTCTTGGTTCAGAATAGTGAATATAATCATCTGGTAGAGTTGTTAATGTTGGAGTTGGTGAATCACTACATAGAGGCACTACGGTTCTTTTTTTTAGGTTGTATTTTGCTTTTATTTCATCTGATATATTTTTATTCGCTCGTCCAAAATCTAAAATGTATTGAAACTTTTCTATAGTATCTTTTTTATGATTTGCAAATCTATGACTATCTGCTACTTTTTTCGTAAAATTGTTATCTTTACGCATTAATTTTTGGTAGTTTGTTGTAGCTTTTGAATAAATACCTGCTCTAAAATTTTTAGTATCTGGAGATTCTTTTGTTCCATGCGATTGTAATAAATCAGAAATAGCATCACTTAAAGATACAGTGTCTTTTTCTAAATTCTTTGATTTAAAAAAATGAACTTTATTTTGCACTAATAAATCAAAAAACTTTTCTGCATTATCTTTTTTTGTTCCTACAAGTATGTATCTTTGTCTTTTTTGAGGAATTCCATACTCTGAAAAATCTACTATTTTACCTTTTACATCATAACCAAGTTGCTTTAACTTATTTACTACATAAACAGAATATGCTTCCCCTCTTTTATTACCATTTTTAAAACCAATAGTGAAACCTCTTACATTTTCAAAGAATAAAATGTTAGGTTGAACAAGCTCAATAAATTTTATATAAGAGTCTATTAATTTATTTCTATCATCTTCTTCTTTCCTTCTCCCTGCCATTGAAAAGCCCTGACAAGGTGGTCCACCTGCTACAAGAGAAACTTTTCCTCTTAAAGATTTTAGATTTTCTTGATGTTTTTCAATAATATTGTTTATATCATGATTTTTTTTATCTAGCCAATTAGGCCAGGTAAAATTAGAATTTTTATTTATAAGATTATGTTCTAAAGTAGCAAAAGCATCTTTACTTTTTTCAACAGCAAATAAACCTTTCCATCCTGCATTATGAAGCCCTAACGCAAGACCCCCACAACCAGAAAATAAATCTATATAAATCAAAAATAAATCCTTGAGAAGTAAATAATTTTTTAGTATTAATTATATCTTTTTTATTTTAAATATTCACTTCTCTTTAAATTTTTATATAAATATCTATAATATACTCAAAAATCAGTAAGGATTAATATGAAATTACAAGAAGCAATCAAATTATTTGAATCTCATTGTATATATGAAAAAAACTTAAGCGCTAAAACAATTAAGGCATATAAAATAGATTTAAATCAATTTTTAAAATATAAAAATAGTGAAGATATATCACTTGAAATGTTTGACAAGTTGTATTTAAAAGATTATATAAAATATTTATTTGAGAAGGAACTAAAAGCTAAAAGTATTAAACGAAAAGTTGGTACATTAAAAACACTATTTAATTTTCTTGAATTTGAAGAATTGATTGAGATAAGCCCATTTAAGAAAATGAAATTATCAATAAAACTACCTAAGAGATTACCGATAACCCTTGATATAAAAGAATTAAGAAAAATTTTTAAATATATTTATGATTTTAAACAATCTTTTGCTAAACAAGCGACTTACACCTACAAATCAATAGTAAGAGATATAGCTGTAATGGAGTTACTCTTTGCAACAGGAATGAGAGTATCCGAGTTATCTAATTTATTAAAAAAAAATATAAATATAAAAAAAGGTGTCATAAATATAATTGGAAAAGGAGATAAAGAAAGAATTATTCAAATATGTGATATTAATGTAAAAAATGCACTATCTGATTATCACAGTCTATTTAAAAATGATATATTAAAAAATGACTATTTTTTTATTAACAAGTGGAATAATACTCTATCTGAACAGTCTGTTAGATTTATGATAAAAAAATATAGTGAAAAAGCTAATCTAAAGAAACATATTACGCCACATGTATTTAGGCATAGTTTTGCTACAGCTTTATTGGAAGAAAATATTGATATAAGGTATATTCAAAAAATTCTTGGTCACTCATCTGTTGTAACTACTCAAATATACACAAAAGTGAATTCTAAACAACAAAAGAAAATTTTGGCAACAAAGCATCCTAGAAGGCATTTCCATATATAAAAAGAGCTTTTTTGCTCTTTTTTATTAAAGGTTAGTAAAGAACTATCTATAACTAAATTAGAGGTTAAGATGATTGAGTTATTAAAATTAGGTGAAGAACAAGGTTTATTTGAGTTTACAGAAAACAAAACACATATTATTTACAAAACTACTCAAAACAAAGGATTAGGAAGTAAGCAATCTTGGAATGAGACAGAAGAAAAAGTAAGAGCTGAAGTTTTGACAAAATATGTTCTAGAATATGAATATCCACTTAAAAATATAAAAATTGAAGTACCAGTTAAAAAAGGTAGTGGAGATAGAAATAAGAATAGAGCAGATATTATTATTTATACTGATGAAAAACATAAAAAAGATTACATTATCATTGAGACAAAAACAAAAGAATATAAAGATGTAAAAGAGGCAAAAGACCAAGCTATAAGTTATGCTAATTATAGAAGAGCAGAATATGCAGTTGGGACAAATGGAAAAGATTTTATAACAGTACACCTAACAGAAGATGAAGATAGAACTATTGAAAGCTTACCAAAATATGGTGGAGAATCTCCAAAATGGAAGTATATAAGAGGTGGAGAATTTAATGATATTAAACCAATGGATACAGATAAACTGAAAGCTCTTTTAAAAGAGATTCATGATTATCTTTGGAATGGTGGAAAAAGAAATCCAGCAGAAGCTTTTAATGAATTTAGTAAAATTGTATTTACAAAAATTATGGATGAAAAAGTTGATGAACTAAGTCCAAATTATACAGAACATTATCAATTTCAAAAAGATAGAGATGAATCAAATGATGAGTTGGAAATTAGAATAAAAGGGCTTTATAACCAACATAAGGAAAAGGATAAAAATGTTTTTGATGACCAATTAATACTTGATGCAAATGAGATAAGCTTTTTAGTTGGAAAACTTGAACAATATAATCTAAACGGTACAGACTTAGATATAAAAGGAAAAATTTTCCAAGACTTCTTTGCAAACTTTTTTAAAGGTGATGCAGGACAATATTTTACACCTATGAATATTGTTAGATTTATAGTAAATCTTTTTGATATAAAAGAAGATGATAGAGTCATCGACCCAAGTTGTGGAAGTGGTGGATTTTTGCTTCAAGCATTAGCTCAAATGCAAGAAAAAGCAAAAGAATTTTTAAAGAAAAGAAGTAATCCAACTGATAAAGACAAAGAAAGAGCTAAAGAATTTTGGCATAAATTTGCAGAGTCAAAATTGTATGGTATAGAGATAAGTGGAGGTATCAGCCGAACAGCCAAAATGAATATGATAATCCACGATGATGGACATACAAATGTTATCACACATGATGGACTTGATAGATTTGAAAATTTTCAAAGAAAAAATACAGAATTTAAAGAAAATAGTTTTAACTATATTTTCACAAATCCACCATTTGGTTCAAATATTAAAGATGAAAAACCATATTTTAGTACCTATGAAAAATTTGCAAATTCAAGTGTAGATTTTATAGATGCACTTATTGATAGAAAAGTAAGTAGTGATTTAAAAAATCAAAAAAGCGAAATACTTTTTATAGAGCGATATTATCAGCTTTTAAAACCTGAAAAAGGTATCATTGCTATGGTTTTACCTGATGGAATACTTACAAACTCATCTATGCAATATGTAAGAGACTATATCATCGAAAAATTCAAAGTTTTAGCTTCTTTTTCCCTTCCTCAACACACTTTTTCAAACTATGGTGCAGGAGTAAAATCCTTTATTTTGGTACTTCAAAAAAAATCAGCCGATGAAGAAAAAAAGTTTATAGATACACAAGATAAAATCAGAAAAAAATATGTGGATATACATAAACCTGAAATATTGACTATTAGAGAAGAGTTAAAAATAAAATTAGCTCCATTAAACCAAAACCTAAAACTAGAAAAGAAAAAAGACCCAATAGATGAAGATGTGATTTTAAAAATTCAAGATGAGATAACAGAACTAAAAGAGGAATACAAACTCAAAGAAGAGATAGTAAGAGACAAAATCTATGAAGCTGTAAATAGTGATATGAAAAAGATAGAAAAATATCCTATATTTATGGCGATTATCGAAGAAATAGGGGAAGATGCAAAGGGTAAAAAAACTTGTGATTATGAAAAAACAGAACTTGCAAGTGTAAGTGAAGAGTTTAAAAAGTTTTATAAAGAAGTTTATGGAGATAAAAAAAATGTAAATTTTCACTAAGCCCCGATTTGGATAAAAATAAAATATTTTTAATAAATCGGGGCGAATTGGAAGGTAGATTTGATTGTGATTTTTATGTTGTAAGTCAAGATATTGAATTAAAACAGTTTGTTTTAAAAAGTTTTCCTAAATTAAAAAGTTACATAAAGAAAATAGGCACGGGATATAATAATTTACAAAATAATGAACAATTTGGTGTTCCATTTTTAAGAACACAAAACATTAGACCTATAAACCTTGAATTGGAACAATCTTCATATACTGATGATGAGAGAATTAGAATTGTAAGAAAAGGCAATATTCTTTTTACTAGAATTGGTGCAGGAGTAGGAACAGTAGCATGTGTACATGATGGAGAATTTGCAATTAGTGATAATATAATTTTTATTTCTCTTGATGATGAAATTCTTCCAAAATATTTAGCAATATTCTTATCTTCCAAGTTTGGAGAATATCTTTTAAATAAAGAAAAACGGGATACGGCAAGAGCAATAATTAGTTATGAAAATATTTATAATTTAAAAGTTCCAATTTTTTCAAAAAATATTCAACAAAATATTATTGATATTATGGATAAAGCTTATGAATCAAAAAAACAAAAAGAAAAAGAAGCTCAAGATTTATTAGATGGTATTGATGATTATTTATTTGATAAATTAGGTATCAAACTTCCAAATGAACCTGAAAATAATATAGAAAATAGAACTTTTAAAGTTGGATTTGATGATATTTTTGCAGATAGACTTGATGCTGATAGTTATACAAGTTACTATCAAAATATTTTTGAAGCATTTGAAAAATCAAGTTGTAAATTTACAACTTTAAAAACAATTACAAAAAAGATAAAAACAGGAACAACACCTGACCAAAAAGTTGATGCCTTTACAATTGAAAAAGAGATACCATTTTTGAGGAATTCAGATATTCAAAATGGAGAAATAATTGAAGATAAATTTAAATATATCAAAAATGATTTAGATAAACATCTAACTTTTAGTTATAAAAATGAGATTATTATTTGTATAGCTGGAACTATTGGAATAAGTGCATTAAATAGATTTGAAAGATTGGCAATAAATCAAAATGTTTCATCTTTGACAATAGATGAAACACAAATTAATATAAACTTTTTGATTTATTGGTTAAACACAAAAGTAGCTATTAACTTACTTAAAAGATTGGCTTCAATAGCAACTATTGCTTATGTTAATAATCCAACACTTTTAAGATTACAAATCCCTTTACCTGATATAACTATTCAAAACGAAATAGCAAATGAGATAAAACAAAAAAGACAAAAAGCAAAACAACTTCAAAATGAAGCAAAAGAAGAGCTTGAAAATGCAAAAAAAGAGGTTGAAAAAATAATATTAGGAGATAATTATGAGTGTTGATTTTCCTATAATTGTAAATGCTTTGAGAAAAAAAGTTTTTAACCACACCGTTGCAAAAACATATCTAAAACTAAAACAGATAGCACAGCTTAAAACTTATGATGAAGGTTATCAAAGAAAACGAGATAGTGAACATGAAGCTAAAATCATCAAATATTTAGAAAAAAGTTCAAATAGATATTTACCTGATATTATTTTGGTTATTAGGCACGATGAAATAAAATTTGAAGAAAAAGTTTTGTTAAACAATACTATTTTTAAAATAAATGAAGATAGTAATGGTATTTTAAAAATAACTCTAAAAAACAAAGATTCTATTGCAAATATAAAAATAATAGATGGAAATCACAGAGTTTCAGCTATCAAAAAAATACTGGAAGAAACTCCAACAAGTGAACTATCAGATTTTGAGATAGGTGTAACTTTTATTTTTACTCACGACAAACCAAGTGATTTTGAAGATGAACTTGCACTTTTTTATTATCTAAATTCAAAGGCAAAAGCACTTTTACCAAGTGATTATCTAAATGAAGCAACAAAAAATCTCACAGATTCAAAAGCAAAAGAGATAGATTGGTGGTTATATATATTTAAAAAATCACAAAATGCACTTACTGAAATTTTTGAAGATAAATTTAGTGATAAGTTAAAAATTCAAGATATGATTATTTCATCTAGTGATTATTTAGCCCAAAAAATAATAGTCGATGATTTGGAAGCAATGCCTATATTTTTCGACATACTTAGAGATCTAAAAGAATCTCCACTTATTAAAGATATAATTAATGATATGATTAAAACTAAAAAACTTTATACTTTTATCAATATTGCGTTTTTTATATCTCAAAAAATGGGAAATATATTCGAATTATCTTGTGAAATCAATGATTTTTATAAATGGCTAAAAAATAAAGCAAAATTAGAAGAGTTTGATAATTTTGAAAATCTTTATAAAACATATAAAGAAACATATATTCCAGAAGATTA
>RRZT010015072.1_pt1 | contig 11335 bp, 12 predicted proteins | sample 2165551 | NCBI WGS metagenome assembly RRZT01 (sample SAMN10456910, study PRJNA506462) | wastewater metagenome | biome: wastewater; feature: sludge; material: wastewater sludge; isolation source: wastewater sludge with Escherichia coli K12::gfp cells carrying plasmid... | place: USA: Moscow, Idaho...
AATAATATATATTTTAAAGGCAATTTAGAGTTGAGAGTGTATACTTGAAAGTTTTCTCTCATAGCCGGAGGCGAGTATTATGGATATATTTTCTATAATCAATATACCTAATAAAAATAGAATTGTGGAGAAAATATTATTAAAGTGGATACCTTATGTTGTCACTCTCTATATCCATTAGCTATTAGTAGCTCATATTTTATCCAAAGTTGACCCAACGCCTTAATTATATTTTTGGAATAAATTTTATTTTTATCTTCAACAAGAAATATTTATAGTCAAACTCATTTGCCATAGGCTGTGATAAAATATAAAAAAAGGATAGACCATTGTCTATCCAAATCTCTTATCTTTTATTCTTCCTCTTTTTCAACTTCCTCTGATTCTTCCCATTGATAATATCTTAAATCTGGTCCAAAAAATCTTAATGGTATAAACTTCTCAAAAACCCTTGAAAATATTCTATCCGAATATATTTCCGATAATTCTTTTGGGCTTAAATTTGTTGATATAATAGTCTTTTTTCTACTTAAAAGTCTTGTATTTACTATATTAAATATCTCCGCATTAGTAAATGAATTCGCTAACTCTGTTCCTAAATCATCAATTATAAGTAAATCTGCATCAAATAATAATTGATATTGATAATCCTTAAATCTATCAGTTGATTTATCAAATCTTCTCTTTTCGATAATCTCAAGTATCTTAAAAGCTGTCTGATAAACAACTATTTCATTCATATCTAAAAGTGCTTTTGCTATAGAATTACACATAAAAGTCTTGCCTAATCCAGTATTTCCATAAAATAATAAATTTTCATCATTGTCTTCATTAAAATTATTTACATAATCAACACAGATATTAGAAATATATTCAATATTCTCCCTTGGGGTCATATCCTCATTTTCATATTTTATATTAGGTATAAGTTCTAAATTAAAAGTCTCAAAATTTTCTTTCTCCAACACTTCTTTAATATTAGACATCTCATAAGCTTCATCAATCAACTCTTGAATTAAACAATAACATTGTCTACCATCTTCTAAATATCCTGTATCTCTACATCTTTCACAATCATATTCTAAATCCAAATATTTAAGTGGAATATTATTCTCAGTTAATAAAAATGCCTTTTCCATCTTTAATTTTTCAATATTTTCCTTGGCAAATAGCATTTTTTCTTTATAATTTTCTGGCTCCAATATAACTGCCTTAGACATATCTATCCCAACATTTGCAATCTCTTCATCTATATCTTTTATCTTAGGCAATTTTTTATATACTTCTAAGATTCTTCTTCTCTGTCTATCAGAGTTCTTATCCCTCTTTTTCTCATATCTAGATAATATCTCTTTTAGTATCTCTCCATACATCATTTTTTATCCCCTTTAAATTTTTTGAAATATTCTTCCCTCTTATTCTTAGCGATTCTCTCCAAATCCTCTTCAGAATAATTTGATGTCCTCTGTTTAAAGTTGTGAAATTTATTATTTTTTGTCTTAACAACTGCTGGAGTTTTTATATTTTTAATCTCTTCTCTTTTCTTATCTTTTTCATCCACTTCTTCTACTGTCTTTATTCCCTGTTCATACCAATCTGTTATAATTGCATCTATATATTGAAAATTAACATTTGATGTCCTTGAACTACCAATACTACAAGCTTTTAATATTAATTCTAAATCCATATTATATTTATCAAACCATTTATCTACTATCTCTTTCTGACCATCTGTAATACTTGTACCAATTATACCCAATGCCTTTAATATCTTATCATAACTATAATACCTCTCACTATTTGTCCTCATTCTCTCTTGATAAGCTTCTATAGTAGTAACTCCATCATCATACCAATTTTTTATAATTCCATGTACATACCTAATATCTCTTTTTCCTTTTCTCTCCATTGCCTGAAAAAATGCCTTTTCAATAACATCTGGATTCATATTGTAATCGGAAATCCATTCTAAAATTGCTTTTTTTTCATTTGGAACCAGTGGTCTTCTTATTGTATAATCTATTTTATTAAACATTTGATTTATTCTTGGCATTTCGTTTACTTCTAAAATATCCTTTGCTGTAAAACTTGTACTTCCACTATTGGATTTTTTATTAGTTATATCAACATTTATAGATTTATAATTATTATTAATATATAATTGCTTTAAATTTAAAAATTTAATCTTATAATTATATTTCTCATTTTCTTCCATATGTATTTTTTCTATAATTCCTTTGCTCTCCCAAAAATCCCATGCTGCTAAAACATCTGTTAAAGGAATTTGCAGATGTTTAGATATAGTATTATTATCAACTTTTATATTTTCATCTCTATCATAGGCATATTTAAATCCTAGTAGATAGACTTTTACATATGTTCCATTTGCCATTGGCATAAAATCATTTATAAATATATTTTCAATAGGAGTATCCCCTAAATCTATATCTGTCATATCTAAATAAAAACTCATATTTCACCTCATTAAAACAATTATATATTATAATAGCTAATCTTATTTTATCATATAGTAGAATTTTTAGTTAAAATAAGAGATGTTCCATATAATAACATCTCTTATAATCTTATTTTAATTTTGAATAAACTGTTATATACAAATCCATTTGTTCTATTCCATCTTCATCCATTTTATCAAATTCTTTTAATTTATCATAATTCTCTTCAAGATATTTAACAATCTCTAGCCATTCATTTTTATTAATTTCTTCTTTGCTATGTCTTTCCACTAAATCTACAATATAACCAGAATTAAATGCTGGTATATAAAAGATATCATTTTCTTCTAACTCTTCATCGTTTTCTTTATCCACTAATTTTCCTGCATTTATCGTTTGATTTCTATATTTTTCTAATATTATTTTTTCAGCAAATTCATAAGAAACTCTAGCTTCACTATTTTTTGCCCATATTTTATTTATATTTTCTATTATTTCTTTTTTATCCATCTTCTTATTAGTTAATTCTATAATATCATCTATAATTTCACTATATTCTTCCTTAAACTCTTTATCATAGCTTTTGAATTCAACATTCTTATTATTATTTGATTTATTAGTACATCCTACCAAAATAAAACTAACTAACAATATTAAAACTAAAGTTGATATGATTTTATTTTTAGAAAACATTAAATACCTCCACTAATTTATCTTTATTATATTAGTTTATCTCCATTTCTTTATTTAAGAATTTAGTAAATTCACCTTTAAATACTAATTCTACTGTTCCAGTTGGTCCATTTCTGTGTTTTGCAATTATTACCTCTCCAATATTTTGCTTTTCAGAATCATCATGGTAATAATCATCTCTATATAAGAACAAAACAACGTCAGCATCCTGCTCTATTGCTCCTGATTCCCTCAAGTCTGATAATATAGGTCTATGGTCCGCTCTTAATTCTGGCGCTCTTGAAAGCTGTGCCAATGCTAAAATGGGACAGTTTATCTCTTTTGCCAATGCCTTTAATCCTCTAGAAATCCCTGAGATCTCCTGTTGTCTATTTTCTGCCCTACCTTCACCTTCCATTAACTGAATATAGTCTATTACAATTAAATCTAAACCTTGTTCTATTTTCAATCTTCTACATTTTGCTTTCATCTCAGTTAGTGAAATACTTGCAGTATCATCTATAAATATTTCTGCTTTAGATAAAGGGCTCATTCCTTCAATAAGTCTTAGCCATTGGTCTTCATCTAAATTTCCAGAAATAATATTCTGTAAACCTACATGGGATACTGATGACATCATCCTTTGTACCAACTGCTCCTTTGACATCTCTAGCGAAAATACTGCAATTTTTCCCTTTCCTTTTATCGCTGCATTTACAGCCATATTTAATCCAAGTGCAGTCTTTCCCATACTTGGTCTTGCTGCTAATAGTACTAAATCTGATTTTTGTAATCCTGCTAATTTATTATCTAAATCAGTAAACCCTGTTGTAAGTCCCGTTAATTGTCCTTTATTTTTTGCTACCTCTTCTATTCTTTCAAAAGATGTCAATAATACATCCTTTATTGGTGAAAAACCCTCTCTATGCCTTCCTTGTGTTATGTCAAATATCTTTTGTTCAGCATCTTCTATAATAGCATTAACTTCTTCTTCATCTTTATAGGATTTAAACATTATTTCATCACAGGATTTTATCAATCTTCTAAGTATGGATTTTTCTTCAACAATATTACAATAGTATTCAATATTTGATGTGATTGCAATAGAAGACGATAGATCTGCTAAATAACTTACTCCTCCCGAATTTTCTAAAAGTGATTTTTTATTTAATTCTTCTGAAAGAGTCACTAAATCTACTGGATCTCCTCTATCAAAGAGTTCTTTTATTGCAATAAATATTTCCTTATTAGCATCTTTATAAAAATCATTTGGATGTAAATGTTCTATTGCAGTATTTATTGCTTCCTTATCAAGTATCATTGAACCTAGTACAGATTGTTCTGCATCTAAGCTATATGGAGGTATATTCCCCAATAATTGAGTATCTATTTTAACCACCTCTTTATTCTTCTGATACTTTTACTTTTAATGATGCTAACATCTCTGGATATACTCTTACATCAACATCTACTGTTCCTAGTTCTCTTATATTTTCTTTTAATTCTATCTTTCTCTTATCTATTTTTATCTTATATTCTTTTTCTAATTTATCTGCTATATCTCCAGAAGTTATTGAACCAAATAATCTACCTGCTTCTCCAGCTTTTGATTTAAATTCTATATTTAAACTTTCTATCTTCTCTTTTAATTCTACTGCTTCTTGATATTCTCTCTCTTGTCTAGCTTTTTTATCAGCTTGTTCTTGACTCCATTTTGCTTTATTTGCTGATGTTGCTTCAACTGCTAAACCATTTGGTAATAAAAAATTTCTTGCATGACCTGTTTTTGCATTTACTAAATCTCCTGCTACACCTAATCCTTTAACATCTTTTATTAATATAACTTTCATTATTCCTCATCACCTTCCGTTAAATATTCTTCTATTGCTTTTTCAAGCATTTTTTCTGCTTCTTTTATTGTGCTATCTTTTATCTGTGTCCCTGCACTTGTTAAATGTCCTCCACCACCTAGTTTTTCTAATATTAGTTGAACACTTATCTTACCCAGTGATCTTCCACTAATATGAATCCTGCCATTTGTTGGTGTTAAAACAAAAGATGCCTCTATATCATTTATTTTTAATAATTCATCTGCTGCTTGTGCCGCAATTAAAATAGAATCATCCATTTCTTTATCTAATATACCTACAGCAATCCCATCAAACACAATTTTAGAATTACTTATAACAGATGCTTTTGATAAGAATGTTTTATAATCATCCTTAAATAATTCGCTTACATTAGTAGAATCTGCTCCTGCCCTTTTTAATAATGATGCTGCCTCAAAAGTTCGTACTCCTGTTTGGAAAGTAAAATTCTTTGTATCAACTGTTATACCTGCTAATAATGCATCTGCATCAAATTTTGTAATATTTAATTTATCATCCATATAAGATAATAATTCTGTTACTAATTCACATGTCGATGATGCATAAGGCTCTAGGTACATCAAGATTGGATTTTCTATAAATTCTGCGCCTCTTCTATGATGGTCTATTAGCACAACTCTACTTGTCTTCTTTAATATATTTGGAGCTATTGAAAAACTCGGTTTATGATTATCAACCATAACTACTAAATCTCTATTTCTAATGAGTTTTTCTGCTGCTTCTTCATTTATTATATTCTCTCTATATTCAGGCTCATCTTTTATCATTCTATCATAGATATTTTTTATTGATGGATTAACACTATCTAAAATAAAATATGCTTCTTTGTCTCTATTTATTACTGCTCTCATAATTCCAACAGAAGCTCCAAAAGAGTCCATATCCGGATTTTTATGTCCCATTACAAATACCCTATCTGCTTGGTCTATTAATTGAATTAGTGCATGGGATATTACTCTAGATTTTACCCTATTTCTCTTTTCAACAGCCTTCGTCTTACCACCATAAAAATCAATCTCTTCTTTATTTTTTATAACTACTTGATCTCCACCACGACCTAATGCTATATCTATTGCAGATTTTGAGTATTCATAATTATCATATAGACACTCTCCACCTACTCCTACACCCATACTTAATGTTACAGGTATTGTATTTCCTTTATTTATCTCTCTTATCTTATCCAAGATATCAAATTTTCTATCTTTAATGATTTCAATATATTCCTTTTCAAATACCATAATATATTTATCATTTTCATATTTTCTTATAAATCCATTATTCTCACTTACATAGCTATTTAATATTTTTTCTATTTCTGCTAATACTATTGGTCTATCTACATCTGGTGTAGTACTTTTAATTTCATCATAATTGTCAATATATGCAACACATGGCACTGATTTTATATTTTCATATTTATCTTTATAATACACTAATTCTGTTTCATCTATTAAATATATCATTATAATCTTTTTGCCTACATTAGTAGCATTTTTATTGTCTATTACATTAAAAAATGCCTTATAATACTTTTCTTGAAATTCAATTTCTATTGGCTTCTTTTCTTCTTTTTCTAAAATATCTTTAACCTTTAATTTCTGTATATATTTTTCTATATTCTTATTTAAGATATTATCATCATAGTCTGTTATTCTACCAAACTCTGTATTGTACCAATTTATACTACCATCTTCATCTAATAATACCAATGGAAAGGGCATATTAAAAATTGCATATTTAGTTGCCACATCAAATTCTTTTGATATATTTTCTATATAATTATGCCATTCTTTACCCCTATTGTCTAAGAATTTTACATATCTATATATTAAAAAACTAAATACAATAAGTGATAAAAATCCAATAATTTTATTATAAAAAAATATTGATAATGTTAATATTCCTATAACTGCTAGATAGAACTTAGCATCTTCATACTTTAATGATCTATTCCTCATAGATATCCTCCTAATGCTTACTTCTCTTTTGAACTTTGTCTTCTAAAATCAAATAATGAATCTAATATTCCTACAAATGATAATATATTTCCCATGACAGTAGACAACAATAATGAAAATATATTAATTATTATTCTTATTATTTTATTTAAGCCTTTTTCTTTTAATTTAAAGTCTATTACAGCTAATCCTTGTAGCGTAAATATAAAATTAAATATAAGTATTATATTACTATAGACAGATATCCCATTTAATATATTCTTTTTCATCAATATATAAGATATTACTAACATAATAACCGTACCAAAAAATATATTTTTGGGTAGTTTAAATTCAGAAAAAATAGGTCGGTTTTTTATATCTTCTCTCTCTTTTCTTATTATAAATGATGATATTAAATAATTTATATAAGTTAAACCCATTGAGAATAATAAAAACATACTTGGAGTCGTCATAGTAAAGTTTTCATAAAGAATATCATAAGCATCCTCCATATTCTTTATCTCTGCTTGCCCCAAACCACTTTCTCTAAATATTTCCATTCTTTGATCAAATATATTTTTAAATATCTTTCCATATTCTTCTATAAAGTTAAAATCGTATATAGTTGTAACTACTAATACTAATATTAATATTGAAATAAAAAATGCTAATGTTCCCAATAACATAACTTTACCTGGTTTTTCATCTCTTCCTATTGTATATATTAAAGCTATTGTAAAAGGTAAGAATAGTACTAATATTATAATCGCAGATAAAAAATCTGTAAAAAATCCTATTGCTATAACAGAAAGTATTAATCCTATTATATTATATTTTATTCCATGTTTCACTCCTAATACAATAAAAGATATTGGAAATAAAAATATTGCTAAGGGAAATACCCTTAAACTCAAAAATAATGCTAAAGTTGTTAAAAGTACAATCGAAATTGTCTCTATTAATGATTGATTTTCTTCTTTAAAATTCAATTTCTCACCTCTTATCTTTAATCCTATACTAAAATAATACAAAGTATATTCTTCACTGTCAAATCGTTAAATATGTATAAAATAAAAAAGAGAGGTTCTCCTCTCTTTAAATATTAGTCTGCGTTATATGGTAAAAGTGCTATTTGTCTAGCTTTTTTAATTTCTCTAGTTACTTCTCTTTGATGTTTAGCACAGTTTCCAGTTACTCTTCTTGGAAGAATTTTACCTTTTTCAGTAACATGTTTTCTTAATTTATTTACATCTTTATAATCTATAACTTCTTCTTTATTTGCACAGAAAGTACAAATCTTTTTTCTTGGTCTAAATCTTCTTTGCATTTTATTTACCTCCTTTAGAATGGAATGTTATCATCATCTACGGAGTCGAACCCTTCTATTCCTGAAAAATCATTTATTGAACTAGCTTGTGGTGAAGAACTTTGCATTCCAAAACCTTGATTTTGATTATAGCCTTGGTTTTGACTTTGACCTTGATTGCTGTCTCCCCATTCTAGAAATTCTACTTCTCTTGCAACAACATCTGTATACCATCTAGTTTGTCCACTATCATCCTTGTAACTGCTAGTTTGGATTCTACCGCTTATTCCTACAAGTCTGCCTTTTGCTAAAAAGTTCGCACTGTTTTCAGCCATTCTACCCCATACTGTAATGTTTATAAAGTCGGCTGTTGGTTGTCCCTTTGCTTCAAACTCTTGTCTTTTTTCTCTTGAAAGTCCTTTGTCTACCGCCAATGAAAATCTAGTTATAGCAGTACCACCTTGTGTGTATCTCAACTCTGGATCTTTTGTTAACCTTCCAATTAAAACTACATTATTCAACCAAAACACCACCTTATCTCTTATTTCTTAGAATTAACTATCATATGTCTTATAATATCATCTGATATCTTACATATTCTATCAACTTCATTTATAACAGCTGGATCAGCTGTTGAGAAGTCTATTAGTACATAATATCCCTCTGTGATATAGTTGATTTCATATGCTAGTTTCCTCATTCCCCACTCATCTACATTTTCAATACTACCATTATCAGTGATAATAGTTTTTATTCTTTCAAGCATAGTATTTCTTGCTTCTTCTTCTAATGTAGGTAAGAAGATAAAAATTCCTTCATATTTCTTCATCTTTACACCTCCTTATGGCCTATGGCTCTATTTTTATAGAGCAAGGATCAATCTATAGAATTATATCATTTATGAATTGAAGTTGCAAGAAAAGAATTTAATATTTCTTTTACACGGATTTTACATCTTGATTATTTATATTTAACAATATATTTATATTATAAAATTACAATAACAAGAAAGGGTGAATAAAAAAATGAGTAAGAAAATAAAGTTATTATCTATCTTAACTTTGATTTTAGTTTTAGTAACAAGTTGTGCAGGAGGAAATGGTAATTCTAGTAGTGGAGATAAGAGTGAAGAAACTGAGGCAAATAGTTCAACGGAAGCTCCAAAAGAAACATCAAATAGTCCTATAAATATTATTAGTAGGGAAGATGGCTCAGGTACTAGAGGTGCTTTTGTAGAAATAGTTGGAGTTATGGAAGATGATAACGATATGACATATGAAGAAGCTACTATACAAAACTCTACTGATGGAGTTATGACAACAGTTAAAGGTGATGAAAATGCAATTGGTTATATATCACTGGGTTCACTAAATGATACTGTTAAAGCTTTAAAAATCGACGGAGTAGAAGCAACTGCTGAGAAAGTAAAATCTGGAGATTATAAAATATCTAGACCTTTTATTCTAGGGTATAAAGAATTAAATGAAATCGGAGAAGATTTCTTAAAATATATATTAAGTAGTGAAGGACAAGAAGAAGTTTCTTCTGATGGATATGTCCCAATGGATACTACAGAAAGCTATACTTCACCAGGTAATTTATCTGGTAACTTAGTAGTAAGTGGCTCTACATCTGTAACTCCACTTATGGAAAAATTCAAAGAAAAATATGAAGAATTAAATCCAAATGTATCAATTGATATACAATCTAATGGTTCTTCTACAGGTATTCAATCAACAATTGATGGCGCTGCAGATATTGCTATGAGCTCAAGAAATTTAAAACCTGAAGAAATTGAAGTATTAGAGAACTCTGTAATAGCTATGGATGGTATTGCAATTATAGTTAATACAGAACAAGCATTAGATGATATAGCATTAGATCAATTAAAAGAAGTTTATCTAGGAAATATAACAGAATGGAATAAAATAAGCGAATAGGTGAAGAAATGAAAAAATTCGATAAAGAAATATTTATGAAATATGTTTTTCTAATAACTGCAACTGTATCCATACTATCAATTATTCTAATATCATTATTTATCTTTAAAGAAGGTTTTCCTTTTATTAAGGAATACGGTATAAAGAATTTCTTATTAGGAAAAGAATGGAAACCATCAAATAGTACTCCACTATATGGAATACTACCAATGATAATGGGCTCACTATATGTAACATTTGGAGCCGTTATAATCGGGGTTCCTATTGGAATTCTAACCGCAACTTATATGGCTGAATTTGCTAATAAAAAACTATATAGGGTATTGAAACCTGCCATTAATTTAATGGCAGGTATTCCTAGTATTGTATATGGTTTTTTTGCTCTTACAGTCTTAGTACCATTTATTAGAAATTTATTTGGTGGAACTGGAATGAATATTATAACAGCATCTCTTTTATTAGGCTTTATGATACTACCTACTATTATAAATCTTTCAGAATCTAGTATAAGAGCAGTTGATAGAGCATATTATGAAGGAAGTATAGCATTAGGAGCAACCCACGAAGAATCTGTCTTTAAAGTAGTATTGCCTGCCGCAAAATCAGGTATAGTTTCATCTGTGATTTTAGGTATAGGTAGAGCAATAGGTGAAACCATGGCAGTTATATTAGTTGCTGGTAATCAGCCTAGAATGCCTAAAGGACTAACAAAAGGTGTCAGAACAATGACTACAAATATTGTATTGGAAATGGCTTATGCTGCCAATGAACATAGAACAGCTTTAATAGCAACTGCAAGTATTTTATTTATTTTTATCTTAATAATAAATACATTATTTCAAATAGCAACTAGGAGGGGTAAGAATGAATAAAAGCAAATTTTATAATGCAATCGTTAAGATTTCAAGTTTCTTAACATTTTCTGTTTTAATATTTATTATTGCCTATGTACTTTTTAGAGGAATTCCTAGTTTAAAATTGGATTTATTTAGTTTTAAATATACAACAGAAAATTTATCATTATTACCTTCAATAATTACTACGGTTTTTTTAATTGCTTTAACTTTAATTATAGCAATACCACTTGGAGTATTTACTGCCTTTTATCTTGTAGAATATGGTAGTCCAG
>RRZT010865303.1_pt1 | contig 11335 bp, 12 predicted proteins | sample 2165551 | NCBI WGS metagenome assembly RRZT01 (sample SAMN10456910, study PRJNA506462) | wastewater metagenome | biome: wastewater; feature: sludge; material: wastewater sludge; isolation source: wastewater sludge with Escherichia coli K12::gfp cells carrying plasmid... | place: USA: Moscow, Idaho...
AAGGTTCTTTTTCTTTGTTGTCGTCTCAGCGACAGCTTATTTATATTATCATATTCGCAACCGCTTGTCAACAACTTTTTTAAATTTATTTTTCACTTTCTTGCATTAGACATCTCTGTCTTGCAAATTAGCTTTATTAGAATATCACGTTCATCGACATTTGTCAACAACTTTTTTATTCTATTTTCATCTTCTATCTTGTAATAAGATATCGGATTAACGGAGAAAGAGGGATTTGAACCCTCGCGCCGCTATTAACGACCTACTCCCTTTCCAGGGGAGCCCCTTCGGCCAGCTTGGGTATTTCTCCAAATTGACTTCTCAAAAATTCATTTTTAAATTCGATTTAAAAATTCACTTTCAATTTCTTTAAAATTTACTTTCAAATCAGTCCGTTGATTACTATACAATATCTCGTCACATTTGTCTAGTCCTTTTTTTAATTTTTTTGTAACTTTTTGTATGCACTCCGCTGAACAATGAATGCGCCTCCTGACAAGTTCTTTCTTAAGAAAGCAAAAAATGTCTGACATGCAAAGAGTCTCTCACCCTCACATACCAGACATTTATTATTATTTTATACTTTACTTTTTAGTTTATAGCTCTTATTGACCAAAGTTTTGCATAGTCATTGTGCATACAAGTCCAGACTCTGCGTCAAAGTCAATCTCGCAGCTCTTGTAGTAACTGTCACCTGAATACCAGCTATACATAGACAGACTGTCTCCGTCATATGTGTCATCTGCTTCTCCATAAGCTCCAGTTACTGCATCTTTTGAAGCGCCCATCTGAAGCCCGCCTGGGAATATCACAGTGAGTCCGCCATTTTCCAAATCATAGTCATCTACAGAAACGCCACCGATCAGGCAGTCTTTTACTTCCATCGCTGTATCTGTATTGTTGATTGCATATGCCATAATCTCATTATCATTGGCATCCTCGAAATAAACCAACTCATATTCGTTAGCATTCACCATATAATTTTCCGCTGTATAATCCGTATCCATACTCAGACCTGCTGCCTCAATATCGGCTTTTGTGCATGGAAATGTCAGGACTTTATCATTGATCTGTACTGTATAACTGTCCCAGCTTGTGCCAAGTTCACCGCTGGCTACTGCCGGTTCTGTACTCTTTGCTGCTTTATCTGACTTATCACTGTCATCTGCTTTTTTAGAATCGTCCTTATCTTCGATTACATTTTCCACAACATTAGATACCGGATCGTCGTCGAAATCGCTGCTTCCAATTCCGATCACAATTGCAAATATAATATAAAAGATAGATACTACAAGCGCAGCTACTGTTCCGATAATCGTAAACATCTTCGCTTTCTTTGCTGCATTCTGCGCTCCGGCATAATCTCCACTTCTCTGTAGAGAATTGATTTTGCAGGCATATACAATTGCCACAATGCCCAGTGGCAGACAGCACAGTAATGTTGAAATGATAGCGAATATTAAATAGGTTGTTCCATTGATCGGCTTCTGCGGCTGACCATAAGTCCCATTATTAGCATTATAATCTGCAGACGTGTTCTGTCCTGTACTTCCATACTGGTACGGGTTCTCGTTATTCTGTCCTGCGCTTCCATACTGATATGGATTCTCATTCTGTGCTCCACTTCCATTATCTGTTCCTGGCACGCCATATTAATAACGATTCTGGTTTTCCTGCTGCTTCGCTTCTGCTGATTGTTCTGACTGTTCCTGCTTCTCCTCCGGCTCTACCGGTGCGCCACATGACGGACAGAACTTTGATTCTTCCGGCAAATCATTTCCGCAAAATTTACACTTCATACTCATTCCTCCTTTTATCTGACCCTTGTCGGGGATAGTAACACAAATGGATATGCATTTACATTTCTCAATACTCCGTATATCAGTATAACTGCCAATATTGTCCATAATATCCACATCGGTATCCGGCGGCTTATGCTTTCTCTGCCTGTAAATAGCCACTGGCACGCGCATAATGCCAGGTATGCGCCTATCCACGGCAACAAAAGTACAAGCAACGGGTTATAGCGAAATGCCTGATAAATCTGACCGTGCAAAATGCAATAGCACGCGCGGCCTGCTCCACACCCCGGACAATAATAACCAGTCAGAGCGTAAATAATACATATCAACCATTTTGTATCTTTAGGACTATGATAATATAAAAATCGGCTTTCAGCAAGCATTATTGATAATATAGCTGCTGATAAAATCAGGCGGAACTGCCACTTGATTCTTCCGTCTTTTTCACAAATGTAATGTTTTATTTTTTGTGTCATTTTTTCCGTCCCCCGTTATGCAAAAAGGAGTTCCGCATCTGCGAAACTCCTGAAACGGAGAGGGTGGGATTCGAACCCACGCGCCCTTGCGGACAAACGGTTTTCAAGACCGCCTCGTTATGACCACTTCGATACCTCTCCATCTATGCAATTGATATCGCTCTGTCAGCGACGATAGTTATCATATCATATACCCATTGCACTGTCAAGAATAATTTTTGATATTTTTTCTTTTTTGTGAACCTTTTTTATGAACCAGCATAAACTATTTATGATATTTTTCTTTGCGTTTCGCAAGAAATACTTTTGCGATTTCCAGATCTTCCGGTGTTGTGATCTTGATATTTTCGTAAGAGCCTTCATATAATTTAACCGGTACTTTCATCATCTGTTCCACTACCATAGCGTCGTCAGTGATATTATCCGGCACCTCTTCCATCAGCTTTGCATAAGCATTTTCTATGAGATCTGCCTTAAAAATCTGTGGAGTCTGTACCGCCCAGATTAATTTTCTTGGCGGTGTATTCACTGCAAACTGATCTTCATCCACCAGTTTGACCGTATCTTTGCTCGGCATTCCGGCTACACAGGCACCGAATTTTTCTACATTTTCATATCCACGCGTAAGAATCTGCTCGTCCACGAACATTCTGGCGCCATCATGAATGAATACGTATTCCGGCTGTTCTTTGAGAGCATGAAGTCCGCGTAGTCCTGCCCATACGGAATCATAACGTTCTTTTCCACCTGGGATGATCGAGCGTACTTTTGTAAGCTGATACTTTTCTACGATCTCGTCACGGACCCAGTTTTCCTGCCCTTCACCTACTACAAGTACAATATCATCGATGATCGCGGATTTTTGAAATGCATCCAAAGTATAAAAAATGATTGGTTTTCCGGATAATTCAATATACTGTTTTTGTATAGCGGTTCCCATACGTTTCCCCTGACCGGCAGATAATACGATTGCCGTACATTTCTTCTTATCCATATATTTCCCTCATTTTCCTCGTTTATATTGACGTTCTTATTCTTAATTTCTGTATCTGCTTTTACGTATTGCCTTAAGGTTCTTCTACCGTTCGCCCAGTTTCAGATTCGGCACTGCATTGAGATCCCATCCGCTTCTTGTGCCGTTGATATACTCATAGTAAGCTGCCACGCCGATCATTGCTGCATTGTCGGTACAGAAAATCGGAGACGGATAATAGAATTCTACCCCTCTCTTTTCGCACGCCTCTTTCATAGCTGCGCGAAGTGCGCTGTTGGATGCAACACCACCGGCAATCGCCAGCTTGTCCACATGAAATTCTTCCACTGCATGCATCGCATTTGCCACAAGAACATCTGTCACGGCTTTCTGGAACGATGCCGCAATATCTGCCTGGTTGTATTCGATTCCTTTCATCTGGCAGCCGTTGATATAGTTCAGAACTGCGGATTTCAGACCACTGAAGCTAAAGTCATATGGTGCATCTTCAACGTGTGCGCGTGGAAATGCAATGGCTTCTGGGTTTCCTTCTTTGGATACTTTATCAATCTTTGGTCCGCCCGGATACCCAAGTCCGATCGCGCGTGCGACTTTATCAAATGCTTCTCCTGCCGCATCGTCTCTTGTGCGTCCGATAATGTCAAATTTGCCATAATCTTTGACTCGCACAAGATGTGTGTGTCCTCCTGAAACGACCAGTGAGAAAAATGGTGGTTCCAGATCTTTGTGCTCAATGAAATTTGCTGCAATGTGTCCTTCAATATGATGCACTCCGACTAATGGTTTCTTTGCTGCATATGCGATGGCTTTTGCCTCTGCTACACCGACCAGAAGTGCGCCTACAAGCCCCGGTCCGTAAGTAACTCCGATGGCAGTAATATCGTCTAATGTAACATTTGCCTCATCAAGAGCCGCCTGTACGACCTGATTTATCTTCTCTATATGCTTTCTTGATGCAATCTCCGGCACAACACCTCCGTAGAGAGTATGCAGTGCGATCTGGGAAGAGATTACATTTGAAAGAACTTCTCTTCCGTTCTTTACGACTGCTGCTGCCGTCTCATCACAGGAGCTTTCAATTGCAAGAATCAATACATCTTCCTTCATATTCTATCCCTTCAATCTTCTGAATTCATTTTCATTAATCTGAAAATGTCAGTTCTACCGTTCGTTTATCTTTTGCTGCTATGGAATTCGGGAAGATTTTCTTCACCTCGTCCATATATTCTTCCGGGTGCGTCAGCGACGGACTATAATGCGTCAGCCACATTTCTGCGACTTCTGCTTCTTTTGCAAGCTGCGCTGCCTCGTAAAATGTCATATGCTTGTATTCTTTTGCTTTTTTCAGCTTATCCTTCTCACCGTACATTCCTTCGCAGATAAATAGATCGGAACCTTTCGCGTTGTTGCGGATAGAGTCCGTCGGTCTCGTGTCTGTGCAGTATGTCAGTTTAATTCCTTTTCGCGCAGGTCCAAGAACCATGTCCGGTGTGTATAAATTGTCTCCGTCCTGGACATTTTCACCTTTTTGCAGACTGCCCCAGAACTTCTGCGGAATTGCCGCTTCATTTGCACGATCCACGTCGAACTTCCCGGCGCGGTCGATTTCCATCGTGTAGCCATAGCAAGTGACGTTATGATTTACGCGAAATGCTTTCAGGCGATAGCCATTCATCTCAAATGTCTGCTCCGGCTGTGTGATTTCGATGTATTTTATCTGAAATGGCAGTTCCGGCGCAATAACGCGAAGTGAGTTGACTACCCGCTCCAGTCCTTTCGGTCCAATCAGAGTCAACGGTTCCGTGCGGTCTGCATTTCCCATGGTCAGGAGCAGGCCCGGCAGTCCGCTGATATGGTCGCCGTGGTAATGTGTGAAGCAAATCACATCGATGGGTTTGAAACTCCAGCCTTTTTCTTTTATTGCAATCTGCGTACCTTCTCCGCAGTCAATTAGAAGACTGCTGCCGTTATATCTCACCAGAAGCGAGGTGAGCCAGCGGTACGGGAGGGGCATCATGCCGCCCGTTCCCAACAAACATACGTCTAACATATTTTTTTACCTCTTATCCAGAGCCGTCAGGCAAATGTCCTGCCGGTCCGCTTGTTTTTGATTTTCTTCAGCGTCCGGATATTCGTGCAGACTCTGAATCAGATTTTTATTTTAAATTCGCTTATAATTTCATCGTAGCACTGCTCGCAGAGGTCAAATTCATCCAGCCGGTTGTCTTTTTCCGAGAAATAGCCCCAGCGCTTGGATACTTCCAGTACGTCCTCGCGGGGAACCCCTTGGATTACCGGAATACTTCTGCCACAGCGGTTGCAGATGATCTTGTCGATTTCTTTTGTTTCTTTTACAGTTGTATGATACTGGCGCATACAATTCCTCCTTGAAGTCTGGTGTGCCTGTGTGGAAAATGTGTAGTATCTGACACCCGGGCACCGGATTGATTCATTACGCCTATATTATATCTGGTCAGATGCGCATTTCCCAGTGGGAAGTGTTGGAGCATCTGCCAGTTCATTTCCAACTTCATTTTTCATGCAGCCGCGCCTGGCTTTTGGACAGACTTCAGGCTCGGTCGCTGCCTGAAGTTTCGACTTCACAACTCATAAGTATAGCATCTTCCGGCGGGTTTGCATAGAAATTCTTTCGCACACCGTCTTCGGCAAATCCTGCTGCCTTGTAAAAATGTATTGCTGTTTCATTGGAAATACGAACATCCAGCAGCCATCTTGTAATATTCTGCTCATAACTAAATGCACGCATTTTTTCAAGAAGTCTTACAGCCACCCCCTGCCGGCGATGTTGCGGCGATGTCGCAATTCTGGCGATTTCTCCCTCATCTAACACATAATAAAAAATCACATAGCCAAGGAGTTGTGGCTTGCCTGCATGCTCCGGCGCCGTTGAAGCGCAGGAGCATGGCGGCGCTTGTCTGCTCATAATAGCCCAAATCCGTGCCTGAGGATTTTCAAGCGTATCCCTGATACTTTTTTCACTCCATGGATCTGGAAAGATATCGGATTCCAGCGCTGCAATCTCAGAAATATATTGCTGTTGGTCTTTTTTAATTTCTATTATTTCCATGTCTTCTGTCTTTTGATTTTTCTGTCTTTTGACTTTTCTGTCTTTTGGTTTTTCTATATTGCTTCTAGGCTCCATCTTATTATAGCTTCTTAAATATCCTGGATCAGCTCGTCTATTGCTTCTTCACTTGTTGCCCAACTTGTGCAGAAGCGCACTGCCGCATAGTCTTCATCTATCTGTTCCCAAAAACTAAACTGATATTTCTGTGCTAATTTTTCGCGGTCTTTCTTTGACAAGATCGGATACTGCTGGTTCGTGTAAGAATCAAAATACATTTTATATCCTTTTTCAAGAAATGCATTTTTTAACTTCATAGCTAATTTGTCTGCGTGAGCTGCAATTTTGAAATATAAATCGTCTGTAAACAATGTATCAAACTGGATTCCCAGAAGGCGTCCTTTGGCCAGCATTGCTCCACTCTGCTTCATGCAGTAACGAAAATCTTTCTTAAGAGCGGATTTTGTGATTACGACTGCCTCGCCGAAAAGTGCTCCTACCTTCGTTCCCCCAATATAAAATACATCTGTATTTGCTGCAATATCTGCCAGTGTCATGTCTGATTTTTCAGACATTAATCCATATCCCATTCTTGCTCCGTCCATGAATAATGGCAGACCAAGTTCTTTACAGGTTGCGTAAAGTTCCTGTAATTCAGACTTGCTGTAAATTGTTCCATTTTCCGTCGGATGGGAAATGTAGACCATGCCCGGCTGTACGATGTGCTCATGATCTGCGTCATTCCAGTGTGCATCGTAATATGCGCGCACCTGTGATGCTGTGATGTTTCCGTCTTCGCTTGGAAGTGCCAGGACTTTGTGTCCAGTTGCTTCGACCGCGCCTGTTTCATGCACGTTGATATGACCGGTCACTGCTGAAATTACGCCTTGATACGGACGGAGGATCGAGCGGATCACTACATAGTTCGTCTGGGTCCCTCCTACCAGGAAATGTACATCTGCCTCTGGTGCATCACAGGCTTTTTTGATCTTTTCTCTTGCCTGCTTGCAATATTCATCTTCACTATATCCAACCGTCTGCTCCAGATTCGTCGCCATCAGACGTTCCAGAATCTGTGGGCATGCGCCCTCTTCATAATCACACTGAAACTGAATCATTTCTTCGATACCTCTCATGTTGCTTTTTCTATATTATAGCTGCACGAGTTTCCAACATATCTGCTCATGCTTACGCCCCGCGGGGGTTTGATACATTTTTACTGTATAGATTTCGCTTCGCGCTCCTTGCGTTCGCGTTCTGCCTGTGACAGGCGCAGATAATCCGGCTCGTGTTCCATGGCAGTCTCTGTCTTTCCGGCAGCATAGTAACGAAGTCCTAATGTTCCTACTGATGCTGCTCTTTGACGGTTCATGTTGGCCGGTGCAAACTGAATGTCTCTGCCTGCTTTTATTTCTTCTGCCAGAATCTCGTCTGCCAATCTCGCACGAAATACCGGCACACCATCTCCCAGGAAAATGATGCGTTTGTCATATTTTTTCAAATGGTCGCCTAATTCTTCGATGCTGATTGCCATCTGATCTTCCAGGACAACCAATTCATTTCCACAAAACTCGTAAATTCCGGTGTAGACCTGTCCGCGGCGCGCATCCATGATTGGGCACACGATGGCGTCTGTTCCGCACAGATTGTACGCCAGTCCTTCCAGTGTCGGGATGTGAATCAACGGCTTGTTCATGGCAAGTCCCAGACCTTTCGCTGTGGCGGAGCCGATGCGAAGCCCGGTAAATGAACCTGGTCCGCCGGCAACTGCGATGGCGTCGATTGTTTTCAGGTCAAGCTCGATCATGTCGGATACTGTGTCCAGCATCGGGAGCAGCGTCTGTGAGTGTGTCTTCTTATAGTTCACTGTATATTCCGCAATCACCTGTTCCTCTTCTTCTATCTTTTCAACAACAGCTACGCTGGCTACAAGGCCGGAGCTGTCCAGTGCTAAAATTCGCATATACTTATCCTCCGATAATCAAATCCTTTTTCCAAATTCTTTTCTATCTTAATCTCGGTGAAGTGTTCCGGCAATATTTCCTCGATCAGATTCGCCCACTCGATCAGGCTAACCCCTTCGCCGTAGACATAATCCTCATAACCGATCTCGTCCATCTCTTCCACATCACCGATCCGGTAAACATCAAAATGATAGAACGGCAGGCGCCCTTCATCATACACCTGCACAATTGTAAATGTCGGGCTGCTGACCGGCTCTGTAATGCCAAGTCCGGCGGCCAGTCCTTTTGTAAATACGGTCTTTCCTACGCCCAGATCACCGACAAGCGTGAACACTTGCCCCGGCTTCGCATGCTGCCCCAGTTCATATCCCAGGTCATAAGTATCTTGTTCTTTATTTGACTCTATGATTTTTTCCATCATCATGTCCTCCTTTTGCAAAGCAAAATTTTATACGAGGGCTACCAATGTTACCATCTACAATATTTCAGCAAACAGTAACGCTCTACCAAGATTTAAGTATAGCATATCTTTCATTTCCTTGCCATAGGTGTTGTGTAAGTGATATATTATAGACAATACAGATTCAAATTATATTTTCACAGGAGGATATCACTATGAAATTTACATTTTTTCACAATAACATCAACGTCCTGGATCTGGACAAATCTGTAGAGTTTTACAAAAAAGCTCTCGGACTTGAAGTTACAAAAGAATTCCATGCACCGGACGGAAGCTTCAAACTCGTCTATCTCGGAGACGGCACAACACCACATTCACTGGAGCTGACATGGCTTCGCGACATGGACCGCCCGTATGATCTCGGAGATAACGAATCTCATCTGGCATTCCATGTCGATGACATGGACGCTGCCCTGGCACTTCACAAAGAAATGGATTGCGTGTGTTTCGAAAACCCGGACATGGGAATTTATTTCATCAATGATCCTGACGGCTACTGGGTAGAAATCTGTCCACAGTAGACAATTAAGACAATTCAAAAAGGGACAGGTTAAATTTTAATTGGGGACGGGGTTTTTTTGAAAAAACCCCGTCCCCAATTAAAATTATGCATCATACACATACAATTCGTGTAGTGCTCTTGTTGCGCAGATGTATTGATATCCTTGGTACATTTTGTTGTTACGGTCGCCGCCTACAACAAATACTTGGTCGAATTCTAAGCCTTTTGCCAGATAGTAGGTGGTTACGGTCAGGCCTTTTTTGAATTGTGCGCTGTCGCGGTCGATGTAATGTGCTTCTGCGCCTAGTTTGTGCATGATTTCTTGAATATGTTCTGCTTCTTTTTCTGTCATGGTGAGGATTGCTGCTGTTTCGTATTCTTCTTCTCTTAATTTCAATTTTCCGCTGATTTCTTTACATGTTTTTTCCAGTGTTTTTATGGTATGTCTTTCGACTGCTTTTCCGTGTCTTGCTACATACTGGATGTCTTTGGATCCGCCGACGGATTTGGCGTATTCTGCGATTTCGCTTGTGTTGCGGTAGCTTTTGTTCATGACGATACGTTTGACCTTTTTTCCAAATATTTTTGGTAAAAATGTGAGAACGTCTTGTTGTTTTCCGGCGATGGTCTGTGCCTTGTCGCCCAGTATTGTCATGTTGCATGAAAACATTTTCGCGAGAAGTACGTACTGTAAATAGGAGTAATCCTGCATCTCATCAATGACGAGATGGCGGATGTTCTTGCGCTGGCCGGCTGCCGTCAGGCTGTATTTTAGATAGAGAATCGGGTAAACGTCTTCGTATTCCAGTACGCGGCGCTCTGGCGGCATGTCCGGAAGTGCCGGGAATCCGTAGTCTTCCAGGAACCAGTTGTATATTTGACAAATGTCTCTGGTTACGTACATATTCATGAATTTTCTGCAAATGATTTCTTGTTCTTCGTCGTTTAGGCTGCGTCCGCGTAAGGTTTCGACTTCGTCGATAAAATAATCCATGACCGCGCCCATTCTATCTAAAAGTGGTGTACCGGTATATTTTTCATAAAAAAATTCCATGATTTCGCTGGCACTTTTGCGAATGCCCTTGAATTCTACATCTTCAAAATCTACCAGTCGGTCTTCCAGCTCGATTAGGAAGCCTTCGATTGCCTGAACGTATTCCACGGACTGCTTCCATTCGTAACGTTTTTGATCTGCATCATCCACTCCTGCGATTTCACGCTCGATTTGATGATACTTGTCTTCACAGTCAGCGGCTATCATTTTGCTATTCCAACCAGTCCCGGCTGAACTACTTTTTGAATTTCCACTTGGATTTTTTCCTTGATTTCCGCCTTGATCTCTATTTTTATTTCTATATATCGCATTTTCCTGATTCACAGCATTTCCATATATCGCATTTTCCTGATTGCCAGCATTTCCATATATCACATTTCCCTGCGTTGCAGTATTTCTCCTGAGTTCATGATATGCAAACAGATCAAAACTCATTTCCTGTATATTTTCCTCGCCAAGTTCAGGAAGAATATGGGAAATGTAGTCGGCAAACACGCTGCCTGGCGAGAGAATCAGGATATTTGACGAATTCAGATGCTCTCTGTCATGATACAAAAGATAGGCGATCCGATGTAGCGCAACGGACGTCTTGCCACTTCCTGCCACACCTTGAATAGCCAGAATCTTGTCCTTCGTGTTGCGGATAATTGCATTTTGTTCCTTCTGGATTGTACGCACAATATTTTTCAGTTTCGTGTCGCTGTTGGCGCCAAGTTCCTGCTTTAAAATATCATCGTCAATCTTCACATCACTCTCAAATTCATAGATCATTTTGCCGCCACGGATTTTGTACTGCCATTTAGACAGAATCTCTCCATCCATGCGCCCGCCCGGCGCTTCGTAGGACGCCTCGCCTTTGTCGTAGTCATAGAACAGACTGCTGACCGGGGCGCTCCAATCGTAAATGAGCGGCAATGCGCCACGCTCTCTTGCAAAATTTCCGATTCCGATGTAAAAATCTTCCGGCTCGTCTTCTCCGTCATAGACAAATTCTACAC
>RRZT010862840.1_pt1 | contig 11333 bp, 9 predicted proteins | sample 2165551 | NCBI WGS metagenome assembly RRZT01 (sample SAMN10456910, study PRJNA506462) | wastewater metagenome | biome: wastewater; feature: sludge; material: wastewater sludge; isolation source: wastewater sludge with Escherichia coli K12::gfp cells carrying plasmid... | place: USA: Moscow, Idaho ...
CCAGCCCACTTGAGAAATGCGCGCGTTTTTTTCATCGATGCGTTGTCATGCTGAAGCGGCCACTCGCCACAAAAAGGGGGCGCATTGTAGCCCCCTCACGAAGTTGATACCACGGTTGTGGTTATTTCATCTCTTTTTGCACCTGACCAAAGGATTTTGGCCAAGGCTGACTCTGCTTTAATGCTGCAGGCATGGCATTGATCGCCGCCTTGGCTTGCTTGGCCGAGGCATACTCGCCCTGGATCAGCACATACCAGGGATTACCACGGTATTCCGTCTGATAAATCCAGTAGCGACCGGTCAATTTCTGCTTTTTGGCATATGTGAGCAGAGGTGTCACTTCAGTGCCCGCCGATAATTGCACCGTATAGCTGCGCAATGATTTTTGCTTCAGCTCACTATTACTCCCCAGCATCGCCTTGCTGCTGACTGTTGGCGTTTTCACCGCAGCAGTGCTCTTCGCCGGCGGTGTTACGGCCTTGGTCTCGGTAGGAGCACTCGCCGAAGCCTGCGAGGCTACAGCGCCACTCACCCCTTGCGATTGACCGGCCGTGAGCTCAGCTACCAGCGGCTGCATCTGGGATAACGAGGTCACGGCGCCGGAAGTGGCTCCCGTTGTGCTAGCAGCCGAAGTAGTAGCTGTCGCCGCGGAGACCGGCTTATTTCCCTGCTGGTTAGCCATAATCTCTTTGACCACAGTATCCGCAATCACCACCCGCCGTTTATCGGCTGGTAGTTGTTCATCCAGATCCAGTTGCGTGGTCGCATCACCCGGCAAGGCGGTTTTATCTTCCGTCACCTGGACGCTTTGTGCCGCGGGGATCACGGTCGTCGCGACGGCGGCAGAAGGGGACTGATTGTTCGTCTCAGCCCCAGCGGAATTGGCTGGTTCCTGACTCTCGTTCAGCAAAGGTGGAATAACCCAGCTCAGCAGCAACACTAAAGCTGCTACGATCCCCAGCGTTGCCAGTACCTTATTAGTTGGCAAGGCAGGTCTTTTCAGTATGCTTTTTTTGCTCATGATACTCTCCGCGAGCGCAACAATTTGACCAGGATTTCCAGCACACAGCCGCAACTTGTCAGCCAAAGCGGCAGGATTGGGCAGTAAGGCATAATAACCCGCACGACGTAGACAATACTCCAGCAAGGCCATTTGCTCATCGGTTGGCAGGGGCTCGATATCAAGCTCCAGCGCTGGGCCCGCATGGGCATCCAGTCGCCGCACGCTCCGCTCACACCAAGCCGCTTGCCCACAGAGTAACACACTGATTTTATGTGGATGAGGCAAGGCTGCATTAATGGAATACAGGTCCCAAAGCTCGGAAATCAAGTCATCGGGTGCCATGTCGGCATCATCAACCACCAGAAGCAAAGCACTCGGTTCTCTGCCCAGCAGTCTTAATAAGGAATCGGCACAGGGATCCTCGGGATTAAACACCGACATCGGCACCAGTTGCGAAATCAGCGACTCGCGCAATCGGCTCAAGATCGGTGCCGAATGACAGCTCAGATAAGCAACCCGCCAGGATGACTCGAACATCGAGAGCAGTTGCTCGCACAGTAATGTACGCCCGCTGCCTACTGCACCGGATAAAAAAATGAAAGGAGAAGAGATCGCCAGTAGATGATGCAACCGCTGCCGAAGTTGCATCTGGCTGGGTAAAGACGGTAGTTGTTGCGGAGTCACATCCGGCTATCCGTTTCAATGACCGCTTGCAAGACTGTTTCCGAGACATCAGAGAACAGATCCGCCTGACCGATATTGGTCGGCAGGATCAATCGCAACTTCCCTGCCAGAACCTTTTTATCACGCATCATATGGCGCATAAATACCGGAAAATCCATGTCTGCAGGGGCGGACAAAGGAAGCTCTACCGCCGCCAACAAGGTACGAATGCGCATCACCTGAGCCTGATTCAGTAGGCCGAGTTGCAACGCCGTCCGGGCTGCCAGCATGGTACCAGCCGCCACTGCTTCGCCGTGCAACCAGTTACCATAACCCTGTTCGGACTCGATAGCGTGACCGAAGGTATGACCCAGATTGAGTAAAGCTCGCACCCCGGTTTCTGTTTCATCTTGCGACACGACATCGGCCTTGATGCTGCAGCAACGCAAAATCGCCTGGATCAGGAGCGAGGCATCCAGTGCTAGTAAGCCAGCAATGTTGCGCTCCAGCCATGCAAAAAACTCTGCATTCCAGATAATACCGTACTTAATGACTTCCGCCAGACCGGCCGACAGTTCACGCCGGGGCAAGGTTGCCAGACAATCGGTGTCAATAATCACCGCTTTGGGTTGATAAAAAGCACCGATCATATTTTTGCCCAGCGGATGGTTGACACCGGTCTTACCTCCCACCGAGGAGTCCACTTGGGATAGCAAGGTGGTCGGGATTTGAATAAATGCCACACCGCGTTGATAGCTAGCGGCGGCAAACCCAGCCAGGTCGCCAATGACTCCGCCGCCCAACGCCACTATGGTGGTATCTCGCCCATGCCCACCTTCGAGCAGAGCCGTCATAATCTGGCCGAAGCTGTCGAGTGTCTTGTACGCTTCGCCGTCCGGCAAAACACAAGCATCTAGTTGATAACCATCCAGAGTCTGTTGCAGACGCTGTAGATAGAGAGGTGCCACCGTTTCGTTAGTGACTATCATCACCCGACGACCACGAATGGCCTGAGTGAACAAGTCACGCTGGGCCAGCAAACCAGAACCTATCGAAATGGGATAACTTCTGTCAGCAAGTTCAACATTCAACCGTTCCATGGCACCCCTACCTCAACTAAAAATTACAGCCCCAGCAACTGAGCAATCTGGTTGGCTACCAGCTTGGCGCTCTGTTCATCAGTCCGCACCACATAATCCGCGACTTCCTGATAGAGCGGCTCACGCTCATCAGCCAAGCGCAGCAGTACGTCGCGAGGATCCTCTTCAGTTTGCAACAAGGGGCGACGTTTATCGCGCTGAGTACGAGCAAACTGTTTCTCAATCGGTGTCTCGAGGTAAACCACAATGCCTCGGGCAGAGAGGCGATTCCGCGTCTGCGCACTCTTGACTGCGCCACCACCGGTCGCCAGGACAATGCCCTGCAGCTCGGTCAAATCACCAATCACCTGCTCTTCTCGCTTGCGGAATCCTTCTTCGCCTTCGACATCGAAGACCCAAGCTATGTCAGCACCGGTACGACGCTCAATCTCCACATCAGAGTCATAAAACTCCATATGCAATTGATCCGCCAGATGTTTACCAATAGTGCTTTTACCTGCCCCCATGGGGCCCACAAGGAAAATATTGCGTTTTTCAGCCATTTTATTCGTCAATAGTCAAAACAAACCTGCCCGCAATAGTGGCGGGAACCCAGGACAAAAAATCCCTAACGTTCGAAACTGGACGGGGAATTATGCAGCAGCCTCCAGATGATGGCAACCGCACATCCCAGAACAGGGCAAATTTGCCCACTTCCGTCGCCGATTGGAGTCATGTTGCAGACATGACTCCAGAATAGCCTCTGGAATAAAAAAACCCGGCTCTACGCCGGGTTTTTATTGGGGTAAGGCTCGTGATTAGATGGACTCGACCACGATCTTCGGTGTTACAAAGATCAGTAACTCTCGCTTGCTGTTTTTCTCACTGGTACTGCGGAATAAGTATCCAACACCAGGAATATCACCTAACACTGGAACCTTGGTGACATCTTTTTTCATGGTCTGTTGATAGATACCACCAAGGACCAACGTCTCACCATTATCGACCAACACTTGAGTACTAATCTGTTGCGTATTGATGGCGGTCCCTGTTCCCGTTCCCGTCTTCACTTCCTGACCCAAGGTATCCTGGGTTACAGTCAGATCGAGAATCACACGATTATCCGGAGTGATATGCGGGGTTACCTTGAGACTCAAAACCGCCTTCTTCCATTCAACCGTAGTGGCACCACTGGAACTGGAAGTGTTGCTCGGGAATTCGGTCCCTTGCTCGATGATCGCCTCTTTTTGGTTTGCCGTGGTGACCCGCGGACTGGCAATAATCTCGGCCTTGTTTTCTGTCTCCAGTGCACTCAATTCCAAATCGAGCAAGGTACCATCGGCCAGCTTGGCAACCTGGAAGGCGATACTACCCGCAGCACTCGCAACCGGTAGGTTCACATTCAAGCGGTCCTTGATATCTGGAACCTCACCATCAGCAACCGTATCGTTACCTTTTATGGTGCCCGAAATCGAACCATTCTCTTCGGCTTTGGTGACACCCCAGCGCACGCCGAGTTGTTCATCCACACCATCATCAATGGTCACCATCCGAGCCTCAATAATCACTTGCTTAACAGGTATATCCAGCACTTGCAGCATGCGCTTGATATGATCGATCACCTCAGGTGTATCCTTCACCAACAGGGTATTGGTGCGATCATCGACACTGACGGCGCCACGCGAAGAGAGCAGACGGGTTTTATCCGTCGACAACAAACCGGCAATCTCACCCGCCTTGGCGTAATTGATTTGAATATATTCAGTTACCAAAGGTGCCAGCTCGGCCACCTGGTTTTTACTCTCCAGCGATTGTTTCTCACGCTCGGCAATTTCTTTAGCCGGAGCCACCAACAAAATATTACCATCCAGTCGCTTATCCAGCCCCTTCACCTTCAGAACTGTGTCCAGCGCCTGTTCCCAAGGCACGCCATCCAGACGCAGGGTTATATTCCCCGCCACTGAATCCGTGGTCACCAGGTTGAAGTTATTAAAATCAGCAATCAGCTGTAAAACGGTCCGGATAGGAACATCCTGGAAATTCAAGGAGATCGGCTTACCCTGATACTTGACTTTACCGGCGTCTTTTTTCGCGGTAGTAGCTACTTTTTTAGCAGCCACCTCGACAACAAACAGATTCTGAGACTGATCATACCGATAATCAAAACCGCCGCTAACCGATAAGTCCAAAACGATATCATTGCCTTGCTTGGATACATCAATCTTACCAACCGGAGTGGCAAAATCGGTCACATCCATCAGCGCAATCAATTCATCGGCGACAGCTGTCGCATGGAATTTAGCAATCACATGACTGCCTCGGTTGGTAATATCCACCGCGGCCGAGGAGTTATCCAGCCCAACCAATAATTGCCCTTGCCCATCCTTACCGCGGCGGAAATCAATGCTCTTGATCCGGTTAATCGTCGAGGCACTGACGGGAGAACTCTTAGCCGATACCGAAGCTGTGTCTGTTGCTGGTGTCGCCACCGGAACAGTACTGGCTACAGCTGCGGTTGCTGCCGCTTGGGTTGCGGGAGCTGCTGGCTCCGCCTGCCCCAAAGTCACCAGCAACGAATTTCCACTCTGGTTGATTTGATAAGGCATGAGTTGTTTCAAATCGACCAGAACATCCAACCCGGTACCATTTGGTACAACATCGATTTTTTGCACACCCTTACGTTCAACGGGTATCTGATTCATCACCAAAGCAGAGCTGGAATCAGCAACCTGTAACACCAGTTGATTCGGTTGATATTTTAACCGGTCGACAAAAGAGGAGACAGGTTGGTCAAAGTTCAGTTCGAGTTGTAACTGACCCGCCATCAGAGGATTGACCTTTATTTGCTCAAGCCGGGAAGCAGCTTCAGCAGGCAACCAGACGCTGGCTAAAACAGCCAGCATGACAAATTGTCCGATCCTTGATTTTTGTTGATTCATAATCCTTTCCTGCCTGCGCGACTTATTCCGCCACTAAAATATTCAGCTTGGTTGTTCTCTTGACCCAACAACCCTTGCCATCGGGAACAAATTCCTGAAGCTCTACGGCATCAGGCTTAATCGATGTGATCAAACCATGGTTCAAGCCCATGTATTGTCCCTGTGCGACACGATAAACCTCGCCTTCCTGCGAATTAATCAGGGCCCACAACTGACCATTGATACCCATAGTCCCCCGCATCGACAGATTATCCAGAGAAAATTGCTCCAGAGGCTCTTTCACCCGATTACCATCGGGTTGCAGGCAATCTTTCTTGGCCTCCTGGGTTGGCATTGCCAGTTCAGGTTGTGGCTCCGCGAATGGAGTTCTATCTGTTTCCGGCGAAAACTTCATCGCCTCAAAATTCTCGACAACCGGTAATGGTTCAATCGGCAGCGCAGGACGACTCTTGACTTGGGTCACGTAATCATGAAGTTCATCGCTACCGGTACAGGCCGCTAATAACAGGAGCATTAGACTGGAGAGAAATAAGCGATTCATTATTTACTCCCCCCATTTTCAGTCCCGGCTTTCTTGATCGGTTTCTCGTTATAGCGATAGGTCTTGGCTAACATACTCATCAAGAGGCCATGACCTTCTTTCTCCCGTACCGTGGTGAAGCTATCCAGGATAACAATGCGCGGTAATGCGGCGACGTCCGCTGTAAATTTACCTAGCTGATTGTACGAGCCGGATAATTCAATGCGCATCGGCAATTCGGTAGAAAACTCATGCTGAATTTCGGGTTCCCAGTTGATCCGGAGCAGTTTCAATCCATTATCCATGGCAATGAAGCTGATATCGTCCAACAAGCCGGCCACTTCGTTTTTATTCGGCAACTGGCGTAACTGCGCCTGAAGCAAGGCTTCCAACTCAATCATTTGCTGTTTATAGGCTTCAAGGTTACTGGCAAATCCAGCTTTGATCTCGAATTGAGCCTTCAGTTCCGTTTCTTTGCTACGGCTACTGTCGAGTGCCGTAATGGAGTCGGCGATCACATAGACATAACCACCAACACCAATCAACACGAATAATATAATTACAAGCGCAATCTTAACCGGCTTTGGCCAAACCCCGACATTCTGAAAATCTAATTCATTCAACTCTTGCAGGTTCATTATTTCTTCTCCTGCGGATTGGGTTTGGTCAATAGGTCCTGATTCAGGACTTTAAACATCATGGAGAACTCGCTTAACGCCAGGGTCTTGTCACTGGAGACGAAAATCGAGCTAATACTGGTCTGGCCAAGCCAGCCACTCTTGTCAATCATGCGCATCATGTTAGCGACTCGGCTATGTGCCTCGGTTTTACCGACAACATCAACCTGTCCATTCTGCAACGCCAGCGAATCCAGGTAGACACCATTGGTTACCAGAGAAGGCAAATCGTTATACAGATGCACGGCTTGATTACGGCTTTGCTGCAGTTGATCAATTAACCGCATCCGCTCGATCAGATCGCTACGACGCTTTTTCAGTTTATTAATTTCACCAATTCGCGCATCCAACAGGGTGATTTCACTCTGCAGATACTGATTCCGCTGCTCCTGATTTTGCAAAGCTTGTTGAAATACAAAATCAACTAACAGAACCAGACTGATCGAAACAACAGCAGCCACACCCAAAATGGAAAGAAAAATACGCTTCTGACGCTGTTTGGAAGCCTCTCGCCAAGGCAATAAGTTTATATTTGACATGGTACAAAGCTCCGCAATGCCAACCCGAGTGCTGTCATGTATTTGGCACCATGTTTGACAAATTCACTCCGATGCTTGGGACTGACACTGAAGGGATCCGGGTGTTTCACTTCAATCTGTAATTCCATTGCCAGCTGCTCGACCAAACCAGGGATCAGACTGCCGCCGCCAGAAAGAATCAACATATCGACTTCCCGATGACCAGATGAGCTGCAAAACAGTTGGATGTTGCGTCGGACTTGCTGTACCAGCAGGGTAATATAGGGCGCCAGCACATCCATATCGGCATCAGCTGGGAGACGACTCTGCACCTTGGTGCGTTCCGCCTCATCTTGAGGAAGATTATAAAAGGAGGCGATGGATTGAGTGAAGTTGTCACCACCAAAGCTCTGCAGACGCGAGTAGATAATTTCCCCATTAACCATGACGCCGAACGTCAAAGAAACGGCTCCAATATCGACCAAGGCACACACCGCCTGAGCCTTGTCACCGATCAGCTCCGGTAGCAATGCAACGATGGAACGCCCTAAAGCATGCAAACCGACGTCCACAACTTTGACCTGCAAACCGGAATCCTGCAGGGTTGTCACTCGACTGGTAATACTATCGGTACGAGCCGCACTGACCAGAACATCGTTTCGGGTAGGGTCGCTCAGATTCGGGCCCAACACCTCAAAATCCAGACTAATTTCATCCAGGGGAAACGGGATCAGCTGCTCGGCCTCCATTTCGATATGACTCTCAAGTTCTGACTCGGTCATCTTGTTATCAACCTGAGTCACCTTGGTAATCACATTCGAACCAGAAACTGCAGTCGCCGCGAATCGAAAACGATTGGGCAACAACTTGACCAGCTGTTTTACCGATTGGGAAATTTTTTCGACGTCCTGCATCTGGTAATCGACCAGACTGCCCTTGGGGGTCAGGACCTCAATGCAAGCATCGATTTGGAAACGGCCTGGTTTGCCAGAGATCACCACGGCTTTGATGGTCTGGCTACCAAAGTCAATCCCAATCATGGGAAACAGACTACCTTGATTTGTTAAACCAAACATAAATGCATCCGTGCGGTTAGGGGCAATAGAATAATATTTTGTGCGTCAATCCTATACAGAGCCAAGGCTCAACACTATAGGAGTGTAGCAACCAAAACGCTCGAATTTGAACTAGTTAACAAATATACTGCAGCGCAGTTCACGCGCTTCTCTCAAATGGATGAATCAACATGCTCAAATGGCTTAAACGCCTGTTTTGGCTCGGCCTGTTTTTCGCAGTCGTTGGTATAGCAGGTATTTCGGCTTTTTACTTCACACTAGAGAGCAGCCTGCCTGATGTAACAAGTCTACGCGAAGCCTCACTTGAAACGCCAATGCGGATTTACAGTGCAGATGATGCCTTGATCGCAGAATACGGCGAAATGCGTAGAATTCCGCTCAAAATTAGCGAAATCCCCCAGCCATTGGTGGATGCATTTCTGGCCATCGAAGATTCCCGGTTCTATGAGCACCCCGGGATCGACCCGATCGGAATCATGCGCGCAGGCTTCGTCTGGTTAACGACCGGACAGATGCGCCAAGGCGCCAGCACCATCACCCAGCAGGTCGCCCGTAACTTCTTTTTGAGCCGAGAAAAGACCTTATTACGCAAGCTCAAAGAGGTATTCCTGGCTTGGCATATCGAGAAAGAGCTGAGCAAAGACGAGATACTGGAGCTGTATCTCAATAAAATCATGCTGGGCTATCGCGCCTTCGGGGTCGGGGCCGCGGCCCAAGTTTATTATGGCAAACGGGTGGATCAATTAACCCTCGGCGAAATGGCGGTGATCGCCGGTCTGCCCAAAGCCCCCTCGTTGCTGAATCCGATCCGCTCCCCACAGCGCGCCCAGGCGCGGCGCAATGTGGTGCTAATGCGGATGCTGGAGCTGGGTAAAATTACCCAAGAACAATACGAAGCAGCCAAGAGCGAACCCATAGCCACCCGCTATCATGGCGCCGATATCATGCTCAATGCAGCCTATATCGGTGAAATGGCCCGCAAGTACATGGTCGACAAATACGGGGACGATGCCTACACCAAGGGCTTTAACGTCTATACCACTATCTCGGCCAAACGCCAGAAGGCAGCGGATGATGCCGTATTCCAAGGGTTGCTCGACTACGATATCCGCCATGGCTACCGCGGGGCAGATAAGCGCCTGTGGCAAGCCCAGGAGCCCGCCTGGAGTAGTGACAAGATTTATGAATATCTGACCGACGTCTCCAGCAGCGATCCCTTTGAGCCTGCCGTGGTGACGCGGATCCGGGACAAGCAGGCTGATGTGGTGATCAAGGGCGGGCTTGAAGGCACGATCAATTGGGATGGCATGAAGTGGGCCCGTAGCTTTATCTCCGATGAGCGTCAGGGTGCGGCCCCGCGTCGCGCCGCCGATATTTTGCATGTCGGTGATCAAATCTGGGTCTGGCCGGTAGACGATACCCAGCTGCGCCTGGTGCAAATCCCGGATGTGAATGCGGCCTTTGTCGCCCTGAATCCACAAAACGGCGCCATCGAAGCTCTGGTCGGCGGTTTCAGTTTTGAGCTGAGCAAGTTTAACCGGGTCGATCAGGCCAAACGGCAAGCCGGCTCCAATATCAAACCCTTTATCTATTCAGCAGCCTTCAATAGCGGCTTTACCCTCGCCTCTTTGGTCAATGATGCACCGATTAACCAATGGGATACCGGCAGTGGCTCAGTCTGGAGCCCGAAAAACTCACCGCCGGTTTACGATGGCCCCATTACCCTGCGAGAAGCCTTGGCTCGCTCCAAGAACGTGGTGTCTGTGCGCCTGCTGCGCAGTATCGGCATCGGCAAGTTGATGGAGCATTTGCGCCTGTTCGGTTTCGACGTCAAACCGGAACAACGCAACGAGGCGCTGGCACTGGGTGCCATCGAAGTGTCACCGCTGGAAATGGTCACCGGCTATGCCGCGATCGCCAATGGCGGTTTCAAAGTGACGCCGTTCTTTATCTCGCGCATCGAGGATGCTCAAGGGAACCCGTTATTCGAAGCGACTCCGGCTAAAGCCTGCAGTGATTGTGATAACCAGGGGCCACTGGCAGCCAATAACATCAGCAGTGGTGCCGAAACCACGGCCAGCGTCCCCACCGAGAATGCGATCCCGGGGGCTCAAGTCGCTCCGCAGATCATCAGCCATGCCAACGCCTTTTTGGTCTCCGAAGCCCTGCATAGCGCTATCTTCGGTGGCAAGGATCGCGGTATGAATGCCGGGTGGATGGGAACGGGTTGGCGAGCCGCGAAGGCGCTGGGTCGTCATGATATCGCCGGTAAAACCGGGACCACCAACGAAGCCAAAGACGCCTGGTTCTCCGGATTTAATAGCCAGGTGGTGGCCACCGCCTGGGTCGGATTCGATGACCACCGCCGCAAGCTGGGCCGCTCCATTGCCGGTAATGAATATGGCGCCAGCGCTGCACAACCGATCTGGATTGATTTCATGAAGGTGGCTCTTGCCGGTATGCCCGAATCACCGATCCCCCAGCCAGCGGATGTGACCACGGTGCGGATCGACAACATCTCCGGCCTGATCAGCTCCCGGGAAGATGGCTCAAGTCGTAGCGAGTTCTTCCAGCGCGGTCAGGAGCCGACCCAATCCGACCCGGGGAATGCCACCCTGTTTGGTGAAGGCGAATCAGCAACACCAGGCACCAGTACCGAAGATATTTTCTAAACGCTTCACGCTCTATTCGCCGCTAACATCAGGTCCCGGATCTTCCATGTCAGAAGAGACGGGACCTGATACCATCAATGCCCATTCCGTCTCTCAACCAAGCTTGGTCCGAGCTTTTTATTCGCCTGAAGTCCCCATTACCAGTGTTCCTATAGCCAAAGTTCCCATCGCCAGCTTGCCTGATGC
>RRZT011188850.1_pt1 | contig 11333 bp, 12 predicted proteins | sample 2165551 | NCBI WGS metagenome assembly RRZT01 (sample SAMN10456910, study PRJNA506462) | wastewater metagenome | biome: wastewater; feature: sludge; material: wastewater sludge; isolation source: wastewater sludge with Escherichia coli K12::gfp cells carrying plasmid... | place: USA: Moscow, Idaho...
GTTATCAAAAACACAACAAATATTACTAGCATTATTTGCAGTAATAGAACAAAATGTAGAAACTCCTTATTTTGAAAGATTTCAAGGGTCAAACCCTGAGTTCCTTTCAGATAATGAAGTTATAAACGTTAGAGAATTGAACGGATTCCTAATTGAAGCAGGAATTATTGAACGTGGATCAGAAATACCATACATCAAAAAAGATGGTGTAACAATCGAAAGTATTACTCCTGATATAATTGCCTCAGCAATACCAACAAAAGCAAAACACAATTCAGGAACTACAATGTTGCTAAACGGAAAAATGGTTGACGAAGCAACATATGAAAGAGATCTTGCATTGAAAAAATTGAAAAATGCAATGACAAAAACAAAAGAAAAAATGGCAGCAAATGCTTTTTTATTAGGGAAATATAAACAAGCAAACAGTAATTCATACATCGATTACGAATACAAAGCAGCTACACAAGTAGATGCAGGAGACGTAAAAAACTGGATAGTATTCTTCTTTGATTTAATAGAAAAATATGAAGAAGAAAAAGGTGTATTACCAACAAGAATAGAATTAGGAAAAACATTATTTGAAAAAATAATAAAAAATCAAGAATTTTTAGAGATTGCAAAATCTTATTCAAACTCAATTGGATTATCTTCAGAAAAAACAAGTATATTCTTAAGCTTATTAGGTCAAAAAATATCTAAAATAAGAACAACAAGCGATTTTGATGGAGCAGTAATAAATGTAGATAATTATATTTATTTATCAAATGATCAAGCACTCGTTTCAGGATATGCAGCATTAGAAGCAGTAGATGAAAAAGGAACACCTATCAGTGTAAAAACAACAGAAATACTTGACACTGTGCCAGCAAATAAAGAAACAGCACAAGGTAAGATATTTGCTAAATCAGCATTTGCTCCAATAATTGCAATACCATCTCTAATTGTTAGATACGAAATAACAAATACAGATGCAATATTAATTGGAACAACTACAGAAAAAGGGACAAGTGGATTAGATGCAGTTGCTGATTATTATTTAGCAATGTCTGTTAGTGATATGACTTCAGCAATAAGTACTTTAGTAGATGTAGAACTTTTAAACTTAATGTTAGATAAAGAAACAAGAACTTCTGGGAAGACTGCTATTCAAACAAGAATAACAGCTCTTGCATAGGATAATGTTAGATATTGTAGAGACTTCTGAGGAAGTCTCTGTAGATATAGAAGCATTTGAAATAGTAGATTATATTCCAAAGAAGATATTATTAGAGATATCTCAAGTATCTGGAATGAGTAGTGAAGAACTAGTGGATAAAATAGAAAACAAATATTCATTAGATGCAAATAATTACGTAAAAATATACATTGGTATTTCAAATTTTCAAAAATTATCTGCTGAAGAAGTTGAATTGATGAAAGAGTTATATGTTGCATGGAAATTATATGAATCACTTGAACAAGAAGATGTATCAAGGGATAAGAAGGAAACACTTATTGAATTATTGAAGAATATAAATGAAAAAGACACTACAGATACAAGTAGCACAGGAACATCATCATCAAATGATCTATCAAATGATAGTAGATATGGGAAAATATGCTTATTTTAGGAAGTGGATAATGTGTTAGATATAATATTTAAAGGTTTTTCAGAAAAATTAAAAAATAAATATCCAGAGCTAACTTTTGGAATAACAGAAGAAATAGAAAAAGCAGATCTCAATCTTAATTGTTGTATCTGTGAAGTTACAGAATTTCTCGAAGAAAATTCTAAAAGAATAAGTGTTGTACTAAGTATCTATATAATTGTTGCAAAAAAGCAAAATGACTTTTCTAATTTTATGGTAAAAGTGTTGGATATAAAAGAGATGTTACAAGAAATAAACGTAAATAACTATTTTAATTCTGAAAAACTTAAAATAGAATTTGGACAAGCAAAGAGTGTAGAAACAAGAGAAAGTTTAAGAATGGCCAGAATATCAGGAAGTTTCGATATTACGAAGTTGGCCACAAATTTCAGAAATCAAATAGCTTCAGGTATTGAATACATACCAATGAAAGAGTTATTTATCAATAATAAGGAAGTGATAGAATGAACGGATCACCAAAGTTTGTACTAGAATTCAAAGAATTAGCAGCAACAGCAGTTGTAAGAAGTCAACAAGGAGTAGTTGGAATAATTCTATTTGATAGTACAAAAGACAAAGAAAAATATGTATATTATAATGCATTAGAAGTATTGCAGACTGATTGGAACGACAAAAACTATAGATTATTACAAGATTTAGGATTCGTAGGTGGACAATACAAAACAGTTGTAGTAAGAATCAAAGAAGATGTAAGAAATACAATTAATTTATCTGCAATATTAAAACAACTTGAAGTAGAAGTTGACAGCATTGTAATACCAGAAGCAACAGAAACAGAATCAAATGGGTTTGTATCATATACAAAACAAAGACACAATGTCGAATTAGGGCAATTAGCATTGGACTTTGACCAAGCACACTTTTTTGCTTTTGTTGGTAAGACAGAAGTAATTGATCACTTTGCAATTGTCAATAATGCGATAGAGGATACAGTTGTAAACGGAACAAAATATACAATTGGAGAATTTGCATTAGCAATTGCTTCAATGGAAGCAGGTTGTGGAATAAGTAGAAGTATCACAAATATGAAACTAACGTTTGTTGATAGTTGTACGTTACCAGAAAAACCTGGAAAGATAACAATGCAAGGTAAAATTTCTGTTTCACAACAAAAAGATGACACAGGGATAACTTATTATGTAATCAATAGAGGTGTAACATCATTTGTATCACCAACAACAATAAAACAAAGAAGATTTAGTAAAATAAAATGTGTTAGAACGATGTTCATGGTTACAGAAGACCTAAAAAACACATGGAATTACTATAAAGGAGCAAGAAATAACTTCTACGAACAAAAAATGGGATTAGTTAACTCAATAAATGCTTATACAGATTCATTAAAAGAGCAAGGTGTGTTGGATCCTAGTTATCCGAATGAGTTTGATATTAATATTGCAGAACATAAAAGAGTATTAATGGTTGAAAGAAACATGACAAAAGAGGAAGTTGACAAGATGTCACTCCCTGAAATAAGAAGAATAAACACAATAGATAAAATATATTTAATATGTGAAGAATTTATGCCAGTAGATGCAATGGAAGATTTCTACGGCGTAGTAAAAATGAGATCTTAGGAGGTAAATAATGGATATTTTTAGACAGGATCAGGTGATGTCAGGTTCTCACGGAACAATATCAATCGATGGTGAGATTTTGGCAGAGGTGTTTGAATGGTCAGCAAAAGTAAAAATAGATAGAAAAAAAATAAATATGGCTGGTGGCCAAACAGGAGAAAAGATAACAGGAACTTCTGGAGAAGGAACAATAAAAAGATATAAAGTAAATTCTGCGTGGACACAGAAATTTAAAAAACTGGCCAATACAAGGGAAGTTTATTTTGATCTATATTTAGAAGTACATGATCCCGATGCAACTGGAGCAGAAGCACTTAGAATTACTGGATGTTGGAATTCTGATGGTTTTGAAATAGGTAGTAAAAGAGGAGAAGAAATAACAGAAGAGTTGAAATATGGATTTCAAGCAAAAAATATCTCATTTACAGAGATAGCGTAAGATAGAATAATCATAATCAGGAGGTAGATTTATGAGCAATGGATATTTAAATATTGAGTCAATGCTATTAAAGAGTGCAGAAGACGAGAAAAAAATAAAAGGTTTGTTAGAGTTTGAAGTAATTATTCCTAGATATGAGGGACAAATATTAGTAAGAAATGTTGGTCACGATGAATTGCTACAACTTATTAAAAATTTAGGATTGCAAGTTTCAGATTTTACAAATCAAGATTTAGTAAATAAAAAGATAGAAAAAGATGGTGTAACTTTTTTAAAGAAAGTAGCAACATTCGTTTATAAAAACATAATTAATCCAAATTTTGAGGAAAATTTTGCAGAACTAGCAGGTAAATTCAAGACAAACAGTAAATATGAGATATTGCAAAAGTTCTTTACATTGTCTGAAATCATGACAATATTTGGTGAAATTATGAAAAAACATATAGAACTATTACAAGTACAAAAAAAAGGTAATTTAGAAGCAACAACAGCAATTGAGGATCTAAAAAAAAAGTAAATTTTGATAGTTATGATTTTAAGACAATTCAATTTTTTGTAATTGAGCATGGTTGGAAACTGGAAGACATAGAAAAAATAAAAGAAATAGATTGGCGTTTTTATCAACTTCTACTTTTTACAAGAAAAGAGGAGAATTTAAATAATATAAGACCGCTAGAGTCCGAGATAATATAATCAAGGGCTCTTTTTATTTTGGTAAGGAGTATAAAATGAGCAATCTAATAGCAATGGAAGTACAAGTAGAACTAACAAAAGCACTAAGTAACTTAAATAAGTTAAATGAGTCATTTGTAAAGATAGATGAATCAACTAAAAAAGGTGACGCATCTGGTAAAACACTAAATAGCACTTACACAAAAACTTCTGATACATTCAAAGAAGCATCAAAAAACATCGATAAAACAGCAACGTCATCTGATAAGTTAGACAAATCAACAAACAAGACAGGAAAAGAAGCAAAAAATACAGCAGATGAATTTAAAAAGATGGGAAAAGAAACAGAAGAAGCAGGTGTGAAAGGTAAAAAGAAAATTGAAGAACTAGGAAATGAAACAGAGAATACTTCTAGAAAAACCGGTGTGTTTGCAGATGTGTTAAAAGCAAATATAACATTTGAAGCAATAAAAGAAGGAGCACGGGCAGTATATGAATTTGGTAAAACAGCAGTTGAGAGTTCTACCAAATTTCACAATGGAATGAATGAAGTATTTACTCTACTTCCCGGTATATCATCTTCTTCAATGAAAAAAATGGAAAATGATGTCAAATCATTTGCTAAAGAATTTGGTGTACTTCCTGAAGAAGAAATACCAGCTTTGTATCAAGCATTATCTGCTGGAGTACCACAAGACAATGTATTTGAATTTCTTAAAACAGCACAAAAAGGAGCAGTTGGAGGGGTATCAGATCTAGAAACGGCAGTAGACGGCTTATCTTCTGTAGTAAACGCATTTGGTAAAGAAAGTATTGATGCTGGTCGAGCATCGGATATAATGTTTACAGCAGTTAAGCAAGGAAAAACAACATTTGCAGAGATATCAGGAAGTGTATCACAAGTTGCACCACTTGCAGCATCAATGGGAGTAAAATTTGAAGATATAGCAGCATCTCTATCAACATTAACATCACAAGGAACACCAACTTCAGAGGCAATGACGCAATTAAAAGGAGTCTTTTCGGAGTTGTCTCAAGGAAGTTCTAAAGTCTCAGCAGAATTTCAAAAGATAACAGGAAAATCCTTTAAGGACTTTGTTGCTGGTGGCGGAGATACTAAACAAGCATTAGATCTATTAAATCAAGCAGCAGGAAAAAGTGGAAAAGGAATAAATGAGCTTTTTGGATCAGTTGAGGCTGGATCAGCAGCATTAGCACTAACAGGCAAAGGATCCGAAAAATTTGCAACTGATCTTGAAGCAATGAGGAATTCAGCAGGAGCAACGGATAAAGCATATGCACAAATGCAACAAGGGTTGCAACCAACAATCAATAAATTAAAAGCATCTTTTTCAGTAGCAATGACTGGAATTGGTGATTCACTAGCACCTGCACTTGGAGCAATGGGCAATGCAGCGTTAGGAATATTCCCACTTTTAGATCAAATGGGAGTGTACTTTCAAAATCCAGCATTTGCACAATTTGGAGAAATAGTAATGCAAATGGGTCAAATACTAGGGGCATCATTAGGACCAGCTTTAAGTCAAATTGCAGCAACATTAGGTGGAGCAGTACTAACCGTAGTAGGTACTTTTAATTCACAGGGATCAGCTATGAAATTAATTGTTGAAGCAATTGGAAATGTATTTACAGTATTGGGAAGTATATTTTCAATGGTAGTAAGTATAATTGCACAAAGTATATCAATGGTAATTGGCTATTTTGCACAAATGTATTCTGGATTTGTAAAAGCAGCGGGCTTAACAGGAACATCTGGAAAACAATTGTCACAAACTTTATCCACTGCTTTTACAACAATAGGACAAATAATATCAGGCATATATCAGTTTATATCGCCAATATTGAATATGGTAGCGTTTCTAATTGGAACATTTGTAGGTGGAGCAGTAAAAATACTGTTAGATTTATTTAAAATACTAGCAGGGGCAATCAATGCCGTAGGTGGATTTTTCAAAAAGATCTTTAATAAAAAAGATGCAGAAGATTCAAAACAAGGGATATCAGGAGTAACAAAGAATTTAAAGGATTTAGCAAAAGCAGGAGAAGAAGCCGGTAAACCTATAGACAAGAAAATAAATATAGATAAAAAAGAAAATATAGAAATAACTGCTTTAATGAAAAAGGGACAAATGACTTCTACAGAAGCAGTACAGCAGGCAAGTGCAGCACCATCAGCACCTGTAAAACTTGATGATGCCGGTATAAAACAAGCAATGAATTCATTAGGAACAACAATGTCTACATCTGCAGCACAACAAGGACCACAAATACAGCAAGTAGCAACCACAAATACAGCAAATGGAACAAAATTAGATGCTATAAATCAAAACCAAACAGCAGGAACAACATCATTAAAAGCAGAATTAGAAGCATTGAAAGCAGAAGTAAGCAGTTTAAAGAATGCTTTAAGTGCTAAGTTAGATAATGTAGCAAATGCAATAAGAAATAGAAATGTAATAGTTAACGTGAATGGTGTAGCACCTGATGAAATTGTTAGTAGAATAAAAGCATCACTGGAAAAGGGGTAATAAATGAATCTTTTAAATATGAATTTGAAAATATTCATCAAGTTTGATGAAGCAGTTGATTATAAAAATCTAAAGTTTCTAGGATCTAATTCCTTTAATACATTAGACTTCTTAAATCAAAAAATGAAAGATACAAAATTTCTTGATAAAGCCAAAGGTGTAATGGAGTCACAATCATCAAGCTTAACAAGTAGTAAATTATTCTCTCAATATGAGAAATATTCTAATATGTTAAAAGAATATTACTTATTCCCAGTTACACCAGCAGAAATAAGCTTTAAGAGTATAGCAAAATGGGAAAAGATAGACACAATATCAGGTATATTGAAATTAAAAGGTAAAAATCAGCTACAAAAATTAAGTTTCAAATCATTTATACCGGAACAATCTTATAATTTTTCAGAGCATCACTTATTAGATGCTTTTACAACGTTTATATTGTTTAAGTCATTAGAAATGTCAGATAAACCAATTCGATTAATCCTAGTTGGTAATTTAGGTAAATCAACAATGACAACTCTGCTAAATCCCGTAGATTTGAATTTCTTGGCAACTGTAGAATCATTTGATGCAGAGTTTGACAACATGGGGAGTTTAAATTTCTCAATTGAATTTGAAGAATTTATCGATTTTACAGAAATAAGTGAAGAAAAACCAGACGATATAAAAGAAAAATTATTTTATAAAGTGGAATAGGGGAATGATATGTTAAAACTATTTATAATATCACCAGATGGAAAAAGATACAACATATCATCTATAACGAAAGATAGTATTTCTCTTTCTAGTAATATAGATAATATAGTGTGTGAAATGGAGTTTGAGCTTGCATATAATTATAGAGACAAGTTACCATTCTCCCCAATCGCAATAGAAGATGGAGCTTGTTTTGTTGAATTATATGAAGAGGATACTCTTCTATTTCAAGGAATAATTCCAAAATTTCAAGTCCAAAGAGAAAATCCAAAATTTAATTGTTATGATCCATCATTTTATATTGCTAGAAATAGCGATATATTCCAGTTTAACAAGGTTGAGTGCAGTCAGGCTATAAATCAACTACTTAATACATTTAAATTCCCTATAGGGGAAATTGAAAAAACTAAGGTAACACTGGATGAGTATTTCTATAAAGAAACAGTTGGAGAAGTAATAAAGAAGATAATTGATAAAATAAAAGAAGAGTCTGGAGAGAAGTTTTATTTTTTCTTTCGTGACAATAAATTTCATTTCAAAAAAAGAAACAGTGAAAAATATTTGTTAGGAGAAACAAAGCCTAAGAAATTCAGTATATTATTAAATAATAAGTACGTTAACATCTTTAGTTTTATAAAAGATGCAACTTATTCAGGATCATTTGAAAATATGAGAAATGCCATCATTGTAGTTGATGGTGACGATAAGAAGATGAATAAAACTGATATTGCAGAAGATAAGACGTCAATTGAGAAGTATGGCCGTTTATCATTTATGGCCAAACAAGAAAAGAATGATCAAAAGGCATCTGCTAAAAATACTAAAAAAGATAGTAGTAGTAAGAAAGAGACAAAAAAAGATAAGAGCAGTGATAAAAAGCCAAAAATAAAAAAAGAGGTTGATGCAAAAAAGGTAAAGACTCCAATAAAAGCATCAAATCTATTAGCAGAAAAAAACATAATAGAAAGAACTTTCTCTTTTGCTTGTCCTGGAATTCCAACTTTGCGAGCAGGTGAATTATTGGAAGTACCTAAAAATAATAGTGGTATAAGTGGTATATTTGAAGTTAAGAGTGTAACTCATAATTTCTCAATGCAAATGACACTATATGGGAAATCTGTTTATTTTATGACATTAAATTTAGAGAAAGTAGATGAATTAGATGAATAAAGAAATTAAAAGATATAATCCAAATGCAGTATATGATGATTTATCTAAGAGTTTGCATGATAAGTTTTCAAATCCATCTTGGAATGGTCCGTTTCTGGGGACAGTTGTTTCTGCTCCACCAGAGTTACAAGTGCAAATAGATGAAAAAATTATATTAACCAAAGATAAGATAATTGTAGCGTGGGAAAAAGTAAAAGATTACAATAGAGAATTTAGAGAAGAAGGGAATATAGAGATAAATATAAGTGAATTGAATGTAAATGCAAATACAAAAGATTCAGGTGGAGATACACATAACAATATAATAGCTTCAGGAACAGTAAAAGGGACATATAAAGCAGATGGAATGAATTGGTGGACTGATGAATTGAAAGTTGGAGATTTAGTTATACTGAATGAATTTAAGAATCAGAAAAAATTCTATTTAGTTGATGTTGCATTTCAGTATAAATAGATTGCAAAAATTATCAAATATGATATAATTAGATAAATAAAAAAACGAGACCGAGAGTCCGAAAACTGTAATTCAGTTTTTCGGGCTCTTTTCTTTTTTTACAGAAAACGAGGTGAAAATGTTACCTAATTCAGCAATAACGGCAATGGAGACATTAAATGTAAGCAACAATTCAGAAGAGACAGTTGTAAGCATTGAAGCAAAATGGGATTTTAAAAATGATGACTTCTTTTATGATAAATCTAAAAATCCAATCATGTTAACAACAAAAAAAGAAATAGTAAAACAGCATATTATCAAATCCTTTTGGGTTAATTACAATGCATGGAGAGTTTATTATAAAGATAAGACAGCATTTGGAGTAGGAATTTACAAATATAAGGGAACGAATCCTTACATGTTTGAATTTGCTTTATCAGAGATAAAAAGAAACATATTAGAAGCAATATCTAAACACAAATACATAAAACGAGTAGAAAATTATTACGGAGAATTTGAAGAAGATAAAGTTAGTTTTGAATTTGATGTGGTTCTCTACGATAATGAAATAGTAAATATTAATGAGGTGATTATATGGTAACAAGAGAAGAGATAGAAGTAAGAGCAGAAGATATTAATCAACTCACTGATACGATGTTAGCACGAGATAGTATTAATAAATACGCAACAAATGCAGGCTCATTTTCAAGAGATATAATAAGAACTGTAGCTACAGAACTTCTAATTCAAGAAAATTATTATCTTAATGAAACAATGAAATACCAACCAGCTACAGCAGAAGGTACGTTTCTAGATAAGATATGTGAAGAAGATCAAATATTTAGAATTGCTGCAATTCCTTCAACAGGAATAGTAAAAGTATATGGAGAGCCTGGAGCACTAATAAAAAAGGGGTATATCGTTTCTGCAGAAAATGTAGAATTTACCGTTCTTGAAGATTTAGTTATTCCAGCAAATGGAATAGTTGGAAATATTGATGTAAAAGTAGTGTGCACTGAAGGTGGAGTCGGTGGTAATGTGGGTGTTGGAAATATAAATAAATTTTCAAACACGTATGCAGGACTACTAAAAGTAGAAAATTTAAAATCTTTTGAGAATGGAAAAGAAGAAGAAACGGACATTGAACTAAGAGAAAGAAGAATTGAAATTCTTTCAAAGCCAATTATTAACTATAATAAGTACCAAATAGAAAAACTTATCTTAGAAAATCTAGATATAATTGAAAAAGTAAAAGTAATTCCTAGAGTAAATGGAGCAGGAACAGCTAAAGTAGTTCTTGTAGAGAAAGGAACAACAATTGTTTCAAGCGAAGTAATCAATAATGTTGAAACATTTTTAGAGGAAGAGATAATAACAGATGCAACATTTACAGTATCTTCTGTTAAGTATAAAGAGATCACTCTAACAATGGAAGTAATATTGAACAAAGCATATACAGAACAAGCAGCAAAAGAATATATAACGTTAAGTTTGAATAAGTTTTTCTATGAAAATTTGTTTTCTGAAAAGAGAATTTATTATACAGAAGTTATAGCTAAATTGAATGAACTTGATTGTTTCACAAGAACATCCAATGTTGATATATCTAATATAAAAGATGACATCATATTAGATAATGATGAATTAGCAAAAATATCTACAATAACATTTAAAGTTCTTGATTAGAACAGAAAGGAGAACAAATTGAGCGGATTAACTCTTAAAACAAAAGCAAAATTATTGAATGATACTTTTGCTAGTGGATCACTTTATGCTGGTCTATTAACTAAAATGGCACTTGATACTGCAGGATCTGAAGTTTATTCAGAACTTGTTGCAGCATCGTACAAAAGAATGGCAATAAGTTTTACAACAACAACAAGCAATGAAATATCAAATAATGCTTCTGTTAAGTTCCCTGAAGCACGAGAAGATTGGGGACAGATAATAGGAGTAGGGATATTTGATTCTTTAAGTGGTGGGAATCTAGTATCATATGCAATATTTGATGTAAGAGATGTTGTAATCATACATTCATTGATGCAATATGAAGTTGCAAAAGACTTCTATGTTGCAGGATTTAGGATGTAGTAAGTGAGTATTTTAAATGTTCACCACAAAAGCACAGAATACATTAAAAATAAC
>RRZT011656425.1_pt1 | contig 11333 bp, 9 predicted proteins | sample 2165551 | NCBI WGS metagenome assembly RRZT01 (sample SAMN10456910, study PRJNA506462) | wastewater metagenome | biome: wastewater; feature: sludge; material: wastewater sludge; isolation source: wastewater sludge with Escherichia coli K12::gfp cells carrying plasmid... | place: USA: Moscow, Idaho ...
AAATGCATCTTTCATTTTGTCTCCTCCTGTTTTCTTTGAGATTTGTGTGGCTTTATTATTCTTCGTACATACAAAAATGAGACTCCATGTACAGCAAACAGAACGTTACTTTTACAGTAACTTTGCCATACATGAGTCTCGTTATTTAAGACAAGCCAGACCAGCGGTCAGGATGTTGACTTGCCACGCTGTGCGCCACTACTCCCTCATATAGATATATATGATTGATTCCTGTTGATTTAATCATATACAGGTGCGGTTAGTCAAGGGAAACATCATCTGATTCAAAATTTCTTATCCGATCAGATTTTTCAAATCCTCTTCCACGGTTCCAATTCCGCTGATTCCAAAGTTATCCACCAGAATCTTGGCAACATTCGGGGAGAGGAATGCCGGCAATGTCGGTCCCAGATGAATATTTTTCACGCCAAGGGAAAGCAGCGCCAGAAGCACGATCACGGCTTTCTGTTCATACCACGCAATGTTATACACGATTGGAAGTTCATTGATATCATTCAGCTCAAAAACTTCTTTTAATTTCAGTGCGATCACTGCCAGAGAATAGGAATCGTTGCACTGTCCAGCATCAAGGACTCTCGGAATTCCACCGATATCCCCCAGATCCAGCTTATTATATTTATATTTTGCACAGCCGGCAGTCAGGATCACGGTATCTTTTGGCAATCCTTTGGCAAAATCCGTGTAATAGTTTCGGGATTTTGCACGTCCATCACATCCTGCCATAACAACAAACTTACGAATTGCTCCGGATTTGACTGCTTCCACAATCTTATCTGCAAGGGCAAGTACCTGTGCATGTGCAAATCCTCCCACAATCTCACCATGCTCGATTTCTTCTGGCGCCGGACATTTCTTTGCCTGTTCGATAATCGCAGAAAAATCTTTTTCTTCTCCGATAGCACCTGGAATATGGGTGCATCCCGGATAGGAAGCTGCTCCTGTCGTGTACATACGGTCCTTGTAGCTGTCCTTTGGCGGCACGATACAGTTTGTCGTCATCAGAATCGGACCGTGGAAACGCTCAAATTCTTCTTTCTGTTTCCACCATGCATTTCCATAGTTTCCGATAAAGTTCGAATATTTCTTGAAGGCCGGATAGTAATGTGCCGGAAGCATCTCCGAATGTGTGTAAACATCCACACCTGTCCCCTGTGTCTGTTCCAGAAGCATCTCCAGATCACGAAGATCATGCCCGGAAACAAGGATTCCTGGATTTTTGCCAACCCCAATGTTGACTTTTGTGATCTCCGGATTTCCATAAGTCTCTGTATTGGCTTTGTCCAGAAGTTCCATCACCTTCACACCGTAACTTCCGGTCTCCAGTGTCAGTGCAGTCAGTTGATCTGCACTCAGGGAATCATCCAGAGTCGCTGCAAGTGCCCTCTGCAGAAATGCGTCAATCTCCACATCTGTATGTGCAAGTGCCGCTGCATGTTTTGCATAAGCAGCCAGTCCTTTCAGCCCGTAAGTGATCAGTTCACGAAGGCTGCGGATATCTTCATTCTCTGTAGAAAGAATTCCCACGCGAGAAGCTTTTGCTTCAAAATCCGCTTCCGTCCCTTTCCAGAGTGCTGCTTCCGGAAGTACTTCTCGATTTTCCACTTTCCGGATCAATTCTTCTTTTGTCGCCAATGTATTTTTAATTCGTTCAATGATAGAATCTTTATCAAAATTCGCATTGGTAATCGTCGTAAACAGATTCACTATGATCATCTCATTTACATAGGCCTCAATCTCTTTTCCATCGAAACGAAGCTCCGTAGTCACTGCGCTTAATCCTTTTGTCACATAAACAAGAAGATCCTGCATTGCTGCTACATCCGGCTTCTTGCCACATACCCCTGATACTGTACATCCACTGCATCCTGCTGTTTCCTGACATTGAAAACAAAACATTTTATTTTCTTTATTTCCCATGGTTAAACCTCCTTATTGCGTTAACGTATATTCTATTTTCTTTGCAAATCTAATATAATATACATTCCACCTTAAAGATGTGGTTATAACCACGGATTGATATGATTCTACAAAATGAAATAAAAGAATTTTCCATAAAAAAAGACAGAACCTTAAGCCCTGCCTTGTTTATATGCATTCATTTAAATTTTTAATCAAAAAACTCAATTCCCATCAGTGTCAGTCCATGTGCGGGTGCAGTCGGTCCGGAAACCGAACGATCACAGGCATCCAGGATCTTCTTTATACGTTCCGGCGGATACTGGCCGTTTCCAACCTGAATCAGTGTTCCAGCAATGATGCGCACCATGTTATAAAGGAATCCCTCACCTTTGACACGGATCGTTACGATATCACCATCGCGCCAGATATCGATTCCCGTCAATGTACGGACCGTAGATTTCACCTGTGCTCCTGTTCCACAGAAGCTCGCAAAATCATGACGTCCGATCAGATAGGAGGTCGCCTCCCGCATCTTGTCCACATCCAGCTTATAATGATAGAAATAGGAATACAGACGTTCCGTCGGAACTGGAAATTTACGGTTCAGAATGCGATATTCATATGTTTTCTCGCTGTCACAGTATCTTGGATGAAAATCCGGCTCCACTTCTTCTGACAACTGGATCCGGATATCCTCCGGCAGTCTCTGGTTCAGTGCATAGGAAATCTTTTCGCCCGGAATGCGTGTATTCGTATCAAACACTGCTACATTTCCAAGTGCGTGTACTCCTGCATCTGTACGGCTTGCACCCATGATCTCAATCTTTTCCCCCAAAAGATCTGTCAATGCATCATTGAGTACACCCTGAATGGTAATTCCATTCGGCTGAATCTGCCAGCCACTGTAATTCGTTCCATCATAGGCGACTACAAGTCCAACTCTTTTCATGTTTCCCTCCATTTATGGTAAAAATGGTTCTCGCCCTTACAGCAAGAACCATCTATTCTTCTTATAACCCGGCTACACGAAATCCAATTGCTACCGCAAGATATGCAAACAGAATCAGGTATGCAATGTGATCTCTCTTTTTGTATTTCAACGGTTTCATCTGCGTACGATTATCTCCACCATGATAACAGCGGGCTTCCATCGCCATCGCCAGATCATTGGCACGACGGAAGGCTGAAATAAACAGTGGCACCAGCAATGGAACCATGTTTTTGACTTTCTGGATCAGATTTCCATTTTCGAAATCCGCACCACGGGCAATCTGTGCTTTCATGATCTTATCCGTCTCTTCGAGAAGAATCGGTATAAAGCGAAGCGCAATCGACATCATCATCGCAATCTCATGTACCGGAACATGAATCTTGTTTAATGGACGGAGACTTTTTTCCAGACCATCGGTCAGCTGGTTTGGTGTCGTTGTCAATGTCATCAGCGAAGAACCAATTACCAGATAAACCAGTCGGATTGCCATACGGACTGCCATGGAAAGTCCTTCCTTTGTAATCTTAAAGATTCCAAAACTCACAAGTGCTTCCCCTGGTGTCAGGAATATATTAAACACCATCGTGATCAGCAGGATCATAAAGATGGCTTTCAGTCCCTTAAAGATAAACTTCACCGGAACCGTGGAAATCAGGATCATTCCTGCAAGGAACACCGTCGCTACCGCATAACCGGCAATTGAGTGAAACAAAAATACAGAAATGATAAAAACCAGTGTCCCAAAAAGTTTTGTTCTAGGATCCAATTTGTGGATCACAGACTTCGCAGGATAGTACTGTCCAATCGTAATATCTCTAATCATTCTGGACTCCTCCTTTCAGCAAGGATGAGTTCATTTCCCGAAGTGCATGCAAAATATCCTGCTTCGCTTCTTCCACCGTTGTATCTGCTGGATCTACAGGAAGTCCTTTTTCTTTCAGGGCATGCATAATATAGGTAATCTGAGGAGCTGCCAGCCCCATCTCTTCAAGTTCTTTATAATGTGCGAATACCTTTTTCGGTATATCGTCAAAAGCAATCTTTCCGTGATTGACTACGATCAGGCGTTCCACATATTTGGCTACATCTTCCATGCTGTGTGATACCAGAATGATCGTAATGCCGCGGACTTTGTGAAGTTCTGCAATCTGATCCAGGATCTCATCTCTTCCCTTTGGATCCAGACCAGCTGTCGGCTCATCCAGAATCAGGATCTTCGGATTCATTGCCAGAACTCCGGCAATCGCAACACGCTTTTTCTGTCCTCCGGACAGATCAAATGGAGATTTTTTGAAATTTTTTTCTTTGAACCCAACCTGAAGAAGTGCTTTCTTCGCCTCTTCTTCCGCTTCTTCTCTGCTCTTTCCCTGATTCATCGGTCCAAAGCAGACATCCGAAAGCACGTCACTTTCAAAAAGCTGATGCTCCGGATACTGAAACACCAGACCGACTTCACTTCGAAGTGCGCGTCGATTATAGTTCTCTGCCCATACATCTTCACCATTGTAGGATACTGTTCCTGAAGTCGGCTGGATCAGTGCATTCAGATGCTGAATCAGTGTGGACTTTCCACTGCCTGTATGTCCGATCACACCAATAAACTGCCCATCCGGAATATTCAGATTGATATCCTTTAATGCATGAATCTCATAGGAAGTTCCAGGACTGTATGTGTATGTTACATTTTTTAATTCTATTGACATAAGGCATTTACCAACTCTTCCGTAGTAAGAATTCCATCCGGAATATCCACTCCGGACTGTTTCAGTTCATGTGCCAGCAAAGTTACCTGTGGCACATCCAGGCGATATTTTTTCAAGGTCTCTACCTGAGAAAAAATTTCTTTCGGTGTTCCTTCCATCACTACATGACCGTCATCCATAACCACAACCCGGTCTGCATCAATGACTTCCTCCATGTAATGTGTGATCAGAACGACCGTAACATTTTCCTGCCGGTTCAGCTGATGAACTGCCTCCAGAACTTCTTTTCGTCCATTCGGATCCAACATGGCAGTCGGCTCATCCAGAACGATACACTGTGGGCGCATCGCCATTACTCCGGCAATCGCAACCCGCTGCTTCTGACCTCCGGACAGTTTGTTCGGTGAATGATGACGATAGGCCGTCATTCCTGTTTTTGCAAGACTCTCATCCACGCGTTTCCAGATATCACCGGTAGATATCCCCATATTTTCCGGTCCGAATCCCACATCTTCCTCCACTACAGTTCCGATGATCTGGTTATCCGGATTCTGAAATACCATTCCGGCTTTCTGGCGTACTTTCCAGAGTTCCGCCTCTTTCGATGTATCGATTCCATCAATCCAGATCGTACCTTCTGTCGGAAGCAGCAGTGCATTGATATGCTTTGCAAAAGTAGATTTACCAGAACCATTATGGCCCAGTACTGCTACAAATTCACCTGCCTGAATGTCCAAATCCACACCATCAACTGCTCTCTGCGTAGCTTCTACATTTCCGTCCTCGTCATATCTTAAATAGTCAAATGCAAGTTTTGCCGCTTTGATGATTCCCATCTTTCTAGTCCTTTCAGGCTTCTTCGGAAGGCTCTCCACCGGTCAGAGATTCGATCAGTTCCCAGATCTCATCTCTGCCCTGCTTTGTCTCTGCTGAATAAGGGATAACTGTAGTTCCTTTTTTCAGCTGAAGGCCTTCTCTTATCGCTTTCAGATTCTTCTGAACCTGACTGCGTTTCAGTTTATCCAGTTTCGTTGCAATGATGATCGGCTCATATCCGTTGTGAAGGATCCACTCATACATCTGTCTGTCATTTGCAGAAGGATCATGACGGATATCGATCAGGAGAAAAACGGCTTTCAGATTATGTGAAGTATGAAGATAATTTTCAATCATCTTTCCCCATTTTTCTTTCTCGGCCGGTGTAACCCGCGCATATCCATAACCTGGAAGATCCACCAGATCAAGTTCATCATTGATCTTATAAAAATTGATCGTCTGCGTTTTGCCAGGCTGTGCGCTGGTACGTGCCAGTGCTTTCCTGTTCATCAGTCCATTGATCAGAGACGATTTGCCAACATTTGATTTACCTGCAAATGCAACCTCCGGCAGACCGGTATCCGGAATCTTACTGGTAATACCGCATACGATATCTAAAACTGCACTTTTTATGATCATAAAATCCTCTTTCGATTATCAGGCAAGTGCTTCATGCAGCACTTCATTCATATTATCTACAAAGGAGATTTTCAGTCCATCAAGAATCTCGGCATCCATCTCCTGAATATCCGGTTTGTTATCCTTCGGTACCAGAACCTGCTTGATCTTGGCATATTTGGCCGCAAGAAGCTTTTCTTTCAGACCACCGATTGGAAGCACATGACCACGAAGTGTGATCTCACCGGTCATAGCCACATCTGCACGCACCTCTCTGCCGATAATTGCAGAAAGCATTGCAGTTGCCATGGTAATACCCGCAGAAGGACCATCTTTTGGAACTGCTCCCTCCGGAATATGTACATGGATATCATTTTCCTGGAAAAACTCCGGTGCGATTCCATATTTATCTGCCACTGAACGAATATAAGAAATACCCGCCTGCGCGGATTCTTTCATAACATCTCCAAGCTGTCCTGTGAGAACAAGTTCTCCCTTACCAGGCATTACATTAACTTCAATCTGCAGCGTATCACCGCCGACCTGCGTCCATGCAAGACCTCTTGCGATACCAACCTCATCCTTTTTGTTTGCCATCAGATAACTGTATCTGGCTTTTCCAAGGTAATTCTCCAGATTCTTACTGTTGACAGTCACCTTTTTCTGATCATTTTCCATGATCTCACGTGCTGCCTTACGGCAGATCTGTCCAATCTTACGTTCGAGTCCACGCACACCGGCTTCTCTTGTATAGAGTGTAATGATCTTCCGAAGTGCCGGAGTCTGAATCTTGAGTTTGCCCTCTGGAATTCCGTTTACTTCCAGCTGTTTTGGAATCAGGTGATCTTTTGCAATGTGTTCCTTCTCATTCTCAGTATAACCGGAAATTTCAATCACTTCCATACGGTCAAGGAGTGGACGCGGAATACCGTCCATGTCATTGGCTGTTGCAATAAAAAGTACCTCAGAGAGATCCTGTGGAACTTCTACATAATGATCATTGAAATGATTGTTCTGTTCCGGATCCAGTACTTCAAGAAGTGCTGCTGAAGTATCACCCTTATAATCACTGCTTGTCTTGTCGATCTCATCAAGCAGCATCAGCGGATTGCTGACACCAGCCTGCGAAAGAGCTGCTGTGATACGTCCGGGCATAGCTCCCACATAAGTCTTACGATGACCTCTGATCTCAGCTTCGTCGCGGACTCCGCCCAGACAGATACGTACATATTTCTTATGAAGTGCTTCTGCTACAGATTTCGCAATGGAAGTCTTACCGGTTCCAGGAGGTCCTACCAGACACAGGATCGGACTCTTACCGCCAGATGTCAGTTTACGTACTGCAAGGAATTCCATGATACGTTCCTTCACATCTTTCAGACCGTAGTGACCTTCTTCCAGGATCTTCCACGCCTCTTTAAGATCAGTGGAATCTTCCGATTTCTTATTCCACGGAAGTCCCAGAAGTGTCTCGATATAAGTACTCAGAACACTGCTTTCTGCCGCAGCATTATTCATACTCTTAAATCGGTCGATTTCTTTATTCAGCTTGTCTTTTACTTCCTGCGGTGCATCCAGTGCTTCCGCTTTCTGTCGGTATTCTTCCGCCGTATCCGCAGTATTCTCCTCACCGAGTTCTTCCCGGATCAGCTTCAGCTGTTCTCTGAGAATGTAATCACGTTGATTTTTGTCTACACGTGCCTTTAATTTACGCTGCAGGTCATGCCCGATCTGCAGGACTTCAATTTCATTATTCAGAATCACAGCAAGAACTTCGTACTGATTTTCCAGACTGACTGCTTCCAGAATTTTCTGCTTATTCTGATAAGTCAGTGGTACATTCACGGAAATCTGGGGAATCAACTCTTCCAGTTCTGTAATATTCATGATCTGCGCAGCCAGATCTTTGCTGATCTTTCCACTTTCCATGCAATATCTCTGAAAAAGTTCCTGAATGCTTCTGAACATCGCTTCTTTCAGAGACTTTGTATACCGCGCTCCATCCGGCTCAAAAAGTGCCGTCTCTGCTTTGAGAAACGGCTCTTCCTGTTCCAGACCGAGAAGTTCTGCTCGTTCAATTCCTTCTACCAGCACTCTGAGCAGATCATGTGGAAGTTTCACAACCTGCTTGATATAAGCAACCGTTCCCACCTGATACAGCTCAGACAACTCTGGTTTTTCTACTTCCGGATCTTTCTGTGTAACGAGAAAGATTTTCTGATCATGAAGCATTGCTGCCTCAATAGCCTTGATCGAACGTTCCCGGCTCACATCAAAGTGCACGATCATATCCGGAAGAATCGTTGTCCCACGGAGCGCAATTGCCGGAAGAATGCTAATTGGCTGTTTCATGTATCTTCAATCCCTTCTTTAAGCCGTCTCCGGCTTTCCTGTCTTTCTGGAACGGGAATTTCTTCTTGTGGTATTCTGCTGTACAGCAGGCTGTTCACCATGAACCACTTCCGGTTCTCCGGTTCCGTCTACTGCATCTTTTGTGATGATGCATTTGCATATCGTATTATCAGAAGGCGTACGGTACATCAGATCCATCAGGGATTTTTCCATGATGGAACGAAGTCCTCTGGCGCCGGTCTTACGTTCCAGGGATTTTCTGGCTACTTCTTTCAGTGCTTCTTCCTGGAATTCCAGCTCTACTCCATCCAGTTCAAATAATTTATGATACTGTTTGGTCAGAGAATTCTTAGGCTCTTTAAGAATACGGATCAGTGCCTCCTCATCCAGCCCGTCTAATGTTACTACGATTGGAACTCGTCCGATAAACTCCGGAATCAGACCATATTTGATAAAGTCTTCCGGCATAACGTCCTTCAGAATTTCTCCGATATTTCTTTCTTCCTGCACAGAAACATCTGCTCCAAATCCAATGGATTTGGTATCCTGACGGGCTTCGATCGTCTTTTCAATACCATCAAATGCTCCACCGCAGATAAACAGAATGTTTGTTGTATCAATCTGAATAAATTCCTGGTGCGGATGCTTACGTCCACCCTGTGGCGGTACACTGGCTACCGTACCTTCCAGGATCTTCAGAAGAGCCTGCTGCACACCTTCACCGGATACATCACGGGTGATTGATGCATTTTCAGATTTTCTTGTGATCTTGTCGATCTCATCAATATAGATAATTCCATACTGCGCACGTTCAATATCATAATCCGCAGCCTGAATGATCTTTAACAGAATATTCTCTACATCCTCACCGACATAACCGGCTTCTGTAAGTGTCGTAGCATCTGCGATCGCAAACGGTACATTCAGAAGACGGGCAAGTGTCTGTGCCAGAAGTGTCTTACCGGAACCGGTAGGTCCCAGCATCAGAATATTACTTTTCTGCAGTTCCACATCAAGATTCTTAGATGCGGTAATTCTTTTGTAATGGTTATAGACAGCCACAGACAGAGCCTTTTTGGCTTCATCCTGTCCAATGACATAGTCATCCAGAATCTTATGGATTTCTTCCGGTTTCAGCAGATTGATGTCTGAATCATAAACATCTTCTGTATCATACTGAGCCAGTTCCTCCTCCATAATCTCTGAGCAGATACCAATACATTCATCACAGATAAAAACACCTTCCGGTCCGGCAATCAGCTTGCGGACCTGGTCTTCTGACTTGTGACAAAAAGAGCATCTGACTTTTCCATCTCTCATTTTTTCTGCCATAAATAGTTCTCGTTTCCTTTCAGTTTGATATGGCACAAAAGGAACCCCCTGAAAAGAGGTTCCTTCTGTCTGCTTTATTTATGCTCGACAACACCATCGATCAGTCCGTATGCCTTTGCTTCTTCAGCAGTCATATAATTATCGCGGTCTGTGTCTTTTTCCACTACTTCATAAGGCTGGCCAGTGTTCTCTGCCAGAATTTCATTCAATGTCCGTTTGGTCTGGGCAATGTGATCTGCTACGATCTGGATCTCAGTTGCCTGACCCTGGGCACCGCCTGACGGCTGATGAATCATGATGGTAGAGTGCGGCAGGGCAAATCTTTTTCCCTTGGTTCCGCCTGCCAGAAGAAAAGCACCCATGCTGGCTGCCATTCCGAGACAGATTGTGGAAACGTCACACTTGATATATTTCATGGTATCGTAAATAGCCATACCTGCAGTTACAGATCCTCCAGGGCTGTTGATATACAGCTGAATGTCCTTGCTCGGATCCTCTGCTTCCAGGAACAGAAGCTGTGCCACGATAACGCTGGCGCTCACATCATTTACCTCTTCTCCAAGAAAGATGATACGGTCTTTCAGAAGGCGGGAGTAAATGTCATAGCTTCTTTCTCCTCTGCTTGTCTGTTCAATGACATATGGTACTAAACTCATATATAAATGCCTCCATTCGTCGATTCCAGTAGTAATTCAGAACGAACGCTTACTTAGGCTTCCTTTGCTTCGTCAGCAACGAGAGTTACGGCTTTCTGTACAGCCATATCTTTCTTCATCTGCTCTAACTCGCGGTCACCAAGCAGTTCTTTGATCTTCTCCACTTCCATCTTGTATGCATCAGCCATTTTCTTGAATTCTTCTTCAACTTCTTCATCTGTTGGCTGAATGTTTTCAACTTCTGCGATCTTTTCAAGAACAAGTCTTGTCTGGATTCTCTTCAGAGCCTGCGGTTTCATTTCTTCCTGCATCTTGTCAAGAGTCATTCCTGTAAACTGGAAGTACTGTTCCATGGTAAGTCCCTGAGACTGCATTCTTCTGGAGAAATCATCCAGCATCTGGCGAACCTGTGTATTCAGCATAGCATCCGGGATTTCCATCTGAGCGTTTTCGATTGCTTTATCTACAGCTGCATTTTCTTTTGCAGCACGTGCTTCTTTTTCTTTCTTTTCTGTCAGGTTCTTCTTGATGTCTTCTTTGTACTCTGCAAGAGTATCGAACTCAGAAGCATCCTGTGCAAAATCGTCATCCAGCTCTGGAAGTTCTTTTGCTTCTACTTTCTTAACGTCACACTGGAATACAGCTTCTTTGCCAGCCAGCTCTTTTGCCTGGTATTCTTCCGGGAATGTAACTTTTACTTCTACGTGATCTCCGGCTTTAGCTCCAACCAGCTGATCTTCGAATCCTGGAATGAAAGATCCGGAACCAAGTGTCAGCGGGTAGTCTGTTCCTTTTCCGCCTTCGAAAGCTTCACCATCAACAAATCCTTCGAAATCGATTGTTGTGATATCACCGTTTTCTGCTCCACGGTCTTCTACTGTAACTGTTCTGGAGTTTTTCTCCTGTTCTTTCTTCAGTTCAGCTTCAACGTCTTCGTCTGTTACT
>RRZT012825805.1_pt1 | contig 11332 bp, 7 predicted proteins | sample 2165551 | NCBI WGS metagenome assembly RRZT01 (sample SAMN10456910, study PRJNA506462) | wastewater metagenome | biome: wastewater; feature: sludge; material: wastewater sludge; isolation source: wastewater sludge with Escherichia coli K12::gfp cells carrying plasmid... | place: USA: Moscow, Idaho ...
CGGCTGGCCGAGATCATCGTGCTCGACCAGTTCTCCCGGAACATCCACCGCGGCACGCCGCTGGCCTTCGCCTGCGACCCGATGGCACTGGCCCTGGCGCAGGAGGCGGTGCGCGCCGGCGCGGACCGGGCGCTGCCCGTCGAGCGCCGCGCCTTCCTGTACATGCCCTACATGCACAGCGAATCGGCCCGCATCCACCAGGACGCCGAGCGGCTGTTCCGCACGCAGGCGCCGCAGGCCAATCACCAGGCCGAACTGCAGCACAAGGCGATCATCGACCGCTTCGGCCGCTATCCGCACCGCAACGCCATTCTCGGCCGCGCCTCCAGCGCGGAGGAGCTGGCCTTCCTGCAGCAGCCGGGGTCGAGTTTCTAGGCCGCACGCCTCACCCGTCATGCCCGCGAAGGCGGGCACCCACGCGGGGCAACGCGGCTTGGGGCGGCGTGGGTCCTCGCCTTCGCGAGGATGACGGGAGGGGGGAGTCGTGCGCGTCGCACCTGTCATGCACGCCGCACCTGTCATGCCCACCTCATCCGTCACGCCCACCTCATCCGTCATGCCCGCGAAGGCGGGCACCCACGCGGGACAACACGGTTTGGGGTCGGCGTGGGTCCTCGCCTTCGCGAGGATGACGAGGGGGCGGGATGACGAAGGGAGCAGGAGGACGGGAGCGTCCGGCGTCCGGCCTCAGGCCGCGCCCGGTCCCAGCCGGCTCCACACCCAGCGTCCGCTGCCGCGCAGCTTGCCCAGCAGCCAGTCGAGCGTCATCTGCACCGGCGGGCCCATGTCGGCGGGATCGAAGGCGCGGAAGACGGTGCGCGGGTGCAGCATCGACAGCAGTCCGCGCAGCAGCGGCTCGCGGCCCTGGCGGCGGCGCACGAGAAAGGCGCGCAGGTCGGCGCGACCGTGGCGGTAGCGCAGCCCCGTGCGCCAGGGGGTCTCGGGCAGCGGCGGGCGGCCGCAGACCTCGCGGTGCACCCGTGCCGGCAGGTTCAGCCCGGCGCGTGCCAGCAGCAGGCTCGCGCCGCTGGCGCGCGGGTTGATCTCCAGCAGCCACATCCGGCCGGTGTGCGGGTCGCGGCGGAAGTTCATCGACACCATGCCGCGCAGCTTCAGACGCTGCAGCATCGCGCGGGCCTCGGCCTCCAGCGCGGGCATCGCCACCGTTTCCAGATGGCAGGCGGGGCCGAAATCGGCCGGCCAGTTGCGCAGCGTGCGGGTGGTCGCCAGCGCCACCGGCGTGCCGCCGCGCGCGATGCAGGCATGCACCGTCCACTGCTGGTCGACATCGCCGGGCACCCGGTCCTGGATCACCAGCTCCAGCCCGTGCGGCGCGAGCTGGCAGCACAGCCGCATCAGCGCCTGCGCATCCTCGACCTGCACCGCGCGGCAGCGCGACAGCGCCGGATCGATGCCCGGCCGGTGCCAGCAGCCGGCCCGCGCCGGCTTGACCAGCACCGGATAGGCCAGCGTGCGGCCCAGCGCCTCGACCTCCTCGAGCGTGCGCGGCGCATGCAGCGCCGGCACCGGCAGATCATGCTGGCGCGCCAGCTCGGCGAAGCGGCGCTGGTCCTGCAGCCGCGCGATCATGTCGGGCGAGGACGACAGCCACAGCGCGGTGCCGACCAGCTCGGCATGCAGCTCGGCCATCACCCGCAGGTCCGGATCGGCCGAGGCGAACACCGGCAGCGCCTGGCCGTGGCGCATGCGCAGCTCGCGCAGCACCTTCAGCAGCCGCTGCGGATGCAGCGTGAAGTCGCGCGCGCAGATGAACTCGATGCAATGCCGCGAGTAGCCGGAGGGCGGAAACGGGTACTCGCCGACCACGATCACCGGCACGCCGTCACGCCCCAGCGCGCGCACCAGGTTCAGGTCGGCACCGGGCGCGCCCCTGCAGGCCAGCACGACGGCAGGCAGAGGAGCAGGCGAGGACGAGGAAGTCGGGCTGGACGAGATCATGGCCGGTCGCACGAGCTGGCGCTTGAAATGAAAGAAATACGGCGTGATGGTCGCCGTCGTGCGGTCCGGCGTCGTCCCCCTGAAACGGGGTCGGCGGCGAGGCACCGGCGCGCGGCGGTGCATTTGCACGCACGGCGCGTGCCGGCCGGCACCGGCTCAGCGCTGCCCGAACATCATGCGCCGCGCCAGCAGCGACTTCAGCGGCCCGGCCTGCTCCAGCGCCGCCAGCGCCGAGCCGCGCAGCGTGCCCAGCCCCGGCAGGTTCCAGGTGAAGCTGCGGGCGAGGAAGTCGGTGGCGGCGATCATCGCCCAGCGGTCGGGCGCACGCTGCCACTCGACCCGGCGCAGCGCCTGGTCGACATCGTCGCTGGCGGCCAGACGGCGCACCAGCTCGTGCGCGTCGCGCAGGCCCAGGTTCAGGCCCTGGCCGGCGACCGGATGCAGCGTCTGCGCCGCGTTGCCGATGCGCACCGTGCGGCCGCGCACCAGCGTGCGCTCGGCATTGAGCCCGAGCGGGAAGCACTTCAGCGGCCCGATGCCCGCCAGCCGCCCGACCTCGCCCGGCAGCAGATGCGTCAGCACCGCCAGCCGCTGCGCATCGTTCAGCCCGGCGACCGGATCGTCGCCGCTGTCGACGCACCAGACCAGCGAGAAGCGCCGCCGCGTCGCCTGCCCCGGGCGCTCGATCAGGCCGGGCAGCGGCAGCAGCGCCACCGGCCCCTGTGGCGTGAAGCGCTCGTAGGCACAGCCGGGCTCGCCGCCCTCGACCTCGACGGTGCCGACCCAGGCGCTCTGGCGGTAGTCGCGGGTGACGGCGCGGCGCGCCTGCTCGGTGTAGACGCCGCCCTCGGCGATGACCGCCAGATGGTGCGTCTCGACCAGCCGGCCGCGCTCGCCGCAGGGGTCCGCGCTCTCGCCGGGCAGCTCGGTGGCCAGATCGACCTCGACGCCGGCCGGCACGGTGCGCACATCCAGCACCGGCCGCCCCCACGGCGCGGACAGGCGCTGCGGCTCGCGCGCGCAGGCCGCCAGCCAGGCCGCGCGCATCGGCGCGACCAGCCGGCCGTAGGGAATGACCGCGCCGAGCTGCTCGACGCGCTCGTCCTCGGCGCGGATGCGCAGCGCCGGCGCCGCGCCGCGCCCAAGCAGCTCCATCAGCCCGGGCTGCTGCTGCGAGACATGCACGCAGCGGATCGGCTCGGCCTGCTCGGCCATGGCGTCCCAGACGCCGAGCCGGCGCAGCTCGACCACGCTGCCCTGCGACAGCGCCAGCGTGCGCGGGTCGGCGGTCACGTCATGCGAGGCGGGCAGGCGGTCGTGCACGCAGATGCGCGCCTGCGGCAGGCGCCGCGCCGCATGCAGCGCCAGCGCCAGCCCGACCGGGCCGGCCCCGATCACGGCCAGATGCAGGGACGCAGGAGAAGCCGCGGGGGCGGACAAAGGCGAGCCGGTCGTCGAAGTGGTCATGGGTGCCGAGGCGTCTGAGGGTCTTCGGCCGGCCGCCGCCGCGGCGACTGGCGTGAAGCCCGCATTTTCCTCGCGATCCAGCGCGACGTCAGCACCAGGGCCGGGCGCGGATCGTCCAGGCTCAAGGTCTGGCAGACCAGCGGCCAGCGCAGCAGCGAACGCAGGTAGTCGCTCCAGCGGGTCAGGCCCTCGGCGCGGTACTGGCGCACCGCCCGCAGATCCTTCAGCCCGTTGACATACCAGCGCCCGGCGCGGACCGGCGGCGCCGGGTCGGGCGCCGGCAGGCCCTGCGCATCGCGCCAGGCCAGCCACGGCAGGTTGACGCCGCAGCGGGTGGTCAGGATGCCCCACTGGCTGACACGCGGATTGATCTCCAGCAGCAGGAACTCGCCGGTGCGGCAGTCGCGCTTGAAGTTCATGTTGGCGATGCCGCGATAGCCGATGCGCGCCAGGATGTCGAGCGCCAGCGCCTCCAGCCGCGGCTCGTTCAGGCTCTCGACCAGGCAGCCGCTGCCGGCATGCGGCGGCCAGATGCGCCACTTGCGGCCGCTGAACACCGCCTGCGCCCGGCCATCGCGGCCGATGAAGGCATGCACATCGAAATGCTCCTCGTCCGGGCCCTCGATGAACTCCTGCACCAGCGAGGTCGCCCCCAGCGGCAGCAGCTGCGCACACAGCGCCATCAGCTCGTCGACATGGTCGACCCGCAGCGCCTTGGCCCGGCGCACCGCCTCGGGCAGCCCCGGCGACTGGCACCAGGCCTGCGGCGTGGCCGGCTTGACGATGGCCGGAAAGCGCAGCCGCTCGGCCGCATCACGCACCTCGGCCAGCGAGGTCGGCGCAAAGGTGCGCGGCACCGGCAGCCGGTGCGCGGCAGCCAGGCGGTCGAACTCGGTCTTGTCCATCAGCCGGCGCACCAGGTCCGGATCGGGCAGGGTCGAGACGATGCAGTCCGACGCGCCCTGGGTCAGCAGCCGGGCCAGCACCTCGAGATCCGGATCGGCCGAGGCCAGCACCGGCAGCGGCCCGCCATGGCGCGCCGCCAGCCTGCGCAGCGCCTGCAGCAGCGCCTCGGGCTGCTCGGAGAACAGCGGCACCTGGACAAAGTCGCTGCAGTGGCGCGACAGGCGTGCCGGCGGCTCGGCGTACTCCGCCACCAGGATGGCCGGCACCCCGGCCAGACCGAGCGAGCGCACCAGATTCATGTCGCCCTCGCTGGCCCCGATGCAGGACAGCACGACGCACGGACGCGGGCCGGCAGACGGCAGAAAAGAGGCAGCAGGCAACAGGCGGGACATCCGGAGCTCCGTTCAGATGCTCCGGATTGTCCTTTGCAAAAGCGGCGGACCGGACTGGCTTCAGGTCGAGGTCGACGTGACCTGGGTCACGCCGCCTGCAGATGTACGGCCAGGTACCGAGGCAGGTTCCGAGGTTCCACGACTTTCGGACAGGCCCTCGGCTGCACCGGCATCGGTCGTCTCGGCCACACGGCGGCGCGACTGGCGCAGCCGCTCGGCCGCCAGCATCGCCGCACCGGCGACCCGGTTGCCCGGCACCAGCAGCGCGCCCAGCTCGCGCCGGCCCGGCCAGAGCTTGCTGATGAAGGAGTCGGACGAGGCACCGCTCTCGAACATCGTCAGCTGCGGGCAGCGCTCGCGGCCCTGGCGGATGAACTCGATCTCGTTGAGCATGCCGGGGCCGAACTTGCGCAGCTCCGGATCCCAGCCCACCTTGAAGGCAAAGCCCATCGTGCCGGAGATGAAGTTGCAGGTCGAGGCGATCGCGCGGCCGTCGAGCCGCAGCTCGGTGAACAGCGCGCGGCCCTCGGCGTCGAAGCGCGCCACCATCTCGCGGAAGAAGGCCTCCTCGGCCGGCACCGCACGCACCGAGGTGCCCGACTCGCCCTTCCAGCCCTGATGCTCCAGATGCAGGAAGTTCTCCACCGCCGACGCCGGCAGCGGCTCGCCCTGGCCGAGGCAGTGCCAGCTCAGCTCGCCCATCTCGGCCAGCCGGCGCCGGCAGCGGTTGATCTCGTTGAGCTTCTTGCCGAGCAGCTCGCGCAGCATGTCCTCGCCGCAGCGGCTCATGTCGAGCATCGCGCGCTCCTGCGGGCCCAGACTCAGCATCGACAGGCCGCGCCGGTCGGTCTGGCGAGCCAGCGCGCGCGCCAGCGGGCCGTCGCAGTCGGTCTTCGGCAGCACCAGACCCTGCCAGGGCGACAGGCCGCCGATGGCGCGCATCAGCGCGGCAACCGCCGCGTCCAGCCGCTCGGCCTCGAGCAGCAGCCCGCCCAGGAAGCTGTGGCAGGACAGGTAGGCACTCAGATGCGGCCACGGAAAGCTGCGGCTGCCCGGACTGCGCCGGAACACGCCGACGCCGACCAGCTCGCGCGCCGCCCCGGTGCCGGCCTCGATCCAGGCAATCACCGGCCGCAGGCTGGCATCGAGATGCCGCAGCGCCGGCAGCACGAAGTGCGGCGACAGATAGACGTTCGGCTCGGCCGCACGCGACTCCAGCCCGGTCCAGGCCTGCAGCTCACGCGCGTCCAGCTCTTCAGGCCGGCGCCAGCGCACCTCGAGATGTTCTGCGCGCATGCTCGATCTGTCCTCCACAACCTGGGCCAGACCCGCTGCACGCGTGCGCTGTGCCGATGATGCGCCCCCCTGAGGCGACTGATGATGACTGGCGCTGCTCTTGTCGATCGATCCCACGACTCCCCCCTCTGTACAGCTTCCGCCCCCGCAGGCATGGGGCTTGCCCATGCGCCTGGGCTGGCAGACGAGGGTTGTACTCCAGATCTGCGGGATCGGATGCACGTCCACCCCCCGCAAGTAAGTGTCTGTAACCCATGCGTTGCCGAAAGCTTAAGCCAGACTGAAGACGGTTGACAACTGTGGCAAATCATCACGACTCGGCGAGAACTCGGCTCGCCAGTGGCCCGTGCTCAGATCGCCAGAGGATCCACATCGAGCGCCCAGCGCAGCACCCGGGCCTCGCCGGTGCGCGCAGCCGCCTGCTGCAAGACCGGCTGCCAGCGCGCCAGCAGCCGGTGCAGCGCCTGGCGTGACGAGGCCTCGAGCAGCATCTGCGCGCGCTCGACATCGGCGACCCGCTGGATGGGCGCGGGCACCGGCGGGAAGATCAGCACCTCGGCCGCCTCGGGCCAGTCCAGCGTCGCGGCCGACACCGCATCCAGGAAGGAGCAGGCGGCCTCCTGGCTGCGGGCCTCGGCGCGCAGCAGGGCCTGGAAGGCGTAGGGCGGCATCGCCGCCGATTCGCGCTCGAGCAGTTGCGCGGCGGCGAAGGCCGGGTAGTCGTGCCGACGCAGCGCCGCATAGAGCGGATGCGCCGCATGCCAGGTCTGCAGCCAGATCTCGCTGCGCCCGGCCAGCTCGGCATCGCGCCCGGCGCGCCCGCCGGCCTGCATCAGCAGCGCGAACAGCCGCTCGGGCGCGCGGAAGTCGCTGGAGAACAGCGCCGCGTCGGCCTGCACCGCCGCCACCAGCGTCATGCGGCGGAAGTCGTGGCCCTTGGCGACCATCTGCGTGCCGACCAGCACATCGATCTCGCCGTCGTGCACCTGCGCGAGCTGGCTTTCCAGGCTGCCCTTGTGGCGGGTGGTGTCGGCGTCGATGCGGCCGATGCGCGCGCCGGGCAGCAGCTCGGCGATCTGCTCCTCGAGCCGCTCGGTGCCTCGGCCCATCGGCTGCAGGTCCGGGTCGCCGCAGCTCGGGCAGGCGAAGGGCACGCGCTCGGAGAAGCCGCAGTGGTGACAGCGCAGCGTGCGGTCGCTGCGGTGGAAGACCCGCCAGGCGCTGCAGTGCGCGCAGTCGCTCTTCCAGCCGCAGGAGGTGCAGTGCAGCACCGGCGCATAGCCGCGGCGGTTCAGCAGCACCAGGCTCTGCTCGCCGCGCGCCAGGCGCTCGCGCATCGCCTCGACCAGGGGCGGCGCCAGCGGCTGGCTGTAGACCGCGCGCTTGCCGAACTGCGCGGCGATGCGCGCCAGGTCGACGGTGCGCACCCGCGGCAGCGCGCCGCCGCCGATGCGCGCAGGCATGTCCAGGCGGCGGTAGCGCCCTGCCCCGCCCTCGGCCGCCGGCAGCGCGTTGTGCCAGCTCTCCAGCGAGGGCGTGGCCGAGCCCAGCAGCACCGGCACCCCCTCGGATCGGCCGCGCCAGACCGCCAGGTCGCGGGCCGAGTAGCGCGCGCCCTCCTGCTGCTTGTAGGACGGATCGTGCTCCTCGTCGATCACGATCAGGCCCAGGCGCGGCAGCGACGCGAAGATCGCCATCCGCGTGCCCAGCACCAGATCCGCGCGCCCCCGATGCGCCGCCAGCCAGCCCTGCAGCCGCTGCGCCGGTGTCAGGCCGCTGTGCAACGACACCAGGCGCCGGCCGGGAAAGCGCGCGGCCAGGCGCGCCTCCAGCTGCGGCGTCAGGTTGATCTCGGGCACCAGCACCAGCACCTGGCCGCCGGCCTCGAGCACCCGCTGGGCCTGGCGCAGATAGACCTCGGTCTTGCCGCTGCCGGTGGCGCCGAACAGCAGCACCGGCCCGGGTGGCATCGACGCCAGCTGCGCCAGCACCTCGCGCTGCTCGTCGGAGGGCTCGGGCAGCGGAGTGGCGGCGGCAGGATCGGCCGACGGGGACGGTGCGGCCTTTGCGGCTTCCCGGTCGAGCTTGTCGCCGCGGCGCAGCCGGCGTGCGAGCTGCGTGGCGTCCAGCTCGCGCAGATCCGGCGGCAGCGCATTCAGCGCCACCTCGCCGAGGCTGCGCTGGTAGTAGCCGGCCGCGAAGGCCGCCAGCCGGCGCCAGGCCTCGCCCAGCGGCGGCAGCGCGTCCAGCACCTGGGCGATCTCGCGCAGCGCGACCGCCGCGCCCTCGCCGTCCGGACAGGCCGCCTCGTCGCCCGGGCCCCAGACGATGCCGCAGACCTCGCGCCGGCCCAGCGGCACCCGCACCAGCGTGCCCGCCGGCCAGGGCTCGGGCGCCAGATAGTCCAGCAGCGGATCGAGCGGGCTGTGGCGCGGCAGATCCACCAGCACCTTCAGCCGCACGCTCGTCCGGCCGGGCTGTGAATAATCCGTGACACTTTCCACTGAAGCTGTGGATAACTCTGTAGAGAAGTCCTGATGAGCTGCTTCAAGTCCTTGTCATGCAAGGACTTTCTACAGATTGCCTCAAAAACGGGCAGATGCGGCCGCGCGCATCGCGCGCGAGTGGCGGTGCACCGTCTCGACCAGCACGGTGACCGCCTCCGGCGGGGTGTGCTGGCTGATGCCGTGGCCGAGGTTGAAGACATGGCCGGCATGCGGGCCGAAGCTCTCCAGCACCCGGATCGCCTCGCGCTCGATCGCCTCCGGGGTGCCGAACAGCACGTTCGGATCCAGGTTGCCCTGCAGCGCCACCTTGTGGCCGACCTGCTCGCGGGCGCGGCCGAGGTTGACCGTCCAGTCCAGGCCCACCGCGTCGGTGTCGCTGGCGGCGATCTCGTCCAGCCACAGGCCGCCGCCCTTGGTGAAGACGATGCGCGGGATCTGCACGCCGTCGTGCTCGCGCTTGAGCTGCACCAGCACGCGCCGGGTGTAGGCCAGGCTGAACTCCTGGAAGGCGCCGTCGGCCAGCACGCCGCCCCAGCTGTCGAAGATCATCACCGCCTGCGCGCCGGCCTCGATCTGGGCGTTCAGGTAGGCAGCGACCGAATCGGCGTTGACCGCCAGGATGCGGTGCATCAGGTCCGGCCGGCGGTACATCAGCGACTTGACCAGACGGTAGTCGTCGCTGCCACCACCCTCGACCATGTAGCAGGCCAGCGTCCACGGGCTGCCGGAGAAGCCGATCAGCGGCACGCGGCCATTCAATGCCTTGCGGATCGAACTCACCGCATCGAACACATATTGCAGCTTCGCCATGTCCGGAACCGCCAGGTCCGCGACCGCGGCCTCGTCACGGACCACCTTGGCGAACTTCGGCCCCTCGCCGAGCGCGAAGCTCAGGCCCAGGCCCATCGCGTCGGGCACGGTCAGGATGTCGGAGAACAGGATCGCCGCGTCGAGCGGGTAGCGCTCCAGCGGCTGCAGCGTGACCTCGGTGGCGTAGTCGACATTCGTCGCCAGGCCCATGAAGCTGCCGGCCTGCGCACGGGTGGCGCGGTACTCCGGCAGATAGCGTCCGGCCTGGCGCATCAGCCAGACGGGCGTGTGGTCGGTGGGCTGGCGGCGCAGCGCGCGCAGGAAGTTGTCGTTCAGGAGGGGGGCATGCATGGTGGCGGGATTGTAGAAGTGCGCCTGACATGCGCCTGCCGTCGGCCGTCATCCGGCCCTCAGCCGCTTGCGCTAGTCTTGGCAGGTCTTGATCTGTGTCGAAGTACGCAGCCTGACACAGTTTCACAGTCACGACACCTTCGGAGGGATCCCTGATGTTCCTGAGCCTCTTTTCATGGCCATCGCTGCGCCTGGGCGCCGCCCTGCTCCTGGCCGCCGTGCTGTCGGGCTGCGGCTACAACGACTTCCAGCGCCTGGACGAGCAGGTCAAGTCGAGCTGGGCCGAGGTGCTCAACCAGTACCAGCGCCGTGCCGACCTGGTGCCCAATCTGGTCGCCACCGTCAAGGGCGAGGCGAACTTCGAGCAGGAGACGCTGACCAAGGTGGTCGAGGCGCGCGCGAAGGCCACCTCGATCCAGGCCACGCCGGAGCTGATCAACGACCCCGCCGCGTTCAAGCGCTTCCAGGATGCGCAGGGCGAGCTCTCCGGCGCGCTGAGCCGCCTGCTGGTCGTCACCGAGAACTACCCGAACCTGAAGGCCAACCAGGGCTTCCAGGATCTGCGCGTGCAGCTCGAGGGCACCGAGAACCGCATCACCGTGGCGCGCAACCGCTACATCCAGGCAGTGCAGGACTACAACATCCTGGCGCGCAGCTTTCCCAGCAACCTGACCGCGATGATCTTCAGCTACGAAGTGAAGCCGAGCTTCACGGTGGCCAACGAGGCGCAGATCAGTGCGCCGCCGACGGTGAGCTTCGACAAGCCGGCTGCGGCCGCGTCGCGCTGAGCCGGTCATGAGGCTCGCACGCGGCTTCCTGCGCTGGCTGGCCGGATGCCTGCTGCTGCTGGCCCTGGGCGCACCGGCCCAGGGGCTGCAGCCGGTGCCAGCGCTGTCGGACCGGGTGATCGACCAGGCCGGCGTGCTCGGCAGCGGTCGGGCCGCGCTGGTCGAGCAGCTCGCGCGCATCGAGCGCGAGACCGGCGCGCAGCTGGTGGTGCTGACGGTGGCCACCACCCAGCCCGAGGACATCGCCGCCTATGCGCACCGGGTGGCCGACCAGTGGAAGATCGGCCGGCGCGAGATCGGCGACGGTCTGCTGATCGTCGTGGCGGTGCAGGACCGGCGCATGCGCATCGAGGTGGCCCGGACGCTGGAAGGCGCGGTGCCCGACGTGGTGGCCGGGCGCATCATTCGCGAGCGCATGGCACCGGCCTTCCGCCAGGGCGACTACGCCGGCGGCATCACGGCGGCAGTCAGCCAGATCGACGGCCTCATCCGCGGCGAAAAGCTGCCGCCGCCCGACACCCAGGGCGAGAGCGGCTCGCACGGCACCGCAGAAGACGAGGACTTGCCCTGGCTGATCACCGGCGTCTTCGTGGTGCCCATCGTCGCCCGGGTGCTGGTCAGCCTGGCCGGCCGGCTGCTCGGGCCGCTGCTCAGCGGCGGGGCCTGCGCGCTGCTCGGCGCCTCGCTGGGCGGCGGCGCGATGATTCCGATCCTTGCGCTGGGCGTGCTGGGCTTCGGGGTGGCGGTGCTGATGGCGATCAGCTCGGCGATCATCCGGGTGACGGATGCCCGCGGCGGCGGCAGCTTCGGCGGCGGCTTCGGTGGGGGCAGCAGCGGCGGCGGGAGCTGGGGCAGC
>RRZT012858332.1_pt1 | contig 11332 bp, 10 predicted proteins | sample 2165551 | NCBI WGS metagenome assembly RRZT01 (sample SAMN10456910, study PRJNA506462) | wastewater metagenome | biome: wastewater; feature: sludge; material: wastewater sludge; isolation source: wastewater sludge with Escherichia coli K12::gfp cells carrying plasmid... | place: USA: Moscow, Idaho...
ATTCAATGAGGATGCATCCCGGATAGTAATGGATGACGCGGTCGAACACATGGCGCTGTTTCGAAGGTTTGTGTTGAACATACTTAAGCAGAGTGAATGCGGTGCGCCAAGCCAACGAAATAAACTGAAGAAAGCAGGTTCGAATGACGATTATCGTGCTCAATTGTTCTTTGGTTGATTAATGAACAAAGTGTGCTCGCGCCCTGAGTGGAGTACGCAGCGAAAGAAAGCACAGCCGCCGTATATAATCCTGAGTTAAATAGTCTGTTAGTACGCATGACTCATCCCTGTTTTTTGTTGGCGTTAGTAGTGGACGTATTAAGCGTCAGTGTAGTTGTTCTATTATTCCAGCAACCACTACCGTCCGGTATCATCTCGACTACCTCTATATCGTTTTTAGTTACTTTTGTGATCTTGCCATGGTTTAAACCCATGTATTGACCAGCAGTAATGCGATATACGATACCTCCGGGTGCCAGTACCAGCCCCCATAATCCCCGATTATCTGAAAGTGTTCCTTTCATCATCAGATTGTCCAGAGAGTATTGCTCTAATTCTTCTTTCGGTCTGGTGATATCGGGTTGAATACATTTTACTTTTGTTTTGCTAAATATTTGCCCTTGCTCAGGTTGCGGATCAATAAAAGGATTCCGGGATTCCTGGGCAATAAACGCCATTGGCTCATAAGGTGTAATCGTTGGCAGTGGATCTATTGGTTGCGCTGGTCGGGCTTTTACCTGAGCGACATACGTCTGCAGATCAGAGTTTTGCTCACAACCTGAAATCATAACCGTACTTAGAAAAAGGATCAGTATTTTGTATTTCATTTCTTCACCGTTCCCTTAGTTTTGGTTTGTTTTTGATTAGGGTCAATACGGTAGGTTTTAGCCTGAACAGACATAATAATGTTATTCGCTTTCCCTTCTTTGCCCTCTTTAGCTCCAGCAGCTCCGGCATCTTTATTTACAGTGAAACTACCGAGCAAGACTATTCTTGGTAATGCCGCAATATCCGCAGAGAACTGTCCAAGTTGACTATATTGGCCTGATATATCTATTCTCATTGGAAGTTCAGTATAAAACTCCTTTCTAATCTCAGGTTCCCAGTTGATGCGCAGCAATTTGAGCCCATTATTAGTAGCTATATAGCTGATGTCATCAAGAAGACCCGCGATTTCGGTTTTATCCGGTAGTTGTTTTAACTGAGTTTTGAGCATTTCCTCAAGCTGAATCATTTGCTGACGATAGGCATTTAAACTACTGGCCTGCGCTGCTCTGACTTCAAACTGACTCTTTAGTTCAACTTCTTGCTGTCTGGTTTGATCAAGTTTCTTTATGGAGTCAGCAATAAGTGCATAGTAACCAGCACCGCCAATCAAAGCACAAATAAAGGCAATTAAAATACCTTTCGCAAGTGCCGGCCACGATGCAACATCATTAATGTCTAAATCATTTAATTCTTGAATATTCATTTACGCCCCCTATGCTCTTACTGTTTCGGAGCGGGATTAGACTTATTATTGTTCAATACTGAGAATCGCATTGAAAATTCACTCAATTTCATGAGCGTGGTGTCATTGGCAAAAATAGAGTTGATTGTGGTTTGTCCTAACCAGCCACTTCCATCAATCAAACGCATGGTACTTGCCACACGGTTATACGCTTCAGCTTTTCCTACTACGTCGATTCCTAACGGACTAAAATTGAGTGATTGCAAATAAACACCATTCGACACAACAACAGGCAGATCATTGAATAATCTGACAGATACGTTACGGCTTTGTTGCAATGTATCAATCAGCTTCATTCTGTTTACCAGCGATTGCTTCTGCGCTTTTATCTCATTTATCTGACCAATCTCAGTATCGAGTATGGCTATTTCGTGTTGCAGGAACTGATTCCGTTGGTTCTGAGCACTAATTTGATGATTAAAATACTGGTTAACCGCAAATACACCGGCAGCAGCAACAGCGCAACTTACACCAATCAGAATGAAGAACGCTTGTTTCTGGCGCTCTTTGGCAGATTCGCGCCACGGCAGGAGATTTATATTTGACATGGTGTAAAACTCCTTAAAGCTAATCCGAGCGCAGTCATATATTTAGCGCCATGGCCAAAATTATCTGCCAGCTTATGCTGGTTATATAACAGAACAGGATCCGGATGTCTGACATCCATTTCCAGTTGTAGTGCTAATTGCTGGCGTAAACCCGGTATCAGACTGCCGCCGCCTGACAGTACTAAAACGTCCACAGTCCGGTGACCGGAGGAGCTGCAAAATAATTGAATATTTCTTTTTATGTGCTGAGTGAGCTGGTTGATATAAGAATTGATAACATCAATATCGGTATAGGAAGACAGTGCGCCTTTCAGCTTCACGTTTTCAGCTTCTTCCGGTGGTAAGTTATAGAATGTAGCCAGGGAGCGGGTGAGACTTGCGCCACCAAAATCCTGCAAACGAGAGTAGATCAATTCGCCCTGAAATATAATTCCAAAGCTCAGAGATAATTCGCCGATATCAACAACAGCACAGTATTTGTTGGCATCCGTTGTTTGTAATGATTTTTCCATTGAAACCACAGCACGGGTCAGCGCGTGCATTCCAACGTCGACGACCTTGACGGTCTGATCACAATCATTAAATACGCTGATTGCACTGGCAATTGACTGGGAACGTGCCGCGCATATGAGTACATCATTGCGGGACGGGTCTGTAGTGTTTGGTCCTAAGACTTCAAAGTCGAGACTTACTTCGTCAAGAGGGAAGGGAATCAGTTGCTCTGCTTCCATCATGACGATATTTTCAAAGTCAGTCTGGTTTATGTTGCTGGCTACCTGTGTGATCTTGGTAATGACGCTTGATCCATTCACGGCAGTAGCTGCGTATTTGTATTTACCGGGCAGCATCCTTAATAATTGTTTAAATGTCTGAGAAACCTTGTCGACATCCTGCAATTGAAAGTCCCTTATGGCACCTTTGGGGGTTGCTATTTCGGCCCAGGCATCAATGGAAAAATTCTCGGCATCACCTGACACAGCAACAGCCTTAATTGTGCTGCTACCGAAATCAACTCCTAACATGGGAGTATTCGTGCTCTTTTTTAGAAACATGACCATAGAGGCATCCATGCTTATATTGTTAAAATAGACGCGATGCGCCAAACGTAAAACTAACTATAGCCGTATGGCCAGTTTTTTGCGATACGAATGTGTCCTTCAATTCTCTCGAATTTGAAGCAGATAACACTATATACTGCACGCCCATAGGGTCTTGGATTGTGGATGCTCCGGTTATGTTGAAATGGTTAAAGCGATTATTGTGGTTAGTGCTCTTATTGTCCTCAATTGGAATCGCTGCTGTCGCTGCTTTTTACTTTCATTTAGAGAAAGGATTACCTGATGTATCTACGTTAAAAGATACCACTTGGGAAACACCGCTCAGAGTCTATAGCGCTGATGGCGAATTAATGTCTGAGTTTGGCAATGTAAAGCGAATTCCTTTGCAGCTGGAACAGATCCCGCAACAAATGCAGCAGGCATTTCTGGCCATTGAAGACTCCCGTTTCTATGAGCATCCCGGGATTGATTTGATTGGTATTGCCCGTGCTGGTGTTGTCTGGGCTGTTTCTGGCCAAATGCGCCAGGGTGCCAGCACGATTACGCAGCAGGTCGCCCGTAACTTTTTCTTAAGCCGGGAAAAAACACTTTCGCGAAAAGTTAAGGAAGTTTTTCTGGCCTGGCGTATCGAAAGAGAATTAACAAAGGGCGAAATTCTTGCTCTTTATCTGAATAAAATTCCTCTCGGATACCGTTCTTACGGTGTTGGCGCGGCAGCTCAAGTCTATTACGGGAAAACGGTAGACCAACTCACACTAGGTGAAATTGCTGTTATTGCCGGTTTACCTAAAGCGCCGTCAATGCTGAATCCTATCCGCTCACCACAACGAGCGTTAGCCCGACGAAATCTGGTTTTATCCAGAATGTTGCAGCTTGGCATGATAAATCAGGATGAATATCAGCAAGCAGTAAAAGAGCCGATAGTTACACGATATCACGGTACGAATGTTGGCCTTGATGCGCCTTATCTGGCAGAGATGGTCAGAAAGTTTATGCTGGATACCTATGGCGAGGAGTCGTATAGCAAAGGCTACCAGGTTTATACCACGATAAGTTCGGCCCAACAGCAAGCAGCTCATTCAGCCGTATTTAAAGGGCTGCTCGATTACGATATCCGTCACGGTTATCGGGGGGCTGAAAAACACCTTTGGACTAAAGGTGCGGCTTGGAATATTGAACAAATCAGTAATTATCTTTCTGATTTACCTAGCTATGAACCATTTGAGCCAGCCATTGTGACGGCGGTAAACAGTAAGGATGTTACTGTCATTATTAAAGGCGGGCTTGATGCCACTATTTCATGGAATGGCTTGAAATGGGCTCGCCCGTTTATCAGTGATGAACGGCAAGGTGTTACTCCCCGGAAGGCTGCCGATATTCTGCAGACTGGCGATTTGATCTGGGTGTGGCAGGATGAAAATAGTGATCAACTCCGGTTGGCGCAAATTCCTGATGCAAATGCTGCATTTGTTGCGTTAAATCCGAAAAACGGAGCCATTCAGGCGTTAGTTGGTGGTTTCAGCTTTGAAATCAGCAAATTTAACCGTGTAGATCAGGCTCGGAGACAGATTGGTTCAAACATCAAACCATTTATTTACTCTTCCGCGCTGGCAAATGGATTCACATTATCCTCGATCATCAATGATGCACCCATTACCCAATGGGATGGTGGCACTTCAGGCTGGAGTCCTAAAAACTCCCCGCCGCAGTATGATGGCCCGATTTCTCTGCGGGAAGCTCTCGCTCGGTCTAAAAACGTAGTCACTGTCCGGTTATTGCGCAGTGTGGGTATTGATAATGTCTTGAATCACCTGCGTTTATTCGGTTTCCCTGAGAGTAGCCTGCAACGGAATGAATCAATATCTTTGGGGACGGCAGAGTTTACGCCTCTGGAATTGGTTACCGGCTATGCTGCTTTTGCGAATGGCGGGTTTAAGGTAACACCTTATTTCATTGATCGTATTGAAGATGCTTCCGGGCGCGTAGTTTATGAAGCTTTACCTCAGATTGCCTGTGCAGGGTGTGGCAAATTAGCCGAAACAGGTTTAGACAGTGTTAACGCCTACAATGATGAATTAGGCGACTGGCATAGTCAGTGTCCGATCGATCCGGTTACCTCTGCCAAACAGGCCCCGCGGATCATCACTGGTGCGAATGCTTTCCTGATAACGGAAGCATTACATTCAGCGATATATGGTGGTGCTGATCGAGGCCTTGGTGGATGGACGGGGACAGGCTGGCGGGCGGCTAAAGAGCTTAAACGTACCGATCTGGCAGGTAAAACTGGTACGACCAATGAAGCCAAAGATGCCTGGTTCAGTGGTTTTACCCCTAACGTGGTTGCTACAGCATGGGTTGGTTTTGATGACCACCGCAGGGCTCTTGGCCGGAGTATCGCAGGTAATGAATATGGAGCCAGTGCCGCTCAACCTATCTGGATTGATTACATGAAGGTAGCGTTACGCGGAACGCCTGATCGCGCTTTTGCTCAGCCGGATGATGTGGTGACAGTTAAAGTTAATAACTATTCCGGGTTAGCTATGTCGGGATCTTCACCTGGTAGCCGGGAAGAGTTTTTTGAGAAGGGTAGTGAACCAACTGCAGTCAGTCAGCAGGAAAGCGTTTTGTTTGATGACGGCGATGCAAGCGGACCATCACAAACCCAGACTCCGGAATCTCCGACGCCAGCCGGTGGAGATACGGGTACGGATGATATTTTCTAAGGGATAGATACCTTAGCCAGGAGACTTGTTCTTCTTGCTGGTGATACCAGGTGTATTCAGAAAAAGATGAAATTACTACTTGGGTAGCAAAGCCTTAATATATAAAGGTGTACATTTATTGTTTACGTTACAGATGTACGGTATAAGCTAGAATATATAACTTATTGCTTGAAGAGAGATAACAATGACAAGCGAAACTCAGAACTATACCAGTCTTGAACAGGCGTTTTCGCTTGGGAATGGTCAGGACGCAGCGTTGAACTGGCTACGTAAAAGTCACACGAATGTGGCCATTTTTCTGGTCAGTGGAATTAAATTGGAAGGTGTTATCAGTGGATTCGATCAATACAGCGTGCTGCTGACTGATGCACATAATAACCAGCAAATGATCTATAAAGCCAAGATTTCGACAATTGCGCCACTGGGCAACCGGGTAAGCAGCAATACTTTTCAACGCAGACGTCCTCCGCGTTACCAGAATGAAAATCCGGAAAATCCGGGATCATCTTCAGGCGGAAATACTGACTAGGTATAAGCTTCTTATCAGGGGTGCTGTATTAACTTTGAGGCATCCCTGATCAAGTTGCTGACCCGGTTCTCTAATTGGGCAGATCAGTAAGAATTATCAGCATTAAAGCGTGTAAACGTATTCCAGTCAGGCTTTCCTTCCCGGATCAGTACACAATCCATCTTCCCCTCTTGTGCAGCCTGAAGACCAATCTCAGTATCTTCAAATACCAGACAGCGGGATGGTTTGACGTTGATTTTGGCTGCTGATAACAAAAAGGTATCAGGATTAGGCTTATGATGAACAACATCATCGGACGTTGTGAGCACCTGAAAGTAAGAGCGTAATCCGTTATTGGCCAGCACGATCTCTGTATTGACCCGCATTGAGCCGGTGCCAATGGCTAAAGGCCGATGATGAAACAGGTTCGTCACCAATTCTTTCATCGCCGGGAATACGGTTGCTTTTGATATAACCTGTTGATAATAATCAGATTTAACTTTGGTGACAGCATCTAAATCAAGATCAAGATTTTGTGTTTCAGCCACCAGTTTGGCAATTTTCCGGCTTGGAACTCCGCCTAAGTTATAAAACCATGTGGCATCATAATGAAAACCATATACAGCCGCTGCATGCTCCCAGCCAGCAAGATGCAGCGGCATTGAATCTACCAGGGTGCCATCCAGATCGAAAACAAACCCATCATATTTTTCCAGTAAATCTTCGATTTGCATGGCTGAATTCCCTTGGTTATTAAATAAGTTCTAGTTGTTCCATGACCTGGCGAATACGCTGTTTGGTGGCATCGCTGAGAGGCATGATTGGCAGACGGCATTCTTCGGTACATAGACCTAACAATGATGCTGCATATTTTGCACCTGCCGGACTAGGTTCGGCAAACATGACCTGGTGCAGAGGAATCAATTTATCCTGTAAGTCTCTCGCTTCTTCCCACTTACCGGCTGCGGTCAGATTTTGTACTTCAGCAACCAGTTTTGGTGCTACGTTTGCTGTAACAGAAATACAGCCGGTACCGCCACTCACGTTATAGGCAACAGCGGTCGCGTCTTCACCGGATAACCAGATAAATGGTTTCTTGATTAACTGACGTTCAGCCCATGGGCGGGCCAGATCGCCGGTCGCCTCTTTTACGCCGATAATACGTGGTAATTCAGCCAGTCGTGCCATGGTGGCAGGCTGAATATCTACAATTGCCCGCGCCGGAATGTTATACAGAATAACAGGAATAGCGGTTTGATCATGCAACAGCTTGAAATGCTGATATAAACCTTCCTGATTAGGACGGTTATAATAACCGGCAACATGCAAAGTTGCATCGGCACCTGCACGTTCAGCTACCTTGGAATATTCGATTGCTTCGATCGGATTGTTGGAGCCTGCCCCGGCAATAACAGGTACACGTCCTGCCGCTTGCTGTACCACGATTTCAATGATACGGCAGTGTTCATCATGGGTAACGGTAGGACTTTCACCTGTAGTACCGACAGGTACAATCCCATGAGTGCCTTGTTCAATATGCCAGTCAACCATCTGACGTAATGCTGTTTCATCCAGCTGACCATCCCGGAACGGGGTGATCAAGGCCACAATAGAACCGTGGATCATACAAACTCCTTTTGATCTTTAATCTCAACAAAAAACCCCGATCCGCTATGGCGTAACCGGGGTTTATAAACTGGGTATCGACAAGCTGGTTACGCGAAAACGTACGCACCCGGTTTTGAGGCACGTTTATAAGGTTTTCGAACGATAAACCATTTGCTCATGATGCTGATCATCAGAATGACAATAATTAAGAACATAGTTCTGTATCAGAGCGTAAAAGTCAAGAAGTCCTGCTGAGCAGGATGATGCAATGTGCATAAATATGTTTTATTTGGGCAAAATGATTCATGATTGTGCACATTTATTCCACCCGTTTCCTGGTGTTCGATTAGTAAATGTTAACGGTTTTCTATTTATTCAAGTAAAATGCAACTTGAACATCATGCTATCCCCTGTAGTTCAGTTGCTATAAAGCGGGGGGTACTGCATAATTCCCCGTCCAGTTTCTAACGTAAGGTACTGTTCTCTAGGTTCCCGTTATATATAACGGGCATTCGTTATTTTTGAAAAAATAGACAGACAAAATGGCTGAAAAACGCAATATTTTTCTGATTGGCCCTATGGGGGCAGGTAAAAGCACCATCGGCAAGTATTTGTCGGAAACGTTGCATATGGATCTCTATGACTCGGATCAGGAGATAGAACGTCGCACCGGCGCAGATATCGCGTGGGTTTTTGATGTCGAAGGTGAAGAGGGTTTCCGCAAACGGGAAGAGCAGGTAATTAGTGACCTGAGCGAATTGCAAGGTATTGTTCTTGCGACCGGTGGTGGTGCAATCAAGAGTCCTTTGACCAGAAACCGCTTATCAGCGCGGGGCATTGTTGTTTATCTGGAAACACCGATTGAAAAACAACTTGCCAGAACTCAACGCGATAAGCGTCGTCCACTGCTGCGCACTGAAGAACCTCCTCGCGAGGTGCTGACTCGTCTGGCTGACGAGCGCGAACCGCTGTATCGCGAAATTGCAGATTATGTGGTTCGAACTGATGAATTGACGGCCAAACAAGTTGCAACGCAGATTGTTGAACTGTTAGGACTGTAATTAAACGATATAGATGGAGGCTGTAGTGGAGACGTTGACAGTTAATTTGGCCGAACGTAGTTATCCTATATATGTTGGAGCCGGGCTACTGACATCTTCAGCACTGTTTGCACCGCATATTGCAGGGCAGCGGGTCATGATTGTGACCAACGATACAGTTGCTCCATTATATCTGGATGTACTCCGTAAAACGCTGGCTGGCTATCAGATTGATACATTGATTTTGCCCGACGGTGAAGCGCATAAAACACTCGCTTCATTTGAGGTAATTATGTCTGCGCTGCTGAAAGGAACGCATGGTCGTGATACTACCCTGATTGCACTGGGTGGTGGCGTGATCGGTGATCTTGTTGGCTTTGCGGCTGCCTGTTACCAGCGTGGAGTGCCTTTTATTCAGGTACCGACGACTTTGTTATCTCAGGTTGATTCATCTGTTGGTGGAAAGACCGCAGTTAACCATCCTCTTGGTAAGAATATGATCGGTGCTTTTTATCAGCCGAAAGCTGTTATCATCGATATTGATTGCCTGCGCACGTTGCCATCCCGTGAACTGGCAGCCGGTATGGCTGAAGTCATCAAATATGGCATCATCTGGGATGCTGATTTCTTCAGTTGGCTGGAACAGCATATCTCTGATATTCAGTCTTTGTCGCCGGATGCATTATCTAAAATCATTCTTCGCTGCTGTGCTATCAAAGCGGATGTTGTCGCGCAGGATGAAACTGAGAACGGCGTAAGAGCGTTGCTTAATCTGGGTCATACATTTGGTCATGCGATCGAAGCTGAGCAGGGTTATGGCAAGTGGTTACACGGTGAGGCTGTTGCTGCCGGCACCGTACAGGCTGCAGAAACATCACTGCGGTTAGGCTTATTGTCTGATACGGATGTTTCCCGGATTAAAGCCTTACTAAAGGCAGCAAATCTGCCTGTTACTGCTCCTGCTGATATGACATATGATGATTATATTCACCATATGTTGCGCGATAAAAAAGCGAAAGCCGGAAAACTGCGACTGGTATTGCCTCAGGCTATCGGTCGTGCGGATTTGTTTACTGACGTGGAGCAGACCGTGCTTCGCGCAGTTATTGATGCGACACACTGAATGTGACATCAATCGAATATTTATTACTGCCAACTCAAACCCAATTAGTGTCACGGTTAAGACAACTGATTGGGTTTTCTTCTTCATTTATCTTTTTATCTGGTCAGGAAGGTTCCGGACGGACTTCGGTTGGCCAGCTTTTGATGAATGAACTGGATGCTGATTCTCACATCAGCTATGTCGTGTTGCATCCGGAGATGGATCTGTCCCGTATCAGGGAACATATTGTCTTGCAACTGGTTCCGGGCGCTGTGTTTGATCCCGGCGAACCGTTGTATAAAACATTAATCAGACTCATTCCTGATCTGTCCGTTCCCCGATTGCTGGTCATTGATGATGCAGATAGTCTTAGCCCGGAATGGTTATTTGAGCTATGGCAATGGCTTAATTATGCCGATGAATTGTATCCATCCCACAAAATTAGTGTATTACTGATCGGAACCCGTGAATTTTCTGAACTTCTGGCGCAACATCTGGAAGGCAGAGATCAGAAGGCACTGAAGATTGAAGTCGAACCGCTGACTCTCAAGGAACAAAAAAAACTGTTGGTGAACTGCCTGCAGGACGGAGATGTCTCCGCAGCTCAGGGTGAACAAGCCCTGGCTCGCCTGGCTCATTGTCAGGGTAAGCCTGGTGAGGTAGTTGCAATTGCGGAGGCTTGTATGGATAAAAAATCATTATCTTCATTCGGAAAAAATGATTTACCGGTTAATAAAATAGTAGCTGCGGTCGCGGTTCTGGCTGGTGTTGTTTTATTGCTAAGCTGGCTTGTTCCTTCCTCATCAGACAACGAGTCGTCAGCAGAGTCTTTAGCTCAACCGGAACGTCAGGCGGTAGCGCTGGCTCCCAGTACTTCGGCTGCAATGGCTCCTGATGGTGTTGTCCCTGCAACTGATGCATTACCGGCTGTTGTTGCACAAGAAGGTATTGTTTCCGGCGCTGCCACCACGGGCATTGATGCTGCTCAGGCTGAAGATGATAGCAATAAGCGCCGCGTAGTGATTAGTGACCAGGCCGTACAGCAGATGGCAGCTAATCAGCCAGTAACCGGTGCGGTTGTTGTTGATGAACCAGTACAATCATCAGCTACAGTGACATCGCCGGATCAGCTGAAACCGATAGTTGATGAAATTAAAAGTCCATCTCCGGCGCCCGCCAAATCCGTGAGTAAAAAAGTGATTCCGGAAAAAAAGGCGGTGCAGCATAAACCGAAA
>RRZT011718529.1_pt1 | contig 11330 bp, 7 predicted proteins | sample 2165551 | NCBI WGS metagenome assembly RRZT01 (sample SAMN10456910, study PRJNA506462) | wastewater metagenome | biome: wastewater; feature: sludge; material: wastewater sludge; isolation source: wastewater sludge with Escherichia coli K12::gfp cells carrying plasmid... | place: USA: Moscow, Idaho ...
GGACGAGAACTTCCAGCACGGTGGCACCAACATCCACTACCTGCACAAGAAGTTGGGTCTGTAAAAGACGCTTTAGCAGAGCGCGTTCGGTCCCTCGGGATCGACAGCGAAAAAAGGGCCATGGCGACATGGCCCTTTTTGGATGGTGAAATTATAGAGCTGGTGTAACAAAATGCCACCACTCTAGTTGCTGAAGCATTCCCAAAAGACAAGCCTAAAATCGCTTGTCTTTTTTTGTTGGTGTTATAAATTGGTTTCATGTCGGATATAAAAGGTTATTTATATGCGCCAGTTTAGTGCCAAGAGGAACTACCTTCTACTGCACGACGATGGAACGATTCATTACCCGTTCAGCAAGTTTCTCACCGACGAATACGACAACCCAAACACTCGGGAACTGGTGAGCCAATCGCTGCGCATTCTGCAACGGTTTTTTGTGGCCCACGGGATTGAGTTGACCGTCCGCATGCTGGAGAAGCGCTGCCTGACCTACGACGAGATCAAGCGTCTCGCCGGACTTTGCTACCGACCGCTGAGCGAGATAGAGCGGCTATCCGATGCCAAGGTCGTATTGATCACCAGCGCCAAGGCAGACACACCACCTGAAGACATGCGCGGCGCACTTGAGGCAAACACGGCCGCAAAGCGCCTCAATCACATTGCCAGCTACCTGAAGTTTTATCGGGAAGTGTTTTTGGACCCGCACATCCAGTCCGACACCTTACGTGGTGAGTTGATCACCGCCTATGACCAGACGCAGGAAAAGTTGAAGCGTGAAGTGGCTGGTACCAAGCAGAACCATTACCTGACAATCCAGAGTCTTCCGTCTCAACACTTTCTGCAAATTATCCGTGCCGTCGTCTTGGAGCCGGTGACACTATTTCTGACTGAGGGGGGCAAGCCCTCGGCTACCCTCTATCGGGACAGGGCCATGTTTCTGCTTGCGTGCGAGGGCTTACGCCCCGGAGCCCTTGGCAACCTCACGCGTGAAGACTTCCGTCCTGACAGCGGTCACCTCGTCCTCAAGGACAACACAAAGAAACGATCTGGTCGGCCAACAACGGGCATGCCGGTTCTGAAAGGGGCAGGCAGCAAGAAGGTGCCTTATGCCTCCGAGACGATGATCACACTATGGCCGTTTACCATCACCGCCATCACCGACTACCTCGTTAATGAACGCGACCCAGTCCTTGCCAAGCATTTGAAGAACCGGAGCCTCACTTTTCTCTTTCTGAATGAAAAGGGTGAGCCAATCAAGCACCGCTCCACGCTGACATCCATGTTCAATCGGGTCGGCAAGCGGCTCGCCAATCTAGGAATGCTGGATGTTGGTAACGACCCCTATTTCAAGGACGAGAAGCGTTACGACTTTTACGCTTACGTCTTGCGCCATTCAGCTGCCAGTCTCTTTGTTGAACTGAAAGGTACCGACGGTGGCGCGCTGGACAAGATGAAGAGTCGATTTGGCTGGACGCTGCATAGCACCCAACCTCAACGCTATGCCGCTCGCGCCTTGAGTGAGCAAGCCAACATGGAACTGAAAGCGTTTTACGGTCAATTGATCGCCGATGCGCAAACAAAAGGATAGGCTAAGCCATGGCCGTAATGCACCAAGTGATAGGCAACACTGTTGTGGAATGGGATGATGCGGCCCGACTTGCGTGGACGATGAGCGAGACCACCGGCCCGAAAAACGATCGGCGAACGCAGACTGTATCGGTCGACCTGAGCGAACTGCGCACTGGCTACGAGGACACATTCCTCCTGACATTAAAAGACACACTGATCGCACGTCGAAACCGCATTTCGCTCTTGACGGTAAAAAAGGAATTCGATCAAATGCGAGTCCTGCTGCGTATGGTCCAGTCACAACGGGTTGGCGCTCCCAAAGTCACTCATATCGACCACGCCTTTCTGCTGACCCTGCGAACGATACTTCAGGATGTACCCAAGAGTTACCTCACATCGTTCCGGAAACTGTACTCCGAATACCGCGAATCATCTTTGTATGCACATGATCTCGTCCCCGAGGATTTTCCGGTGATGAAGCCAGTCAAAGGCTATCAGGGAGATAAAATCGACACTATCCTCGCCAAGGCGCTCTCGCGCGCCGCACAGGTGGAAATCCTGAGGCGAACCGAAGATGCCTACGAGAGCGGCGCCATCGACATCGGGCATTTCGCCTTCCTGCATTTGGCCTTTCATGTGTATTGCAGGCCGTCCAGCTATCGGCATCTTACGCTGACCGATCTGCAAATCGACGTTAACCCCGAAACGCAGGTAAAGACCTACTTCCTGTGGGTCGTTCCCCCAAAAACCCGCGTCAGCACCAAGTCACTCAAAAAGGTCACTTACCAGCTCGATAGCATCGTAGGAGAACTGCTAGAAGCGCAACGCATCCAGGTCATCAAAACCTGGGGGCACTTGGTGGCCATCGATGACATCGGCAAGCTGGCCCTATTTCCGGCACGCAAGGTTGGCGCAGATGGTCGCTGGGTATCAAGCCACGCCCTGGCGCATTTCGGCGAAACAAGTCACAGTAATTTCAGAGACAGTTATCTGGAACCGATCCTGAAACTACAGGAATCGGCCACTTTCGACTTCAACGGCCTGCGGCATACTGTCGCAACACAGCTCGCCGTGTCCGGCTGCTCCGCGACGACCATCGCGGCAGTACTCAAGCACGCCTCCAGCGCCACCTGCCAGATTTACGTCGATGTCGCCTTTCAAGGTTTGATCGACGCGTTGAGCGAGGCGATGGAACCAGCCTTTGACACTCACTTCCCGATATTTCGCTCGAAGAACGATCCGATGGCCCCGGAAAAGGCCATCAACAGCATTGAACTGTCGACTGGACGCAGTGAACTCACCGGCGAGTGCGGCAAGACAAACGCCTGCCAATATGCCCCACTTGCCTGTTACTCCTGCATCCGCTTCACGCCCTGCTTCGATGCCGACCACAGCATCAACCTGGGTTTCGCGGAGTCCGAGATCATCAAATACGAAGGCGGTGGCCTGCCCTTTCGGGAGCTTGCCAACCAGTTCAAGGCAGCCAAACGCTACATCATGCTGGTCGTGGCGGCGGCCAACCAGTATCAAAATGCCCTCGCCCAACGGGAGGCAGGCCATGAACCGACCTGTTAACCTCGACCGTTCCAAGTACGAACAGGCGCTCAAGAAATGGCAGGCAGATTGCCGACAGCGCATAGCGCAGCGGTTTCCCACGATCCCTTATGATGCCGACCGCTGGCTCCTGAAAGGAGTCACCGTCACGGACTCGCCCAACCTTACCTTTACCTCGGTTCTTGTCGACTTTGCCGACAAGCACCCAAGCTTTGCCGAAGCTTTCCGTTGCCATGCCGCGGAGCTCGTACTTGGAGAGAAGGTCAAAAACATCAGACAGTACGCGTTTAGGTTACGCCTACTTCGGTTTGCCCCTGTAGATAGCCTGTTTGACCTCGATCACGCAGCCCTGCGATCCATCGAAACAACCGTACTCCTGCGCGCCCGCAGCAATCCGGGTTCTGCCCAAAGACTCTTGGTAGCGCTTAATCAACTCAGCAGAACCTTGGACACGTTTGCAGCCAAAGGCATTTGGCCGCGCCTGCGATACCGCATGAAACCGGAAACCCACTCCGAGCTGTTGACGCTGCGAAATTCCCAGTTGAAACAATTAAGGCAGGCAAAAACCGCCGCGCTCGACCGGAAGATCGAGGCACTTAATGAGGCGTTCAACGCCCTGTTCGCCAACGACGCGCGCCTGTCCGCCGGGGATCGGGTCGCCCTCGCGACGATGGGGCTAGCGTTGTGTGCCCCCTCCCGCATTAATGAAATTCTTTGCCTGAGCGTTGACGATCATGTGAGCGTCGACGACTACGCGCGGCGTACGCCGAACAAGGAAGTTGACAGAGTGCACGCGGCGCACCAGATGCTTATGACCATGAAGGGCAGCAAGGGGGCGCAGTGGAGCGCCAAGCCCGTACTCAACTTCATGATCGAGTTCTTCCACTATTGCCTGAAGATCATCCTCGCGCATGGCGAGCGCTCCCGAATGCTCGTCCAGTGGTATCAGCAGCACCCCGACCGACTCTACCTGCCTCCCGAACTGGAGCATCTGCGCGGCATGAACCTCACTGCACGCTCGGTCGCAAACATCATGACCCTGTCAGATCAGGATGACGATTCGCCACGCCGAGTGGCTAAACAATTGTTGATGAAACTCGGCACCAAGCGCTTCAAAGTGCCGAATCCGAATCCCATCAATAAAATCGGAAGATCGGCCAAACATGCAGAGGTCGATGCGGCCCGCTGGGATGACATCGAGCCGCTTCTGCTGGCCAACGTCCGCACTGCGTTAGAGAATTGCCGCATTGTATCGATGAATAACGACTACAAGGGCGAACTGGGGAAGATGCTGTTCCTAATCGATCATGGTACATCTGCCTACCTTCCCAGTGCCGCCAAGTACGGCTTCATCAGGTGCCGATTGACTCAGTCTGTAGCAGAACGAGAGAGCAGGAAGCTGCCACCCACCATCTTCGAAAAACTCAAGATCATGATGCCCGTCAACGGGGTCACGCAGATCGCGGCAATCAACACCCATGACCCGCGCCGCTGGCTGACGACCATGGCCCTGACCTACGGCGAAAAGCTTTCTGACGTGCTAATCAACAAGTGGGCTAACCGGCTCAGCATCTCGCAACTCTGGCACTACGACTTCCGCTCTGCGGAAACCAAGGCTGCGGTAAGCGCTATGCCCGACCCCGTGGAGCTGACCGAACTCTCGAACGGGCTGACGTCCTGCCGCAAACTGGAAGACGAACATGGGCCCAAGATCGATATTGTGACCGTTCAAGAAGCCGGAATTAGCGGGACGACCATGGACGCCATATCGACAACCACCGCAGACCGTCCCATCGCCAGGACGGGCGAACAGATCATCATCATTTACCCTACGTGGTACGGTTTTTGCGCGCATCAGCACCATGAAAAACCCTGTCGCGCCTATACCTCTTGCCTGCCCTGCAACAACAATCATCTAGTCAAAGGCCATATACCGACAAATGACCGGACGAGGACACGCGCAAGCGAGATGCATACCGCCATTCTGAACATCGTGGAACAGATGATGATCATCCATGGCCGCGAGATTGCGGACGATCAGGAAACCCTGACCCAGCACCTTTGTCACCTAGTCGAACGCGGACTGACCCCAGCGCAGATGACGGATAAGTTGATCGCGCGCTTCCACGACATTAAGCACCTAATCAAGGACACCGTGCTCAGGAACATGCTCCACGAAGCCTTTGTGGCAACAGGCTTTGTAGAGAGGCTGGACAATCCGATATACACCAATGGTGCCTTGATGAAATACCACAACCCGACACATCATGCCGCTCCCGGTGTGGAGCGGGCGCTGGATGCCTATGGGGGCCATGAACGGATCGAGCAGGAACGGCTTGCCATGGTCGAGAAGTACCCTCAGTTTGCCCCGACAACACTGGGCCTGAAGGATGAACGATCACTAATCGTGCCCGATGTTGATAACGACGAACGTGATTATAGCGAGGACGCCACAGATGAATGAGCCTGCCAGCAAGCTGGGGCGCAATGAGATCCTGACCGAGGAGCTGGCGCGGAAGATTGCCAGGATGGTCTCACTGTTCCCGGATTCCCAGATACCGGTCTCCTGGGAAAACGTCATGACCCACTCGAAGAAAAGGTTTGGTCATGCGTTCAACCGGCAGATGCTCAGCCAGAAGGAATGGCGCGGACGCAAGCTCATTGCCGAGGCGTTCAGTGAAGCCAAGAACATCCAACGCCGGATGCACAACGACACCGCGCCGAAATACAAGACGGCGGCGCGTGCTGTCCTTCAGAAGAAGATCGGTGAATTGGAAGCAAAAAATCTGGCGCTCCGGGAAGAACTGGAAACGGTCAGAGCACAGCAGGTCGATAAATTGGATGCCTTCCTGAATACCACAAGCAGGGAAATCGACCTGCGTAAGCTGCTTGATGCGTTTTACGAAGTGAATAAATGAGTGAAGGCTGTCAAGGGAGCGTGGAATAAACGGGAGGAGTTCCCGGCTGTTTCATGCCGTGGGAGCGAAACCGCTTATGTCGCAAAAGTCCGTGACTGACCGTATAGACCCAACCCCCCCGGTTGCCTCACGGCGAGTGCGGGCTTTGGGGCTACGCGCCCACGTGTTGATTCTAATTTTTACAACAGGCCCCTTCTGTAAAAGGGTTGCACAGGGACATCACACAACCACCTAGCGCGTCGACGGAGTGTGGAAATGAGCGCAGCGAAAGGGTCCAACGGCATCAAGGACGGCCAGCTAAACGAGCAAACCTTCATTGACTGGGTAACCCATGTCGATGACTTCAAGCCGTACATTCACCAGGGCGTACTCAGCATCTCGAGGATCGCCCGCGAGTGCGGCCTCAATCGCGACGTGTTCTACACAAATCCCGAGATTAGAGACCGCCATTGGCCTGCGCTGAACAAGCGGCTTGAGGACGAAGGCGTACTCAAGTCTCGTGTCGCCAAGCCCGCAGAGATTGTGCCAAGAAAGCATCAACAACACACTACCAACGATGCCCGCATCAAGCAGATCCAAGAAGAGAACGAAGCCGTCAAGGCGGAGAACCGTGAGTTACGCAAGCAACTCGACAAGCTGAAGGGAATTGATGAGATCCTGCACACCACCGGGAGGCTTCCGTGGTGAGACAATCCATCGCCCGTCAGATGGCGTTAGTGCGGGTAATGCAGGTCCGAGTCCAGAATCAGAATGGCGTGATCTTCCGTGGTCAGAGGATAACGAGCGATGGGGAGATCCTGGATACCCCCCATGCCCTTATCGTCAGAATACAAAGGCATGGCATTGGGGTGACGGTCTTGCCTGGCCAATGGTGGAACGTGGTTGGGCGGATCGAGACCCGAACCTTCATCAATAGCGGAGACTTTGAGATCACTGAGGAGCAGATGGAGGTTGAGCCGGGCGATGCGGCCTTACGCCAGCCCTCGGGGGGCCATATCGTTGAATACCTCGCCCGCAATCCCCGATTCGAAGGGATTGGCAAGATGACTGCCAAACGACTCTGGGAGACCTTTGGTGACGCCCTGTTTGGCGTTCTGGACAAGGGCGACACGACAGCCTTGGCGGATGTTATTGGCCCACAGAGGGCCACAAGGCTTGTTCAAGGCTGGAAGGAAGAAGGGCTGAGCAACAGCCTGCAATGGCTTCAGATCCACGGTATTGGGATCACGATTGGCCGACTCATCCTTGGCTACTTCGGCAGTGAAGTCAGCGAGAAGATTTACGAGAACCCCTATCGCCTGTTGAGCTTTGCTGCGGGGTGGTCGGAGGTCGACAAACTCGCCAAAGAGCAATTTGGTGTTGAACGAGATGACGCACGCCGCCTCGCCGCAGCCATTGAGGAAACCGTCTATCGCCGGTTCAGCTTGGGTGATACCTATGTTCCGCGCGCGAATCTGGTCGCAGGTCTTGGCTCAATCCTGACGGGCGAGCAGCATAGCCGAGACCTGATCGAGAAGGCGATCGCGCAGAGCGAGGCAACGGGACGGTTGCTCTACGACCGCGATGGCAATGCCTACAGCCTTGGCGCCTCCATCCTTGAAAACAAGGTCGTGGATTGCATCAGGGAACGGATCGGCCGCAAGGGTCCCCCGTGCGATGTTGACTGTATTATTCACGCTTACGAAGAACGTGAGGGCAACGGCTTTCGGCTGAACAAGGAGCAGCGTGAGGCCGTGCAGCTGATTGCTAAGAACGACTTTGCTGTGGTGACGGGCGGTGCAGGATGCGGCAAAACAACGGTTCTCAAGTGCATCTATGAGGTACTTGAGGCACAGGGTTACCACATCACGCAACTCGCACTGGCAGGCAAGGCAGTAAAGCGGATGATGGAGGCTACCGGCCGTCCGGCCATCACGCTCGCCAGCTTCATCAAGAGAATGAAGGAAGATGAAGGTCGCAATGAGGTTAATGCAATCGGCCGCATGGCGTTGGTGATCGATGAGGCATCAATGGTCGATCTCATCAGTTTCAGTAGCGCCATCCGCTTTGCCAATGTGGGCTCAAAGATCGTCCTGATCGGCGATCCGCACCAGCTTCCTCCGGTGGGTCCCGGCTTAATCCTGCATTGCCTGGCTGACATACCGACGATCCCGCATGTCGAACTGAAAATTGCCAAGCGCTTCGGCAATGAAATTGCCGACATCGCCAACAGCGTGAAGGATGGAGCGTTCCCTGCGCCTGAACGGTTCACACAGCAGGTTCGCTTCATCGAGGCCGATGAGGCAGACATGGGGTACCTTGGGGCAAAACTGTATCTCGAACAACCTGAGGACACAGTGGTTCTCTGCGCCACGCGAAAAGTGGCAGGCATGATTAACCAGATAGTGCAGGAAGCCCTGTCGCCGGGACGTAAGCCACTGCGCCTATGGAATGTTGAACAGGACATGTGGGAGCACACCGGGTTCTATGAAAGCGACTTGCTGATCTGCACCCAGAACCATTGGGATGTTGGAATTCAGAACGGCTCAATTGGCCAGTTGATAGAGATTACAGACACGCTAACACCCCATGATGAGGTCACCGGGGAGTCACCGGTACTGGGTTGGGTTATGTGGGACGATGGCGAGAAATGCCCTCTCCACGAAAACTTGTTGGATAGCCTGGAATTGGGATATGCGCTGACGGTGCACAAAGCACAGGGTTCGCAATGGCGGCGCGTAGTGATCTGCCTACCGACGAAGGCCGGATCACGCTCGCCGCTCATCGAGCGCAGCCTTGTCTATACGGCGCTCACCAGGGCGCAGAGCGAAATCATAGTGTTGGGTCATCATGCCCACCTTGCAGAGGCCGTTGGGCACCGGAAAGCCGCTGATAGGCGTAAAGTTGGGCTGCCGAGAAGGCTAGCTCAGATGTTAAGTGTCTAGGGTGGGAAGGGCGAACAAACGATTGGCGACCTCAGCCACTGGATAATGGCGCTCAGTTACCTGCTTGACGGCAGCTAGTTTGAATTCTTCCGTGTAAAGTCGCTACATGCTCATAACACCTCCTGAATGACCTCAGTTTGAGACTCTTGGGGTGTCTAGGTAAGTAGGGGCGATTCAGTTAGAATCAGTCTGACATCACGCTACAAGCGCCGCATCAAGGGCTGATATTAAATGAATCTGATTAAGCAAATAGAAATTGCATATTTTCGGTCAATTTACAAAGACCAACTAAGTAACTGCTCTGGCACTAATATAATTTTTGGAAGAAATGATGCAGGTAAAAGTAATGTCCTGCGCGCTCTGAATCTATTTTTTAATAATGAAACAAATCCAAATCAGATGTTTCGGTTTGAACGTGATTTTTCCCATGCTCGTCAGTCTGAAGCAACACCAGATAAAGAAATTAAAAAATTCGTATATGTAAAGGTTTGGTTTACCACTCCAGCAAACTGGAAAGCATCTTTGGGTGATTCATTCTGGGTTAAGAAGCAGTGGAGTATTACAAACCAAGAGGCACCAAAGTTCTACTCATCAATTTCAGAGGCTAGGCTCCAGCAGTATTTGACTAGATTTCTCAACAAAATCCAGTTTCATTATATCCCTGCCATCAAAGATCGAAAGATATTTGAAGGACTTCAAGCTGAGATCTACCAAGTTATTTCTGAGCACGATGAGTTTTCAGGGTCTTTGAGGAATTTCACAGACGCCCTGAGGAACAGGACGGAAAGGTTGACACAAGGACTTTTAGCGTCTCTTGGAATCAATAGTTCTGTTTCGACACCGAGCGATCTTACAGACTTATTTAGGTCTCTTGATTTCGAGGTGAGATCTGAAGAAGGTGACTCATATAGCCTGACATTACAACGCGGTGACGGCATACAGGTCAGACACATTCCTCAGATTCTATCATTTCTTTCCGACCATAGCTCAAAGGAGTTCCATATCTGGGGCTTTGAGGAGCCAGAGAATTCACTTGAGCTTGCAAATGCGATTGAAGAGGCCAAAACCTTCTTAGAGCTTGGCAAGTCAGATAACAAGCAAATATTCCTAACTAGTCATAGTCCTGCATTCTTCTCTCTGAGGGATGACGGAGTTAGAAAGTATTTCGTCTCTAAGACGCAGAAGTATGAAGGACGTTTAAATTCTGTTGTTCAGGAGCTATCCAATGACTCAAAACAGCTTCCAAGTGAGTTGATGGGAGAGACTCCCCATCTACCTGTGATCAGCAGCTACTTACAACAGGCTCATGCCGAGATCGAGAAATCAAAAGCGGACAGGATAGCTCTGGAGCAGGAATTGGGACGGCGCAATACGTCAATCGTGTTTGTTGAAGGTGTAACTGATATAACTGTATTTAGAAAGGCTTGGGAGCTCTTTGTTGGCGGCGATATGCCATTCATTTTTGAGTCAGGTGAAGGCACTACAAAAATGGAGGCTCTAGCTAAAAATGGAAAGGTCATCAAAGCATTAACTCCAGGAAGAGCTATTTTCGCACTAGTTGATAACGACAAAGAAGGCCGTGAGCTTTATAAGAACAGCAAGCTAGGTGATGGCGGAATTTGGAAACAAGATAATTCGAACAAGGTATACTGGTGTAGATTGCCGATTATTGATGAGCTGCGGCAATTGATGGCTCGATGTAAAGTTGATAAAACAGCGTGGCCGGGATGTTTGGAAAATCTTTTCACGGCGGAACTTAAGCATAGAGCGGTTGTGGCTGGTGTTCTAAGACTTACCAAAGCACCGCATAATGAGTTTCTAAGTGACAGCTATACCAAAATAACTGACTATCTTAATGAGCGAGAGGATCATCTGCACTATCACATTCTTTGTCCCGTACCCGAGAGTAAGGACACCTTCGCAGATTGGGTTGTCGTGCAAGCAGAGCAAAACCCGGAGATTCTTGAGCCTCTACGTGAGACTATGACAAGTCTACGCGATATCTTGCAAGCAATTGCAGCAGAGCCAGAACAAGTTGAACAAGTTGAACAAGTTGATGATGTGGCACAGGTCGTACCACTTTAAAATCCCGCACAGCCTGTGGCAACTAACTAGATCTGCTCGAAACTCACGAGATCTTGGAAGTGTTCGTCCTTCGATCATCACAGGGCGGGATCGCACTTTGTTAATGAAATTTGAACAGGCAGATCGTCTGTGATCTAATTGCGTCTCCATGCAGGAGGCACGCGCTATGACGTTGATTGAACACCTTACCCTTGTCGAAGAAACTCGCTCTGAGATCAATCGTAAACATAACCTGGTTGATGTCATGTTCCTTGTCATCAGTGCCATCATGAGTGGTGCC
>RRZT012330831.1_pt1 | contig 11330 bp, 9 predicted proteins | sample 2165551 | NCBI WGS metagenome assembly RRZT01 (sample SAMN10456910, study PRJNA506462) | wastewater metagenome | biome: wastewater; feature: sludge; material: wastewater sludge; isolation source: wastewater sludge with Escherichia coli K12::gfp cells carrying plasmid... | place: USA: Moscow, Idaho ...
CGCACTGATCAGAAATGTGCTGTCAAAATTCACATAACAGATTCCATCCTTTGTCGTTACACTCAACAGATTAGCCGCCGGATTGATCGTTGGATATGCCCCCTCCTCAGATGGACCTTGCATCAGCTTTTCTACAATCAGTTTTTCTTTCAAGACATTACTGCTGTAATGAACGTCCACCTTTTGTTTGACCAGTTTGGATCCATTCTGATCTGCAAAATATAACTTCAATGTATCACTCTGATAAGAACTTAACGAAGAACCTGTCGTGTCAACAATATCGTCCCCATTCATCAGACCGACCTCATTTCCTTCATCGTCTTTGAGTGGTTCTCCTTCCACACGGACAGATACCGCATCAATTCCATCAATCTGAAGCAGTGACTGCACAATTGCTGCCCGCATCAGTTTCTCATCTAAGGATTTCACTTCATAATATTCTTCGCTGAAATTAATCTCAAGGATACTGCCCTTTAAAGCACAGTCGAGCAATTTCACCTGTTCCGGAATTGCCTGTGTATATTCAATTTCATTCGTTGGTTTCTTCATCTCATCGATTACAGATTCCGCCTTTTTTATCGCAGAATTGCCGCTGATCTTAGCTGCAACCTTTACAAGTCCTGTCTTGTCTGTATTCATACAGTAAATGTAAGATTCGCCTTCCTTTACTCCATAACGATCCCCACACGCAGTTACTGCGAGAGAAAGAATCAGAATAAGCAACACTGCGATTCCTTTTCTTTTTTTCATAACTTTTCTCCTAAGAAGCTGTATAGATCAGTGGAATTCTCACAGTAAATGTTGTTCCTTCGCCTTCTTCACTATATACTTTAATCGCACCTCTATGTGCAATCACAGCATTTCGCGCAATTGCAAGTCCAAGTCCCGTTCCTCCGATCTCTCTGGAATGAGATTTATCCACACGGAAGAAACGTTCAAAAACATGCGCCTGATCCTCTTTCGGAATTCCGATTCCTGAATCTTCTACTTTTACATAGAAAAATTTGTGGTCTGCATTCAATGATACATGAACCCATCCATTATCATGATTATACTTTACTGCATTTTCTACCAGATTGGAAATCGCAAGTGACAGCTTTGTCTCATCAATCTCCGCCGTAACCGGACGAAAGCTCTCCATTACGATCTCCACATTCTTTTTCTCTGCAATTGGTTTTAATCTCTTCAAAATCTGTTCCAGAAGTTCATTGATATTAATGGATTCAATATTCAGCGTCTGCCCCTTCTTGTCCATCTTCACAAGTGATAAAAGATCTGTAATAATCTTATTCTCACGGTCAATCTCTTTTGCAATATCACCCATGAATTCCTGATACATCTCAACCGGAAGGTTCTCCTGCTCCAGAAGTGAATCGGCCAGTACTTTCATCGATGTCATCGGGGTCTTCAGTTCGTGAGATACATTGGATACAAATTCTTCCCTGGAATCATCCAAAAGCTTCAGCCTTCCCATCATCTTATTAATTGCTTCGCTGATACTTTTCGTTTCTGTAAATGTATCCACATGCAAAACATCGTCGCTATACCCTGCACTTACATTCTCGATCGTAGCTGCAATCTGATGCAACGGACGTACTACACGATCTGCTGCAAACACTGCAACAATCGTCAGAAAAATCATCACAAGACCAATAATCACGCTTCCCTGTGTGTATAATACATCCAGAGAATCCTCAATACTATCAGTTGAAACACTTGCCAGCATTACACCGCGAATCTGATCCTCTCCGGGTATTGCAATCGGTGCAGTCACCTCGATATAATGATTCTTCTTATCATAATTATTCGTGCTCGTCCCCTTCATACAGCGCACTACACTTTCAGATACATCCAGCTTTCCCTCATCCAGACTGTAAGTATCCTTGACTACCCTCAGCTGATCATCAATTACCATAACTCTTCCGTTATAAATGTTAGTCAGCTGATTCAGGCTGTCATTGACCACCTCTTGTGAGGTGTCCTCAAAATAATGACTCGCACTGATCTGATTCGTTAAAATTGTACATTGATTCTGAATTTCTGCTGTTCGAAGTGACACAGCACGTGACTCATAGACTTTTACGATTCCAAATAGTGCTACTACGCTGGGCACAAGCCCGGCAAGAAGCACCATAATAAAAATTCGGAATCTAAGATTGTTAAAGATCTTTTTCTTAAATGAAAATGTATTCTTACCCCTGGAAATAATAACCCACTCCCCACTTCGTATGTACGTATTTTGGTTCACTTGGATTCTGTTCTATCTTCTCTCGTAAACGACGGATATGTACATCTACAGTTCTTGCATCACCCGGATAATCATATCCCCAGATCAGATTCAGCAAATTCTCTCTGCTGTAAACCTTATTCGGATTCATTGCCAGAAGCTCAAGCACATCAAATTCCTTCGCTGTAAGATTGATCTCACGTTCTCCGATGAAAACACGGCGTCCTTCGCAATCAATCTTCATATTCCCTTTCACAAGCACCGGACTGCCGGCCGGCTCTTCCTTGCGTTTCGCTGTTCTGCGCATGATTGCCTTGATTCTTGCCTTCACTTCAAGAATATTGAACGGCTTTGTGATATAATCATCCGCACCATATTCCAGACCAAGGATCTTATCCATATCCTCACTCTTGGCAGTCAACATAACAATCGGCATATCTGAAAATTCACGAATCTGCTGACATACCTGGAAACCATCCAGTTTCGGAAGCATGACATCAAGAAGTACAAGATCATACTCACATCTTCTCGCATATTCTAATGCTTCTTCTCCATCATAAGCGCAATCCACTTCCATTCCTTCCTGTTCCAGACTGAACCGAATCCCCTTTACGATTAATTTTTCATCATCAACAACTAATATCTTCTTGCTCATACTCCTCTTTCTGGCCGTTCTTCTGCCTGCCCGCTCCTATACCGTAATATCGTCTTTTATCTTATTAAACACGCCATCCTTGATTCCCTCGATCTTCTTGAGATCCTCTATACTCTGAAAGTTTCCATGCTCCTGCCTGTACTTCAGAATACTCTCTGCCTTTGATGCTCCGATTCCACTCAAGGTCATCAATTCTTCTTTTGCGGCTGTATTTATATTAATTTTATCACTGACTGATCCACCTGCATTTCCATTCGGATCTGCCCACTGACCGGAAACAGATTGTGCTGACTCCTCTGCTTCTTCCTGCGTTGGCACATAGATCCGCTCTCCATCACTCAAAGCTTCTGCCTGATTGATCCAATCTGCGGCAGCATCTTCTGTCATTCCACCGGCCGCTTCCAATGCTTCGTAAATCCGTGCATCTGTCCTCAGTTCGTACACCCCCGGAGCATTCACAGCTCCACATACATGAACATATAACGTCTCCGGCAGTCCTTCTTCTGCATCTGTGCCACCCTGAGATCCTTTTTCTGACTCTGTTTTGGAATTTTGGGAATTCTTTCCTACATCAGATTCTCCCTCCAGTGTGAACTCTTCAAGTTCTTCCGCTGCGTCATGCTTCTCTGCACAGCCACACAATCCCATGGTCAAAAAAGCCAAAGTTAAAGTCAATACAATTCCTTTTAGCATCTGCCCTTTACGGCATCTGCATATTTTCTTCCATCCGTTCTTCATCCTATTGCCTCACTGTTCTCAGACAGTCAGACTTCCCCTTAAAACCGGACATAAATATTGTAACGAATTTTTCTCAAAAATACAATAGACAATTTAACGCTTTGTTACAGACTTGTTACAATACCCGCAAAACTGTCTATTTCCATTGGAAAAGAACAATTCCACCGGCTGCGATCAACAATCCAATCAATTTTCTCCATGAAAATGGTTCTTTTTCCATTCCGAACATTCCGGATAGTGAGATCAGATAAGCAACCGCCAGCTGGGAAACAACAATGAAAAGTGCTGATCTTGCAGGTCCCAGAGCATCCACACTTTTAATGACAGTCCATGTGATCCCTGCTCCGATCACACCTCCCAACAACATATAGCGCGGTTGGACTTCCATAAGTGCTACAACAGAGTCTCTTCCTGTTGCCAGCCAGACAAACAGACACAAAAGAAATGCTGAAAGTTGCACCCACCCATTGCTTACCCAGATTCCTGTCGTCTTTGTCACCTGCGCGTTGAACACTCCCTGTACACTCATCAGCGCACCTGATAGCAGTGCAATCAAAAAACCGGCCATAAGCTCATACCTCCCTATAGAAATAGTATAAGCAAATGCCGGCTTTTTTATGTATAAGATTTCTTATGCAAGTGCACGTTTCAGTTTTTCGATCATCTCATCAATATGCTTTTCTTCTACGATCAGCGGTGGAACAAAACGGATCACATTTCCCTGAGCCTGAATGATCAGAAGTCCTTCTTCAATTGTCTTTTTATTTACTTCTGCAAGAGGTTTTGTAATCTCGATTCCCTGCATCAGACCTTTTCCTTTTCTTTTGACAACACAGTCCAGCTCATCCACAAGCTCATCCAGTTTTTTTGTCAGATATGGAGCAACCTGATTTACATGTCCTACAATATCTTCACGTTCAAAAATCTCGATCACTGTCTTAACAGCTGTATATGCCATTGGATTTCCTCCATAAGTTGCGCCGTGATCTCCCGGCTGAAGAGAATATTTTGCCACTTCTTCCGTCATTGCAAATGCACCGACCGGAATTCCGTTTCCGATTGCTTTCGCCATAGTCAGAATATCCGGTTTTACACCAAATCCCTGCCATGCAAACATATTTCCGGTTCTTCCCATTCCACACTGCACTTCATCACAGATCATCAGGATTCCATTTTCATCACAGATTTTACGGATTCCTTCCATAAATTCCTGTGTCGCAAGATTGATTCCGCCTTCGCCCTGCAGCGGTTCCAAAATAATTGCACAAGTCTTATCATTTACCAGTGCTTTCACACTGTCAAGATCATTAAACTCTGCAAATCTTACACCTGGAACAACCGGCTCAAACGGTTCACGATAAGAATCATGTCCTGTCACAGAAACTGCTCCGAAGCTTCTTCCATGGAAAGAATTCTGCATCGCTATAAATTCATATCTTCCTGTCTTCTTTGTGTAAGCATATCTTCTTGCCGCTTTCAGAGCACCTTCATTTGCCTCTCCGCCACTGTTTGTAAAGAAAACTCTGTCCATTCCGGAAATGCGGTTTAATTCTTTTGCTGCCTCTCCACAGCTCTCGTGGAAATAAAGATTTGATGTATGGTATAACTTATCAATCTGATCTTTTAATGCCTGATTCAGTTCTTTATTATCATATCCAAGTCCTGACACAGCAAATCCTGCTGCAAAGTCAAGATATTCTTTTCCTTCTGTATCATACAGATACATTCCTTCTCCGTGATCCAGTGCAATCGGAAATCGATTGTATACATGGATCAGGTTCTCTTCTGCCGCCTGTATTTTACTGTTCACCATCATAATACCTGCTTTCTTTCTGATTTAAAATTGCTGTACCGATTCCTTTGTTTGTAAAGATTTCAAGCAACAGACAATGTGGGATTCTTCCATCCAGAATATGAACACGGGATACACCACTTTCAATCGCATCAATACAATTCTGAAGCTTTGGAAGCATTCCACCTCCAATATATCCGTCTGTGATCAATTCCTTGGCTTCTTTGATCTCCAGTTCAGAAATCAATGTAGAAGGATCTTTTGGATCTTTATAAACACCTTCAATATCTGTCAGGAATGCAAGCTTCTCAACTTTCATTGCACGGGCGATTGCGCAAGCTGCATCATCAGCATTGATATTATACGTATTGTATTCCTCATCCATACCAACCGGGCAAATGATCGGAAGGAAATCTTTTTCCAGAAGGTCATACAAAATCTCTGCATTTACTTTCTTGACATCTCCTACGAATCCGATATCCTGTCCGTCTGAAAACTTCTTCTCAACCTGGAGAAGATTTCCATCCTTTCCACTGATTCCGATCGCACGCACGCCAAGACTCTCTACAAGCTGTACAAGACTCTTATTCACGCGTCCCAGAACCATCTCAGCAATCTCCATTGTCTCTGCATCTGTCACTCGAAGTCCGTTGATAAACTCTGCTTCTTTTCCGACTTTTCCAACCCACTTGCTGATTTCCTTACCACCGCCATGCACGATGATCGGTTTGAATCCACACAGTTTCAGAAGTGTAACATCCTCGATTACTCTGCGTTTCAGACTTTCATCCACCATGGCACTTCCGCCATATTTTACTACGATGATTTTACGGTTAAAGCGCTGGATATAAGGCAGTGCCTCGATCAGCACCTGCGCTTTATCCAGATATTTCTGCATATTGCTTGTCATTTTTTCTGTCTCCCTTTTTTATCTTTTCAGCGTCTTTAAAGAAATAATAATTTCTCTATAAATCAACTTCTGTAATCCGCATTGATATCAATGTATCCATGTGTCAGGTCACAGCCCCACGCAGTAGCTTCTGCATCTCCGGCTTTTAAGTCAGCAATGGCTGTCACTTTTTCCTGTGAAAGGATCTCTGTTGCCTTTTCTTCGCTATAATCTGTTGCTGTTCCATTAGCAATGATCTGAAGCTTTCCTGCACAGCTCTCGAAGAAAAGATCTACCTGCTCCGGATCAAACTGCGCTCCGGAATATCCCATTGCACAAAGGATTCTTCCCCAGTTTGCATCGTGTCCTGCGATTGCAGCCTTTGTAAGATTCGAGCATACAACAGATTTTGCAAGAACTTTTGCCTGCTCTTTTGTCTGTGCTCCGACAACCTTTACTTCAAAAAGTGCTGTTGCACCTTCTCCGTCTCCCGCCATTGCCTTCGCAAGTGTCTCATTTACATAATGAAGAGCCTCTTTGAATGCATCGAATTCCGGTGTGCCTTCTTTGATCTTCTCATTTCCGGCCATTCCATTCGCGAGAAGAAGTGCTGTATCATTTGTTGAAGTATCTCCGTCAACAGAGATCATGTTATAAGTGTCCTCAACATCACTGCTCATTGCCGCCTGAAGTGCTTTTTTGGAAATTTTTGCATCCGTTGTAATAAATGCAAGCATTGTACACATATTCGGATGAATCATTCCGGAACCTTTCGCCATTCCTCCGATCGTTACTTCTGTATCTCCTGCCATAAATGTAACCGCAACTTCTTTTTTCTTCGTATCAGTTGTCATGATTGCTTTTGCAGCTTCTGTTCCACTTGCCAGATCAGCTTTCTTTCCCTTGGCAAGTTCTGTAATTCCGGCTTTGATCTTATCGATTGGGATCTGCATTCCGATGACTCCTGTAGAACCTACAAGAACACCTTTCTCATCGATTCCAAGAACTTTTCCTGCCTCTTTTGCTGTCTCTTCACAGTATTTCATACCTTCCTCTCCGGTACACGCATTTGCAATTCCGGAGTTTACAATAACTGCCTGTGATTTCTGTTTGCTCTCTACAATCTGTCTGTCCCACTTCACCGGAGCTGCCTTTACTACATTCGTTGTAAATGTTCCGGCAACTTTACACGGTTTCTCACTGTAAATGATCGCCATATCTGTACGTCCCTGGTATTTGATTCCTGCTGCTGTTGCTGCTGCTTCAAATCCTTTTGCTGCGGTAACTCCGCCTTCGATTATCTTCATATAACTTGCTTCCTTTCTGCTTATTGTTCATTGAATGCTGTAATATTTTCTTCATTTAAAATAAAATCATAATAATTCACATCAAGTCGTTCCGTCCATCCGATTGTATTCCAAAATGCATTTCCTACATTATTCTGTGCAAATGCGATCAGGCAGACTTTATTAATTTTCTCTTCCTGAAGAGCTTTCATGCTATGCACGACCATGTCTTTTCCGATTCCATGTCTTCGGTATGCCTCATCCACACATACATGATAGAGACTTCCCTGTCTTCCATCATGACCACAGAGAATACTTCCGACGATTTTTCCTTCTTTCACTGCGACAAAACTCGTTGTCGGATTCCGTCGCAGAAACCTTTCGACACCTTCTTTTGAATCATCGATACTGCGGATTCCGAATCCCCGGATCTTCTTCCATAATTTATATACTTCATCATAATCCTCTATTGTCATTACACGTATCATACATACCACCTTTATCAATATAACCTATGGGAACATCGGAACGAGTTCAAGTCCTTCACTCTCCGGAAGACCAAACAGCAGATTCATATTCTGAACCGCCTGTCCTGCGGCACCTTTTACAAGGTTATCAATAGCTCCCATCATAATGATCCGTCCTGTTCTCTCATCGATCTTAAATCCAATGTCTACATAGTTGCTTCCTTCTACCCATTTGGTCTCCGGACACTGATCTTTCTCTAGAACACGAACAAATTTCTCATCTGCATAATATTTATCATAAATTGCTTTTACTTCTTCATATGTAACTTTTTTCGTAAGCTTTGCATACTCTGTCGCAAGAATTCCACGATTCATTGGAACTAAATGCGGTGTAAAGTTCAATACAACTTTCTCTCCTGCTGCATATCCGAGCTGTTCTTCAATCTCCGGTGTATGGCGATGTGTAGCTACTCCATATGCTTTGATATTTTCATTCACTTCACAGTAAAGATTCGGAAGCTTTGCTCCTCTTCCTGCTCCTGAAGTTCCAGACTTCGCATCGATGATCAGAGTGCTCATATCGATCAGTCCTTCCTTTGCAAGCGGATATGCTGTCAGGATAGAACATGTTGTATAACATCCCGGATTGGCCACGATACGTGCATCCTTCACTTTGTCTCTGTTGATCTCGCACAATCCATAGACAGCTTCATCAATATACTGCGGTGCTTTGTGTTCGATTTTATACCACTCTTCGTAAACCTTCACATCTTTCAGACGGAAATCTGCACTGAGATCAATGATCTTTGTCTTTGAAAGGATTTCTTCATTGATCAGAGATGCACACAGTCCCTGCGGAGTTGCTGTGAAGATCACATCTACCTGCTCGGCAAGCTCATCCATGTTATCATCCATGCATTTTGCATCTACAATCTGAAACATGTTTCTATATACATCTGCATATTTCTGATCTACATAACTTCTAGATCCGTACCAGACAATCTCTGCATCTTTATGTCCCATCAATATTCTTACGAGCTCGCCGCCTGCATAACCGGTTGCTCCAATAATTCCGACCTTAATCATCGTTCTCAAGTCCTTTCTTTTACCATTTCCATGGGAGCCAATAGAAGTTCCCTGGGAATTGCATATTTACTGTACTGTGGTAACGTGTTACCGCAATCATTTCTCCTTATAATATACCACTTTAATCGGGATGTAAAGTATTTCCTGAAATTGAATGTATAAAAATACACTTTCCCTGCTTTACTTGCATAATAATACATCTTCCATGTATAATATGCAAGCATTTTTTCAAAAAAGTTTGTAGATAGTATTTTCCTACTATATAAAGATATATAAAAAAGGCGATGATATTGGCCTAAATATTTTTTTGATTTTCTTCTTATTTCATTCTTTTCATCATATCTTGTATATTTCTTCTTATAGCCTATTGTTTTATGCATTCTTTTTGTTTATTATGTGTGTCTTTATGCATTTTATTCATTTTTTTAAAATAATACTTGCATAATTATAAAATGTGGTGTATAGTATGTTTTAGCTTGTTAAAGCAGAAATCTTTAGAACTCAAGAAACTGAGAAACAGAAATTGATAAAATACATTCAGGAGGCAATAAAATGAGTAAAGAAAAAGTTGTATTAGCATATTCAGGTGGTCTTGATACTACAGCAATTATCCCGTGGCTGAAAGAAACATTTAACTATGACGTTATCTGCTGTTGCATCGATTGTGGACAGGGAGAAGAACTGGACGGACTGGATGAAAGAGCAAAACTTTCCGGAGCTTCTAAATTATATATTGAAAATATCATTGATGAATTCTGTGATGACTTCATCGTTCCTTGTGTAAAGGCCGGAGCTGTTTATGAGAACAAATACCTTCTCGGAACTTCCATGGCTCGTCCGGCAATCGCTAAGAAACTGGTTGAGATTGCACGTAAAGAAGGCGCTGTTGCTATCTGCCACGGTGCAACAGGAAAAGGAAATGACCAGATCCGTTTCGAGCTTGGTATCAAAGCTCTTGCTCCGGACATCAAGATCATCGCTCCATGGCGTATGACAGATGTATGGACAATGCAGTCCCGTGAAGACGAGATTGATTACTGTAAAGCTCATGGAATTGATCTTCCATTTGACGCAAAGCACAGCTACAGCCGTGACCGTAACCTGTGGCACATCAGCCATGAAGGACTTGAACTTGAGAATCCGGCAAATGAGCCAAACTACGATGATCTTCTCGTGCTGAGCACAACACCAGAGAAAGCACCAGACAAAGATGAATATGTTACAATGACATTTGAAGCAGGTGTTCCAAAGAGCGTAAACGGAAAAGAGATGAAAGTTTCTGAAATCATCACAGAGCTGAACCGTCTCGGAGGAAAACATGGAATCGGAATCGTTGATATCGTTGAGAACCGTGTTGTTGGAATGAAATCACGTGGTGTTTACGAGACTCCTGGTGGAACAATTCTTATGGCTGCACATGATCAGCTCGAAGAACTCGTTCTTGACCGTGCTACATATGAAGTTAAGAAAGATCTTGGAAATAAATTTGCTCAGATCGTATACGAAGGAAAATGGTATACACCACTTCGTGAAGCAATCCAGGCATTTGTTGATGTTACACAGCAGTATGTAACAGGAGAAGTTAAGTTCCGTCTCTATAAAGGAAATATCATCCGTGCCGGAGAGACATCTCCATACTCACTGTACAGCGAATCCCTTGCAAGCTTCACAACAGGAGATCTGTATGATCACCATGACGCTGACGGATTCATCAACCTGTTCGGACTTCCTCTGAAAGTTCGTGCTATGAAAATGCAGGAAGTAGAATCACAGAAGAAGTAAGAGGAATTTGTTGAACTTGGATTCAAGCAATTAATATGAAACATAAGAGCCAGAACAGTTACCGTGTGTGGTGCCTGTTCTGGCTCTTACTTTAATTATCTCTCTCCCCACAGTTCGTCTGCTTTTGTTTTCCACTCTTTGGCGTAATGTTCGCATTTTCCGCAAAGGTGTTCTACAGTTTCCGGGGACTGGAGGTCTGTTGATTTTGCGCCGGTTTCGTGTACCATCTGCTGCAGTTTTTCCGGATTTTCGAGCATTGGGCACGGACGCAGATGATTGTTGTTAAATGGCTGATTGTTATGGTAAGCCATAAACAGTGGTTGGCGTAATGCATCAAGCACGCTCACTTCTTTAATGTTTGCACTTGAATAATGGATAAATACACATGGCTCTGCATCTCCATTTGCA
>RRZT012141133.1_pt1 | contig 11328 bp, 12 predicted proteins | sample 2165551 | NCBI WGS metagenome assembly RRZT01 (sample SAMN10456910, study PRJNA506462) | wastewater metagenome | biome: wastewater; feature: sludge; material: wastewater sludge; isolation source: wastewater sludge with Escherichia coli K12::gfp cells carrying plasmid... | place: USA: Moscow, Idaho...
GGGGACTGGATGATTGATTCTGGGCGCTGGGCGCTGGGCGCTGGGCGCTGGGCGCTGGGCGCTGGGCGCTGGGCGCTGGGCGCTGGGCGCTGGGCGCTGGGCCGGGGCTTTCGCTCAGCAAGTGGGTACACAGCGTTGAGGCACGCCAAATAAGGCACAGCTCAACGCTGTGTACCCATCAAGAAATCCGAAGGTCCCCAGCGCACTCCGGAAGTGCCCGGGGCAAGGCGGGGCCGGCGCACTGCCACTCACCGCATGAGGAAGATTGCTCCGAGTGCCGTTGCAGTCACGATGATCCAGAGCAACCCGCCCATGAGCAGCGGGCGGATGCCGGCCCGGCGGAAACCAGCCACATCAGTCAACAGCCCGATGGCTGCCATCGCGGTGGCGATGAAGAACATGGCGATCGACGCCAGAGGCGCCTGCGCGGCATCGGGGACGAGGCCCACCGAACGCAACACCGAGGCCAGCAGGAATCCGATGAGGAACCAGGGGATCAATCTGAATGCGCCGAGCACTGTGATCTTGTGAGCCGGGCTTTCCAGGGACTGGCCATTCTCCGCCGTCGTTCCTGATGAGCGCGCGGACTTGCGCGCTTCGAGCGCCGCCAGCCCCAGGGAGATCGGGATGATCATGAGCGTGCGCACCAGCTTCACCACAACGGCAAATCCGAGCGCGGCCGAACCGTAGATGCCGGCTGTGGCCACCACCGAGGAGGTGTCATTCACCGCGGTTCCGGCGAAGAGGCCGAACTCGTGCTGGGTCAAACCGAGCAGGTGACCCAGCGGGGGAAAGAGCAGCACGGCCAGGACGTTGAAGAGGAAGATCGTCGAGACCGCGTAGGCGATCGATTCGTTGCGTGCCTTGACCACCGGGGATACCGCAGCGATCGCGGAAGCGCCACAGATCGCGGTGCCCACGCCGATGAGGACGTTGAGGTCGGACTCGATTTTCATCGCGCGCCCAAGCAGCCATGCCGCGAGAAGGCATACGGCCAGAGTCGAGATCATGACGGGAAATGATTCGGCGCCCACCTCCGCGACCTGACGCAGGGAAAGCTGCGTGCCCAGAATGACGACGGCGACCTGCAGCACCATCTTGCTTGCGAACCTCAGTCCGGGGGTCCAGGAGGCCGGACGTCTCACGAACAACGCAATGACCACACCGATGACGATGGCAGGCATCGCCGAACCCAGAATGGGAAACTGGTTGCCTATCAGCGCGGCCACAGCTGCGATGGCGGCGCAGACCACGACTCCGGGCACGATACTGAGAACACGAGATGCAGGATTTGTCATGATCTCAGTGTGCCCCTTGCCCCTTGTGTGGCGCGAACCCTTGAGCCTTGTGTGGCGCGCAGAATTCCACCATTCGCCTCGATGCCCCGTGCTCTGCCGGGATCAGATGTGCCAGAGCCCGAGCGCGAACTCGGCGATGATGGCGGCCAACAGGAACGATGCCACGATGGCGATGACACCCACCGGAAGGATCTTCCAGCCAATGCCCTTGAGCATGGGGAGATCCTTTCCCAGCGAGAGGCCCGCGATGGCCAGCAGCATCGTGATGACGGCCATCGTGTTGACGTTGTTCGAGGCGTTGACGATCTGGTCCGCCCACGGGAATGCCGGGGAGGTGAAGTAGGCGCCCAGCGTCATGACGACGGCGATGCCGGGCAGCTTTCCCTTCGTCCACTTCGAGCTGTAGATTCCCAGCACGGTCAGGGCGATGATGATGGCCCATCCCAGCAGCATGCCGGCAAGGTTCAGCGGGGTCCCCGCGGTTGCGTCGTTCGTGACGTGGTCAACGAGAGAGACCACCACACCCACGAGGAAAAGGATGCTCAGTGTCTGCCACAGTGGAATCTTCACACTGGAGGTCAGGAGCTTGGCGGCCTTGACGCTTGCTGCCTGATCTCCATCGGACTCCTTCGCCTGCTTCTTCAGATCGTCCTTGGTGAGGGCTTGGCTCTTGTTGCCGGTGAGCCGGCGGTAGAGCCAGTCGGCCATCGGCAGGGCGATCCAGATGCCCACGTACAGCCCCAGAACGGTGGTGATGAGGTTGGACGTGGAGGCGAGAGCAAGGATTTCTCCTTCGAGCTCGGGGTGTCCGTTGGAGATGACGGCTGCGGCGGCGGCCATCATCGATCCCGAACCGACGCCCGATCCCATGGCCAGAGCCATCGGGTCGAGCCAGTTCAAGGACATTGTCAGCGAGGTGACGAGGCTGATGATGATGGCGCCGAAGATGGTACCGAAGACGTACATCGAGAGAACGCCCTGATACTGGGGCGACTTGGCGCCGTAACGCTCGGAGACCATCGCGAAGGATGCCTCGCGATCGATCGAGAATGTGGCACCGATGGTGGCGGGCCCCATTCTCAGGGCCACCGCCAGTGGCAGTGCAAGCAGCAGCGTTCCGAAGAGATGCCCCACCTCCTGGAGCAGCAGCGCTGGTCCCGCATCGAGCAGCGTGGGAATATTCGGTCCGATGTTGAAGGAGAGCCGCGCGCCCAGAAGCAGTACGGCCACGCCCATGACGATGCCAGCTGCCTCCTGCATGGGCAGCGGCAGTGGCTTCCACGGGTTGCCCGATATCAGGCCACCACCCAGAATCGCCCAGATCATGGGGAGCAGCGTGAGGGAGAGGGTTGCACCCAGTGGGATCTTGACTTCTCCGATGAGCTGAGCGGCCGCAGCCAGAAGAAGCAGAATGCCAACGAGCACCCACAGGCGCGGGTCCCTGAAGGTCATGGAGATGGACGACGACGAATCGGCAGCCGAAGGCTGCGCCTTGCCAACAGAGGGATTGACGGTCATGGTGTGCCTCTTGTCTTGAAGGATGGTGCCTTGAGGGGCGGTGTCTTGAGACGAGGAGAGCTCTAGGCCTCCAGAGTGATCTGGGTTGCGCCGGCCGGCCGGGCAGCCTGGAGATCCTGATAGTGCTTGCGCAGCACGGGAGTGAGAGCAACATCGAGCACGGTATTGGCGAGCGCGGTGGCGCCGTCGATCGTGGCCTGATCGGCTGCGGGAGTGATGGAGGAAGCCGTGAACTCGCGGGTGTGGGGAACCGAGGTCTCGCCCAGGAAGGCGATCATCGGGTGGATGGCGGGCAGAACCTGCGTCACGTTGCCCATGTCGGTGGATCCGCCACCGAGGCCGGAGGTCTCGACGATCTCGCGGCCGAGATCGCGCAGATTGCTGTCCCACAGCTCGGCGAGCTGTTCATCAGGATCAACGGGGGCGTAGGCGTTCTCGGTCGGCTCCCATTCCCAGGTGCAGTCGGTGGCGATGGCGCTGCCCTCGAAACACTTGAGGACGCGCTTCTTGACGTCACGCCATGTCTCGACTTCAAGGGCGCGCACTTCCATCTGGATCACGGCCTTCTCCGCAAGGATGTTGGTGGCGTGGCCGGATTCCTCGATGTAGGCGTTCATGTTGACGCCGGGCACCATGTGCTGGCGCAGGAACGCGATGGCGTTGAGTGAGAGTACCGCCGCCGAGGTTGCGCTGTGGCCACTCCACGGGGCCGCCGCCGCGTGGGCGCCGAGTCCATGGAAAGTCACCTTGAAGCGGTCCACCGCGGTGTAGAGCTTGATCCTCGCGGAGGCGTCCTGCCCCGTCATGCCGTGCACCATCATCGAGAAGGCGGCATCCTCCCATGCGCCCTCGCGCAGCATGGTGCATTTGCCGCCGCCATGCTCCTCGGCGGGAGTGCCGAGCAGTTTGAGGCGCAGCCCGGCCTCCTTCACCAGCGGTGCCAGAGCCATGGCCGCGCCAACACCAACGGTGGCGATGACATTGTGCCCGCAGCCGTGTCCGATTGCCGGCAGGGCGTCGTACTCTGAACACAACGCGACCGTCAGGTCTCCATCGCCGATGACTGCCTCGAAAGCGGTGTCACAGCCGTAGACGCCAACCTTCACATCGAATCCGTTGGACTCGAGGTACTCGGCGATTCGGGCGGCTGCCCGGTGCTCCTCCCAGGAGATTTCGGGATCGGCGTGGATTGCGTGGTTGAGCTCGAGAATCTCGTTCCTGTGCCTCTCGAGCTCATCATGGACGGCTTGTTTTGCTTCGTCGAGAGCCATACCGGACATTGTCACTTCTTTCTGCGTCACGCTGTGGGATGGCGTCAGAATATGCCCTCGGTGTTTCAAGAATGCGTCGGTATCAATGGGCGGTCATTGGATTCCGGCCCGCGTGACCGCCATGTGGACCACCCTCGGGACGATGTGGGACTTTGGTACCACGTGCCCCGTGGGGCGTGCATGGGAGGCGCTCCTCGTTGAGTGCCTCATCAGGCGTGATGAGTGCGTCCACGCGCACAAAGCGGGGGAGCATGCCATGTGGAATGCTCCCCCCGCCCGTCAGTACACGGTTCGGCCGTATGGTGAAGTGCAGCGCGCGGCGAACGGAAAGCCGATTCTCGTTGTCGCGGCTTTCCCTCCCTCCGCATCCACGTGAGACTCAGTTGTCCTTGTTCACCGAGTGCTTGGCCTTGTTGGCCGCATCCGTCACGGCCTGCTCGACTTCCTCAGCCTTGTCGACGACGGCGTCCTGAGTCTCTTCCGCCTTCTCGGCAACGGCATCGGCAGCGGTTTCGGCCTTCTCCGCAACCTCGTCCTGAATGTCCTCGACCTTTTCGGCAGCGGCATCCGGGGTCGAATCCTTGACGTCCTCCCAGTAGGCCTCCGCCCAAGGATCCTCAACCGGCTGGCTGCGCTTCCAGAAGAAGAACACTGCGCCACCGATCGCGCTGGTGATGCCCAAGAATGTCAGGACCTTGCGGCCCCGCTTCTTCTTGGGGGCCGGCGCGGCGAGGGCCTTGCTGGCAGACTCCTGTACGGCCAATGCCTTGGTCTTGAGATCGCCGTCCGTTTCACGTGCCGCCTCGCTGGCCGCCTTGGCGATGCGCTTGGCCTTGGGAATGTATTCGGTGACGACCTTGTCCTTGGCCCCGACTGCCTTGACCTTGGCATCCTCGACGCGCGGTCCCGCCCACTCGACACCTTGCTGAGCGAAATCCTGGGCCTGTCCCGCCAGATGCGTGGCCCTGACCTTGGCATCATCGACGACCGGGCGGAGCTTGTCAGCTGCCTCCTCGACGCGGGGTCCTGCCCACTCGATGCCCTGATGCGCGATGTCCTGTGCCTGATCGGCGAGGACTCCGGCCTTCTTCTTGGCATCCTTGAGAACCGGACGCAGCTTGTCCGCTGCCTCCTCGACGCGAGGTCCTGCCCACTCGATACCCTGTGACGCTAGGTCCTGAGCCTGAGCCGCCACCTGGTTGGCGAGGGCAGCAGCCTGCTTTCCAGCAGCCGAAGCTTGTTTGCTGGCCTTCTTTGCGGCCCTCTTCTTCCGGCAGAACATGCCGACCTCCTTAATCTTCTTCCCATGTGGAAGCCTGTTTGACTCCTGGTCCACTGGGTAAGAGCTTTGATATCTACTATATTGCCGAGATCACGCTTGAATGTCAGCCTTATCGGCAAAGTTTCGCCAACTTACGCGCTCAGCCAACATCTGCCGACGGCGAGAAGCGTTGCCAGCTGTCGCGGGCAGTTGCGGGAGGCGTTGAGTTCATGCCGGGAAGCGCGACCGCAACGAAGTCCGCCACATGATTCCTCAGGTTGAGTTCGGGACAGGGCGCCGCCGTGCAGGGTGTGGGAGTATTGACTCCATGGAAGCAACTCTGCATACGAATCACGGCGACATCACCGTGGAACTGTACCCGAACCATGCCCCCAAGACGGTGGCCAACTTCGTTGAGCTGGCAACCGGCAAGCGCGAATGGCTCAACCCCGCCACCGGTGAGAAGACCACCGACCCGCTCTACGACGGCGTCATCTTCCACCGCGTCATCCAGAACTTCATGATTCAGGGCGGTGATCCCCTCGGAACCGGCACCGGTGGTCCCGGCTACGCTTTCGACGACGAGATCAATTCCGAGCTCAACTTCAACGACCCCTACATTCTCGCCATGGCGAACGCGGGCAAGCGTTTTGGTCGCGGCACCAATGGTTCCCAGTTCTTCATCACGGTGGCCCCGACCCCGTGGCTGATGGGCAAGCACACGGTCTTCGGGAAGGTTGTGGGGGACAAGTCGCAGGCCGTCGTCGACGAAATTGGTCTGGTTTCCACAGGGCGCAATGATCGACCCGTGGAGGACGTCGTCATCGAGTCGATCTCGGTGTCCGAGTAAGGATCTTGCACATGGTCCCCCCCGACGCCTCCGGTACCGGCTCCCCAACTGAGAACTCCGGTGCAGGGGGGCGATCCGAGAGTTTTCAAGAGGTTGCCAGGTGGTTGGGGTTCAGACGAGGAACGCAACCCGTCGTCACAATGAGCCTGATCGCCATGTGTGTTCTGGTGGCGTTTGCGGAGCTCATCAGCCAGCAGGTGGGGGCGTCATTGGTGTTCGCCCCCATCGTTGGCGAAAGCCAGCCCTACCGTTTCGTGGGGTCCACCTTCCTGCACGCGGGCTTCTGGCATCTGTTGTTCAATATGTATGCGCTGTGGCTCATCGGATCGGCTCTGGAGCCGATCATCGGCCGCGTCCGATTCCTTGCGATTTATCTGCTTTCGGCGGTCGCGGGAAACATCGCCGTGCTGTTGACGGCGGATCCCTCCGGGCAGAGCTGGGTCCGGGCCACGGCCGGCGCCTCCGGCGCCGTATTCGGGCTGTTTGGGGCGCTCTTCCTGTTGGTTCGCCACTTTGGTTCGGATGCGACGAGCTTGCTGGTGGTCCTCGTGGCCAATTTGGCGCTGGGATTCGTTCCCGGCATGAACATCTCTTGGCAGTCCCACGTTGGCGGATTGATCATGGGTGGCGCGCTCATGGGACTCATGATGATGGGCAGGAACCAGCCGGGGCTGAACGGAAGACGATGGCACGATACATGGATCATCGTGCTCGCCATCGCGGTTCTCGTGGGCTTGTTCTTCTGGGGATACCGATGAGGGCTCACATGAGGGTCATGTGAGCCCGAGGTGGCTGTTTCAGTCGCCTGTTGACGGTCCGCTCCACCCGGCCCTCCCCGCCCATCACTACCCACAGACTTTTGCACAGCTTGTGGACGATTTTCCCCACAAGGGGCCCCGGGGTGTGGAATTCCGGCTCGCGGGAAGGTCCGCTCGCGAGCCGAGCTTTCGTTGAGTTCTCGAGGAATCGGCGCGATTTCAGGCCTATTCTGCGAATGACACGAGTGTAAGTATCCACAGACATACCCACAGCTGTGGATGGGAGAAGATGTGGAAATCTTGGGAAGGTCTGTGAATACTGGCGACCGCAGCTCGTCAGCGCCAACCCATTGTCATCAGGAAGCCGACGAGCATGACGCCGAACCCGAGGAATAGGTTGCCGTTGCCGAGTCCCGGGATTGGGGCGTTGCCGCCGAGGACGTAGGCGAGCACCACGATGATCAGACCCACCAGCATGAGGGTCACCATGAGCGGCGCCCACCACTTGGGGGAATGCTTGTCAAAGGACTTGGCCTTGGCGGGCTTGGACCTCTTGGAGAGCTCCTGCTGCTCAATGGCGCGCTTGGTCCCCTTGGCCGAGGTGGTGGACTTGGCGACCGGGCGCTTCTCAGATTCGGGCATGGTGTTCCTTCCAGACGGTGACTGGCTCAAGACTATCTTTTTCCGCGGGCTCCCGCGATTCTCTGGACCCGCGGGCTCCCGCGATTCTGTGAACCCGAGCGGTTGCGCGGGTGTCCCAGTGTGTAACGTTGCGCATATGCGCAGATACAAGGTTGGGTATCCGCGCCAGCTATTCTTGGAGACGTCACGCGAGGAGGTTCACCATGGCCGGAATCCACACCGGGCAGCGGCACGTTCCCTCAGCCGGTGACGCCTCGCGCCGCCGCCAACAGAAGCGACCGGCTGTCAGAAAGCCCTCGCTGGTCTGGCGCCTGGTCGGATTTCTCGGAGAGCTCCTCATCACGGCGGGGATCCTCATCGGACTCTTCGTGTTGTGGCAGATTTGGTGGACGGACATCGAGGCCAACCGGGCGCAGGACGCCGCGATCGTCGAGATGCTCGACCAATGGGAGGTACCGGGTTCCGCAATCGGTACTCCGCGAACGGATCCGCCCCCGGAGTTCGCGCCAGTGACCGGGGAGGGCGAGATTCTCGGAATCATGAGAATCCCTCGCTTCGGCAACGATCATGCCTACACCATTGCCGAGGGCACCAACCTGGAGCGAGTTCTGGACACCGGCGCCTTCGGCCATTACGAGGACACCGCCTACCCGGGCGCCGTGGGCAATTTCGCGACAGCGGCGCACCGGCAAACGTACGGAGCACCAATGCGCGGCGTGGCCGATCTGCAGATCGGGGATCCCATCATCGTGGAGACGGCGCAGGCATATCTGGTCTACGAGGTGTCCGAGTCCTACATCGTCTCGCCGAGCGAATCCGAGGTGGTCCTCCCCGTTCCCGGGCATCCGGAGATCGAACCCACGCAGCGGCTCCTCACCATCACGACGTGCCACCCGCCGTTCGTCTCCAACCAGCGCTGGATCATCCACGCGAAGCTGGATCACTGGATAGATCGAAGTGACGGCATCCCCTTCGAGATGGCAATCTAGTGGGAACCAATGAACTCATGGCGAAGACCATGCCGGGAGAACAGGAGGAGGGAGTGCCATGTACGCGGCAATCTGGCGGCATCTGCCCGGTCCGGGGTGGCTGAAGCTCATGGAGGCGCTGCTCCTGATCTTCGCTGTGGTGGCTGTACTTTTTGAGTTTGCCTTCCCCTGGGTGGCCAATACTCTTCCGGCTTTTGACAATACGGTGGGCTGATGACTCGGATTCTGGTAATCGACAATTACGACAGTTTCGTCTACACGATCGTTGACTATCTGCGGCTTCTCGGGGCGCGGACGGAGGTGGTGCGCAATGACGTCGTCGACCTCGCGTCCATCGCGGATTACGACGGCGTCCTCGTCTCACCCGGGCCGGGAACCCCGGCCGCTGCGGGCCAATCAATCGCGGCGATCGCGGAATGCGCGCGTACCGGCGTTCCGATGCTGGGTGTGTGCCTGGGGCATCAGGCTCTCGCGGAGCTTTTCGGTGCCACGGTGAGTCATGCCCCGGAGCTCATGCACGGGCGCACATCGATCATCACCCACTCCGATGAAGGGGTCTTCGCGGGGATCGAGGATCCCCAGCAGATCACGCGCTACCACTCCCTCGCCGTGGTACCGGAGACGGTACCCGAGGAGCTTCGCGTGACCGCCCGGACGGATTCCGGCATCATCATGGCGCTGGAGCATGTGAGCAAGCCCCTGTGGGGAGTGCAGTTCCACCCGGAATCGGTCATGACCAAAGGCGGGCACCGCATGCTCGCCAACTGGCTGGCACTGTGCGGCAACGAGGAGGCGCTCGCGCTGGCCGAGGGCAAGGCCCCGCTGGTGCGCGGCTGATGGAGAGGCGGGTGCAGCCGCACGTCGAGACGCCCATGCAGGGCTCGCGACAGGCAACACTCGCGACAGGCAACACTCGCGACAGGCAACACTCGCGAGAGGCAACCGAGAGGTAACACTTGCCGCGAGAGGCCACGGATCTGACAGCATCAGGTCCGTGGCCTCTCCCGTGATCCGTGGCCTCTCGCGTGAACCGTGGCCTCTCCGGTGAAGGCCAGGCACCAACCGGCGCTAGCCGCCGTCCCCTTCATCGGTTGAGGGATTTTCCGTCTGGGACGGGGTCGGCGATGTCGAGGTGGGTGTGGGCGTGGGAGTCGTGTGCGCCTGGGCCACCGTCAAGGTGATCTCGTCTCCGATGCTCACGGTGGCCCCGGTCCCGGGGCTCGTCCCGATGACGGTACCCGCCGGATCGTTGCTCTCCTGCTCGATGACCCTTGAGCTGACGGTGAGTCCGGCAGACACCAGTGTGCTCGTGGCGTCAGTCTGGCTCATGCCGCGCACGTCCGGCACGGAGATCTTGCCGGACGAAACCGTCACGGACACGAAGGAGTTGGGTTCGGCTTCGGCCCCGGCCTCCGGATCCGAACTGAGAATCGTGCCCGCAGGCTGGGTCGAATCGTCCTGACTCGTGCTCCCGCCCAGGCGCAGGTTGTTCTCCGCAAGGAGCTTCGCGGCCTCTTCGGTGGTCATGCCGGTGATGTCGGGCACCGTGGCCATCTCGGGGCCGGCGGAGAACGTCACTCGTACGGTCCCGCCCGCTTCGATGGACGTGCCGGGCTCCGGGTCCGAGGAAAGGAAGGTGTCCTTGGGAACGTCGGCACTCGCTTGTGAGACGAGCTGGCGCATGACGAGGCCCTCGTCCTCTAGCGCCTTCTGGACTTCATCCTTGGTCAGGCCCTCCAGATCGGGGACCACGGTGGTCGCCACCGAGGAGCTGGAGGAGGGATTCGGATCGTTCTTGCCGTCGCCGGACATCAGGGCGTAGACCACCCCGGCGGCGGCCAACGCCAGCAGGAGCACACCGAGCCAGATCATGATCTTGTTGCGGCGCTTGGTCTTCTCATCCACAGCGGGTTGCACGCCGGTCTGGGTTCCGGTCAGGGTACCCGTGGGGCTGCCATTCTCGACTCCCGTGGGTGAGGCGGCGCTGACGCCGTTGACGGCCGTCGCAACCTGGGTGGGAGCGTAGGCCGCGGCGGCAACCGGCTTGAGATTCCAGGAGGTCACAGACGGCGCCTCGACCCCCTCGCCGCGGGCGGCGGAAAGCAGATCCTCACGGAATTCGGCGGCGCTCTGGTAACGCTCGTCGCGGCGCTTGGCCAGTGATTTCATCACCACGCGGTCGATGGAGTCCGGGATATCCGGGGCGATCAGCGAGGCCGGGCGCGGGGTCTCGGACACGTGCTGGTAGGCAACGGCCACCGCCGAGTCACCGGTGAACGGAGGCTGGCCCGTCAACAGCTCGTAGAGCAGGCATCCGGTCGAATACAGGTCCGACCGGGCATCCACGACCTCCCCGCGAGCCTGTTCGGGGGAGAGGTACTGCGCGGTGCCCACCACGGAGTTGGTCTGAGTCATCGTCGCGGCCGAATCGGCAATCGCGCGGGCGATGCCGAAGTCCATCACCTTGATCTTGGCATCGGGGGTCAGCATCACGTTGCCGGGCTTGATGTCGCGGTGGATGATGCCCTCGTGATGCGGATACTGCAGCGCCGAGAGCACGCCCACGGTGATCTGCACGGCCTCGGCGATGGGAACCGGGTTGCCATCGGCCAACAGGGCAGCCACGGTGCGGCCCTTGACGTATTCCATGACGATGTAGGGCAAGGAGATCTCCTTGCCGATGGCCGTGACCACCTGCTCCTCGCCGGTGTCATAGACCGAAACGATGGACGGGTGGTTCA
>RRZT010427846.1_pt1 | contig 11327 bp, 6 predicted proteins | sample 2165551 | NCBI WGS metagenome assembly RRZT01 (sample SAMN10456910, study PRJNA506462) | wastewater metagenome | biome: wastewater; feature: sludge; material: wastewater sludge; isolation source: wastewater sludge with Escherichia coli K12::gfp cells carrying plasmid... | place: USA: Moscow, Idaho ...
AGCTTGCGGGCAACACATGGGTGATCAAGGCCGCCGATACTTTCTCTACGAAGTCTGGCTGTTGAAATTGCAATGCCGATACATTGATCGACGTCGAAAAGTTGAAGCCAGCTTTTTGCCATACAGCAGCCTGGCGACAGGCTTCCTCTAGCACCCACTGCCCTACCCCAACAATCAGACCGGACTCTTCGGCAATTGGAATGAATTGCGCAGGAGAAATGGGGCCAAGCTCGGGATCATTCCAGCGAATCAGGGCCTCAACCCCCATCATTTCACCGGTCGGAACATGAATTTGCGGCTGATAATACAATTCAAATAATGAGTCTTTTAATGCACGGCGTAAGGCATGTTCGATTTTCATCCGATTTAGCAAACCGACATTCATCTGCTTTTGGTAAAAACGGAAATCAGATCGGCCACCTTCTTTGGCGTTATACATCGCACTATCGGCATTTTTAATCAGATCCGACAGGTTATCCCCATCTTGCGGGTACAAAGCAATTCCAATACTCGCTGAGATAGTGAAATCAAAGTCGTTAATCGAAAAACCTTCGTTAAGACTTACCATCACGCGGCGCGCAAGCGCCTCAGCCCCTCTGGCGTCCGCCTGATGCGCCAACAGAACAAACTCGTCCCCTCCTACACGGGCGGCGCTGTCGCCCTGACGCAGACATCGCTTTAACCGTTCCGACACATCCACCAAAACCTGGTCACCAAAAAGGTGCCCCAATGAATCATTGATCGTTTTAAAACGATCAAGGTCAACGAATAAAACCCCCAAGGTTTGCTGAGATTTTTTTGCCGTCACCAGCGCTTGTTCAAGGCGCTCCTGAAATGCAACTCGGTTTGGCAACCCGGTCAAGGCATCCGAAAAAGCCATTTCCTCAATGCGGTGCTTTGCCGCTAGAGACTCAGTTAAATCCTTAAAAAATCCAATGTAATGACTATGCTGGGTGTCCTCGGCCTGCACCACGACATAAGAAACAAGACATGGAATCGCCTCACCGGATATATGCCGCAACCAGGCTTCTCCCTCCCAGAAACCATATTGCGCCAAATGCTCATGGATTACTGAAGAAAGATCGGTATTCGCTCGATCAAACAGAGACGCAATCGGATCTTTGCCAATCAGATCACAGGTTAATTGGCCGGTGATACGTTCACAACGGGGATTAGCGGTGACTGTTTTGCCTTGATGGTCTGAAACAAAAATAGCATCAAGACTGTTTTCGAACACCTGAGAAGCCAATTGCAAACGGGCCTCATCAGCGAGTCTCTGGGTTATATCTCGGAACGAAAAAACCCGACCAATAGGCCGTTCTCGAGCGCATTGCGGCAATGTAACCCGCTCCAGAATATGACCACTGCGCAAAACCACAATGTCCTTGGCTTCTAATAAAGGATTGTTTTGCAATTCATCAAGCGAGGCTCTGTACTCATTGGCATTAAGAACAGATGAAGACATCCAGACCAAGATACCTTCATCATTTCTATTTAAAAGCAGATCCTCCGGCAGTGACCATAATTCTGCAAATCTGCGGTTGTACCCACGAATATTCCCCTTCATATCAACCACCAAAACACCATCGGCGGTTGATTCCAAGGTTGCGCGCAATTCGGCAATTACCGTCTCAAGACTAACCTCCATCTTCCGTTGCTCAGAATAATCACGGAAGGTCACCAAAAAAACGGTCATGTTGTTCATCACAACCTGGCTTACGCGCCTGACAACGGGGATCAAACTACCATCCGCGTGAATGACCAAGGTTTCAGACTCGATAAGCGCCTCTCCCCCAGACGCAACGTCATCCCAAAAGAACATGTCTTCCGGAGTGCATGCAAAATCCGTTACCGCGTGGCCAAGTAATTCTTTGGCCGAGAAACCTAAGAGTTTTTCTGTTGCAACATTGACCGACTCAATTGTCAATGTAGAAGGATCTACCAGCCACACGGGCTCAAGCAGATTTTGGAGTACGGAGTCCCACTGACCTGTTCTCATGCTGAGGCCTCCGAATCAACGACAACATGACCTCGCTCGAAGAAGTAGCACATGCGTTTGCGCGGGGACAGATAATCAAAAACATTTTTGGGTAACTGTATTGGCTGCAGACTCCGCTTGATTCCAATTTCCGGAACAAATTCCATATCTACCACCATGGCCTGTTCAGCTGGAATCTGAGCATCATAAATAATAATTCTTGGCTTGAGAGGGCGATGCGCATTCACGGAAACTACTATGGCGTACTGATCATCAACCAGTTGCACAACCGAGCCCGGCGGGTAAACGCCCATCAATTTAATAAAATGATTCAGCATCGTACTGTCGAAATGCGGACGCATTTTGGCAAACATCCAGCGCAAGACCTCATGGGGGGTCAGAGAAGCGCTGGGATGGTGTGCATTACAGAGATTGTCATAGCAATTCACAATGGCAACAATTTTCGAACTTGCAGCCAGACGGTCACCTTTGAGGTGAAGGGGAAAACCTGAACCATCACAACGTTCGTGATGCTGGGCAATCGCGAGCAAGGCACTCGGCGGCAAACCCATCTTCTTACCCAACTCAGTGCCCAAAGGCACATGACGTTGATACATTTCACGCTCGGCACTGTTGAAATGATCTTCAAAATAGCGAAAGCGATCGGCAAGCTCTATTTTTCCCAAGTCATGCAATAACGCCCCAACACCCAACTCTTGCATCGCAACGTCATCTAGACCCGCCGTCTTACCTAACAGTAGGGATAAAACGGTAACGTTCAGAGAATGCTGGACGCCTTCATCTCCATTTTTTTCGCTTAACAAGCGAATGGCTACCTCATTATCCCCTACCAGTTCTTGCAAAAAGCCACCAATAAGCACTTCGGCTAATTCGCGACTAGGAACCGGTCTTGTCGCTGCTTCTTTCGTAACCTGCTTAAACTGTTTTGTTGCTTCCGTGAATTTTCTTTCGCAAGCCTGCAAACTTTCGCGTTGCTGTTGTAAACGCGCCTGCCTGTCTAACTTGGCCTGCATTTCCGGGGAAGGTTTGTCATCCTGAGGTCTGGGAGGAGGCAAATTTACTTCTGCTGCTGCAGTTGGACTCAAGGGCTGAACATCGCTTTTGGAGGGTTCATAACGAATCTGCGTTACACCCAACTGTTGCAATGTTTCAATCTGATCACGACTTCGTATTTTGAAACTGCTTAGTGAAAAAGGATGATCCATCCACCCCAAATCAAGATGAACAAACAGGCCAATCTGTAGTCGTGAGACATCAATGAGTAAGATTTCGCTATTGGTCATAAAATTTAGAACCTGTGATTTGGGCTCAATACATTTATTTATAGACCAAGATTATAGGGCAAAGACCTATTTTTGATACATTTATAAAATCGAAAAACACAAAACAATCAATTTTACTATCAATCAACCCTAACAAACCAACAAAAACAAGCTAAGCAATTGATCTTTAAGAAATAAAATAATCACTGATCCATTTCAAACAAACTACCACTAGGAGGCAACTCGCTAGCTAAGGTATCAATTGAAGAGCGAAGTGATTGAACAAAGAAATGCTTGTGGTTTGCCTCGCCGCAAACTTCATCCCACGAACGCGCAAAGCCAACCACCACATCAATAAAGTGGGGCACCAATAACCACTCCCCCTTGGGCAAAACCCGCCCGAGGCCGCGCATAAAAACTGGCAACACCGGGACCGCAGGATGCTGCCGTACCAGATGGGCAACGCCGTTTTTAAACTCCACCATTTTTTCGGGCTCTCCACGAGAACCTTCTGGAAACAGAATCAGAATAGCCCCCTGATTCAACGCTTGATGACACGCAGCCAAAGGGTCTTCGCCTTTCGCGGAACGGCCACGGGTGAGCGGGATAATCCCGATAATGTGATAAGAAAACCAAGCCAGAAAACGATTACGCAGAAAATAATCGGCCGCAGCAACCGGGCGTAATTGCGGCAGAACCCGCAACGGGAACAAGCTCATCAGCACCATCGTATCAAGGTGGCTATTGTGATTGGCAACCACCACCATCGGCCCAGAAACAGGCAGTCGTTGGCGGTGACGCACCGCCAACCCTAAGGCCAATAAAATCACCGGCCGAACCAACAAAGCAAAAAACAGAACCCGCAAAAAACGGCACCACCAGGGTGAAGCGGGTAAAACCTCGACCGAATCTCGGCACTCAGGACTTGTCATGTGCAATTGACCTGTTAAATCCGGTTAGGCTAGTAAAACCAGTAGCGCACCAGATGAAAAAAGATGGGGGCGGTGTAGGTAAGGCTATCCAGACGATCAAGAATGCCGCCATGTCCGGGCAACAAACTGCCACTGTCTTTTACCCCAATGTCGCGCTTTAGCGCAGAGATGGTGACATCTCCGATAAAACCCGCCACTGCCAGCACCGCACCAATGAGGGCGGCTTTCCAGCCGACCAACAAGGGAGCCAGCACAGGGCAAAGCAACCAGGCAAGTAATGCCGTTGTTAAGACTCCGCCCACAAAACCTGCCACCGTTTTACCGGGGCTGACTTTGGGAATAATTTTGCGCCCGCCAAAGGTCTTACCCCAGACATATTGGGCGACATCGTTTGATTGGGTTAAAACCAGCAATAGAAGCGCCAAACCAGCGCCCTCTGCTGCCGGCGCTTGAGTCCCCGGCAAAACAAACAGGTAGGCGAGATGCGAAAGCGCAAAAACCGTCGTCATCAAACCCCAGTGCAAGCTGGAAACGGCGCGTAGAAATCCCTGCGTTTCACCGATCAAAACCATGCGCATCGGCAGCAGCAAGAACACATACACCGGAATAAAAATAATAAACATGCCGTACCAGGCTTGATGCACCCAGAAATACTGTACGGGGATAGCTAGATAAGCCCAGAACAACACGCGGTGATCCGCACGGCGGGTGGGCACCAGACTAAGATACTCTTTAAAAGCCAGATAACTGACCAGTAACCACAACAAGATGGAGCCCGTCCGTCCACTCAACAAGGACAAGGTCACCAAGCCAACCAATATCCACCAGGTTTTCACTCGGGAACGCAGCTCGGTATCATCTTTTTCAGGATGCCGCAGATGCAAAACTCTGACTAGGATTGACGCAATGGCAAGAGCAACAAACAGCCCCAAAATGACCCAGGCAACGGGGCTTTGGAGCAAAGCGGGTAAGGCGGTTAAACCAAAGGTAGTGTTGATTCCACTCATACTTAAATTACTCTTCTAAAATTCATCGAGAAAAAACAACCACTCAGACGGGGGATTTCAACGCTTGGCGAACCCGGTTAACGCAAGTCACAAATAACAAGACAGCAGCAAGCCACCATCCCCAGACCTGCGCGCTGGCAGACACACCCACGGCACAGAGCAAAGCGGCCAGACCTAATAAAAATGCCCGGTCACTTTTCCCCAAAGGCCCATCATAACGACGGGTGGATTGGGCCATAACACCCAAAACGCCAATGTATTCGGTCAACAAGGATAGAAAAGCAACTACCGCGACGGCAATCCAGGACACACCTGGTACGGCCAGCCAAGCGAGGATCATCGCGGCATCAGCGACCACATCGCCTAATTCATTTGCATAGAGCCCCAAACGACTTTGCATCTGATGCTCACGCGCCAGCATGCCATCCATGGCATTGAGCCCCATCCGCAAAAACAGACCAACTGGCCATAGCGCAAATGCCCAAACGGCGGTTGGCTTCCAAACCAGCACAGCAGCCAGCCCCAAGGATAAGAAGACCGCCAGAAGTGTAATCATGTTCGGGGTTACCCCGACCTTGGCAAGCTTTTGCACTATAGGGCGCAATAGATTCTGAAAGGCAGGTTTTAACTGGTAAATACTGGGCACGTGGGATCACCTTCACTTTTATAAAAAAGAGCAAACCGCTTCGTTTGCCCGATGAAATTCATGATTTGAGGGGCTGACCCCATAAGTCTTGCCAACCCGGATGCCCGAGATTTTGGAGGGTTTCGATATTTTTTTCAAAAATATCCGCCGCGACAGGAAATGCCGCCACGGCACGATCGATACTTGCCTCTCGTAACAGATGCAAGGTGGGGTACGGAGCCCGGTTGGTATAGTTCTCAATATCATCCTCGTCACTTCCGGCAAAAACAAACTGGGGATGAAAATGGGCTATCTGCAAGATACCGTCTAACTCCAGATTCCGCAGCATGGCCTCTGCTTCTGCCATGAAAAAATGAAAATCGACAAAGTCACCCATCACCTCTGGATGAATCAGCAGTGTGGTATCGACGATTTTAGGATCTGCAGAAGCCAGGCTTTGCAGCTCAACTTCTAATATCGACAGCAGATCATCAGCCGTTTGCGCCATCGACACACAATAATGAATCTGTTTTTTTACGTGTACCGCTTTGGCAAATGGGCAAAGGTTTAAACCAATCACGGCCCGTTCCAACCAGGTTTGAGTGGTAAAGATGATGAGCTCATCGGCAGCAGAGGGGGCGACTGTCATCTAAACCTTTGCAATATAAGGGCGTAAACGCGGAGGATAACAGTTGAAGCGCTGCCAGATGGTTTTAAATACGGTCCAAACTCAATGCAACAAAAAGCAGATGCCAGTAGACATCTGCTCTTTGTTGAGACTTCAAACCGTCAATTAACCGTCAGCATTAATCCGCTGCGTAAGCTGCTTCAGCACCACTTCAGCCTGGTCATTATCCACTTGGCAGGTACCGGCATTTTCATGCCCGCCACCGCCATACTCCAGCATCAGCTCGCCAATATTGGTATGAGAACTGCGGTTCAAAATAGACTTGCCGGTGGCGAATACGGTGTTGAGTTTGTCTCGGCCCCACAGCACATGGATCGAGATATTGGTATCAGGGAATAAGGCATAAATCATAAAACGATTGGTGGCGTATATGGTTTCTTCTTCGCGCAGATCCAGCACCACCAGATTGCCATACTGAGTTGAACAACGCAGCAATTGTTCTTTGGCCAACTCGCGATGTTCGTTGTAGATTTTTACGCGCTCAACCACATCCGGCAGCGCCAGAATTTGCTCGATCGTATGGTCACGACAGTAGCTAATCAAATCCATCATCAAGGTGTAATTGCTTACCGTAAAGGTGCGAAAACGGCCAAGTCCAGTGCGAGAATCCATTAAATAATTCAACAGTACCCAACCCTCTGGGTTTAACACCTCATCCCGATTAAACCTTGCTGCATCGGCCTTATCCACGGCCAACATCATGTCGTCAGCAATCGCAGGGAAGCGCTCTTTGCCGCCGTAATAGTCATAGACAACGCGGGCTGCAGAGGGGGCATCCGGGTGAATGATGTGATTCTTTAACCCCGATGTATTCCTGAGCGTTTCAGAGAAATGGTGATCAAACGCGAGATGTGCAGTGGCCACATAGGGCAAATTAGTGGTGATGTCGCGCTCGGTAATGGCAATCTTGCCGTCCTGCATGTCTTTGGGGTGAACAAACAGGATGTCATCGATCAGATCCAGCTCTTTTAGCAACACAGCGCAAACCAGTCCATCAAAATCGCTACGCGTGACCAAACGGAATTTTTCAGCAGACATAAACAAGCACCTCGGTTAAATCGAATAACTTTTATTTAAGCAGATGGTGCTCGGAAATTCAGAAAGATTTTCTTTACCAAAGAGGCATGAGGTAAATCGTGATGTTTGGCGATTTTTAAAATGGGTTGATTTTGCTGGTGTTTTAGTTCAAATAAGAGGCTTGTTATGACACTAGAAATTTGCAGCCAAGTTTCTATAGTTAATCTAATCTTAAATTTAGAAAATCCGTGCGGGGTGCAAACAGTGCGCCCCCTCTCCTCTGGAAATTAAACTGGCTGAAAAGTTGTATTAGTAGCCCCTGTTAGAGAACCACAAGAAGGATTCTGTCGACATGGCAATGGTTGATCCCCCTTATTTTGATTCCAACTCAAAGCTAAGTGCTGTCGCCTACAAGGCAGCGTTAGCCTCGGTATCTCAAGGGGTAATCATTACCGACAAACAACACAACATCCTGTTTGTTAATCAGGCATTTCTCTCAATAACCGGTTATTCAGAAACAGAAGTGATTGGCCGCAATTGCCGCTTTCTACAGGGACCATTATCGGCCCCAGAAACCATCTCCAAGATACGGGCAGTACTTCAGTCTCAAACCGAATTCTCGGGTGAGATCATTAACTACCGCAAAGATGGGTCGGTATTTTTTAATGACCTGACCATTACCCCTGTTTTCGACGAGAGCGGCGCTTTAACTCATTTTGTTGGAATAACCTGCGATGCATCTGAAAGCCACAATGCCCGTGAAAAACTGGCCAGCATGGCGGAGCTGTTGGAGCAAACCAGCGAAATGGCCCATGTTGGCGGTTGGGAGATCGACCTACTCAACCATACGGTCTTCTGGTCGAATGAAACCTGCCGAATTCATGATATTGATCCTCCTAAGCCTCCGGGTCTTGAGGAGGGGTTAAATCTCTTTCCACCTGATGCACGTTTGATCATCAAAAAAGCCATGAATGACGCCATCCAGAACGGCACGCCTTATGATTTAGAACTACCCAAATATACGGTGCTTGGCCGCCACATCTGGGTTAGGTTGCAAGGCTTTGCCGTACGTCAGAATGAACAAATAATCAAATTACGCGGCACGATTCAAGACATCACCGTGCGGAAGCGCCTGGAAATTGAAAAGGAAAATGAACGTCAAATTCTGGAGTCAGTTTCAGATGGATTGCCATTGCCAGAGTTACTAAAACAACTGGTTTTAAATTACGAAAATCTGATTCTTGAAACCCGTTGCTCCATTTTGTTACTGGATGCTGATGGTCATCATTTACGCCATGCAGCAGCTCCGAATTTGCCATCGGCGTATTGCCAAGCGATTGATGGTGTTCAAATCGGGCCCAATGTTGGTTCTTGTGGAACAGCAGCATTTCTTTGCAAGCCCGTTCTTGTTGCAGATATTGCGGTTGATCCCTTATGGGCAGATTGCAAAGAGCTGGCATTGGCGCATGGGCTTCGAGCTTGCTGGGCGATTCCGATCTTCGGAGAAGAGGGCCAGGTTTTAGGAACCTTTGCCTTTTACAGCAACCGACCCAGAGCACCGCAGGATAATGAATTAGCCTCCATCAAGCGTGGGGCCAATCTCGCCTCATTAATCATTACGCGGAATTTTGCTCAAGCGGCTCTTGTTGCAAAAGAAGTGAGGTACCGTAATTTAGTCGAATGGATGCCAGGCGCGATTCTAGTGCATCGCGAGGGTGTGATTATTTACTGCAATCCCGCGGCAATGAAATTGTTTGGAGCCAGCTCCAATCTTGGGTTGCTGGGCAAATCAATTCTGGATCTTATCCATCCAGACTTTCATCCACTGGCTCAAATTCGCGAGCGTGCAGCCATGCAAGCACATCGCCAGCAACTGCACGGGATTGAATACAAACTCGTGACGTTGGATGGTTCTATCGTAGATGCTGAAGTGCAGACAGTCCTCATCGACTTCGACGGTGCCCCCGCTTTTCATACGTTTATTCACGACATTTCCGCTAGAAAAAAAGCAGAGGCCGAAATTGTCGCCACCAAAAACAAACTTGAGGCGGTGATCGAAGCAATCCCCATCTCCCTGTTTGTGAGAGATGCTCAAAGTCGCTTTTTGTTGATGAATAAAGTTTGTGAAAAACAACTGGGCACGCCCATCACCGAACTTTATGGCACGGATGGTAGCCAGTTTTTCCCAAAACAACAGATGGATCATTTCTTGGAAATTGACCGTCAGGTCTTTAACAGCGGACAAGCGATTGATTTAGAGGAATCGGTCTGGAGCGCTGCTTATCAGGGAACTCGCACAACTCATACGTTTAAAAACCCGGTATTCGACTCCGCGGGAAAACCTTTGTATTTGATCTGCGCCATGATTGATATTACTGAGCGCAAACAGATGGAAGTTACCCTGCGCGAAACGCAGATGCGCTTTCAGGCAGTTCTCGATCATTCGCCCGCTCTGATTTCAATTAAGGACTTGCAAGGCAATTTTTTATTGGCCAACCGAAATTTTGGATTGTTGGACATGCCGCCTATGCAAGAGTTAATTGGCCAAAATGTTTTTGATGTTTTCCCGCAAGAAATCGCCCAAACCCTGTGGGAAAATGATCAAGTGGCCTTGCACAGCCAAAGCCCAGTTGAATCGGAAGAAAAAGTCTTCCATAAGGATGGTCAACTTCATACCTACCTCAGCCTTAAATTTCCGGTTAAAGATGCGCAAGGCACTGTTTTTGGAACCTGTGCAATTTCCACAGACATCACCAACCGCAAACAAGCAGAGGAACAACTACGAGTCAGTGAAGAGCGCTACCGCCAAATCGTCAACACGGCGATTGAAGGTATCTGGATGATTGATGCTGAGGGGCGCACAACGTTTGTAAACCCCAAAATGGCGGAGATGCTGGGGTATACCCCTGAACAAATGCTGGGACGTGATTTAAACAGCTTCATGGATGAGACTGGACAAGCAATTGCCGCCAGGAATATTGAACACCGCAAACAAGGCATTGCAGAGGAGCATGAGTTTAAATTCATGCGTCAGGATGGTTCGGAGTTATGGTGTCTTCTAGCCTCCAATGCACTTTACGATGCTCATCAGAACTATGCTGGTGATCTGGCAATGGTGACCGATATCACTGCACGCCGCCAGGTCGAACAGGATTTAGCTAACACCGCAGAGCTGCTCGAGCGCACGGGGGAAATCGCCAAAATTGGCGGCTGGCAATATCACTTGGCCACCAAAAAATTCAAGTGGACGCAAGAAACGTTTCGTATCACTGAAATCGAAAGCAGTGAAGAGCCATCACTGGATGAAGTGGTCAAACTATTCCCACCCGATGTTCGCCCAACGATGACGGCGGCAATACAAGAAGCCAAGCATAATGGGATAGCATTTGATCTCGAATTGCCCTTTATTACGGCAAAAGGCAAAAACCTTTGGGTGCGCACTCAAGGCTCTGCCATCCGAGAAAATGACAAAATTGTGCAATTACTGGGCACCTTCCAGGACATTACTCAACATCGCCAAGACTTAGAAGAAATCCGCCGCCTCGGTTTTTACGACCCCTTAACCAACTTGCCTAACCGGCGTTTATTGCTGGATCGCTTGCAACATGCGCGGCGAACTTCAAATCGAACCGGTAAACACGGCGCATTGATGTTCCTCGACCTCGATCATTTCAAACAACTGAATGACACGCTGGGGCACGATGTCGGCGATGTGTTGTTGCAGCAAGTAGCGGCCCGCTTGCAATCCTGTGTGCGCGAAGGCGATAGCGTCGCCCGACTTGGCGGGGATGAGTTTG
>RRZT010139820.1_pt1 | contig 11326 bp, 12 predicted proteins | sample 2165551 | NCBI WGS metagenome assembly RRZT01 (sample SAMN10456910, study PRJNA506462) | wastewater metagenome | biome: wastewater; feature: sludge; material: wastewater sludge; isolation source: wastewater sludge with Escherichia coli K12::gfp cells carrying plasmid... | place: USA: Moscow, Idaho...
CACCGAGATGCCGTGGCTGATCGGCATCGACTACCTGCTCGATGGCCGCCCGGTCAGCGCCGGCGAGTTGCGGGGCCAAAGCGGGGAACTGGCGATCGAGATTCAGGTTCGGCGTAATGCGGACGTCGAACCGGTCTTCTTCGACAACTACATGCTGCAGATCTCGGTCAACCTGGACGGCCAGTACTTCAGCCGGGTCGCCGCCGAGGGTGCCACCATCGCGGCCAGCGGGGCCACCACGGTGGTGAACTTCACCTCCCTGCCCGGCCGGGAATCCGACTTCCGGATCACCACTTCAGCCAACAACGCTCACGTGGGGCAGATCCAGATCGCCGGTTTGCCGTTCAAGATGATGATGGAGTTGCCGGATGCGTCGGAGTATCTGGGCGACCTGGTGGCGCTCCAGGATGCCATCGCCCTGCTGGCCGACGGGGTCGACCAGTTCACCTCGGGTGTCGATCAGCTGGACGCCGCAAGTGGGGAACTGAGCACCGGCGCGGCGACCTTGGCGGACAACGCCCGGCTCATCTCGCAGGGTTTCGACGAGTTGGCTGCCGGTCGCGGTGAGTTCGACGCCGGGTTGCGGCTGTACAACGACGGCATTCAGGAGTTCTCGGCGGGTATGTCGGCGCTGGCCGACGGCATCTCACAGTTCACCGCGGGCATCGACCAGCTCGCGGACGGCAGCTCGCAGCTGTCGTCCGGTCTGGGGACCTACAGCACCGGCGTGGCCCAGTTCAGCGACGGACTGAACCAGACCTCACAGGGCAGCCAGCAATTGACCAGCGGCGTGGCGGAGCTCTCTGAGGGGTTGCGCCAGCTCACCGAGCAGGGCAAGTACGCCGACCCGAGCCTGGTCAGCGGCTCGGCGCAGATCCTGGCGGCGCTCGAAGCGATGGACGCGGCCCTCAGCTTCCCGATGACCGCCGAAGAGCTCGAACTCCTGCTCGGCTTGCTGCAGACCGTCTCGGCCGCCTTCGAAGACTTCGCGAAGGCGGTCGACCAGACCGATTTCGACACCTTCCTGGCCCTGCTTCGTGAATCTCTGGCGCGGTTCGACGACTCGGTCGCCGAGATCGAGCGGATCGCCGCCGCCCTGCAGGACAGCTCGGCCATCACCGCCCAACTCGGCATCGATGTCACCGACAACCCGGAGGCCCAAGCCCTGCTGGCCTACATGGCGGAGCAGGGACGGCAGCTGGACGCGGCCAGCGCGGAACTCCGATCCATCCGGGCAGCGCTCGGTGGGCTGGATCCGCTGTTGCAGGGCCTGCTGACCGCCCTGGAGCAACTGCGCGACCAGTACGACACCGTGCGCGACCTCATCGGACGACTGAACGCGGCGATCCAGGCCATCTCGGTCGAGGACATTCAGCAACTGGCCGAAGGTATCGCCTTGTTGAGCGCGAACTATCGCACCTTCCATGAAGGTCTGGTCGCTTACGTGGACGGTGTCGAGCAGGCGTACCTCGGTGTCAGCGGCGACCCGGGCCTGCTCAGCGGCGCCCGGGATCTCAGCGACGGACTCGGGATACTCGCGGCCTCCGGTGGCGAGCTGGCTACCGGGGCGTCCGAACTCGCCGATGGTGCCGCCCAGCTCAACGACGGGATCGGCCAACTCCAGGACGGCGCCGCCCAGTTCGCCGACCAAGGCGGTTTGATCGTCGATGGTGCCAACCAGCTGGCTGCCGGTGGGAACGACCTGGTCACCGGGCATGCCCAGTTGCTGTCCGGTGACCAGCAGCTGGGTACGGGGCTGTGGCTGTACGCGTCTGGTGTTGACAGCTACGCCAGCGGCGTCCGGCAGTTCTCGGATGGCCTGGGCGTCCTCGGCGCCGGCGGCCAGGAGCTCAGCGGCGGGGCGGATACGCTGCGCGACGAGACCAGCGACATGGACCAGCAGATGACCGAGCGAATCGACGAGGCGATGGCAGATTTCTTGCCCAGCGACTTCACGCTGGTCTCGTTCGCAGATCCTCGCAACACCGGCATTGAGCGCGTCCAGTTCGTCTACCTGGTGGACGCGCAGACCGAGCCGGCGCCCGAGCCCGCCGAACCCGATGCTGTGGGTGACAAGTCGATCTGGGACCGCATCCTCGACATCTTCAGGTAATCCGCGGATCGGGTATGCCGGGGAATATGTCGACTATCGTTGGGTCGGTATCGGGCGAAGGAGCACGCGAATGAATCACGGTCCGCAACGGGCTGACGAGGGGCTGTTCGATGTGGACACCCAGGACGAAGAGCCCGAAGACCTCGGGCCCACCGGACGTCCGCTGCCCGACCTGCCGGAACCGACACCGCCACCAGCCGGCCCGAAACGAGCCATCATCATCGCGCTGACCAACCAGAAGGGCGGCGTCGGCAAGACCACCACCACCATCAACCTCGGTGCGGCGCTGGCCGAGACCGGACGCCGCATCCTGCTGGTCGACTTCGATCCTCAGGGATCGCTGTCGGTGGGGTTGGGAGTTAACCCACACACCCTCGACCAGTCCATCTACAACCTACTGCTCAGCCGCGAGTTCTCCTTCGACGAGATCGTCTTGTCCACAACGGTCGACCGGCTCGACCTGCTGCCGGCCAATATCGATCTGTCGGCGGCAGAGGTACAACTGGTCAGCGAGGTAGCGCGGGAGCAAACGCTGAAGCGGGTGCTGGATCCCATCCGCGATCGCTACGACATCATCCTGATCGACTGCGCGCCCTCATTGGGTCTGCTCACTGTGAACGCATTGACGGCCTCCGACAAGGTCCTGATCCCGCTGGAGTGCGAGTTCTTCGCGCTGCGCGGTGTTGCGCTGCTCACCGACACCATCGCCAAGGTGACCGAGCGGCTCAACAACGACCTGGAACTGCTGGGCATCTTGGCGACCATGTTCGACTCACGGACGCTGCACAGCCGCGAGGTACTCGAGCGTGTCTTGGAGGCGTTCGGTGACAAGGTCTTCCACACTGTCATTCGGCGCACCGTCAAGTTCCCCGAGACCACGGTGGCGGGTGAACCGATCACCACCTACGCTCCGTCCTCGCCGGGCGCCACCGCCTACCGCATGCTCGCCCGGGAGGTGCTCGCCAGATGCCACGCCGGGTGAGCCTGCCTGGCGCCGATGAGCTCTTCGGTGGCCAGCCGGCCGCCCCCAGCAAGCCAGACACCAGCAACGAAGGGCCCCAACGGGCGGCTTCGACCGGCCCGACGGGACGAGTGCGTCACGAGGAGAAGATCACCGTCTACGTCAGTTCGGCTGAACTGCTGGAGCTGGAGCAGACGCGACTGCGGCTGCGCGCCGAACTCGGCATCAACGTCGACCGGGGCCGCCTGGTCCGCGAGGCCCTCGACATCATGTTGGCGGACCTGGCTGCCAACGGTGCCGATTCGGACATCGCCCAACGGCTGCGGCAATGACCAGCGCCGAGCCCAGGCATGGGTTCCGGATCACGCTGGACAACTTCGAGGGCCCCTTCGACCTGCTGCTGCAGCTGATCGGCCGTCATCAACTCGACATCGCGGAGGTCGCGCTCAGCCAGGTCACCGACGAGTTCATCGCGTACGTCAAGGCCGGTGGTGAGGTCTGGGACCTGGAACAGACCTCCTCATTCTTGGTGGTGGCAGCCACACTGCTCGACCTCAAGGCGGCACGGCTGCTGCCCAGCGGCGACGTGGACGACCCGGAGGACCTCGCCGTCCTGGAGGCGCGAGATCTGCTCTTCGCCCGGCTCCTGCAATACCGCGCCTACAAGCGGGTTTCGGCATGGTTCGCCGACCGGATGGCCGCCGAGTGTCTCGTGCACGCCCGGCCGGGTGGCCTGGAGGATCAGTTCCGCGGCCTGCTACCCGAGGTCACCATCCCAGGTGGTGTCGAAAGGCTGGCGCGACTCGCGGAACGGGCGTTCACCCGCGCCGAGGAACCCGTCATGCCGCTCGACCAGTTGCACATCCCCCAGGTGAGCGTCGCCGAGCAGGCCGATATCGTGATCGGGCGGCTCCGGCAGTCGCGTAGCATGACGTTCCGGGCCCTCACCGGGGACGCCAACCGGTTGGTCACGGTCGCGAGGTTCCTCGCTTTGCTGGAGCTCTTCCGGCTTGGCCAGGTCGGCTTCAACCAGTTGACGCCGCTGGGGGAGTTGACCGTCCGCTGGACCGGGGAGGCGTCCGGTGATCTGGAGATCTCCGATGAGTTCGACCGCCCCGGACCCGGACCAGACGACAAGGAGGGCGTTGAATGAAGCAGCCAGAGCCCGCGGCGGCCGACGCCGGGGCACCGGACGAATCAGTCCGTGCTCCGGCGCTGGTCGAGGCCGATCTTGAGGCGTTGCTGCTGCTCGCCACCGAACCGTTGCCGGTGGAGGTGCTCGCCGAGGCGCTCCAACTGCCGGCCGGCGTGGTGACGCAGGCGCTGCACAGGCTCGCGTCCTTCTACGACGAGACCGGGCGCGGCTTTCAGCTCCGCCAGGTGGCGGGCGGCTGGCGCTACGGCAGGCGTCCGGCGCAGGCAGAGCTCATTTCGCGGTGGGTGATCGAGGGCCAACAGAACCGACTAACCCAAGCGTCCCTGGAGACACTTGCGGTGATCGCCTACTCGCAACCCGTCTCCAGGTCGCGCGTGTCCGCGGTGCGCGGGGTCAACGTGGACGGTGTGGTTCGCACCCTGCTGGCGCGCGGCCTGGTCACCGAATCTGGCCATGACGACAGCACCGGTGCGGGACTGCTCAGCACCACCGACTACTTCCTGGAGCGGTTGGGCCTGGCCGCTGTGTCGGACCTGCCGCCCATCGCGCCCCATCTGCCCGAAGCCGCCGATCTGGCGGCAGAACTCGCCGCCCTGGCGATCATTCCAGACGACGTGGAGGAAACCTATGAAGCAAGAGCCGAGTGATGGCGTCCGGTTGCAGAAGGCTCTGGCACAGGCGGGCGTGGCCAGCCGGCGTGCCAGCGAGGAGCTGATCGCGGCCGGGCGGGTGGAGGTGAACGGGAAGGTCGTCACCGAGCAGGGAATGCGCGTCGACCCCGAGCGTGACACCATCCGGGTGGACGGCTCCCGCATCCCGCCGCCCCGGCGGCACCTCTACCTGGTGCTCAACAAACCGCGCGGGGTGGTCTCGACGATGGACGACCCGGATGGCCGGCCCACCCTCGAGCAGTACGTGCCACGCCGCCAGCGCCTGTTCCACGTGGGGCGGCTCGACACCGACACCGAGGGGCTCCTGATCCTCACTAACGACGGTGACTTCGCGAACAAGCTCGCCCATCCCAGCCATGAGGTGCCGAAGACCTATCTGGTCGAGGTGGAAGGCCTGCTCGACAACAAGACACTGCGTCGGCTGGAGAAAGGCCTCACCCTCGAAGACGGCCCGATCAAGCCGGACAAGGTGAAACTGGTGACCAGGGCCGAATCGCGCAGCATGGTGCAGATCACCCTGCACTCCGGACGTAACCGCATCGTCCGCCGGATGTTCGACTCGGTCGGGCACCCGGTGCGCAGGTTGTCGCGGATCTCGATCGGCCCGGTCCGGCTCGGGCAACTGGCCGTCGGCGAGACCCGCGAGCTGACCCGGGAGGAACTCGGCGCCCTGCTCGACGTGGTCGGCCGCTGAGCCGCCGGACGCCGGTAGGGCGGTCTGGCTGGTTCCGGTAATCTGCAGTGGTGCTTTCCAACGGAGTCAATGCGTCGAAGCGAACCATACGGGCGGCAGCGGTCGCTGGGCTGACGGTGCTTGCCCTCACCCTGAGTGCCTGCGGTGGGGCCGGCGGCGCCGACCCAAGCCCGAGCCCCTCGTCCCCGAGTTCGCCGGCCACCCCGAGCCAAACACCAAGCCCAACACCGACGGCCGAACCCACCAAGCTGGCCGATCTGGCAGGCATTGAGGTGAGTTCCGACCTGACAGCGCAACCGAGCGTCACGGCACCCTACCCGTTCGCCGTGGAGCAGACCGTCAGCCGGGTCATCGTGCCGGGCACCGGCGCCGCGGTGCCGCACGAGACCGCGATGGTCCGGGCCCAATACGTGGGCATCAACGCTCGCACCGGTGAGGTCTTCGACTCCAGCTGGAGCAGGGGCGAACCCGCCGTCCTGCCGCTCGCCCAGATGATCCCCGGGTTCCGCGACGGCCTGGTCGGCCAGAAGGTCGGCAGCCGCGTGGCGGTCGCGATACCGAGTGAGGACGGCTACGGCGCGCAGGGCAACTCCCAGATAGGGGTCGAGGCCGGCGACAGCCTGTTGTTCATAGTCGACGTCCTCGACACCGAACTCGCCGGCCCCCAAGGTGAGCAGGTCACCCCGCCCGCGGGCCTGCCGCAGGTCACCGAGAGCGGCGGTGTCCCGAAGATCACCATCCCGGCAGGGCTGCCCGAGCCGACCGCGGTGCAGGTGCAGCCGCTGATCCAGGGCAGCGGTCGCGAACTGGGCCCAACCGATGGGTTGATCTCGCATTCGGTCTGTGTGACCTGGGGCGGTACAGAGTTCTACAACGACTTCGGCGCCACGGCGGCGGCCGATGCTGCGGCGGGCGCGACCCACCAGGCGCTGTTCAACTCCCTGGTCGGCCAACACACCGGCAGCCGCGTCCTGGTCACCCTGCCCGGTTCGGTCGCCTACCCGAACGGCAACCCGACGCCCAGTATCGCCCCGAACACCGCGGTGGCCTGCGTCGTCGACCTTCTGTTCACCGAGGCCTACTGATCGGGCCTGACCACCCACGGCTCCCAGATGGCCGGCGTCCGTGACCACGGGGTACCGGCCACGGCCCGGAGCAGTCCGGCCGCGGAATCGGACTCCGGCAGCCCGGCTGAAGCGCAGAGCCGACGACAGACCTCGGCGGTGCCGACTCCCCGCAGGGACAGTGTCGCCAGCGTCACAGCGCCATCGCGCTTCGCCAGCCGGTCGCCGTCCCGGTTGACCGCCAGCCCGACGTGGGCATAGCTGGGCACCTCGAATCCGAGTCGGGTGGCGAGCCAGGCCTGCCTGGGGGCCGAGTCGAGCAGGTCGGCCCCGCGACAAACTTGGGTGACGCCTTGGAGTCCGTCGTCCACCACGACAGCGAGGTTGTAGGCGGGCGTGCCGTCAGCCCGGAAGAGCACGAAGTCGTCCACCACACCACAGACCTCGCCGGCGTGCAGATCATGCACCACCACAGTCGTGCCCTGCGCACGAACCCGGATCGCGGCGGGACGATCACGCCGCCGTTCGGCCCGCTCGGCTTCGGTCAACCGCGCGCAGGTCCCGGGGTAGGGACGATACGCTCCGTGCGGCGCCTGGGACGCTTCGGCGATCTCGCGGCGGGTACAGAAGCACTCGTAGGTGTCCAGACCGGCGGCGGCGTCCCGATAGAGCTGGTGCCGCCCCGATTGTTGGACGACCGGACCGTCCCAGTCGAGCCCGAGCGCGGCCAGATCGGCAAGCTGATGCGCGGCGATACCCGGCGCGGCCGCCACCCTTTGTTGGTCCAGGTCTTCGATGCGCAGCAGGAAGCCGAGCCCGGCATCGCGAGCGAAAAGCCACGACAGCAGGGCGGTACGCAGGTTGCCGAGGTGCAGGTCGGACGTTGGACTGGGCGCGAAGCGACCGGCGGGCATGGGGTGTTGAGCGGTCTATCCACCGGCCTTGCGGCGGAACTGTCGCTTGCCGGCGGCCTTCGAATGAGCAACGCCCATCGACTTGGCTCCGGCTGCCCCTTCGTTGTGCTGGTGCTGGGCCTTCCTCTTGGCCTCCAGCGCCTGGCGCATGGCCTCCTTCTGATCCAGCGGTTTGTCGGAGGAGTTCGTGGGCTCGGTCATGGCGTCACTCTGCCACAGCGATCGGTGGCGCGTCGGGGCAATGGGGCCGTTGGAGCTGTGTCGGTCCGGCCGGGGCCGGGTCGGCTGCTAGCTTGGGAGGGTGGCTCGACGCAAGACGGAAAGGCTCGTCAACTTGACGATCCTGCTGCTCAGTTCGCGTCGTTTCGTGCCCAAGGAGCAGATCCGGGCAACCGTGGAGGGCTATCGCGACTCCTCAGCCGAGGCATTCATGCGTATGTTCGAGCGGGACAAGGACGAACTGCGTGCGCTAGGCGTCCCGATCGAGACCGGCTCCAACGACGCGTTGTTCAGCGACGAGCAGGGTTACCGCATCTCGCGGACCGACTTCGAACTGCCGCCCATCGAGTTCACCCCGGACGAGGCGACGGTGCTCGGTCTGGCTTCCACCGTCTGGCAGCAGGCCAGCATGGCCGAGGACACTGCGCACGCGCTGGCGAAGCTGCGTGCAGCGGGCATCGAGCTGGACGCCGGACGGCTGACCGCGTTGGCGCCGCGGCTCAGTGCCCGGGAGGAGGCCTTCGAACCGCTCTGGCAGGCGGTCGTCGACCGGCAGGCTGTGAAGTTCGGCTACCGGACCGCCGACGAGGTGCGCACCGTGGAGCCGTGGCGGCTGGCTTGGCGAAACAACAGCTGGTACTTGGTCGGTTATGACCGCGACCGGATGGCTCCGCGGGTCTTCAAGTTGGCCCGCATGACCGGTGCGCCCAGCACCGTCGGCAAACCGGATGCCTTTGACCCGCCGGACGAGGAGCTGATCAGCCAGCACACAGCGGTCCTGACCTCACGGGCCGCCGACCTCACGGCATTGCTCGCGATCCGCGGCGTCCGGGCGCCGGCCTTGCGTCGCCGGGGTGCCGCGGCCGAGTCGCCGCTGCCGTTGCCGGCCGGTTTTCATGCCTACCGGGTGCCGTTCACCAGCGGCTATGCGGCTGGCGAGATAGCCGCCTATGGGGCGGACGTGGTCGTCTGTGAACCGGCAGAGCTGCGTGCCGAAGTAGTCTCGCACCTGCGCGGAGTCCTCAAGGTGCATGCGGCCGGCAAGGGACCAGGCCAACCCGAGCCTGAGCGGAACCCATCATGAACCCGGCCACATCCCAGGTCGCCAGGTTGCTCGCGATGGTGCCCTACCTACAGGCCCGCCCCGGCGTCCCCATCGCCGAGGTTGCCGAGGCCTTCGGTGTCACCGCGCGCCAAGTGTTGGCCGATTTGAATGTGCTGTGGATGTGTGGGCTGCCCGGCGGGCTGCCAGATGACCTGATCGAGATCGACATGGACGCCGTCGAGGGCGAGGGCATCGTTCACCTGGGCAACGCGAACTACCTCAGCCGACCCCTCCGGTTCACCCGCGACGAAGCCGTTTCGCTGGTCGTCGCCCTGCAGGCGGTCCGTGAGATGGCCACCGGCAGGCTGCGGGAGGCCGCGGACAGCGCCGTCAGCAAGCTCGCGCACGTCACCGGTCACCATGACCCCGTCCTGCTGGCTGTGAACATCGGCGACGAGGAACTTCGCGAGCAACTGGTATCGGTCATTGAGGCGCGACGACGCGTCCGGCTGACCTACGACGGGGCCACTCGCGGCGAAACCACCGCGCCGGTGGTCGACCCGGTCTCGATCCAGATGCGGGACGCTGCCGCCTACCTGCTGGCGTGGAGCCTGTCGAGAAACGCTTGGCGGACCTTCCGGCTGGACCGAATCGTCGACGTGGTGGCGACGGGTGAGACTGCCGAAGACCACGGCCAGGCGCCGGAACTGGCGGAGGGCTGGTTCGACGCCTCCGACGGAGCAGTCACCTTGGACTTGGCGCCTTCGGGGGCCTGGGTGGCCGAGTACTACCCGACGCTTGCCGCAGACCAGCGCCCGGACGGTCATTTGGTGGTGCGGCTGGCGATCAGCGACCCGGCCTGGCTGGAATCGCTGCTGCTGCGTTTGGGCGACCAAGCCACCGTGCTTGATCCTGTCGGAGCCGGCAGCAGCGCGTCTCGGGCAGCAGAAGATGCCTTGGCGCTCACCGAGCAGATCTGCGGCGGTCTGCCTGACTGAGCGGCTGGCCGCGTTTTCGGCAGCGCCGCCCAACGCATAACATGGGTGTGACTCGCTTTGCGTAGCTAGGAGGAAGCCATGGGCCCCATAGGTTGGCCTGAGCTGTTGATCATTCTTGTGGTGGTTCTGCTGCTGTTCGGCACCACCCGTCTCGCCGGCCTTGGCAAGGCGTCCGGCAAGGCGATCCGAGAGTTCAAGGAAGAAACCCAAGATCTGAAGAAGAAGGACGCGCAAGCCGAGGTTGCGCCCGAAGCCAGCACGCCTGCCCAGCCCGTGCAACCCGTCCAGCCGGCCCCGCAGGAGTTGCCGTACCAACAGCAGCCATACCCCCAGCCGCAGTACCCGGCCCAGCAGGGGTACCCAGCGCAGCAGCCGCGGTACCCGGCCCAGCAGGGGTACCCAGCGCAGCAGCCGCCCAACGTGGTCTACGACGCCGAAGTGGTAGACCCCGAGCGCCCGAACAACTGATCAGTAGCCATGGCTACCGACACAGGTGTGCGCGAGACCGGGGGGAGGTTCGCGTGGTTTCGTCCCCCCAAGTTCGATGACAGCGGGGCGATGAGCCTGTGGGACCACCTCCGAGAGATTCGCTATCGCCTGGTGATCTCGGTGATCGCGATACTGGTGCTTTTCATCGTCGCGTTCATCTTCTACGTGCCGATCGTCGAGTTGATCCTGCGGCCCTACGAGATCGCCGCATCCAACATTCGCGCGCGTGACCCAAGCGCCAACATCCAGGTCGTGAACTCCGGCGTGGCCGCGCCCATGATCTTGGCGCTGAAGGCGGCCGGATTGGCCGCCGTCATCGCGGCATGCCCGGTCTGGCTGTACCAACTGTGGGCCTTCGTCGTCCCGGGCCTGCTCAAGAAGGAGAAGAAGATCGCCGGGTTCTTCCTGCTCTCGGCGATTCCCCTTTTCCTCACCGGAGTTGTGGTCGGCTACCTGATCCTGCCGAAGGCCTTCGAGTTCATGCTGGGGTTCACGGTGGCCGAGGCCGGGGTGGCCAACCTGCAGGACCTCAATGACTTCTTGGCTCTCGAGATGCGGATGCTGTTGGTTTTCGGCGCGGCCTTCCTGCTGCCGGTGGTCATCGTCATGCTGAACCTGCTAGGGGTGTTGAAGTCGCACGCCCTCCGCAAGGCACGCACCTTCGCAATCTTCGGCTGTTTCATCTTCGGCGCGGTTGCCACCCCGTCGGGTGACCCGTTCTCGATGCTGGCGCTGTCGGTGCCGATGGTGATCATGTACCTGATCAGCGAGATTATCTGCCGTCGAAACGACAGACGCGTGCTGAAGAACAAGGTCCGCGAGGGCCTGCTCACCCCCGAAGAAGCCGAGGCGGAGTACTGGGGCAGGACCGATTCTGACGATGACTAGAGGGCGCGGGCTGACCGGCGGTGACCGGCCGGCCGTCGGGTTCCGGGTGGCCGAGCGGATGCCGAAAGGGCTGGGACGTACCGGGGTGATCAGCACCCCGCACGGCGAGATCCG
>RRZT010763225.1_pt1 | contig 11325 bp, 11 predicted proteins | sample 2165551 | NCBI WGS metagenome assembly RRZT01 (sample SAMN10456910, study PRJNA506462) | wastewater metagenome | biome: wastewater; feature: sludge; material: wastewater sludge; isolation source: wastewater sludge with Escherichia coli K12::gfp cells carrying plasmid... | place: USA: Moscow, Idaho...
CACCAAATAAGTTTGTAATAACCATTGCAGCCCAGTAAGACATTTGTCCCCATGGTAACATATATCCAGAGAATCCAGCAGCAGAGAATGTCATAAATAATAACATACCTGAAATCCAAATCATCTCTCTACCTTGTTTATAAGAACCATAGTAGATACCTGTAAACATGTGAATATAGATAATTAAGAATACAACAGAAGCTGCAACACCGTGCATATGTCTAAATAACCAACCAAATGCAACTTCTTGCATAATTGTATAGTTAACAGAATCAAACGCTAAATTTACATCTGGTTTGTAGTACATCATTAAGAACAGACCAGAAATAATTAAAATACCGAAAGTAGTAGCTAAAAGTACTCCCATTGCCCATAAGAAGTTAATATCTTTTGGAATCCAGTACTCTGTCATCATTACTTTGTTGAATGTAGTTAAATTTAATCTTTGATCTAACCATTCACCAACAGAGTTAGCTTTTTCAAATTTTGCCATCAGTAACTCCTTATACTTTTAATGTAGCAGCAATAGCTGTGTATTCAGGACCTTCTTCACCTAGAACGATTTTTGATCCTTTTACACTAAACGGTGGTAAATCAAGTGGTCTTGGAGGAGGTCCAAAAACTTGCTTTGCACTTGGGTTAAATTCCCCACCATGACATGCACATTTCCATTTGTCTTTTTTCCACGCTGGAATACATCCAAGGTGAGTACATAGACCAATTGCAACTGTAAATCTATCAGATCCAATCACTAAATCTCTTGTACTATTTTCCATTTCCGCAGTTTTCTTTAAAATGAAAATAGGTTTACCTCTCCACGTAAAAGTTTCTGGTTCACCAGCTTTTACAGCAGATAAGTCAATTTCTGTAAATCCACCAGCAAGAACGCTTGGAAGTGGATCCCATACTTGCTTCATACCAACAAGCGACGCGGCACCCCCAACTGCAGCAACAGCAGCAAATGAGTAACCAATAAAATCTCGTCTATTTGTTTCTTTAGACATATTTGGCTTCCTTTTCTTAAATTTAGAATCGGGCAATTATATTACGAAAATGCTTAAAATGGATTGACTTAAATCATTTAGTATGTTTTTTATAGGATTTTATGTGAATAATTTACACAGTAGGATATATAGGTTAGATTTAAATTATTTATTAGAAAATCTTATGATTTTCTAATAAATTTAACTATTTCAGATTCAATATCTTCTTTATTAATAACTAAAGAATGGTTTATTTTAGCACTAAATAAATCTTTAATACTTTGAGGTAAAGTTGCATTGTATTTAGTAGAAATCTCTTCTAAAGCCTCTTTGTCAGCGTATTTTGTATTATTTTCATTTAATGCATTTAATACTGTTGGTGAAAATTTTGTCCACTCAGCAGTTGAATAAATAACTGTTTTTAAAGGTTTTTCTTTTAATTCATTATAAGCTTTTATACACGTTGCAGTGTGTGGATCCATCAAATATCCATCATCTAAAAAGCTTTTAATTGTTTTTGTTCCAAAAGTATCATCTGAATAAATTGCTGAGAAAAATTGTTGTAATTCTTCTGTTTCATTTTTACTCATTTGGAAGATGTTATTGTTGTTTAAATCTTCCATTAACTCTTTTGTTCTTTTTGCACCAAAAAGTGAATAGATAACTCTTTCAATATTTGAAGATTTTAGAATATCCATAGCAGGTGACTTAGTAAGTTTTAAATCTTTTCCTCTAATATCATAAATACCGCTATTTATCCACTCTGTTAAGATATTATTTTCATTAGATGCAACAAGTAATTTTTCAATTGGTACACCCATTTGAAGAGCATAAAATCCTCCAAGAACATTTCCAAAATTTCCTGATGGAACTACTAAATAGATTTTTTCACCAAATTTAATCTCTTCTTGTTTTAATAGTTGGATATATGACCAAAAGTGGTAAATGATTTGGAATATAATTCTTCCAAAATTTACAGAGTTTGCTGCACTTAATTTGATATTATCTTTTTCTAATTCTTCTTTGAATGTTTTAGAAGCAAGTAAGTTTTTTAATGCACTTTGTGCATCATCAAAATTACCTTTGATACCTAAAACTTTTAAGTTTTTTCCATCTTCACAAACCATTTGAAGTCTTTGAACATCGCTAGTTCCACCATCTGGATATAAACAAACAACTTGAATATTCTCTTTATTTTTAAAAGTATTTAATGCAGCTGGTCCCGTATCTCCTGAAGTTGCTGCTAAAATTAAATAGCTTTCTTCTCTTTTTTTAGCAATTGAAGATAAAATAGAACCAAATGGTTGTAATGCCATATCTTTAAAAGCACGTGTAGGACCATGATATTGTTCATGTACAAATAAATCTTCTTTAACTTTTACCACAGGACATGGATTTGAAGCATCATCAAAATTATCATATAAATCAAGTGCTTTTTTAATTTCATTTTCATCAATATCAATTCCAAAAGCTTTTAAAATATCATAAGCTAACTCTTTATATGAAGAATTTACATGATTTAAAATAAAGTTTTTTTCTAATTTTGGAAGTTGTTTTGGTACATATAATCCACCAAATGATGTACTTGGATTTAGTATTGCTTCACTAAATGGTACTTCAAGTGGTTTTATACCGTCATTTCCTCTTGTTTCTATAAAATTCATCTCTTTCCTTAATTAATCGTTTAATAATTTTTCTAAATCAATACCATTATTTGGATTGTCTCTTCTTAAGAATTGTGTTCCAATTCCATCACTTGTGAATAACTCAAGTAAGATTGAGTGTTCAACTCTTCCATCAATAATGTGTGCTTTATTTACACCGTTATAAATAGCTTTGATACAAGAATCAACTTTAGGAATCATACCACCAGCGATTGTTCCATCTTTTTTATATGCTTCAACATCTTCTTTATCTAATGTTTCGATTAAATTACCTTCTTTATCTAAAACACCAATAGTATCTGTTAAGAATAGTACTTTTTGAGCTCCAACAGCAGCCGCAATTTCACAAGCTGCAACGTCAGCATTTATGTTAAATCCTGGGTGATTTGGCTCAGCACTATCAGCAATTGGTGCAATAACAGGAATAAATCCCTCTTTGATTAGGTTTTTAATCATTTCACCATTTACTTTTGTGATATCACCTGTGTATCCAAATTTACCATCATCTTTTGGAGTTGCATTGATAATTGCAGAATCTTTTCCTGAAATACCAATTGCTTTTGCACCATGATGATTTAGTAAAGATGTAATGTTTTTATTGATTTCTCCACTTAGAACCATTTCAACAACTCTCATACTATCTTCACACGTAACTCTGTGTCCATCAACAAAGTGAGAAGGAATTTCTAGTTTTTTTAATAATTCAGAAATTCTTGCACCCCCTCCGTGAACAATAACAGGTTTGATTCCTAAAAGTGATAAGAAAACTATATCTTCTGCAAATTTTTCTTTTAAATCAGGGCTAGTTTGAGCTGAACCACCATATTTGATTACGACAATTTTTCCATAGAATTTTTTGATATATGGTATAGCGTCAAGTAGCGTTTGAACTTTTTGATGTTTTTTCTGCATATAATATCCTAAGTGATTTTTAAAGCAAGATTATATCTAAAAGAATCTTATTAATAAAAATAGATAAAAGGCTTGAAAATATAGTTAGTTATAATTGTTACTTTAGTATCATTATTTTATGAAAAAATATTTAGCCCTAAAAGCTAGTGCAGGAAGTGGTAAGACTTTTGCACTAACTGTACGATACATATCATTACTGTTACTTGGTGCAAAACCAAATGAGATTTTAACTCTTACATTTACAAATAAAGCTGCAAATGAGATGAGTGAAAGAATCTATAAAACACTACTTACTTTAGGTGATGATGAAGCATATATAAATGCAATTATCAATCAATCAAATTTATCAAAAGAAGAGATATTAGGTAAAAAAGCATATCTAATAAAATCATTTACAAATGCTACTTTATCAATTTTTACAATTGATAAATTTATAAATAAAATTTTACGAGAGTTTTGTGGTTATGTTGGAATTTCAGATGATTTTGAAATAAAAGAAGATGATATTGAAGCTTTAAGTTTAAAGTTTTTAGAGTCTCTTGATTCTAAACAGTTTGAGACTTTGATTGATTTTTCACATTATGAAAAGAAAAAGTTTAATTCACTTTTTGAACTCTTTAAAAACTTATTGGAAAAGAATGAAAAGGTTGATATTTTAAATATTGATGCAACATTAATAGATTTTCAAAAAGAGAATGTGATGACTCACGCATTTAAAATAAAAGAGGCTATTTTAAATTGTAGTGTTGCAAGTAATAGTGCTCAAAAAGCAGTAGATTTTGAAAAGTTCGATGATTTGTTTGGAAGAACTTGGCTTGAAAAAGATACATTAGCTGATTATTCATATTTTAAAAAATGTGCAAATGAGACATTAGAGTCTTATTTTAGTTCATTAAAAGATGAAATTGGAATTTATTATAAATTAAGAGCAGGGTATAGTTTAAGTAAATTGTTTGAATTGTATTTGATGTTTAAAGATTTTAAATTTAATTTTAATAAAAATAAAAACTATTTAGAGTTTAATGATATCTCAAATTTAGTGTATGAACTTTTATCAACAAAAATTGATAAAGAGTTTTTATATTTTAGACTAGATTCTACTTATTCACATATGTTAATTGATGAGTTTCAAGATACTTCACTTTTACAATATAAAATTTTAGAACCACTAATTAGTGAAATTATGTCAGGTGATATGACTAAGTTTAAGACGTTTTTCTATGTAGGAGATACAAAACAATCTATTTATAGATTTAGAGGTGGGAAAAGAGAACTTTTTGATTATGTTGCAAAAACAAATCCCCAACTTGAAGTTGAAGTTTTAAATACAAATTATCGTTCATGTGAAAATATCATCTCTTATGTAAATTCACTTTTTTTAAATCTTCCAAATTATGAATACTTTGAGCAAGAATCAATTTCAAAAGATGGATATGTAGAAGTAGTTGTTGATAATGCTTTAGAAGAGGATGATAAGTTTGTAAATATTGCTTTAAAAATTGATGAGTTGATAAAACAAGGTTTAAATCCAAATGATATTTCAATACTTACATATACAAATGATGATGTTTTAAATCTATATTACTATTTAAAACAAAAATTTCCTGATATGAAAATTTCTACTGAAATGACTTCAAAACTTATAAATCAACAAAATGTAAAAGCACTTATAAATGGAATGAAATATCTATATTTTAAAGAAGAGATTTATAAAGAAAATTTAAATGCACTTATTGGAATGCCTTTATTAAATGAGATAAATTTTGATATTGAAATAAAAGAGAAATCTGTTCAAGAGATATTAAAAGAGTTAGCAAGTAAATTAAAAATAATAGATGAAAATGTAATTAAATTTATTGAAGTTAGTTCTACTTTTAATAATATTGTTGATTTTGTTTATGAAGTTGATAAACTTGATGCAAATATGGAAAATAGTGAATCAGTTGGACTTCAGATTTTAACAATTTTTAAATCAAAAGGATTGGAATTTCATACTGTAATTTTACTTGATAGAATAAAAAGAAAAAATGTAGATAAATCTTCACTTTTGTTTGAATATGATAGTGTTGAACTAAAAAATATCTTTTATAAAATAAAAGGTTATGAAAACTATAACAAAGATTATGAAAAAGCAATATCGAAAGAAAAAGCTTTGAGTTTGGAAGATGAAATAAATATTTTATATGTGGCATTAACAAGAGCTAAAAATAATATGATAGTTTTTAAGAAAGCAAAATCTTCTGTTTTTGATATTTTAAATATGAAACCAATACAAATTGGAAATATTATAGAGAGTCAAAATCTAGCTAAAAACTATGAAAAAATAGAAAAAGTTCTTTATACTGCTATGAATTTAGGAACCCAAGAAAAACAGATTTCAAAAGAAAAAGAGTTTGAAGAAGATTATTTAAAAGCTAAATATTTTGGAATAGCAACTCACTATTGTTTGGAAATGATGAATGACTTTACAATTGATAATGTGGATTATTCATTAAATCTTGCAAAAACAAGATATTCAAACTACTTGGATGAAGATGATTTTGTTGATATAAAAAATAGAATTTTACTTTTAATAAATAATGAAAAGTTTAGCTCTTTGATAAAAGATTCAGAGTTTATAACTGAACAATCTTTAGTTTATAAAGAAGAGATAAAAATCATAGATTTACTGCTTTTCAAAGAAGATAATTACTATATTATAGATTATAAAACTACAAAAGAGAAATCAGCTGAACATATAGTCCAAGTTGCCCACTATAAAAAAGCGATAAAAGATATTTTTAAAACACAAAATGTATTTTCTTATTTGATTTATTTACATCCAACAGAAGTTTTAATTTTGGAGGTTTAAGTTGTGCATTTTAAAGATAAACCAAAAATTTGGTTTATCTACTTCTTTTTAAGTCTTACTACAGAAGTAATTATAATATTCTCTTTAGTATTGTCAAATACATTAATAGTTAAACTTTCACCAAATCGACTAATAGAAATTAATAATTTATTTTCTGTATCATAGTAGTCTTTTTCACCTGTTCCATATTCTTTATTGAAATAAGCTTTTATTTCAATTTCAGGAACACCATTATTATTAACATACCATGTAAGATATTCTGAGCCCCATATTATCCATTTAGTTTTATCAAAAATAGTCATTAATCCTTGAGATAAATAAATAGCCATCCTCTCATCTGCAACATAAACAAAAGAATAATTGTCAATAACTCTAGTCTTAGACATAATAATTTGACCCCAAAAACCCATTGTTACCCCCCCCCTTATATTTAAATAAATTCTAACACAAAATATACTTCCTGTAATAATTAATATTAAACTGAGTATTAACAAACTCATTTATTTAAATTTATACTATTTTAAGATTTACTTATTTTGTGTATTAAAGTCTATTCACAATAATGCTTTTTTTATATCCTCATAGTTTTCAATAGCTGATTTTCTACCAATTTCAGGATCCATCCCCGCACCCAATCCTCTTGCAGTTTTTTTACCAATTTGAATGAGTGTTATATTTTTATTGTCCATTGTACTTAAAGCTTGTAAATCAGTATTTACTGCAATTAATTTGATATTTCTATTTATATCTTTATTTTCTTCTTGAAATCTTCTTGCAAAATGAGATACCATATTGTTACCTCCACCACCAATTCCAACAACAGCAATTTTTGGATTTCCTTTATTTTCAAAATCAATGCTATTTGAAACTTTTATTTCTATCTTTTCCATTCTAATCACCTTAGTTAATTTAATTTGTAATATGTATCAATATCGTACTTTAAAAGTTTTAAAGTATTTTCATCGAAAATGCCTAATCGTTTTTTTAATGCTTCAATATTATGTATCCAAATAAGATTATCTTTAATAAAGTATCTTCCATTATATGCGGTTGCATCTTGAATCTCATAAAAATCATTTTTTATAGCTTTTAATTCACTAGAGTTGTAGGGGGTATTAATATTATTTTTTACTTCTGCTGGAATCAATCCATTTCGTAATTTTTCAAGCTCAATATTATTAGGAGTAATATATATTTTACTCTTGAAATTAGAAGAGTAATCTAACTCTTTTTTCAATTTCTTTATATTTAAGCTATTATGTTTATTTTCGATTCGATTTTTAATATTTTCTAATTGTTGTAAATAATCCAAGTTAATCTTTTCCTATGTTGATATGCTTAAGAATTTATTGTTTTACTATTTTCTAAAGTTAAATCTAATGCAGTTTTTCCCTCTTTATTTTTTAGTGTCATATCAGCACCTGTATCTATTAATAACTTAACAATGTCAGTTCTTTTTTGTAGAGATGCAAACATAAGAGCAGTATATCCGCTTGAGTTCTGGAAATTAACATTCCCACCAAATTCTATTAATTTTTTTACAATATTTAAATTACCATCTGAAGAAGCAATTAAAAGGGGAGTATATTTTTTTGCATAGTTGCCTTGTTCATCAAAATTCTCTTCACTATAAATATTACTATAGGCATAAACATTAACATTTGCCCCTGCTTCAATTAATTTAATTGCAATATTTGAGTGTTTTCTGACAATAGCTTCTAAAAGTGGGGTATGATGATTTTCCTCACTACTACCTACTATATCTAAATTTGTACCAACTTTAATTAGTTCATCAATAACATCTTCATATCCAAGGCTTGTAGCCCATCCAATCGCTGAAAATTTATAAGATGAATCACTTTGAATATCTGTTCTAGCACCTGCTTTAATTAATAATTTTGCAATATCTCTGTTTTTTTTAATTAATGATTGGATTAGTGCAGTTCTACCCATATTATTTTGAAAATCTAAAAACATACCCGCATCTATTAATTTCTTTACTACACCAATGTTATTATTTTCAGAAGCATAGATAAGTGCATGTTCTGCTTCATAAAAATATTCTTCCCATATATTTTCATCACAAAGATTTATTAATTTTATGCAAATTTGTTGATAGTAGTCATTATCCTCATCTTTTCCATGATACAACTTAGTTAAAGATATACTTAATGCTGTATCTCCATACAAATTCTTTTCAAATATATTTATATTTAATTCAAGAAGTTGATTAACAACATCAATATTTTTATTTAGTATTGCTAGAATAAGTAAAGTATTTTCATCTTCATCTTTAATATTTATATTAGCACCTGATTGAATCAATTCCTTGATTTTCTTTGTAGAATTTGTTTTAATTTCATTTAGTAAGGAAATCTCTTTATCTGTAAATAGATCAATTACTTCTTCATAAGTATTAATTTCATTAAATATATAACTTTTAATTTGAGTAGAATTTACAATTTTCCCCATTTTTTGTATTAATAGTCTATCTAATCTTATATCATAAGATTTAAGTAATTTGATTGCTTCTTCAAATGCTTCTTCTTGAAATTCTATAGATTGACCTGTTTGTAATTGTATAGTTTTAAATATTTCAGATGCTTGTAAATATGAATCATAAGTAAATACTCCTTGAAAAAATAAACCTGTGGCAACGGCTCTTCTTGCATAGGCATAGGACATTAAAATCATAATATCATTATCTTGTGAGATTGATTCATTTAAATCATTATTTATATTGGCAAATATTCCTTCTGCTAAATTATTGTTCTTTTTAACTATGTCTATTAATTTTAAATCTTTTTTCATATTAGTATATTTTCCAAGTTTGTTATTTTTCATAATATAATCAATTACTCTTAATTTGAAATCTATTAATAGGGGTTGATTTGAACTTAACATTTCAGATAAATCTGAAAAAATTTGTTTTAAATCTATTATCTCAGGTTCATTTGAAATTAGGCTTTTTATATTGATATAAGTTTCTTTTTTAAATCCACTACATATTAAAAATTCTTTTGTATGAATATTACTATTTAATGTTTCATATATAGATTTGAATTCTTCTAGAATAAATTGTAGGATATTTTCATGAGATGAAGACTTTTCAGTTAAGTATTCTCCAAGTATTTTTGCTATTAAATCTACACCATATTTTTCAATGGATTCCAACATTCTATTTTCTTGCATATTTATTTTCTCCTAAAATATATTTTAATTAAATTTATGAGAGTCTAACCATTTTGTAATAAATTTAATTTTATTAACATTTTCTAGTGTAACATTTGAAATATTTCCATTTAAATCTCCTGTTGAACCTATATAAATTGTTAATAGAATATTTTTTATCTCTTCATTTTTAAATTGTAAAGTATCTCTCATTTCAAAAATGGCTACATTAAGAATATAAAAAGCTGAAACTATTTCATCAACACCAATTTCTAAAACATGGTTATCTAATAAAAAATTTCTAACTTTAATAGCTTTAAGAGTTGCATTTTTTGTAACAATAAAAGAGTTTATTAAACTTTCCTTATTAGCATTATAAACAGCATCATCAGTTAAATGTTTAATTTCATTTACAATATTAAGCATTTCAAGAAAAATAGCTTCCGTTAAATATATATTTTTCTCAATTAAGTTATCAAAAGTATATGGATAATTATTTATCTTGTTTTCTAAATATTCAAAAAAGTCATCTTTTTTTATATCTGTGTGTTTTTCAGTATTATTTTTAACTATTTCTATCACTGATGAAGTTTCTTTCTCGCTATTTTTTTCTTTGAAAATATAACTAAATAGACTTTTAAATAAACCCATTATAATTCCTTATTAACTATTGCATAAATAAATTAAATATGTTCTTATGAACATTTATTTAAAACTTTAACTAAAGTAGACTTAACTCTAAATAACACCAATAGAATATAAGAGAGTTATGCAATTAGATTTTAAAGATTTTACTGAAGAAGAGCTGGAAAGCTTTTATAAGATAATCGGTAATAATGTTAAAAAAGTTAGGCAAAATAAAAGTATAACTCAAATGCAATTAGCAAATGCAATAGGACATAACTCTGTTGGACATATTGCAAAAGCAGAATTAAATAAGTATGGTAAGCATTTTTCTATTGAAAATTTATATAAAATCTCAAAAATTTTGGATGTGCCAATATCTGTATTTTTTGATGATGAAGAGTAAAATTATTTAAACAAAATATCTAATAGATGCAAAACCATAGGCTTTAGTCTTTGATATTTCTTTTATTTGTTCATCATTTATAATTCCACCAAGTGCAATGATATTTATGTTTTCATACTTTTCAACTGCTTCATTTAAACTCGTAATTCCTTTTGGAATTCCTTTATTTGGTGTTTCAAAAATAGGGGAATATGTAATTGCATTGGCTTGATTAATTATTGCTTTTTCTATATCCTCAAAAGTATGACAAGAGATAATTACATATAAACCTAACTCTTTTGCTTTTAAAATTTCATCAAATTGGGTTGATGTTAGGTGAACTCCTGTGGCATTTAGCTTGTGAGCAAGTGAAAAATTGCCATTTAAAAGAATGTTTTCTATATTTTTTTCTTTACAAATTTTAATAAATATTTTGGCTATTTCTTCAAAATTACCTGATTCTTTATCTCTAAAACAAGCAATCTCTATTTGGTGTTTATTTAAAACATTTATTAAAATTTCTTCAAATTTTTTTTCATCATTTGTATAATATTTTGGATCAGTTATTAAATATTTAATCATTTTAAAATCCTTATATAAAAAAAGGGAATAAGTAAAAACTCATTCCCTTTTTTTTGAATCGAAGACTTATTAATGATCTTCGTGTTCCATCATGATAGAACCAGCAATATAAACGTAAGTTAATATACTGAAGATAAATGCTTGTAAGAAACC
>RRZT011057490.1_pt1 | contig 11325 bp, 11 predicted proteins | sample 2165551 | NCBI WGS metagenome assembly RRZT01 (sample SAMN10456910, study PRJNA506462) | wastewater metagenome | biome: wastewater; feature: sludge; material: wastewater sludge; isolation source: wastewater sludge with Escherichia coli K12::gfp cells carrying plasmid... | place: USA: Moscow, Idaho...
CACGCCCATCAGCATCTCCTGGTGGGCGTGGGAGAGCTGTCCGGCCGATTCATGAACCACGGTGCGCAACTCATCGCTATTGAGTGAGTGCTCCTTGCGGGCCAGTTTGATGCCGACCATTTCCAGCAGGGTATTGGAGATGGTGTTGATCAGCCAGACCAGGGGATAGAGGGGATACATCAGGAATTTGAGCAGCAGTGAGCTGGGGAACGCCACCCGCTCTGGATAGAGGGCCGCCAGGGTCTTGGGCGTCACTTCGGCGAAGATCAGAATGGCAAAGGTCATGATGGTGGTGGCAACCGCGATACCGTAATCGCCAAAGGTCCGGATGGCGAGTAAGGTGCCGATGGATGAGGCGAAGATATTGACCATATTGTTGCCGATCAGGATGAGGCCAAGCAGCCGATCCGGTCGCTGCAGCATCTTCTCTACCCGGATGGCGCCTCTGTGCTGCTGTTTGACCTTATGGCGCAACTTGTAGCGATTCAGCGACATGATGCCGGTTTCCGCTGCGGAGAAGAAGGCGGAAATCAGCAGCAGGCCCACGAGTGTCAGCAGGAGGGTTTGTGTTGAAATGGTCTCCACGAGTGTTTCCCTTAAACCGGAGGCGGTTGGATTAGTGCAACAGGATTTCGTTGACGAAGCGGTTGCCAAAGTAGGCCAGCGTCAGCAGTACGCCCCCGGACAGGCTCAGGGTGATCAGGGTGCGTCCGCGCCAGCCATGGCGATAGTGTCCCCATAACAGGCAGAGATAGATTGCCCAGGCGGCCAGGGTCAGCAGAGCCTTTGGCGCCTGCTCCAGCGTGAACATCTCCTGCCAGAAGAGCAGGCCGGTTCCCAACGAGAGGGTGAGCAGCACCTCGCCTAACAAGATGAGCTGGAAGACCCGTTTTTCTACCATCAGCAGCGGAGGCAGATTCGGTAGGGTGACGCGCTTGCGATTCTTCAGCCTGTAATCGAGATAGGCCAACAGCAGGGCAAAGAGGCTGGCGATCATCAGCAGGGAGAAGGCCATCAGTGCCAATATGATATGGCCCAGCAGCTCAGGGCGTTGTGCCAGATGGACCACATAGTGGGTTGGCACCAGGCTATTGAGCCCTTGCAGTAGTACCGCGAAGCCATAAGCCACGGGCAACAGGATCCAGCCGTTGAAGCGAGGGGCTAGCAGGGTGAGCACCATGCTGATGAGCAAGGAGACTGCCGAGGCCACATTCAGCAGGCTCATATCCTGACCCTTGGTGGTATTCCAGAGCGAGTCGGCAATCCCGGTGCCATGCAGAAGCATGGCGCTGGCCGCTACGAGATAAAATGACCAACCCGCTGGCCGACTGGATAGCAGCCGACGCAAAACCACCACACTGGCAGATAGATAGAGGATCAGGGCTGTCAGGGAGAAAATGACCATGGTGTCTCGGCTCGATGCGATGAGCTAACTGGCTGAGGGAGAAGTATATCGCTCTCGTCAACCTGCTGCCAGCAAGGGTTAAGGTTTGGTGGCAATATGGGGTATACTCGCGCGTAATTACGCCAATCTGTTGGAATGGGTCATGTTTGAGAATCTAACCGAACGCCTGTCGAAATCATTACGCAATATCAGTGGTCGGGGTCGGCTGACCGAAGAGAACATCAAGGAGACATTGCGCGAGGTGCGCATGGCCTTGCTGGAGGCTGACGTTGCCCTGCCTGTGGTCAAGGAGTTCGTCAACCGGGTCAAGGAGCGAGCCGTCGGTCAGGAGGTGAGCAAGAGCCTTAGCCCCGGGCAAGCCTTCATCAAGATAGTTCAGGCCGAGCTGGTTTCCGTGATGGGGGAGGCCAATGAATCGCTGAATCTGGCTACCCAGCCGCCAGCCGTGCTGCTGATGGCGGGGTTGCAGGGGGCGGGTAAGACCACCTCGGTGGCCAAGCTGGCCAAATTTCTCAAGGAGCGCCTGAAGAAAAAGGTGCTGGTGGTCAGTGCCGACGTCTATCGTCCCGCCGCCATCAAACAGTTGGAAACCCTGGCGCAGGATATCGGTGTCGAGTTTTTCCCCAGCTCCACAGAGCAAAAACCGATTGCCATCGCCGAGGCGGCCATCACCCATGCCCGCAAGCAGTTTTTTGATGTGCTGATTGTCGATACGGCGGGTCGTCTGCATGTGGATAGCGAGATGATGGCCGAGATCAAGGATCTTCATCAGAGCATCCAGCCCATCGAAACGCTCTTCGTGGTGGATGCCATGACGGGTCAGGATGCGGCCAACACCGCCAAGGCGTTTAGTGAAGCATTGCCCTTGACCGGCGTGATCCTCACCAAGGCCGATGGGGACGCGCGGGGTGGTGCGGCGCTGTCGGTGCGTCATATTACCGGCAGTCCCATCAAGTTTATCGGTATTGGCGAAAAGACCGATGCCCTGGAGCCTTTCCATCCGGATCGCATTGCCTCGCGTATTCTGGGCATGGGCGACATGCTCTCGCTGATCGAGGAGATGGAGCGCAAGGTTGACAAGGAGAAGGCGGCCAAGCTGGCGCAGAAGGTGCAAAAGGGCAAGGGATTCGATCTGGAGGACTTCCGCGAACAGTTGGCCCAGATGCGCAATATGGGTGGCATGATGGGCATGCTGGACAAATTGCCCGGCGTCTCTGGGCTCTCTGAAGAGCTCAAGGGCAAGGTAGATGACAAGCTGACCCACCGCATGGAAGCGATCATCACCTCCATGACACCCGCCGAGCGCCGCAATCCCGATATCATCAAGGGGTCACGCAAGCGCCGGATCGCGGCCGGTTCCGGCACACAAATCCAGGATGTAAACCGCCTGCTCAAGCAATTTGATCAGATGCAACGGATGATGAAGCAGATTTCCGGCAAGGGCGGCTTGCGCAAAATGATGAGTGGTATGAAGGGGATGATGCCACCGGGTGGCTTTGGTCGCGGCCCGTTCTGAGAACCGGACTATCGCTGTTCAATAACTATTCAACAAAACTCGCCGCTTGCGAACCAAAAGGCGGCGGGTTTGGTTGCATTTGCTGCGGATGTGAGTAAAATTACGCGGCTTATTTTAAGCAGGGGTTCGTGTTTCTTACGGATCTCATTTCTTTCAAAGTTTAATGAGGACGATATGGTAACCATTCGTTTGCAACGTGGTGGCGCTAAGAAGCGTCCGTTTTACCAAGTAGTGGTGGCTGATAGCCGTAACGCTCGCGATGGCCGTTTCATCGAGCGCGTTGGTTTCTTCAACCCTATGGCTTCTGGTCAGGCTGAAAAGCTGAACCTGGATCTGGCTCGTATCCAACACTGGGTCGGTCAAGGTGCCAACGTTTCTGATCGTGTCGCCAAGCTGGTAAAAGACGCTGCCAAGGCAGCTTAATGTTCGAATCAAGGTAGGGAGTCAAGGTGGAAAAACCTGTTGTCGTTGGTCGCCTGGGAGCCGTTTACGGTATCAAGGGTTGGCTGAAGGTCCACTCCTTTACCGATAATGCTGAAAGCATATTCGAATATGCCCCCTGGCTGATTGAGCAGAATGGGGTGTGGCGCGAGCTCCGTATTTCCGGATGGCGTCGTCACAACAATGGGCTGGTATGCAAGCTGGAAGGCATCGACCAGCGTGAAGAAGCCCAGGCTCTGGCTGGTGTCGATATCGCCGTCGGTTCACAAAACTTTCCTGAGTTGTCAGAGGGTGAATTCTACTGGAGTGACCTGATTGGTTGCCAGGTAGCCAACCTCAACGGCTATCAGATGGGTGAAGTGACCGAGTTGATGGAGACTGGCTCCAACGATGTGTTGGTAGTCAAGGCCAGAACAAATGATGCTTATGGCATGAAGGAACGGTTGATCCCGTTTCTGGACGGACAGGTCATCAAACAGATTGATTTGACCGCCAAGACCATAGCAGTTGATTGGGATCCGGATTTCTAGATTCTCCCCTGTTGGTTGGCGTTATCGGAGGTTTCGTATGTGGATAGGGGTCATTAGCCTCTTTCCGGAGATGTTCCGAGCCATCACTGACTACGGAGTAACAGGCCGGGCAACAAGGCAAGGTCTGCTGCAGATAAGTTGCTGGAATCCTCGGGATTTCACCCATGACAAACACCGTACCGTCGATGACAGACCCTATGGTGGTGGTCCTGGAATGCTGATGATGGTTCAGCCTTTGCGCGATGCCATTGCAGCAGCACGAGATGCAGCGGGAGAGGGTGCCAAGGTAATCTACCTTTCACCTCAAGGACGGAAGCTGACCCAGAATGGGGTGGCTGAGCTTGCCCGGCATCAGAAGTTGATTCTGGTGGCGGGGCGATACGAAGGTATCGACGAGCGCGTCATACAGGCCGATATCGATGAAGAGTGGTCTGTGGGCGATTATGTGTTAAGTGGAGGCGAGCTGCCTGCCATGATCCTGATCGATGCGGTTTCGCGTCTGGTCCCTGGGGTCCTGGGTGACATGGCTAGCGCCGAGCAGGACTCCTTTACGGATGGCCTGCTGGATCATCCCCACTACACACGTCCCGAGATGATGGAAGGGATGGCGGTGCCAGAGGTATTGCTGAGCGGCCGTCACGAGAGTGTTCGCCAATGGCGCCTGAAACAGTCCTTGGGCCGGACCTGGTTACGAAGACCGGAACTATTAAACAACCTAGCTCTGACTGACGAGCAAGAGAAGCTTCTTGCCCAGTTTGTCCGTGAACACAGGGACGGACAGCAGTAGAGTTTTCAGTTTATCCTAGGTAGGAAGAGAGACTATGAGCAAGATTATTCAGCAACTCGAGCAAGAACAACTGCGTTCCGATATCCCGGCTTTTGCCCCGGGTGATACAGTTCGCGTACAAGTACGTGTAAAGGAAGGTGGCAAGGAGCGTCTGCAGGCGTTCGAAGGCGTTGTTATCGCCAAGCGTAATCGCGGCCTGCACTCTGCATTCACCGTTCGCAAGATCTCCAATGGCGAAGGCGTTGAGCGTGTATTCCAGACTCACAGCCCGCTGATCGCCAGCGTTGAGCTGAAGCGTCGTGGTGACGTTCGTCGTGCCAAGCTGTACTACCTGCGCAACCTGACTGGTAAGAAGGCTCGTATCCGCGAAAAACTCGACTAAGTTTTGCGGTAACTTGTTGCAGAAAAAAGGCTCGCCAATGGCGAGCCTTTTTTTGTTGAGCAGTCGTGATTACTGGACGACGGAAATGACGGAGTTTTCGCCACCAAACGGGTTGCTGACATAGGCCTCGGCCTGCCAGTCGTTGTCGAAAACTTCTGTTCCATCGGCAAGAACCATACGGAAACGATACTGGAAGCTGGCCTTGCCATCGGTTGGCAGGCTGACAGTACCCTTGAAGTTTCCTCCCTTCTGCTTTTTCAGCTCGACGGGATCCCAGTCAGCAAATTCACCCAGCAAATACACCTGTTGGGCCTCCTTGGCCGCCTCTTTTGTCACCTCAAAAGTTACCTGAACTTCGGGCTTGGTCTTGAGAAATTTCTTAGTGACAGGCATGTGATCTCCTTGAAAGGGTTAAGCCAGTGTCAACGGTGGTGGGCTTCTTTGGCCTCCGCTGAGTATCATAAAACAAAAAAGTAACAATTTACCTATGGTTTGTGCAACATTTCTGGCAAAAAAATAGGCTTGCAAAATCGAAAATATGTCACATATCAAAAGCCTGCCACAGTAACTCCTGGGTAAACTGGCTTTTCAGATAAAAACCTCTGGGGCGGGTCTGGATAAATTCTCCATGCAGACCAATGGCTTGCGTCAAGGCTCGACCATTGGCGGCCTTGGGTCTGAGCTGGAGTATTTCGCCATGTCTGGCGGTGATCCGCTCTATTTGACCTAGGGCAATCATCTCCATCAACTCTTCCCAATCCTGACGTAAGCGTGACTCCTGCTCGGCCGTCGGACTCCAGATGAAAGGCGTTGCGACCCGCCGCTCCGCCAGCGGTATCTGTCGGCTGCCTTCGACCGGCAGCCAGAGCACTCTCGATAGCTTGTTGCGCACATTGCTCTGCTCCCAGCTCAATCCCGTGACGCCGAGCAGGGGCGCGACGCAGACAAAGGTGGTTTCCAGTACCTTGGCCTCTTGGTCGATGGGCAGTGTCTTGAGCTCGATCCCCAGCTCCGGAAAGTCCTGTTCCGGTTTGCTGCCTGCGCTGGCACCGAGATGCCATTCGATGAGCTGGCCGATCCAGCCCTTGTCCCGACGCAGATCCGGTGGTATCGGCAGACCGGCCATGCTGGCTAGTTGTTGCAGATTGTACCCAGCCAGCGCCATGGCACGCTGCCAGAGATCGGCTTCGGAGGTCGGTGCGGCGGGACGATCGATAGAGAGCATGGCTGTGGATCCAGAGGCTGATGTTTTTTTGGGCTGATCAATGCAACTTGATCCAGTGGAGTGCTGATGATGCCACAACTCTCTATCTATATGATATTCAAATGTTTTTAGATAAAAGAAAGCATTGATTTTTCTAGAGTTATCAGGATCCTGAGTTATCCAGCAACAATAACCTAATGGTTCACAAAGTTATCCACAAAAACACTGAATAACTCACAGAAGTACCTCTGTTATGAGGCAAAAAGCAGAATCCATGTGAGTGAAGGCAGAAATGTTACGCCTCTTTTGCTGAGACATGCCGCAAGGTTTGTGGATAAGTGCCGATTGCTTGAAAAGTGAGCACACTATTTTTTTCACAAGGATCCCACGATCTGACAGCCGGATCCAGGCAAGCGTAATGGATGAGGGATTACAAATAAGTTGCTGATATAAAATAAAAACATTTCCATTTGCGAGATTTTTTTTGATCCTGACTTTTATGTGGCTCAGGATCTCTACCTGCCATATACAGAGATATGCAGGGAGATATCCACAGAAATAGTGATTCGTTTCGGGATCGTCACTCTGGTTGTGTTTATAACTGTTGACATTGTTGGAAGTTATCCAAGTGTTAACAGATGGTAGCTGTTTGCTGCCTAGCCCTGAATGTGAAAAAATTGGTACTAGATAAAGATTAAGTTTGCGGGTGATTACGTGATTGATGGCGACGGTTTTCGTCCCAATGTTGGAATCGTGATCTGCAATCGCAATGGACAGGTTTTATGGGCAAGACGCTTCGGGCAACACTCCTGGCAATTTCCCCAAGGCGGGGTCGATGAGGGTGAAACACCTGAACAAGCCATGTTCCGGGAGTTGTACGAAGAGATTGGCCTGAAACCGGAAGACGTTACGATTTTGGCCACAAGCCGCAACTGGTTGAAGTACCGGTTACCCAAGCGGCTGATCCGTTGGGATAGTTCGCCCGTCTGTATCGGGCAGAAGCAAAAGTGGTTCTTGCTGCGGCTGGATGAGAAGAATGAAGGCTCCATCCAGTTTGGTTGCCATGGGCAACCTGAATTCGATGATTGGCGCTGGGTCAGCTATTGGTACCCGGTGCGTCAGGTTGTTTCTTTCAAACGGGAAGTGTATCGGCGCGTCATGAAAGAGTTTGCATCGATTGCCATGCCTTTCCCGCCCAACCGGAAAGAGCAAAAAAGAAATTACAAGGGCGACAGGAGATAAGACAGTGCTCACCACCTTGCGGCAAATAGTAGAAGGGATGTCTCATGCGGTTTCATTGCAGGATGCGATGAAGGTTCTGGTGAGTCAGACCCGAGCGGCCATGGAGGTGGATTGTTGTTCTGTCTATCTTGCCGAGCCACAGCGTCGACGGTATCGCCTGGCGGCGACCGATGGTTTGGCCCAGTCGGCGGTGGGCAAGGTTGCCCTGCCTTACGATGAGGGACTGGTCGGTCTGGTGGGGCGCCGCGAGGAGCTGATTAACCTGGCCGATGCGCCTTCCCATCCTAATTTCAAATACCTGCCGGAGGTGGCCGAGGATGAGTTCAACTCCTTCCTCGGTGTGCCCATCATGCAACAACGTCAGGTGCTGGGGGTGCTGGTGGTGCAGCAGCGTGACTCCCGCCAGTTTGACGAAGGGGATGAATCCTTTCTGGTGACGCTGGCCGCCCAGCTGGCGGCTCGGGTGATCCATGCCGAGACCAAGGGGATGCTGCACGAAGCCGAACCCCAACTGCATCGAACCATCAAGGGATTGCCGGCCTCCGGTGGTGTTGCCATCGCCAGAGCCTGGGTATGGCAACCCAAGATGGAGCTGGATCAGGTCACCCTCAAGAAGAGTGATGATCCCGAATTGCAGGTTGAGCTCTTCAATCAGGCCATGTTGCAGGTGCAACTGGATCTGGACTCCATGGCGCTGCGTTTCCGGGAGTCGGTGAGTCCGGACTCCATGGGGATCTTCGAGATCTACCAGCACCTGCTTTCGGATCCCGGTTATGTGCAGCAGATTGAGTCGGAGATCCTGGATGAAGGGTGGACCGCCTCTTCCGCCGTGCGGCGGGTGAGTGAGCGCTTCATTGCCCAGTTCGGGGTGATGAGCGATGCCTATCTGCGCGAGCGGGCCGTGGATGTGCGCGATGTGGCCCAGCGTCTGCTCAGCCGTCTGGTGCATAGCCAGATCGACGAATTTGATTTTGATGAGCCGGTTATTCTGCTGGCGGCCGAGGTGACCGCCTCGTTGCTGGCCGAGATCCCCCGCGAGCGTCTGGTGGGCATGATCTCCTTGCGTGGCGCGGTCAACTCCCATGCCGCCATTTTGGCGCGTGCCATGGGTATTCCGGCTGTCATGGGTCTGGAGCTACCACTGGCCGAGCTGGATCACCGTTTGTTGGTGGTGGATGGCAATGGCGGCGAGATCATCATAGAGCCTGCCGTTGCGGTTCTGGATGAGTATCGTCAGTTGATCCAGCAGGCCAAGGCCTTCAGCGATCTGGTGGGTGCCGAGAGCCATCTGGTGGCCGAGACCCTCGATGGCGAACGGATGTCTGTGCTGCTCAATGCCGGATTGAATGTCGATACCGAAAATGCGGTGCGGGACATGGCCGACGGGATCGGGCTCTATCGCACCGAAATTCCCTTCATGCTTCATGATCGCTTCCCTTCCGAGCTCGAGCAGACCAGCCGTTACCGGGAGATCCTCAGTCACTATGCCGACAGGCCGGTGTGCATGCGAACCCTGGATGTGGGCGGCGACAAGCCCTTGTCCTATTTCCCCATCGTCGAGGATAACCCCTTCCTCGGCTGGCGCGGCATTCGTCTGACCCTGGATCACCCCGAACTGTTTCTGGCCCAGCTCAAGGCCATGCTCAGGGCCAGCGAGCACCTGGACAACCTCTCCATCATGCTGCCCATGGTCAGTACTCTGAGTGAGGTGCAGGCTTCCCGTCGTCTGCTGGATCAAGCTTGGCTGGAGATCTCCGAAGAGCTGGGGCCCAAAGGTGGCAGCGTCCGTTACCCCATGCTTGGCGCCATGCTCGAAGTGCCCTCCATCCTCTACATACTGCCGGAGATGGCTCCCTATGTGGATTTCTGGTCGGTGGGCAGCAATGACCTGACCCAGTATCTGCTGGCCGTGGATCGCAACAATGCCCGGGTTTCCGGCCTCTATGATGCCTTCCATCCGGCGGTGATCCGCGTGCTGCAGCAGGTGGTGGAGACGGCCAATGCCCAGGGCAAGCCGGTTTCCATCTGTGGCGAGCTGGCGGGCGATCCTCTGGGGGTGCTGATCCTGATGGCCATGGGCTATCGCCGCTTCAGCATGAACCTCAACAATCTGGCCCGTATCAAGTATGTGATCCGCCGGACCCGTCTCCACGATCTGAAGCCCCTGCTGGAGCTGGGGCTCAAACAGAATGACTCGGCTGCGCTCAAGGAGCTCTTCATCGGCTATCTGGAGCAGATTGGTCTTGCCGGTCTATTGCCCCGTCAGCAGCAGCGCAAAGTCACTGCCTGATGTCATCCGCCCCGCTCTGGGGTAGAATAATCCTTGGCTAGGGGCTGTTGACGTTTCGAGGCTGAATTTTGTTCAATCTAAATGCGCCCTGATCGCGACGCGAGCTAGGTAGCATAGTGATTCTATGTAACTAGCGAGCAACAAAGAGCTGGGTGCATTTAGATGAACCCGTAGGGCAGCGCTAGCTACTAATTTGCGCCTCAATACCCTGCCAGATGGGGATAGTTGTGCTGAGCTCATCGACACGTAGCTGCAAAAACAGACTAGAAACGTCAACAGCCCCTAATCATCCAGCCCCATCTTCAGGATGGGGTTTTTTATCGTTGCGATCAGCCGGGGCTGGCGCAGGTTGAAGGAGAGCAGAGCATGCAGAACTATCTGGCGTTGATGGCCAAGATCCTGGAAGAGGGGGCCGCCAAGGGCGATCGCACCGGCACTGGTACCCTGTCGCTATTTGGTCACCAGATGCGTTTCAATCTGCAGGAGGGCTTTCCGTTGGTCACCACCAAGAAGTGCCACCTCAAGTCCATCATTCATGAGCTGCTTTGGTTCCTCAAGGGGGAGACCAATATCGGTTACCTCAAGGAAAATGGCGTCTCCATCTGGGATGAGTGGGCCGATGAGCAGGGCAATCTGGGGCCTGTCTACGGTTACCAGTGGCGCTCCTGGCCGACGCCGGATGGCCAGCATATCGACCAGATGCAGCGCGTCATCGACGATCTGCGCAACAACCCGGACTCCCGTCGCATCATAGTCTCGGCGTGGAATGTGGCCGATCTGGACAAGATGGCACTGGCTCCCTGCCATGCCTTCTTCCAGTTCTATGTGGCCGATGGCAAGCTCTCCTGCCAGCTCTATCAACGCAGTTGTGATGTCTTCCTGGGGCTGCCCTTCAACATCGCCAGCTATGCCCTGCTGACCCATATGGTGGCTCAGCAGTGCGATCTGCAGGTGGGGGATTTTGTCTGGACCGGTGGCGATGTCCACCTCTACTCCAATCATCTGGCGCAGGCGAAGTTGCAGCTCGGCCGCGAGCCCCGCGCCCTGCCGAGACTCGAGATCAAGCGCAAGCCGGAGAGCCTTTTTGACTACTGCTTCGAGGATTTCGAGGTGGTGGGTTATGATCCCCATCCCGGTATCAAGGCACCTATTGCGATATAAATATCAATAAAATCAAATGGATACAGAAATGCCATATAAATCAATAATATATAAGCTATTGATTTATATGGATAATTTATTCGTGTGATTGGGTGTGGCATGACCGGCTTTTTGGCTGAACTCGGTTAAACCGAGCCTTTCTTCCGTAATAATTGATTTAATTTGTTTTTGTCGGCAACATACACTCAATGACAAGGTTTTTTCGGTTTTAGTATGCCGTTCTGAACACGGTGGAGAGAATATGCCCAATCCCATTACCAAGTTTCTGCGTCTGGAGTCGGCAGGGGGGATCATACTGATCCTGATGGCCCTGCTGGCCATGACGCTCGCCAATTCCCCCTTGTCGGGGTACTACCAGCAATTTCTC
>RRZT010108176.1_pt1 | contig 11323 bp, 8 predicted proteins | sample 2165551 | NCBI WGS metagenome assembly RRZT01 (sample SAMN10456910, study PRJNA506462) | wastewater metagenome | biome: wastewater; feature: sludge; material: wastewater sludge; isolation source: wastewater sludge with Escherichia coli K12::gfp cells carrying plasmid... | place: USA: Moscow, Idaho ...
CCGATGGCAGCGTCAAGCACGGCGTTGTGCTGCGCCTGAACAAGAAGACCGCCAGCGTGCGCACCGACGAAGGCCAGAGCTGGAAGGTCTCACCGGGCCTGCTGCGCAAGACGGCCGCCCTATGACGCATGACCTGGTGCAGCCGTACAGGGTCAGCTCGTCGGTTGCCAGCGATGCGGCAGCAGTTCCTCAATCCGGCTGGCCTTGTGCGTGGGCAGCCGGGTAAGCACGTCCTTGAGGTAGGCGTACGGGTCGTGCCCGTTCATGCGCGCTGACTGAATCAGGCTCATCACGGCTGCTGCTCGCTGGCCCGCGCGCAGGCTGCCGGCAAACAGCCAGTTGTTGCGACCGATGGCAATGGGCCGGATCTGGTTCTCGATCCAGTTGTTGTCCGGCGGTAGTTGCGGGTCATCGACGAAGCGCGTGAGCGCGGTCCATCGCTTGAGGCTGTAGTCCAGGGCCTTGGCCGTGGCCGAGTTGCCCGCCACCTGCTGGCGTTGCAGCACCATCCACGCGTGCAAGGCGTCCAGTATCGGCCGGCTGTGCTGTTGGCGAGCCTGTAGCCGCTCGGGTCCCGGTTTTTCCTGGACGGCCCGTTCGATCTCATAGACCCGGGCGAACTGCTGCAGGGCGAACTCGGCAATCTGGCTCTTGTTGGCCGCGTGCAGGTCGAAGAACTTGCGCCGGGCGTGCGCCAGGCAACCGGCTTCTGTCACGCCCTGGCTGAAGCTGGCCTTGTACCCGGCGTAATCGTCACAGATCAGGCTGCCGCGCCAGTCGCCCAGGAAGGCGCGGGCGTGTTCACCGGCGCGCGACTCGCAGAAGTCATAGACCACGGCGCGCGTGGCTTCAAATGCGCCCGGGGCATAGGCCCACAGGTAAGCCCGGTGCGTCTTGCCGTTGCCCGGTTTGAGCATGGCCACCGGGGTCTCATCGCCGTGCAACACCCGGTGCTCTAGAACCTCGGCCTTGAGGGCATCAACCAGCGGTTGCAAGCGCGCGCCGCAGGTGCCCACCCATTGCGCCAGGGTGGATCTTGGAATCGCCAGACCTGCCCGAGCGAAGATGTTCTCTTGCCTATACAAGGGCTGATGGTCGGCGTACTTGGCCACCAGCACCTGCGCCAGCAGGCCTGTGGTGGGGATGCCTTTCTCGATGACGTGGGCGGCCACCGGCGCCTGTGTGATGGTCTGGCACTTCGCGCAGGCCCACTTACCCCGGACATGGCGCTCCACGGTGAAGACGCCCGGCACGTAGTCCAACTTCTCGGCCACGTCCTCGCCGATACGCTTCAACTGGCAGCCGCACTGGCATGTCGTGGACGTGGGTTCATGGCAAACCTCGCGCCGTGGCAGGTGCGTCGGCAGCGGTGTCCGTTTGGGTTGCTGCTTCTCGGCAGCAGGTTGAGCCGGGCGCAATTGCTCAATCTCGTGCGCGACGGCGGCCAGATCGCTGTCGAGTTCCTCTTCCAGCAGGGTGCGCTGATCGGTACTGTGCCGCTCGGATTGGGCGGCGAACTTCAACCGCTTGAGCAGCGCGCACTCATAGGTGAGCTTCTCGTTGAGGGCACGCTGGTGGCGCAGTTCCGTGAGCAGGCGCTGGGTCACTTCGCGCAGTTGCTCTGCGTCCAGTTCGCTCAGGGCTTGCTCGTCGATCACCATGACCTGCAGTGTGCCAACCACCAACAGCCAAGGCCATTGGCACATCTCCCAATTGCCATGAATTCATCGTCGAGCCGAAGATTCAGATCACTGTGATGGCGCCGTTTGAGCCCATGCGCTGCCAAGGCAAGCCCAGCACTAAGGCGTCCAGTTGGGCGTGTTCCAACGCCACATTCAGGCTGCCCGGCGGCGCCCAGACGAACTTGCCCTGGTGCAACCGGCGCGCGGCCAGCCACAGACCCACGCCGTCGTGCACCAGCACCTTCAGACGATTGGCGCGCTGGTTGGCAAAGACGTAGGCGTGGTGCGGGTGGGCCGCGCCGAAGGTGGCGATCACCCGCGCCAGGGCGGTGTCGGTGCCCGCGCGCATGTCCAGCGGGGCGGTGGCCAGCCAGGCCGCATCTATCCTGATCATTTACGGATCACCGCAGCAACGCGCTAAGCATCTGGGCGCACTGGGCTGCGCCAGACAAGGGCCAGTGGACGGTCACGGACATGCCGGGACGTTGACATTCGATACGGATGTCGGTCGCTGGCGTTGAGGCGGCAATGGACGACTGCTCGCTGGCAGTTACTGACGCTGCGGTCAGCTCGATGGGGACGAAGGCCGGGGTCTGAGGTGTTGCGACTGCGGTGGTGATGCCACCTTCGAGGCGGTGCAGGCCCTGCGCCCACTCCTTGCGCCAGCGGTGCAGCAAGTTGGCATTCATGCCATGTTGCAGAGCCACCGCCGCAATCGATGCGCCGGGCTTCTGGCACATGGCCACCAGCTCGGCCTTGAACTGCGGGGTGTAGGTGCGGTGTGTGCGGCGCTGCGCATATCGCGGGGTCTGAGAGTCTTTGAGCATCGTGTCCACGTTCATGTTGCGTGCACGCGATCTTGCTCAGACCGACCAGGTCATTCAAGATGGTTTTGCCACTCGCTTACGTTATTTGCGCTCTCGAACGCGTTAGTCAAAAAGGCTGGACATACGCTCTGCAAACATCGAGCGAAATTTTTCGCTCGTCTTTTCGGCATCAGGAAAATCTACAAGCTTCGCGTTGTAGATGATGCCTCGAGCATCGAGGGTGGCGTTGATGACCAAGTTCATTGCAATCGGCTCTCCAAAAGCCATGGCCTGCGTCGAAAGCCAGCAGCTCAAATCATCATGCATGGAGACGTTGATCATGCGCACCCCTAAGTCTTTCGCTGTGAAGATCGGGGAGGGCTCAGGAAGGGCGGTTAGCCTTACATCGGCTCTGCGAGCCGCCCATTCAAAACTGCACACATTCGCGATGATGCGATGAACTTTGGCACCTGCCAATTGGATCGATTTTTTGGGCAGGGAATTGCTGCCTTGGTAAATGATCTCAGTCCCATCGCTGATAGGTTCGGTGCTTCCGGCCAATGCCACAAAGGCGGCGCGAGCGCGAGATGGATCGCTCTCTTCTGAGAGAGCCTTGCACAGTTGCTCGGTCGACAGGCTTTTGTTGTTTAACTGCGCGAGCATCGGCGACAAGCGCCGGGCCAGGACTTTGGCCGCATCGCGCTCAATTTCAGTTTCCTCCCCCAGTCCATCCGTATCGAGGCGCGCCTGTCGTGACGACTTGCGCGCGACCACTACGTCGATCGCTTCCAACTGCTCTGTACGCACCCCCACAATCGTAACGTCGCGTGGCTGAACATGAAGGCTTTTCAGGCGACTCTCCGCTTCCTTAAGGAGATGAATGGCATGCCCCACTGGAACAATGCGAACCAGTTCTGCGTCGGTGGAAAGTGATTCAGTCATGATGATGTTTTGCATTGGAACGGCTATGTCGTTTTGCGAAAAAATTCGACTCGAGAAAGTCAGGCAGAGTTCGCCATGCTTGGGGCAGATTTCGGTTTGGATCACGTCTTACTTTGATGCAATTGGTGAATAGAAAACAAACCTGCCTTGAGCACCGACGTCAGCCGGGCTGTGTGGACACGGTTTTCTCGATCTACCGGGCAAAGCGATATGCGCGGCTTGCAGCCAATTCCAGGGTCAATAACCAGTCGCAGCTTCTCTTGTAGGCCAGCGAAAAAAAGCACATCGCCTGGACTTGCATAGGCTGAGCCCAGTCGCACAGTGAGTGAGAGACCACGGGGAATGGTTTCGGTGATGGGTAGCCAGTGTTGATATTCAGCAAACGCTGCGGCCGACGCATCTGCTCGCATTGCACAGAGATGGAAAAAAGCGAAATCTGATGGATCCAAGCCGACGAGCCATTGAATGATTTCGCGACCTTTAGCTGAAAGTGCTAACTGAATATTTCCTTCTTGGCCTCGACCTTGGACCGAAGTCCGAGCCCGTCGCGTGAGCTCGGTCGCGGTGTCGCTATCTGGAACCAGTGGCTCTAATTCGATGGCTGTCGACAGCGGAGTTCTGGTCGCTTCAATCGCTGCCGGTTGAGAAAGGCTGAGTGTGCGGACGGTCAGATACAGAGCTGAATCAGCAAGCGACTCATCGCGTTCAGCAATTGGCATTTGCACGGCCTTGGGTTCGAAATTCCCTCGGGGCGGATCCTCCCTTACCTCGCGGAGATGAGAGGTATTGCACGCAGTATTTCGGATCAAGTGAGCTTGCAGCCACGCCCATGGATCAAAGTCTTGATCTTCCCGCGAAGTATTTCCAATGGTGTGACGAGAACGTGCCTTTCTCAGAGCAGCCGGGTCAATGTCCAGCTGGCGTAAAAATCCAGCGCCAATGTGCAAAGGCCGCAGCAGTGCTTCGACGGTCATGCCATAGACCAAGGGCCAGGCTGCCAGATAGTTGCCCAACGCAGACCGCAAGTCACCGTGGCCAGCTGTTACAGCTGCTTGGGCCACGCGGGTCCAGTTGGTCTGAAGGTGGTCGATCCATCGTCCGATGTGTTGAGAGCCGGTGGTAGTCGACATCCATTTCGCCGCCTGGGCTTGCCAGTCGGGCCATGCGATCTCTTGGAGCGCTGCAGCTCGGGCACTGTGGGGCCGTGCTTTCCGGTCACCGGTAGCTTCCTTGAGTGCAATTGACCAGAGCTCCGCGAGTTGTGAGTCACGCAGGCCCGCTGCATTGGACCCGTCGAGACGCAGCAACAGATCACGTGCGGACGTGTATTGCGATAGTTGTTCGCGCAAAACGCGAACGGCCCGGGCGCAGTCTGTTGACAACCGGTGAACACGGATTGCGTTGTTTGTTTTGTGGACGTTGTAGCCCTGACGACGAATGACCAAACCGTTGTTTTCAGTAAGACAGTCCCATGCAAGACTGGAAAGATCCCCTGCGCGGGATGGAAATTCATGGCTGATGACGGCCCTCATTTGAAGCAAGAGAGCATCCACAGGTGATTCGGACAGCCATGCCTGTGCGATTTGCGCGGCATGCGTCATGTCTCCATGCGTGACCAGGACTGCCGAACTGGAGCTTCCGGCGGTCGGGGGGATCTGCTCGCGCAGTCGCTCGTAAACGCCCGTTGGAACAAACATTTGCCGGCGGCGCAAGCTGCGTACCAGTGCCATAACCGCATGGCGCACTCGCTCGCCTAAAGCGGTCCTATCCTCACTTTGCGAAGATCCTGAGAATTGCTCGGTCCAATCCAGGAAGGCTATCCATTCGTCTTCCGTCCACTCGTCCGGGTCACCGTGGGCGGGGACCTTGCTTCGGGCAATGGTGATCGTTGAAAAATACGTTGCCAGAGACGACAGTTGGTAGCAACCTTGTGCTTGGTCCCGCGTGCGGATCAGCTCATCGGTGAGCCAGTCGCGCAGAAAGCGCGCGAATGGAGTCCACCGAACTGTTGCTTCCGTGATTTCACGCCTGCAATCAATGGCACGTTTTCTTCGTTCGCCCAACTTTTGCTGTTGGTTCGAATACTTATTTAGCGCTTTGGAAAGAAAGTCCAGGCTTTCGTCGCGAGCAGATTGGCTTTGCTGCGTAGTTCTGGGCGTGTGTGTTGACGACAGCGTGCGAGCCAGCGACTGACCGGCCAACCTTGCGAGTGAGTACAACGAAAGAGCTGGAGCTGGAACCTCAATGGCGCTGATCGCAGCTAGCGAGGGTGGCAAAGATAGGCGTCGAAAGTTTTGAGCACATGCTGTAACGGTGGCCCAGCGATCTGCTGCAGATTCCGGCCAGTTCGCGCAACTCAGTGCCTCTTCAGCGGCTGAACACACGTCGCGAATCAGAGTCGTGCGGTTGAGTGATGCAGGCCGGGCCTTTTCAAGCAGCAACCAGGTGGAGGGCTGAATCGGCAGCCAGGTCGCACCAACCAGGTGAGGTCGCTTCCACAACAGTCCCTGACGCAGGCCCAATCGCTGGGAAATTCCAGATGACTCAGTGGAAAGGACCGCATCAAGAGCGCAGTCAGGATCTGTGACCAAATCAATGAAGAGCAGGTGCAGCAGTGCGAGGGCCGGAGCGGATGCATTGATTTTTCCCTGCGCCAACGAAGAGCGCATTTTGTGGGCCATCGACCAGCCCATCAGGCTGCGGACCGAAATGGGAAGCAGCACAGTTCGCGGATCGGGGACCTTGGAGCCGGGCTGCGCAGGAAGGAGATCAGTCTTGTCAGGAGAAAGTCCGGCTGGTTTCCAAGCAGCGCTGGTAGCGAACACTTGTCTTGAACCAAAGACTTTGCGGCCGGTGCTCTCCATGGCTGCGCGCAGTCGATCCGCTGCGACCACAGGTGGAACATCTAGATATGCCCCAGATGTTCGTGTTAGATCCCTTGCGTGTCCAGTCAAAGTTCGGATGAGCCAACGATCAGCGCCATCTCGGTCCAGGCTGGTGACCCACTGGCTGCGCCCAAAATTCACGTCACGCCCGAAGTACTTCGCGGCGATTGGCGTGAGGTGAGAGGTCCGAATCGCAGTAGTCCCTTCATTTGTTGCCCATTGAACAAAAACAGGGTTATCTGCATCAACAGCAGATTTCTCACCACTTTTGTTGACGATCTCGTGGCATTCGAGCGCTGCAGAAAGCAGTCCTTGCACTGTCGTAGTCCAGGGAATGAGGCGAGGCTGGGCGCGCGCTCCCAGCGCGTCATCCTTGTCGTGGATGGTTCCCATGCACGGTGAGGTAAAGAGGGCACCAAACGTGAGTCGATCCAAGCGGATTCCGCGGTGTGCTGTCTGGACCACGAACCCAAACGCGAGCAGGCTCATCCAAGCATTGGCGTGCAGCCAGGTCTCGTTGCTTGGCGCCGCCAGGGTATCGATCCTTGCCTGGTCGATGGCTGCGACAAGGGATTGCCAGCCGGCGGTGCACTGATGGTCGTCGAGTACTTTGATGCAACCCTGGCGGAAAGATCCGCAAGCAGATCGCGCAGAGTCACCAAGTCCAAGCCATTGGTAGACCGCGCCCATTCGATCTTCTATCAGTGCGGTAGTGGGCCCGTAGTAGTAAAGCGCCGCTGGTGCTGTGGCATGGAACCTGCCAGTGCACAGGGCTGCTGTCATGTCCGACCCTGTGCGTTCCAGGACAACGGTCGTCAGTGACCGTGCAAAGCGGCCACGATGGGCTGGGTGCGCAGTATCTCCACATGCGCGCAGAAAGTTCCGGAAATCATCGAGGTCAAAACGGGTCCTGTGCTGACTGGCAACGATCAATTCACCCAAGGTTTCCACAGGACTGGTCGCGAGCGCCTGTAGGGCGCTCAGCCTTTGGATCACAAGGGAGGGAAGAGGGCAGTAGACGGCTTCGAACTCAGTTTCCGGCAGGCCATCATGACCACGGTACGCACCAAAATTCCATGCCCATGCTTGTCGATCCAGGTCGAGCCAGATGGTGTCTTTGGGGGCAAAGCGCAGATTCAACGCGACTTTGTCTGTGCATCCAGTAATGAGACTGATCAAGGCCAGCAGTGCATAGCCGGAACGAACACGATCTGAGGCATCCAAGAGTTGTACGAGCCGTCGTGTGACGATGCGAAGATCCTCTGGAAGAAGCTGATCTCGGTGGTAAATCCCCAGCTTTTCTGCAAAGTTGGAGTAGTCCGCAGCGGCGATCCGGCGTTTGATGTCTGGGATATGGGATTGGTCCTCGTCGTCATCCATGGAGAAGGACTGAGACGCCGACAGATTGTTTGAGTCGCCGTGAAGGTCGTTGGCCGCAGGTAGAACGCTCGGTTCACTTTCGGTCGAGTCGATTTCTGCGTGACGCTCTGTGAAATCGATCCCCTCTGGCTGGCGCGCTTGGGTCGGTAGTGGCCCGTTGATGGATTTACTCGTTACCTCGATCAACTGTGTGACCAGCGACAGGCAGGGGCTGTTTGGCGCCAAGCTCTGGCGGAATCTATGGAGATCTTCTGTTGAACAAAGGGCAACGCCGAGCAGTAGTTCCCAATCGCGTGCGCGCCTCCCCTTGGCCTGACTTGCCCGGCGCAGGGTAAGTGCTCCGTTGATCAGGTCAACAGGTAGAGTCGTGCCGTGCTCGGCGCGGACGGCGAAGGCACGCCCCAGAAGTGCGGTGAGGTCAAAGTCGATACCAGCCTGTGAAAACGGTGGCTCCCATTTAAGGATGGCATGCAGCAGAATGAAGTTGTCTGAAGGGTCTCTCGACAGCCTTACAGCCATCGCGTCGTCACTGACGGCCGCCTCACGTAGCCTTGATTCCAAGTGGCCCGCGGCAGACACCCATGCGCCGATCGGTGCGTCGGGCCATTTCCGGGCGGCAGCCCGCAGGCAGGTCTTGATGACGTCGACGGCAGAGCGGGCAGCATCCATTGAGGATGGAACCCCTGCGGCAGTCAAGAGTGCTGCACCGGATGGGGAGACCATTGGCAGGTTGAAGTGACTCTTCATGCCATTAATTCTTGAGTATGAGCGTGCTTGAAACACCCCCGAAAAGTTAGCTTTTTGCTCGCATTTCAACTTTCTACGCTTGGGATAGGGGGTGAGCAGCGTTTTGCTGCGACGTGCCCAACTGCTGACCAACATGAGGCTTGGTGCAAGGTTGTTGGCAGGTTTGGATCGTCACCCTGCAATATCCGGGTCTGGCGGCCGCACCGGGTGTCGGGTGGTGAACCCGTAGGCCGTTGTTGCTGGTGTTCCTATATTTCGTCTAAATATTGCATTCGACGAATAAACGGAACTTACTCCAACCATGCTCTCCGACACCCACACCCAGCGCGTTCTTGGTCTAGCCAGCCAGAAGGGGCTGCTGCGAGCTAGCGATCTGGACGTCATCGATGCGCCCCGGATCGTCCTGACGCGCATGACAGCCGCAGGCCTGCTGGAGAAGATTGGGCGTGGCCTGTACCGCCTGCCGGAGTCCCAGGGGTCCGAACACGAGAGTCTAGTGACCGTCGCCACCAAGGTGCCACAAGCCGTTTTTTGCCTGCTAACTGCGCTGCAGTTTCACGAGCTGACCACCCAACTGCCGCGCCAGGTCTGGATCGCCATGCCACGCGGCAGCCATACCCCACGGTTCGACTATCCGCCAATCAAGATGGTGCAGTTCACGGGCGAAGCCTACACGGCGGGCATTGACGAAGTGGAAAGCGATGGGGTCAAGCTCCGGGTGTACGGTGTGGCCAAGACCGTGGCGGACTGTTTCAAGCACCGCAACAAGTTCGGCCTGGACGTGGCGCTGGAGGCGCTGAAGGACGCCCGGGCCCGTAACAAGGCATCCGTCGATGACATCTGGCGCTACGCAAAAGTCTGCCGCGTGGCCAACGTGATCCGGCCCTACCTGGAGAGCATCGGATGAACCCCGCAAATCCAAACGTCGCCGCGTCCGTCCGTGCGCGCCTGCTCAACGTTGCGAAAGCGCAGGGTGTCGATTTCAATCAGGTGCTTGTGCGCTTCGCTCTCGAGCGCATCCTCTACCGCATGACCCGATCAAAGCACGCGGATCGTTTTTTGCTCAAGGGTGCACTGCTGTTCACACTCTGGTATGACATGCCGCACCGAGCGACGCGAGACGCCGATCTGCTTGGCTTCGGCGCGAGCGATTTGACATCGGTGGCCGAAACTTTCCGCGACATCACCGCCGTGGCTGTTGACGACGGCATGGCATTGATTCCGCCTCGGTCACAGTCGAGGAAATCCGCAAGGAAGCCGGCTACGGCGGCGTCCGCGTGATCATCGCGGGCGAACTGGCCAAGGCGCGCTGCAAGACGCAGATCGATGTGGGCTTTGGCGATGCCGTCACACCTGCGCCGGTGGATTCTGTCTATCCGGTCCTTCTGGACGATCTTCCTGCACCCCGGCTGCGGGCCTACCCGACGTACACGGTCATCGCCGAGAAACTTCACGCCATCGCCCAGCTGGGCATGACCAACAGCCGCCTGAAGGACTACTTTGATCTGTCGGTGCTGCTGGAGCGAGAAACCCTGGACACTGATTTGCTGGCCCAGGCGATCAAAGCCACCTTCGAGCGGCGCTGCATCTCCGTGCCCGATGCTGTGCCGATTGGGCTGACGGACGAGTTTGCACACGATCCCTCGCGGCAGTCGTTGTGGCTGGCGTTTCTCAAGAAGAACGAGCTTCTCCCCGAGCCCTTGCCTGCCATCGTGGATCGGTTGCGATCGGCCCTGGCACCTGCGTTGAACCGAGCCGCTCTTTGAACGTCACCTTGAATCGCAGCAGTGTCGCGTCCGTCGCTACGGTCAGTAGCGGTCTCGCACTTCCCGGCCCCACTTTGACCTTGATGGTGAACTTGGCTGGCAATCGAAATTCAACCTGGATGCAGGCCTGTTCTTCCTGCCACAGTTTTTTGAATATGAGTGGGCTAGATTCAGCCCCCGAAAAGCAAGCTATTTGCTCGCTTTTCACCACCCTGCTTGGGTAGGGGGGCATCATTCAGTAGCGACTTGCCCAGTTGCTTAGGATTTGAGGCTTTGTCAAGAACGATACAGATCAATTCTTGAAGAGTTCGAGCAGCGACATTCCCAAGCTGTACAGTCCGCGCGGCTGCATTTGAGACGGTTCACAATTTTTTGTTACGGTCCGAACTTTCGGACAGGCATCGGTCGACACAAACTGTCGCCCAAAGGTCGCATGTAGAGCGTCGGCCAGAACTGCTCTTTGCAACTCCGTGACATATACTTGGGCTCAAGTGAACTAAAACGAGTTGCGTGTCACGCTATTTTTGGGCTTGCACAGAGAGTGGATGACGTGGTTCCCCAATTAAACCAGACGAACAACACGTATGGTTTGTCGCCTCATAACCCAAAGTTCTCGCGCAACCAAAATAAGCGGTTTCCGCTATCAAAAAAGCCCACTTAACAGTGGGTTTTTTTGTTTATGGGCCAACAGTTGATGTTGTCTCCTGGTCGCAGAGGGGCGGGGACAGGGTAGATGGTCGCATGACCCACACCTCTGGTGTGATTTCCTCTTTGGAGCCACTTAAGTGCGGTATTCAGCCATTGCCTCGTGTCAGCGTAGCAAGGCGGTTCTGCAAAAGATGTCGCTTTCTCGATTGGGGGACTCGTGTCTCTTAACGCCTGTAACCTGATTGGGAGCTGGCACGGTCATTGGGTTACACGGGATGTATCTGCGTCATCGACTCAACAGTTCAAGTCTTGTTGTGCTTCTTCACCAATGGGCTGGGTCCGAGGGCGAACAGGTGTCACAGCAGGATGTGGCAGAGCAGTTGAGCCTGTGGGTGGATGCGGTGGATGCCATCCATGTGAGCAGGGCATTGCACGCCATTGAGTCTTTGCCGGCCAAGGTGGCGCCG
>RRZT012191808.1_pt1 | contig 11323 bp, 8 predicted proteins | sample 2165551 | NCBI WGS metagenome assembly RRZT01 (sample SAMN10456910, study PRJNA506462) | wastewater metagenome | biome: wastewater; feature: sludge; material: wastewater sludge; isolation source: wastewater sludge with Escherichia coli K12::gfp cells carrying plasmid... | place: USA: Moscow, Idaho ...
GGTACCTGCTGGTGTGGGTGCTCGTCGGGGCGAACGTCATGGCGTTGCTGGTGCAGTACCTGTCGGCCAAGACCGGGCTGGTCACCGGCCGGAGTCTCCCCGAACTGCTGGGGGGCCGGCTGCGGCGCGGGCCGCGGATCGCGTTCTGGCTGCAGGCCGAACTGGTGGCCGCCGCCACCGATCTCGCCGAGGTCATCGGCGGGGCGATCGCGCTCCACATCCTGTTCGGCATCCCGCTGCTGTGGGGCGGCGTGATCGTCGGGGTGGTGTCGATGCTGCTGCTGTCGGTGCAGTCGCGGCACGGGCAGCGACCCTTCGAGTTCGTCGTGATGGGGCTGCTGCTGATCATCACGATCGGGTTCATGGCCGGGCTGTTCGTCAGCGACGTGTCCTGGGGCTCCGCAGCTGAGGGGCTGCTGCCGCGCTTCCAGGGCAGCGAGTCCGTCCTGCTGGCGGCCAGCATGCTCGGCGCCACCGTCATGCCTCACGCCATCTACGTCCACTCCGCGCTCGCCCGCGACCGCCACGGACACCAGCCCGACGAACTGCCGCGGCTGCTCAGCGCCACCCGTTGGGACGTCACCGCGTCCATGATCGTGGCGGGCGCGGTCAACATCGCCATGCTGTTGCTGGCCGCGGCCAGCCTGCAAGAAGCGACCGGCACCGACTCCATCGAGGGCGCGCACGCCGCCATCAGCTCCACGCTCGGGCCGCTGGTCGGGACGCTGTTCGCCATCGGGCTGCTCGCCTCCGGTCTCGCCTCCACCTCGGTGGGCTGCTACGCGGGCGCCACCATCATGTCGGGGCTGCTGAAGGTACGCGTCCCCATGCTGGCCCGCCGCGCCATCACCCTCATCCCGGCGCTCGTCATCCTCGCCACCGACGTCAACCCCACCTGGGCGCTCGTCATCAGCCAGGTCGTGCTCAGCCTCGGCATCCCGTTCGCCCTCGCCCCGCTGGTCAAGCTCAGCGGCGACCGTGCCCTCATGGGCCGCTACACCAACAAGCCCGCGCTGCAGATCGTCGCCTGGATCGTCGTCGCTCTCATCGTGGCCCTCAACGTTGCACTGATCGTGCTGACGCTGGGAGGCTTTGCTTGATGGACGCCGACGCTCTCTCCCCGGTCGCACAGGACTACCTCAAGGTGATCTGGTCGGCCGTCGAGTGGGGCGACCCGCCCATCACCACCACCGGTCTCGCAGAACGCTTCGGCACCAGCCGGGCCAACGTGTCCGACGTCATGCGCCGCCTCCAGGCCCAGGGCCTCGTCGACTACCAGCCCTATCATCCCGTCACCCTCACCCCGCTCGGGGAGACCCTCGCTCTGGCCATGGTCCGGCGCCACCGGCTCATCGAATGCTTCCTCGCCGAGGTGCTGCATTACAGCTGGGAGGAGGTCCACGACGACGCCGAACGCCTCGAACACGCCGCCTCCCCACGCTTCCTCGACAGCATCGACGCGCTGCTGGGGCATCCCACGACCGACCCCCACGGCGACCCCATCCCCACCGCCGACGGCCGCTGGTCGCTCCCCGCAGGCGTGGTGTCCCTCGCCGCCGCGGAGCCGGGCAGCCACCGGGTCGTCCGGGTTTCCGACGCCGACTCCGACGTCTTGGCGCGGCTGCAGGGCATCGGGGTCCGACCCGGGGCAGTGGTTCGCGTCCGGACGCAGCCGCCGCGCTACGTCGGCGCGGCAGGCGAAGCCCTCGGACTGACCCCCGCCGAGGCGGAGACGATCCGCGTCCGCGGCGTCCTCGCCTGACCGTCGTCCCCGGCACGCCAACGCCGGTGCGGCCGGATTCGCCGCGAGATGGCGGGCGCCAGTTTGCGAGGAATGGACGTGGCCCGGGACTGCGCAGCCCCATACTTTGTGACATGCAGAAGCTGCGCGCGGGGCTTGAGCTCGTCGTGGTCTTGATTTTCCCGATCGTCGTCCTCGCCGTCCTCCTGGGCGTCGTCCTCGCCGTCGTGCTCGCGGCGTCCGTGCACGGCGCACTGGGAAGGATCGTGGCGCAACTGCTCTTCATCCCCGTGGTGGTCGGCGTCATCGCCGCCGTCCGGCAAGCGCTCCGGGCGAGGATGGAACCCACCGCGGGACCAGCGCTGACCCGGGAGGCGGACCCTGAGCTGTGGGCCGTCGTGGACGACCTCGCCCAGCAGGCCGCCACCGCCACACCGGACCGCATCGTCCTGGTATCCGACGCCAACGCGGAGGTCCTGCAAGCCGCAGGCCGCCGGGAGTTGCTGATCGGCCTTCCCGTGTTTGCCGCACTGACGGTGGGTGAACTCCGCGCCGTCCTCGCCCACGAGATGGGGCACTTCGCCGGAGGCGAGGCAGCCGCCAACGTGCGGACCCTGCGCGCACGCACCTTCGTGAAGACGATGCGCGACAACAGCAGCATTCTCATCCGCTGGTTCTTCTCCCTCTACTACCGAGTCGCGGTGTGGTGCACCGCGGCCACCAGCCGCGACCTGGAGCGTCGCGCCGACGGCTACTCGGCTCGGGCTGCGGGACCCCAGGCGGCGGCCGACGCGGCACGCGCCATGACGGCGGCCTCCCTCGTGTGGGACGTCGTCGTCGAGGAGCGGGTCTCGTTGTTCGAGGACGCAGGCCGCCGCGCCCCCCTCTATGAAGCCGTCCGGCGCACGTTGGACGCCAAAGCCGAGGACGTGGGGCGCGCGGTGACCGAACTCCTCGCCGAGGAGCGGCCCCGGTGGGACAGCACCCATCCGCGGACGGCCGACCGGATCGCCGCCTTCGAGGCGATGCCCGCCAGCGACGTCCCCCGGGACGACCGCCCTGCCCTCGCCCTGATCGGCGGGCCGGGCGTGCGGCTCCACCGCTTGGAAGGGGAACTGCTGCGTGCAGCATGGCCCCTGGCCACGTGGGACGAGGTCGTCGCCGCCAGCCTGCCCGCACTCGGGGACCGCAGCGACCGCCTGCTGCTCGCGCTCCACGAGGATGGGGCCCTGCCCGAACCCACCGTCTCGGCGGTGCTCCTCGCCGTCTCGGACGAACCCGAGGCGCTGGGGCTGTACCTGGTCGATCCTGGCGACGAGGCATCCGCCCGCGAAGCCGCGCACGCGGCCCTGGCGGTCATCGCCGAAGGAACGCTGTCGCGGGTGCCCGGATCCCGCCTCGTCCTGGCCGCGGCGCAGGACATCACCCTGGTGGACGCGGATGGGAGCCCCTACCCGGTCGGCGAACTCGCCGAGGACCCGATCCGGCTTGGTGACCTGCTCCTGGCGTCCGGCGTGCCGCTGGATCGCCCCGTGAGCCCGAGCGACCTGCGCCGCCCCGCCCGGGAACCCGCCGTGCTGGCCGGTATCCCCACCGTCACCGTGAAGGCGCTCGGCCGTGCGCCGTTCGACCTTCTCATCTGCGACGACGGCCTGCTCCTGGTTCCGCTGACGGAGTCCCGGGTCAGCCTCGCCCTCGGTGGCGACACCGGCCAGGCCCGACACCTCAGGGTCCACGAGGAAGCCGAACGGCTCGCCGACCTGCGGGCCGACCCGACCGCCACCTGGATCCCGCAGGAGCGCATCGTCACAGCACGACTGGCCCTCACCGGGGGACGGCTCACCCTCACCCTGGTCGACGGAGCCGAACTCCGCATCCACTCACGCGACCCCATGAGCGAAATCCCCGTGTGGGCCGAGCATGCGTTGCCGACGCTGCTGGGCGATCGCCTCATCGTCGGCCGCGTCACGACAGCCCAGCCCGCCTGACGCGACCCCCTGCTGCCACGCCCCAGGGCCGCTCCGCGTCGCCGGCACCCAGCCGAGTCAGGTGGTCTCCCGGAGCATCAGCGCGCCGGCCAGCAGGACCCGCGTCTCGGGGACGACCCCGTCGGGGGCCGTCGTGAGCAGCGACACGGCCTCGATCATCGCCTCCGTGCCGCGCAGCCGGATCGTCGACAGCCGCGGGTTGGTCTGGATCGGCAAGGCGTCGTCGCAGCCGAGCAGGTAGCCGTCGCGGGGAATCGCCACCCCGCGGTCGGCCAGCCCATCGAGGATGCCGCAGGCGATCACATCGTCGAACGCGATGATGGCGCTGGCGCCGAACGGTCCCGCCGCGGCCATGGCCCGCGCCTCGTGGTAGCTGCCGGACTCGTCGCGCCGGTACTGCGTCGGCAGGCCGAGCTCGCCCGCGACCCGCTCCAGGGTGGAGCGGCGCTCGAACTCCGACCAGGACCGATGCGGTCCGCCGACGTAGCAGAGCTTCCGCGCGCCGCGTCCGGCGAGGTGCCGGACGCCCTCGGCCAGGGCGTCCGCGGAGGACACCAGCACCCGGGCGATGCCGTCGGTGTCGTTGTTCACCAGCACCAGCCGGGTCGACTGGGCGACGCGGCGCAACTCTTCGGGGGTGAGCCGCGAGGACGCGATGATCAGCCCCTCGCAGTGGGGCGCCAGGGAGGCGATGTGGGCTCGCTCGCGCCCGGGCAGCGAGTTGCTCTCGGCGACCATCACGTTGAGGCCGCGCTCCTCGGCGGCCCGCTGCGATGCCCGAACCAGCGGCGGGAAGAACGGGTTGGTGATGTCGGGAACGATCAGCCCGAGCATCCCTGTCTTACCGGTCACGAGTGCGCGGGCGTGCTGGTTGGGCACGTACCCCATCTGCTCGGCGACCGCGGTGACGCGCGCGACCGTCGCCTCCCTGAGCAGGTGGGGCGCGTTGAACGCCCGCGACACCGTGGACGCCGACACCCCGACGGCGCGGGCCACCTCCTGGATGGTCGACCGTCCGGGCATCGGATCACACCCCCAGCAGGCGCAGGGCCGCCGCTGTGAGGCTTTCGGCGGACCCGCGCGCGAACGGGCCCGGCATGGCGTAGTACATGCAGGCATCCTCCACCTCGTACCCGCCCTCGGGATAGGCCTCCCGGGTCGGGAGGTAACCCGGGACGCCGTCGCTGTAGGCGGCGACCATCACGCGCGGGCGCGCCGCGGCGATGCTCTCGGCGATGGCGAGGAACGGTTCCCCCGGCACGGTCACCAGCGCGGCCCCGCCCACGTCGAGCAGCCCGACCCGGCCCGCCCACGGGCTCGCCTGGTCGGCGGGGCGTCGGTGCCGCGCCCAGTCGATCCAGATGTCGAGCACCGCGCGGTAGCCGTCGTCGGCGGAGGTCCGCGCCGCCAGCCACTCCTCGGCGCGGGCACCCAGGCTCGCGGCGTCCACCGGGGCGTAGTCCAGCGCGACCTCCACGGCGGCGAAGCGGGCGGTGGCCGTCTCCAGGTCCTCCCAGGAGGCCGACGCCAGCGCGGAGGCCAAGCGTCCGCCCAGTTCGGCGGCCCGCGCGAACGTCCGTCCCGAGGCTGCCGCGGAACTGAAGGACGCCGCGGCCGCGTGGCCGGTGTTGACGTCCCCCGCCGCGCCGGTCAGGAACAGGCACGGCGCCCCGGTCGCCTCCTCGACGCCTACCCGCAGCGGATGCACGTAGTCGGCGCTGACCAGGGTGTTCGTCGCGTCCAGGACGACCGGGTGGCACGGATAGCTCACCAGGGTCGCGATCACCTCCCCCTCGGCGCCGGTGAACCGCAGCGCCGTCAGTGGCGGGTCGATGGCCCGCTCGGGGTGACGACGGTCCTTCGCGACGCCGGTGCCGCGCACCGACGCCCACGCGACCTCGGCCTCCCGGGCGCCCGCCGACGCCGACGCCAGCGCCCGGGAGGCTGCGGCGACGACGGCCGCGTGAACCGCCTCGTCGTGCCCTCCGGCCCGCCCGTGCCCGATCGCCGGGCCGCTGTGGGTGTGCACCGCGGACACCACGACGTCCGCCAGCCCGGATGCCTCCCGGATCGCCGCGCAGGTGTCCTCGTGCAGGACGCAGACGTCCACCGACACGACGCCGACGCCGTCGATCACCAGGGCGCGGACCGTGGTGGGATCGTGCACGCCGGTGCTGGCCGACAGCCGCCCGGCGAAGCCGCCCAGCGGCGTCCCGGCCGGGACCGGCACCTCGGCCACGGCAGCACCGACGCGGACGCTCACGGCCGCGCCCCCTGCCGCAGCACGTCGACGACGCGGCCCTGCTCATCCAGCAGCACCAGATCAGCCCGCGCTCCCGCCTGGACGCGTCCGATGCGGGCGTCCCCGATGATCCGGGCGGGTGTCGCGCACGCCATCTCCACCACCGTCGGCAGCCCGAGCGGGGTGTGGGTGAGCACGAACGCGACGACCTCGGCGAGGTTGACCCCCGACCCGGCCAGCAGCGGGCTGTCCGCCATCGTGAGGCGGCCGTCCGGGTGGAGTTCGACGTCGCCGCCGACCGGCTGGTGGTAGCGGCCCGGGGCGGACCCGGCCAGGGCGACCGAGTCCGAGGCCAGGAACGAGCGGCCCGGGCCCTTCGCTCGCGCCATCGCCGTCAGCGTGTCGGCGGGCAGGTGGTGACCGTCGCCGATCAGCCCGGCGGTGAGCCGGTCGTCGGCCAGTTGCGTCCAGATCGGGTTCGGGTGCCGGGGCAGCGTCGCGAAGATGCCGTTACCCAGGTGTGTGGACAGGGTCGCGCCCGCGTCGGCGGCCGCCTGGAGTTGCCCCGGGCTGGCGTGGGTGTGGCCGAGCGCGACCCGCACGCCGGACGCCACGATGGCCGCGATCTGCGCGGGTGCCCCCTCGGTGTGCGGGGAGACGGTCACGTAGCCCAGCGGGCCGTGGCCGGCCCAGCGGGCCACCTCGGCGGCGTCCACCGGGCGGATCTGCGCCAGGTCGTGCGCTCCGCGCGGCCCGTCCTCCCCAGAAAGGAAGGGTCCCTCGACGTGCGCGAACGGGATCGCCGCGGCGACGACCGGGTCGGCGCGCCGGGCGTCCGCGACGGCCCGCAGGGACGCGGTGATCGCCTCTTCGGTGCCGGTGATGATCGTCGGTACCCAGCTGGTGACCCCGCGCCCGGCGAGGATGTGCGTGATACTCGCCACCGCGTCCGGGGAGGCTTCGGCGCCGTTGACGTCGAAGCCGCCATAGCCGTTGACCTGCAGGTCGATCAGCCCCGGGATCAGCCACGGCAGGCCGGGATCGCGGGCGGCGAGCCGGTGGACGGCGATGATGCGCTCGCCGTCCACCTCGGCGCGCAGGACCTGCCCGGTGGCCGGATCCCGCCCCTCGATCACAGACACCGGACCCGCCCCTTGAACCGGGCGATGAAGCGCTGATTGGCCTCATCGCCGCCCGGCGCGTTGCCGCTGCGCCACATCGGCACCTCGACGCCGCGGTCCGCCAGCCGCTGCAGGGTCTCCAGCATGATCCAGTTCAGGGTGAACGAGTTGGCGAACGTCGAACTGGCGCCCGACTTCTCCAGCGCACCCTTCACCTGGATCAGGGCGTCCCCGATGGGCACGTGGGTGTTCACGTGCAGGTCGACCACCTCGTGCAGGTTCTTGCCCGAGGGGTGCCGCGCGGGATGATCGGGCGCGGTGGCATCGGCGTGCTCCCGGGACGACACCCCGATGGTCGTCACGCCCAGCTCGCGAGCCCGCAGCGCGGCGTCGATCAGGGCGGCGTTGATCCCGTAGGCATTGACCAGGATCAACACGTCGTCGGCACCCAGGGAGGCGTCGTCGATCACGATGCGGCCGTACCCGGGGGTGCGTTCGATCGCCATGGACCGCAGCGCCCCCGAGGAGAGCAGGGTGCCCTCGTCGAGGATCGCCGAGACGTGCATCAGGCCCCCGGCCCGGAAGAACACCTCCTGGCTGGCCAGGTTGGAGTGCCCGCCGGGGCCGTACACGTGTACGAGCCGGTCGGCCTCGATCTGGTCGGCCAGGGTGTCGGCGACGGCCGCGACGGCGTCCGGCTCGGTGTCGAGGATCTGCTGCATCAGGCCGGTGGTGGCCGCGAAGTACTCCCGTCCGAGATCGCTCATGCGCCGGCCGCCTCACGGTCGACGTGCAGTTCGGCGGCCGGGTGCAGCTTCAGCGCCGTCCCCGGGATGTCCGGGGTGGGATCGGAGGCGATCGTGGCCGCGACGGCGTCCTTCTTGGCCGCCCCCAGCACCGAGCAGATCACCACCGACGCGTTCAGCAGCCGCGGGATCGTGACGGTCAGCGCATGCTCGGGCACCGCATCCAGGCTGGGGAAATGCCCCTCGTCAACCTGCTGCTGCCGGGAGGCGAGCGTGAGGTCGACCACCCGGACGGCTCGCGGTTCGGCGAAGTCCGCGGGCGGATCGTTGAACGCCAGGTGCGCGTTGACGCCCAGGCCGCACAAGGTGACGTCGAAGGGCTCCTCGCCCATCAGGGCCGCGTAGTCCGATGCCGCCTGCTCACCCGGTGCGCCGGGGTCGAGCCGGTGGAAGGTGGGCGTCCCCGGCGCCAGGTCGAAGAAGTGCGACACCAGCCAGTTCCCGAACCCCTGCGGGGCGTCGGGGGCCAAGCCCAGGTAGTCGTCCATGTGGAAGAACGTCACGCGGTCGAAGTCGACGTCTGCTCGCGCCAAGGCGGTCAGCGTCGGCGTCTGGCTGGGCGCGGCCGCCAGCATGACGCGGGCGGAGCCGTGGTCGGCGATCGCGGCGTTGATGGCCGCGGCAGCTCTCGCGGCGGTCACCTCGCCGAGATCCTCCAGCGACGGGTGGACGGTGACGTCCAGGGGATGCGTGCTCATGGGTTTTCCTTTCGTGGGTGCAGGCTCAGGCCGTGAGCCGGTTCATGAAGATGAGGGCGCGGGCGATGTGGAACGGATCTTTCACCGGCAGCGCCACGACACGGTTGAGCGGGACGCCTGCCCGGTCGCGGATCTGCAGCCACTCGCCGCCCGGTTCGGGGAAGACGCGCATCGTCCACTCCTGGACGCGAGCCGCCGCGTCCGCGAGCGCCGGGCTGTGGGGTGCGTAGCGGGTGAGCGTGTACAGCGCCTCGGCGTGGACCCACCACAGTTTGGTGTCCCACGTGTCGCGCACCAGCGCCTCATACGGCGAGCCCGCGACGGTTCGGCCGTGCGGGACGCCGCCGTCGCGGTCGACGTAGCGCAGCACCCCGCCCAGGTCGGCGTCCCAGCCGAGGCTGGCCGCCCGCTCGGCGTAGGCGAGGCGGGCCCGCGCGGTCAGGACGCCGAAGCCCGGATCCTGTTCGCTCGCGTGCTCGATCATCCACAACAACTCCAGGAGGTGACCGGGAGTGACGTGCCGGGCCAGGAGCGTGTCGTCGAGCCCGTCGCGCAGCGGGGCGAACTCCCGCCACAACCCGTCGACCAGATGCACCCGCTCCACCTGGGCCCCCGCCCCGTCGCGGACCTCGCGGGCCATCGGTGGGTGCTCGGGAGTGCGGAGCAGTTCGGCGGACACGTGCAACAGCGTCATCGGCCCGGCCAGATCGGTGAACCCCTCGGGAACCGGGTAGGGCTCGCTGACGGCCGTGCGAGCGGCGAGCGCGTCGCGGGCCGTCGTCAGGATGCGGGTCGCCGCAGCCAGCCAGGCCCCGCGGCGGGGATCGCCCGCCGGAAGCTGCCGCAGGCCCGCGGAGAGTCCCAGCACGACGAACAGGTCGGCGAACACGCTGGTGGCGCTTTCCCCGGCGGCGTCGGTCACGGGCTCGCCAGCCTCGGTGACCCGGAAGTGGGTGCGCCCGTCGGGACCCACCGCTTCGGCGATCATCCGGGCGCACGTGTCGAGGCAGCGGCGCCGCCAGGTGGCGGCGTCCACGGGGAGGCGGCCGGCGTCCGCCTCGTCGGCCAGTTCCCCGGCCAGCCACGCCCAGCGTCCCTGTGACCAGGTGAATCGATCGGAGGAGACGAGGACGCCGTCGTTGTCGAAGCCGGTCCGGACGCCGCCGCGCGCGTCGTCGGCCCCGTGGGCCTCCCACCAGGGGAGGACGTCCTCCACCAGGTGAGAGGCCCAACGATGCTGCTGCGTCATGCCGCCGCACCCTCGGCGTCGGCGTCCTCGGGCAGATCGGTGGACAGCGAGTCGATCAGCGCGTCCGTCTCCGGGGTGTTCTCCGGCTTGAGGAAGCCGATCCCGACGAACAAGACGATGGAGACCAGCACCGGTGTCGCGACGGTCCACGCCTGGGAGTTGTCGCCGAGCGTCTTGACCCAGTCGGCGATCGCCCAGCGGTTCAGCGCGAACATGAGCAGGCCGCCCGCGGTGGAGATGAGCGCCGCGGAGGAGCCGGAGCGACGGAATGCGGGCAGCATGCCGAACAGCATCGGCACCGCGACCGGGCCCACCAGGGCGCCGAACCACAAGATGAGCAGTCCCAGGACGCCGCCGAAGCTGTCGGACGTCAGCGCGATGATCATCGAGAAGGTGATGAACAAGAACGTGATCAGGCGGCTGAAGAACAGTTCGCTCTTCTCCGGCAGGAACGACTTGCCCTTGCGGAATTGCGGGATGATGTCGCGGACCACGACCGACGCGATGGCGTTGGAGTCCGACGAGGTCATGGCCATGGTGTGGGCGAACATGCCGGCCAGCACCAGGCCGATGAGGCCCTGGGGCAACAGCTGAGTCGCCAGCAGCGCGTAGGACTGATCGGGCTGGGCGAGATCCGGCAGGATCAGCGGCGCGGCCCACATCGGGAAGAACAGCACCAGGGGCCAGATCAGGTACAGGGCCCCGGACAGGATCAGGGAGCGCTGCGCGGCGCGGCCGTTCTCGGTGGCGATCATCCGCATGGCCAAGTTCCAGGTGCCGCCGTTGTAGGACAGCGTCGCGATGACGATGTAGGCGGTGAAGAAGCCCAGCGTCAGCGTCCCGTTGAACGGCAGCGCATGGTCGGGCGGCAACTGCTGCCACATGGTGATCGGGGTGGTGATGCCGTCGAGCCGCATCATGACGGCGATGGCCAGGGCGATCGCCGCGACGAACTGGATGACGAACTGCCCGAAGTCGGTCAGGACGTCGGCCCAGATGCCGCCGATGGTGGAGTAGAACATGGTGACGCCGCCGACCAGCAGGATGCCCCACACCATCGGGACGCCCGCGAACACGTTGAGCAGGATCGCCGAGGCGGTCCACTTGGCGGCCACGTCGAAGATCTTCAGCAGCGCGCCGGACCAGGCGAGCAACTGCTCGGTGGCCACGTTGAAGCGGGTCGCCAGGTACTCCAGCGGCGAGATGATGCCCAGCCGCTGCCGCAGGCGCGGCCAGCGGGGGGCGAAGAAGATGGTGCCGATGACGCAGGCCGCCGTGATCGACAGCGCCCACCACACGTAGACGGCGAAGCCGGTGGTGTAGGCCAGCGCGGCGTAGCCGACGAAGACGGCCGCCGAGTAGCCGGACATGTGGTGGGAGATGCCCACCAGCCGCCAGGGCACCTTGCCGCCCGCCACGAAGCAGTCGGACGCGTTCTTGATACGCCGCTTCGACCACCAGCCGATCCAGACCATCAC
>RRZT011745556.1_pt1 | contig 11322 bp, 11 predicted proteins | sample 2165551 | NCBI WGS metagenome assembly RRZT01 (sample SAMN10456910, study PRJNA506462) | wastewater metagenome | biome: wastewater; feature: sludge; material: wastewater sludge; isolation source: wastewater sludge with Escherichia coli K12::gfp cells carrying plasmid... | place: USA: Moscow, Idaho...
CACTCCGGATCACTGTGCACGGTGTAGATCTGGACCAGAATGGAGTGGGCCTGCTCCGCACGAGAGCGGAGATCTCCATCGTTCAGTAACGGGATCAGCTCGCTTTGATGGCGAATAACGAACGAAGCGTGGTTCACGAAATGTAGTCATTCAATTGAGGTTGCTGATTTTCTCCTTTTATTACTCGTAAATGCAATTTTGTTATGCGAAATAGTTCACTGGTGGTGAAAAATCCACTTTTGCGAGTGATCCCGCCAAATTCGGTTTGACGAACTGATGGATGTCTGTATCGGGATATGTCTGCTTTGCAGACGGGTTGTCTCATACAGAGGCAAAGAATGCACTTGGAGTTACGTTACAGGCATGCATCAATATGCATTGAGGGTAATTATTTGTTATGAATTTTTATTTGCGCTGGTTGCATGAAAGGCATGCAGTATTGGAGGTGGTTGCATCAAAATGCAAAAGTCATTCGGTTGGGGAGGTTTATGGATTCCCCTGTAACATCGGGATGGGCATGCCATGCATGTTCGGCCTGCCTGCCAAGCTGGCATGGTCAATGAAGTAAAGAGTGAAAGCTTGCAATAAAAACCAGTATCCGGTGGACGGATACTGGCAAGTCAGGTACTGACAAAGACTGTCCTTTACAGCCCGACTATATGGCTGAAGTTGATGTCTGCCTCGAAAACGCCGAGCAACCTGCCTTTTGAATCAAACAAGGGTGATGACACGGTAAAACAATATTCTCCGGTATCTACCGAACGGTACAGGTCTGATACCACAAGCTCTTTGGATTTGATTGCCTCCAGAAACCACCGGCGATTGGACCAGTTGTTTTTCCGGCCACCTTCGTCGAAGTGCCCTGGCGCGACATCCGCAGTGACTTGTATGCCTCGCATGTCGGTAATGCAGATCATTTCAAATGCTGATTCCTGTTTGCACAATGCCACCAGCTTTCTGTCGAGGTCTGTTCCATCCAGCTTTTCCAGATTCCATCCCGAAATGACCTTGGCAATCATGTCCCGGCTTTGCTGGTGACCTTCAAAGCGGAAATTGCCAACAGCAGCCAACAGCAGGTCACTCTTGTCCCGGACCTGGTTTGCTGTCACGGCCAATTGATGAGCATCATCAAGTTGCTGGTGCGTACCTTCGGCCACTTTGCCAATCTGGCTGACAATGTCGTTGACTTTGTCGGTTTGCTCGGCACTGGTGGTCGCAATGGCATGTACATGCTCAATCAGTGTCGAAATGTCTTGTGATGCGGCCTTAATGGATTCTCCTGCCGCAGATGACAAGGCCACTCCTTTTTTCACCAGCCCATCCATTGCTTCCATTGTTGTGCTGGAGTCATCGACTTGTTGCTGAATGGTGGCCAGCAACGATTCGACGTCCTGCGTTGCCTGCATGGTCTGATCAGCCAGTTTGCGAACTTCGTCTGCCACTACCGCAAACCCCCGACCCTGTTCGCCGGCGCGGGCGGCTTCAATTGCCGCATTGAGTGACAGTAACCGGGTACGGTCCGCAATGTTTTTGATCAATTCCACTACTTCACCGATCGACAGAGAACTTTGCTTCAGTGCGTGGATCTGCTCTCCCAGTGCTTCGGTGCTTTTCCCGATGGACTGGATCTGGCGGCGGTTTTCTTCATCGTTGGCATTTGCACTGGTGACAGCTGCGGCGACCTGTCCTGAAAAACCGGATGCTTCAGCGGCGCTGACTGCAATCGAATGAACAGTTTCAGACAGGATCTGGCTGGCCGCTGCAATGTCTGCTGCGCTGTGCTGCTGTTCTCTTGCGCGGTCTTCCAGTCGTTTTGACAGGTCTGCCAGACCGGGAGCCAGTCTGGACATCTGGATCGCGTTGCCGACGACCTTGTAGATGGATTCACGAAAACCCTGCAACCACATGTTGAGCAAACGGCTGCTCCACTCGAAGGTTCCTTGGCTATCTGGCAGCTTCACGGTCAGGTCAAACCCGTTACGGGTAGCCTGCTCAAGTGGCTGAAGAAATTTTTTCAGACTGCGCGCACAAATAAACATTGTTACGTCTCACGGTGAAACCAGAGAAAGGCTGATTTCAGAGGATCATCCGGTAGAAGCCGGACTTCCTCTTGGCAGACAAGTCATGGCAAGCAGTGTTTCAGGCTTTGCTGTCATCGCGCCGGTTTTTGAATCAACCAAGTTTGCTACATTATAATAATCTAATTAATAATGTGTATAAATAGAAGTCGCAAAATCCATTCTGGAATGCGTCAGATATGGTCTTTTTTGGTGCTGATGTCGAGTGGTAAATTTGATCGCGCAAGTGACTGGTTATGCTAATGTGCTTTTGTGTTTTGCATGAATGTTGTTGGCATGAATAAATTCAAGAAAGATTGCCAGTTTCGTGCAAGATGGCTTCTGATGGATTTTTGTATTTCATAAATCAAATCCACGAAAAACTCAGTCAAATTTTTTGACATTAAATTTTTCTGTGGATCGGGCTGTTTGTTTTTTATCAGTGAATCATAGCGGTTGTTTTGTTCTTTTTTGTTGAAAAATCTGTATGCATTTGTTTTTTTGAATTGTTGTGCTGTTTTTTTTGTTTGTTTTTGTTTTGCTTGAATGTTCTTTTTGTTATTTTGGGAAAACATATTGACTTTATTTATTGTTTTTGGATTTTTGATATGCTTTTTAAATTATTTGATAATTATCAAAAATTGTTTATTGCCCATTGGCATGTTGTTTGTTTGTGATAAAAACATTTCGCGACTGAATGTCAAGCAGGATTGGCTGGTCGACATAAAAACAAACAAATAGATTTGCAAAGGTGTAAAAACAATGTCTGTTGCGCAACAAGCTATTACTGAAACCAGAATCATTCATTCTGATCCGACCGCATTAGGTGTGTTCGGGCTTTCGATGGTGACCTTTGTTGCTGCATCCCAAAAAATGGGATGGACAACCGGGTCTGCATACATCATTCCCTGGGCCCTGTTTCTGGGGGCCGCTGCCCAGATTTGGGCTGCTACTGTTGACTTCAAGAAAAACAACTATTTCGGTTCCATCGTCCTGGGAGTATTTGGCCTGTTTTGGGCTGCCGTCGCCATGCACTGGGCAATCAGTCAAGGCATGTTCGGAGAGGCAGTATTGCAGCATGCTGATCCACGGCAGCTGGCATTTGCTTGTTTTGGCTATATGTTTTTTTCAGTGTTCATCATGATTGCGGCTTTTGAGGCGAACAAGGTATTTGCCGTCATACTGGTGCTGATCAATGTACTGTTGCCGTCCCTCGGACTTTCCATTCTGGGAGTGAACCCGCCATTGTTTTCCAGTCTGGCAGCTTGGTCAGAACTGTTGATATCCCTTCTGGGATTCTATGCAGCGGGTGCCTTGTTTCTGAACAGCTTTTTCGGTCGGATGATCCTGCCTCTGGGCAAACCTCTGGGCTTGATCAAGAAAGCGTGATCAGCAGGCCATGAAAATCGCGCTGTACCATGGAAGGTACAGCGCGATCTGTTTTTTGTTTCAGGACCGGAATGGGTCTTATGCAGCATTCCATTCTGCAACTGGCCATAACGGGATGCCGCCGCGCGGAGTAAAGCGTCCTTCTACACGAATCCACTTTGGGTGCAAAAGATTTACCAGGTCATTGCAAATCCGGCAAATGCATGCTTCGTGAAATTCGCCATGCATGCGGAATGAGCCAAGATACAGCTTGAGTGATTTTGATTCTACGCACCACTCTGCTGGTTCCATGTCAATGACGATGGTGGCGAAATCAGGCTGTCCCGTAATCGGGCACAGGCTGGTAAATTCAGGGCAGGTAATGTTGAGTTTGCCAGAGATCTGGTTTGGATTGATTTCTGGCCGGTTATAAGGGTTGGGGAAGCGCTCAAGCAGGGCTGCATCGGGTTGATCGTAACGGTATTCGGTTTTCCCGGAACCAAGGGATTTGAGTTCGTCGTGCAGGTTCATGTTCATTCTCTTTTTTAAAATTCAGCGGATGCCTGCCAGCTTGTGATTTTGCAAAGACAGGTGCCAGTCCGGATGAAGCAGGCAAAAGCCGATGGCAGCCTTGATATGCATCGTTTGTTCAGGTCCATCCATCGGCTGTAGCCAGTAACGGGAAAAACCGGTCAACTCCACCGTTTCAGGCAGTAATCCGGGTTGCGGATAGACCAGTTTGAGCTCATCGCCTTGTTTCTGTACCCACTTGGAGCCGGCTTTGGGGCTGACGCACAGCCAGTCAATTCGAGGTGGGGCAGGAATGGTGCCGTTGGTTTCCACTCCTACTTCAAATCCTCGGGCATGCATGGCTTCGATCAGTTCTTCATCGAGCTGCAACAGGGGTTCGCCGCCGGTAAAGACCACGTAAGGGGAGCCGCCTGTTCCTGCCCAGCTGTCCGCGATGCGCCCGGCCAGCTCCTGGGCGCAGGCGAATTTGCCCCCGTCCGGTCCTGTGCCGACAAAATCGGTATCACAGAACTGGCATGTCGCTTGTGCCCGGTCGGTTTCGCGGCCGCTCCACAGATTGCAGCCGGTAAAACGGCAAAACACGGCAGCCCGTCCGCTATGTACGCCTTCGCCTTGCAGGGTATGAAAGATTTCCTTGACGGTGTAGGCCATGATCGTTATCCATTTGCTGCCGGCAGGAAAAGCACGGCACCTTCGTCAGGATTTTCAAGCAGGTCGATCCGGCACAGCTCTGGTACGGATTCGGCAAACTCACGAGCAATCCACCGGGCAATACCGGCACAGTCAGTTGCATCAATGGCGGGCAGACGATCCAGCGGATGATGATCCAGCTGTGCATACACTGGCTTGAAGCGTGCCTTGATCTCGCCGAAATCACGTACCCAGCCTGTGTGGTTACTCATGATCCCTGTTAGTACCAAGCGTACAAGGTAGCTGTGACCGGTGTAGCGCCCCGCATGATCGAATGGCACGGCGGCCTCGAAACGCTGCTCTTTCCAGATCCGGAATTCTTGCCCGTCATAGCGGCTGCCGGCCGAAGCCGTTTCGAACACTTCCACAGCCTGCAAGCCGGACAGGGACGGTTGTAGTTGCTGCCAGATCCAGCAGGCCAGCATTTCACTGGTGGGATTGGACAGACCGGCAATGTCGTTCAGCAAGCGGTGATGCAGGGTGGCATGCAGTGGCTGCCAGGCAGAGTACAGCGCAGCTGCATCATGCTGGCCTGCATCGGCGACAAGGCGTACGCCAAAACCGTGTCCGTGCAGACGGCCGCACTGGTGTCCGTCCGGGACATGGGGCAGCCAGTGAGCTGCGTCAAAGTGGCCGGAGATGCAGATGCGTCGCTGACCGTCAGGGTCCAGTTCCGATTCCAGCCCGGGGGCCGAGCGCAACGACAGGGCGGCAGGTGTAGGCAGTTGACTCGCAAGCCATTCCAGCAGGGACTGGTCATCCGCATGGCCGAGGTAATGATCCAGATCGGCGTAATTCAGCGGCGCGGCGATACGGGCCAGCTGTTCGCGCAGATCCGGCAAAGGCATGTCGGCCCGGGCATGCAGGCGAAAGCTGTGGCCGTGCCGCTGGTTTGTTCCATTGGTCAGCGGCAGGCTGCGGGCGGCTTCAAAACCGCAGCAGGCTTGATGCAGACAAGGCATGTCAGACTCCTGCCAGCCGGTTCAGCAAGGGGTCAGGAATGCCTGCTTCTGCAAAACCCTTGGCACGCAATACGCAGGCCGCACATTGCCCGCAGGGAGGTACGGCACCGGCGTAGCAGGTATGACTGAAAGCCAGTGCCGGCATGGCTCCGACGGTCCGGGCCAGCGTAACGGTGTCGGCTTTGGACAGGAACATCAGTGGCATGTGCAACCGCATGCGTGATTCCATGCCCAGGTTGATGGCCAGTTCCAGCGCACGCAGGGTGTTTTCGCGGCAATCGGGATAGCCGGAGTAGTCAGTCTGTGCAACACCGGTGACTATGTGGCGAATACCGCGAGGCCAGGCCCAGGCTGCTGCAAACGTCAGGAAAACCAGGTTTCGGCCCGGCACAAAGGTATTGGGCAGCAAGGTCTCTGCATCCGGCCCCGTATCCGGTGATATCTGCTGGTCTGTCAGGGCATTACCCCCCAGGGCAGAGAAGGTATTGATCGGGATGATCGTGTGTCCGACCCCGGCCATTGCGGCAATGGTTCGTGCGGCATCAAGCTCGACCCGGTGTCGTTGGCCATAATCAAAGGAAATGGCGCTGACCTGTGCAAAGCGGGACAGGGCCCAATAGAGGCAGGTGGTCGAATCCTGACCTCCGGATAGCACGACAAGCGCGTGCTCGGGATCGCGTAGGGAGTCCATGTTGTGACTTTCGAGTAACAGTCGAAGCAAAAGACGCCACCGATCGGTCTCACGGGGCGCGGAAGCGGCATTCTACGCTAAATCATGAAGATCATTGCGACCGTTCGTTCTATGTGAAAAGCATTTTGACGTGACTGTGGCTTCAGCGGTTTCGTGAAAATCACGATGGCTTTATCGTGCCGTTTCGCAATGCTGAACTGAAAGCATCTTCCGGAATGGGTCTGGAAAAATAATAGCCTTGTGCAATATGGCAGCCGCTTTTTTGCATCAGCTCGACGTCATCCGCTGTTTCCACTCCTTCTACCACAATGGATAAGCCGAGACTGTTTGCCATTTTGGCAATGCCGGTGAAGATAATGTCTCTTTTGGTATTATCCGCCGAGCTGCTTAAAAATTCTTTGTCTATTTTTAGTATGTCGATTGGCATGTTTTTGAGCATGTTTAATGATGAATATCCGGAGCCAAAATCATCCATTGCTACCAAAAATCCATGCTCTTGCAACTGCCTTGCGAACTTGCACATGATGTCAAAGTCGCTGAACAATGCGCTTTCTGTTAGTTCTATTTCAACGAGTTTTGGTGGTATTTCATATTTGTTCAGCTTTTCTTTTATTTTCTGGAAGAAATCTTCACTGGCCAAATGCAGTTTTGAGAAATTGATGGAAACAGGGACGCACGGGATATTGTTGTCCAGATTGTTTCTCAGAAATTTAAGTGATTTTTCATAGATGATCATGTCCAGTTCTATGATCATGCCGGTTTGTTCGCATAATGGGATAAATTCACCGGGTGATATGAATTTCCCGTCTGGTTTTTTCCAGCGAGCCAAAGCTTCGCAGCCGGTTATTTTGTTGCTTGAAATATCAACTTTAGGCTGATAAAAAGCCACGAATTCATCGGCAGCAAAAGCTGTTTTTATGCTTGATTTCAGTTTTTCATTATGAATTGACGCGGCTTCCATTTGCTCTGTATAAAAAGCATAATGCTTGTTGATCAAACCCTTGACCTTCTTGGCTGCAATTGCAGCCTTGTCAAGCATGGTGTTTATGTTTTCCTGTGGGTCATTTACTTGATAGATGCCGGCAGAGAAATAGATGCTGGCGTCTTTGTGCGATGTCGGGTCAAACAGGTTTGAAAGCCTTTCAGGGGAGATGTCCTCCAGCAGTAATGCGTAGTTGTCGTCAGATATTCTTGCAATATGTTCGTGTTGCCTTAATTGATTGGCAAATTTTTGATATGTGTATTTCAGAACAGTGTTTCCGAAATCAAAGCCATGAAATTTGTTTATATACTTGAAATTGTCAATGTCGACCTTGATTATCGAGCGTGTTTTGTTGTCTGGCTCTTTTATTGAATTTTCTGCGTTTATGAGAAATTTGCTATAAGTATTTCCATCTGTAACCGGATCAACGAATGCTATTTTTTCCAGTTGCATTTGCTGCCTGTTTTTGTAAATCAAAAAATAAACCATGCTTATTGCTGATATTAATGTTACAAAAAACAATATTGCATAAAACAGGTGTATGACAATATTGGCGTTGGGGGACACGGTCAATACTGGGACGCTGACAACCAAATACCAGCCGCGTGCCTTGTCAATTGGGGTATAGGAGGAAAATATCTTTACGCCGGAAACAGTAGTCTCAATGAGGCCACTTTTTTTTGCGGTGATGTCTGACCGGATTTTCTCTGCCTGCTCAGGGTTGCCGCTTGCATGTAGGTCCCTGAAGTAATTGTCAGATTTTTTCTGGCAATTATTGTGCGATGTATGTATGACTACATATCCCTTTTCATCAACAATGTAGATATAACCATTTGATGAAAACAATGGCAGGGATGCCATTTGGTACATTTTTCACTTTTTGTCAGTATTTTTTGTACTGATCCGACAGGGTTGTTTTTTATCATTATGGGGGCTGATATGATGAATATATCTTCCCCGTCGAGTCGCGAAATTATTTGGTCTGATATGTTTGATCTGCCGGTCATGGATGTCCTGAAATATTTCCTGCCGGTGATGTATATGGGTTGCCTGTTTTTTCTGAATACGGTCCCTGCTGCATTGGCAATGAAAACATTGTTGCTGTTTGTCTTTATGCCAAATTCATTTATGGCTTCTTGGATGTCCAGATTTTTATCCAGAAGTTGTTTGTATTTTATTTCGTCTGATAACTGGCTGGCCAAAACTTCGACAGACTGGATGTTCAGGGTCAGCCTGTTTGTGATGGATTCTTTGTTCTGAGAGACAATCTCTGTCAGGTTGATTTTTGTGTCCAGCTCAAGGAGGCTTTGAACATGTCTCATTAGCTGGATGATGAAGACAACCAGTATTGATATGACGACTCCCAAGAAAATCAATGAGGTATTGAATTTTTTCTGGTTTTTCATGTCATTGTCTTTTGTCGTGTTTTTTTGTATGTATTTGCTGTTTTGGTTGTCTGCTAGTGTTTTTTGCCAGTCATCTTTGAGTAACATTTTTCCGTTTATTTTTCTTTGATTTTTGTCAATTGCTGCAATTTGTTTTTGGTGTTGTTTTTTCTGAATGTGTTTTGAAATCTTGGGGCAGGATTATATGATGCGGGACATGGTGTTTGTTGACTTGATTTTGATTAGTATTGGTTTTGCTGTTGCGGTGTATTGCTGTATGAGCCAGAAATGGTTTCCAACACATCTTTGGTGGTCCAGAAATGAAACGCTCAAGTCTTGCTCGTGTTTTTGTTTGTTGGTTGATGTCTGTATTTTTGTGGGGTTGTTCTGAAAATGCTGCAAAAGAAAAAGTAGGTATTTCATTCGGCGTTGGAGAGGCTAAGCGTTGGCCGTATGAAATGGAAATAATGAAAATCCGTGCGAAAGAACTGGGGTTGGAGGTTGAGGCGCGGTTAAACAAGAATGAAAACGAAAAATCGCAAAAGAGCGATTGTGAAGATTTGATAAATGGTGGAGCTTCTGTTCTGGTTGTTGTGCCAAGAAATGCTGACGATGCATCAGGTATTCTGGATCTGGCACATTCCCGGAACGTGAAAGTAATCATGTATGCACGGCCAGTCACAACGGGAGGGTTTGATTTCTTTGTTGGTTATGATACGTACAAGATCGGAAAGTCTCTGGGGGATTTTGCTGCTGAACGGATATTAAGAGGCAATGTTGCAATATTGAAAGGGGATGAAGGAGATATTAATACCATGCCTCTTTCTAATGGAGTAAATGACTCCATCAGGCCATATGTCGAAAGTGGAAATATTAATGTTGTTGCAGATGAGTATGTTGATGGATGGTCTCCGGTTCAGGCAAAAAACTTGATGACTAAAATACTCAAGCAAAGTGGCGGTAAAATTGATGGTGTGCTGGCTCATAATGATATCTTGGCAGAAGCTGCCATAGAGGCGATCAAGGATTACGGTATCAAAAACAAAGTAATGGTTGTTGGCATGGATGCCGAGTTGCCTGCCTTGAAGAGACTTGTTCGTAGTGAGCAGGATGCAACTGTTTACATGGATTCGAAAGTTCTGGCTGCCAGCGCCATGGATGTGGCATATGGGATGGTTAAAAACAAGCCGTTTACAGTCAACGGACGTTTTGAAACCCGCTCAGGAGAGCAAATAGATGCTTATTTGATCAATGGCCAGATTGTGACAAAAGAAAACCTGCACAGACTGATCGTTGAAACCGGAGTGTATGGGGAGGAAGATCTCCAGTAGTTTTTGAGTAAGTCAGGCAATGAGATTGCAGTGGTTTGTTCATTGCCCAAACAGTCCAAAAGTTGACAATAGTAGTCATATGCCGGTGACGCATATCTTCATGGTGGCTCCTTCGGTATGATCGCCCATCCCATGGTCAAGAAGTGATGCCCCCTGAAAATGACGGATCCTTTGCTGCTGCTGGAAGATGAGCTGGAGCTGCAGGATGAGCTGTCATGCTTTCTGCGTGCCCGGGGCTGGAATGTACTGGCTGCATCGACCATTGCCGAAGCCATGAGCCTGATTGATCGTGTACAGATGGCCATTTGTGATGTCATGTTGCCGGACGGATCGGGTTTTGATTTTGTTTCCAGCCTGCGTGAACACTCCGCCCGGTGCGGTATCGTCATGCTGACTGCCCGTAGCGGCACGCATGATATTGTCACTGGCCTGCATGGTGGGGCGGACCATTACCTGGTCAAGCCGGTCAATCTTTTGCAGCTGGACGCCACATTACATGCACTGGCGCGCAGGGCGCTCCGTCATTGCTGGGTTCTTGAAAAGGCGGCCCTTGCATTGCGTTCGCCAGATGGTGTGATACTGGAGCTTTCAACCGGTGAATGGCAGTTGCTGTCCGTCTTGGCCGCAGCCAGGGGAAATGCGGTCAGCCGCAAAGACATTGTGCAGGCACAAGGCCATGAGTGGCTGGAGTTTGACCAGCGACGGCTCGACACCCAGGTCAGCCGGTTGCGTCAGCGCTGGAGACTCGTTGCCGGTCATGAACTACCGCTGAAAACCGCCCATCGTTCAGGTTATGTACTGACTGTTGAAGTGGAACTGGCCTGATGCTGCAAGACAGGCAGCCTGAGGGTAGCCTGGCAGCCTCCCTGCAACCGTGTTTCCATGTCGAGCGTACCGCCTTGCCAGAGAAGCATCTGGCGTGCGAGAGCCAGCCCCTTTCCTGTACCGGCATGACCATCGGCATTTTTCCCGCGAAAGCCGTAATCAAAAACATGTGGCAGCTCGTCAGGAGGAATGCCTGGTCCGTTGTCGATGACTTCGAGTACCAGTATCTTGCCTTCCATGCGTCCGGTCAGTATCACCTCGCACCCCGGGGGGCTGTACTTGACTGCATTGTCCGCCAGGGTGCGCAAGGCGAGAGTGGTCAGGGCCGGATCACACCAGCATGTATCGGGCAGCTGGGCTCCGTCGACACGGACTAGATGATCGTCCGACACGATGCGGGCAGAGCGTGCTGCATCTTCAAGCAGTGCGCGCGGTGAACAGGCCGAAGGCTCGAACCGGCTGCGCTGGAGGTCAAAGCGGGGTTCGCTCAGCGCATCCTG
>RRZT011842849.1_pt1 | contig 11321 bp, 6 predicted proteins | sample 2165551 | NCBI WGS metagenome assembly RRZT01 (sample SAMN10456910, study PRJNA506462) | wastewater metagenome | biome: wastewater; feature: sludge; material: wastewater sludge; isolation source: wastewater sludge with Escherichia coli K12::gfp cells carrying plasmid... | place: USA: Moscow, Idaho ...
GCCATCACCAATGGCTAGATCTCCGCTGTAGTCAAGCCAGACCCCCTCATTCAATTGAACATTGTCACCAAGAGTCAGCACTGCACTATCTATCTCGCTAACAATTGATACGTTGTGAGACAACACGCACTGCTCCCCCACTTTCACATTGGATGGATTCTCTATAAACACATATCCAAGTACGCGCACACCGTTCTTTTTACCCCACTTCCCGCTTAATGACTGACCAATCATTAAACCGACAATACGACTATACGTAGAGCGTAATAGACGAAGCGATGCGAGTAAAAACCCACCGTTTCGCACTATAAAAATTAACTTGCTCATATTTAACCAAATAGGTAAATGAAATTATCCTAAGACAAACTCGACTTTCTATCCAAAAAAACAGCCAGAAACGACATCGCACTTTTACGTAGCTCTTATCATTTCCTGAGTCGGCGGTGCTTTATGGCTAGATCTGATTCTGCTGAGAACCGCACCCACGAACGGCCGCTTCTTCGATCGTCCGTGGCATTGACCCAAAGTATTTAGAGGCGGAGATCCGCAGAACCTCTCGGCAGTACGTACTTCAGATCGTACAGAACATGCTCATCTCGACCGAGTGCGCGAATTGCAGGCTCCCCCATTTCCTTGAACTGTTCATGTGCCACACCGACGATGATGGCGTCGTAGAAGCCCTGCTTGGGAGCATCGATGGGGGTAAGACCGTACTCGTGCTGGGCTTCGGCCACATCCACCCAGGGGTCGTACACGTCGGCCTGGATGTTGTACTCGCCCAGCTCCTTGACGATGTCGACGATGCGGGTGTTGCGCAGATCCGGGCAGTTCTCCTTAAAGGTGAGACCCATGACCAGTACGCGCGCGCCTTCGACGGTGATGCGGCGCTTGAGCATGGCCTTGACCAGCTGCGACACCACGTAGGCGCCCATGCCGTCGTTCAGGCGGCGGCCGGCGAGGATGATCTCGGGGTGGTAGCCGATGGATTGCGCCTTGTGGGTGAGGTAGTACGGATCCACGCCGATGCAGTGGCCGCCGACCAGGCCCGGGCGGAAGGGCAGGAAGTTCCACTTGCTGCCGGCGGCCTGGAGCACGGCCTCGGTGTCGATGCCCATCTTGTTGAAGATGATGGCGAGCTCGTTGATGAGGGCGATGTTGACGTCGCGCTGGGTGTTCTCGATGACCTTGGCGGCCTCGGCCACCTTGATGCTTTCGGCCTTGTGGGTGCCGACGACGATGATCTGGCGGTAGAGCTGGTCGACCAGCTCGGCCACTTCGGGCGTGGAGCCGGCGGTGACCTTCTTGATGGTGGAGACGCGGTGTTCCTTGTCGCCCGGGTTGATGCGCTCGGGGCTGTAGCCGGCGTAGAAGTCTTGGTTGAACTTGAGGCCGGAGAACTTTTCCAGCACCGGGACGCAGTCTTCTTCGGTGGCACCGGGGTAGACGGTGGATTCGTAAATGACGATGTCGCCCTTCTTGAGCACCTTGCCGATGGTCTCGGAGGCCTTGACCAGCGGGGTGAGGTCGGGCTGCTTGTGCTCGTCGATGGGGGTGGGGACGGTGACGATGAAGGTGTTGCAGGCGGCGAGGTCCTGCAGATTCGCGGAATAGCTGAGGCCGGTGGCTTCGGCGAGTTCTTCGTCGGAGACCTCGAGGGTGGCGTCGTGGCCGGTCTTGAGGGCGTCGATGCGCGCCTGGTTGATGTCGAAGCCGACGACGGCGCGCTTTTTGGCGAATTCGACGGCGAGCGGGAGGCCGACGTAGCCGAGGCCGATGATGGCGAGCTTGATGGAGTCCAGGGTGTGCGTGGTCATGATGGTGGGCGTTGTCACGGGTTGAAGTGGAGTTTGAATGCGGTGTGTTGCGCGGCGATGGACGGCGCTGGCGTGGGTGGCCTGAGGGCGGTCAGCGCGTGTCGCGCGCCAGTTTGGCGGATTGGCCGGCGACCGGCTCGAAACCGAACGCGCGGATCTCTTCGTTGACCTCTTGCTCGACGATGCGGCCGTCCTGCACGTAGGTGAAGGATTCTTCCAGCTGCACGCACAGGCCGACGCGGCGTTCGCCCCGGCGTGCTTCGTGGAAGGGGGTGCGGTTTTCGGCGCGGCGGTCGTTGGCGGGGTCGCGGTGCACGTAGGCGCGCACGACGGCGCCGCTGCCCGGCTTCACGGCGCGCTTGAGCAGGCGCAGGTACAGGCCCTGGTAGCCGAGCGGGGCGACGTCTTCGTCGACCACGATCTGCACCACGGCGTAGCGGCGGCCGGCGTGTTCGGGGTCGCCGCGGTATTCATAGAGGCGGGTGCGGAAGACGGTGTTGTCCTTGAGTTCGGGGGCGACGAGGGCGTTGATTTGTTCCACGTGCTGCAGGGTGGTGTTGCCGAAGAACACGCCGCAGTTGCGCGCCGGGGTGAGGTGCAGCTTGCGGTGCAGGCCGCGCAGCATGGGCACGAAGCGCCACGGCCGCGCGGTGAGGCGCACATACACGGCAAAAAGACCGAGGAAGCCGGCGAGCATGACGCCCTCGGGCACGCCCAGCCAGGCGCCGAGCAGGCCGAAGAGGCCCAGCGCCAGGTGCAGGCCGCCGATGATGGTGACGGTGTGTTCCACCCGGAAGCCTGCGCGCTGCAGCAGGTGGTGCAGGTGGTGGCGGTCGGGGCTGAAGGGCGACTGGCCCAGCCACACCCGGCGCGCCATGACGGCCAGGGTGTCGATGAGCGGCACGGCAAACATCCACAGCGCGACCACCGGCGGCACCAGGGCATCGTCGCCCTGGGTGATGGCGACGAGCTGCCAGGCGATGAGCAGGCCGAGCATCATGCTGCCGTTGTCGCCCATGAAGACGCGCGCGCGGTGCTGGCTGCCAAAGCGCAGGTTGAACCACAGGAAGCCGGCCACGCCGCCGAACAGCGCCATGGCAATGAGGTGACCGCTGCCGTCGCCCGCGCCCAGGGTGACGAGCGCGAGCTGGGCGAGCGTGCCGGCGGCGACGGTGCCCGACAGGCCGTCGATGCCGTCGACCATGTTGAGCGCGTTGATGCAGCCGACCACGCCGAACACGGTGAAGGGCACGGCGATGACGCCGAGGCTGACGGCGCCGAGGAAGAAGGGGTTGCCGAGATCGGTGAGGACTACGCCGCCGCCATAGACCATGACGAGGGCAAGCCCGGCCTGGATGACGAGGCGGATGCGGGCGCTGAGCTGCCAGCGGTCGTCGGCCAGGCCCACCGCCCACATGACGAGCGCGCACACCGCGAGCGAGATCCAGGCGAGCGATTGTGCGGGCAGCATCCACAGCAGCAGGCCCGCCACCAACAGCAGCGCGGCGAGCACGCCAAAGCCGCCGACGTAGGGGGTGCTGTGGTCATGCTGTTTGTGCTCGCCGGGGTGGTCGATGAGACCGACGTGCGGCGCGAGGTGCAGCATGGTTCGAATGACCGCCGCCGACAGCGCCGTAGCCAGGATGAGTACAAACAGGCCCCACATGGTGATTCCTCGCTCTATCGATGTTGCGCCTGCCGCTTGCGCGGCAGGTGAATGTGGCATTGCAATAATTCAGAAAGCACTAGCCCTGGGCACAGCTGTCCCGTACCCGGGGCGCGGGCACGGGGTGGTTCGGTCGCGTGCTGATGCGGTTGCTCGCGGCCGCGGTGTTTGTGTGGGAGCGGCGCAAGCCGCGAGGGTTCATCTGGGGGAAGCGCCTCGCGCTTTGTCGAGACAAACCCTCGCGGCTTGCGCCGCTCCCACAGGTTCATTCGGCCCAAACCCTCGCGGCTTGCGCCGCTCCTACAGGTTCATTCGGCCCAAACCCTCGCGGCTTGCGCCGCTCCTACAGGTCTTCTGCGCGGCCGCGGTGTCCCTGTAGGAGCGGCGCGAGCCGCGAGCTTTTATTCACTAACTCTGGCGGCAACGCCGCCACTGTTGGAGCGGCGCAAGCCGCGAGCTTTTATTCAATTACTCCGGCGGTAACGCCGCTGTTAGGGGGCGAGCCGCGAGTCCAGTTAACCCCTCGCGGCTTGCGCCGCTCCCACAGTGTTCTGTCCAGTTAAGCCCTCGCGGCTTGCGCCGCTCCCACAGTGTTTTGTCCGGTTAACCCCTCGCGGCTTGCGCCGCTCCTACAGCAAATCGACTACTTGTACTTGTACTGGTAGTGGTAGCCCTCGTAGCCGAAGCGGTAGCGTTGGCGGCGGGTGTCGAAGCCGTTGAAGACGACGCCCTTGACCTCGGCCCCGCTCTGCTCGAAGCGTTTGACGGCTTGTTCGAGTTCGCGGATGGGGTGGCGGCCGGCGCGGACCACAAGCAGCGTGGCGCCGACCATGCGGCCGATGATGGCGGCGTCGGAGACGGCGAGGATGGGCGGGGCGTCGACCAGCAGCACGTCGCAGCGCGCCTCCAGCGCTTCGAGCAGGGCGCCGAACTGCGGGTGCATGAGCAGTTCGGACGGGTTGGGCGGGATGAGGCCGGTGGTGACCATGTGCAGGTTCTCCACCGCAGTGGGCTTGACGATGTCCTGGAGCTCGGCCTTGCCCATGACGTAGTCGGACACGCCCAAGCCGCGCTGCATGCCGAAGGCCTTGTTGATGTGACCCTTGCGCAGGTCGGCGTCGACGATGATGACGCGCTTGCCGGCCTGGGCGAGGACGGCGCCGAGGTTCTTGGTGACGAAGCTCTTGCCGACGCTGGGCGCGGGGCCGGTGATGAGCACCGAGCCGCGCTGGGCACCGAGCAGCGCGAAGTGCAAGGTGGTGCGCAGGCTGCGCAGGCTTTCCATGGCGTCGTCTTCGGGGGCGACGAGGGCGAGCAGTTCGCCCTTGCCACCGCGGCCGCGCTGGATGCGGCGTTCGATGCCTTCTTCGGTCTTGCTGGCGGGCACGGTGGCGTACACCGGCAGGGCAAGGTCGCGCTCGATGGTCTGCGGGTCTTCGACGACCACGCGCAGGGCGCGGATGGCCCATACGGTGCCGAGCGCGCCAAGCAGCCCGAGCACGCCCGACAGCAGCAGGATGAGCGCCTTGCGCGGCGCGACCGGCAGCGGCGCGGTGACGGCCGAGTCGATGACGCGCACGTCGCCCACGGTGCCGGCACGCGCGACGCGCAGTTGCTGGGCGCTGTTAAGGAGGTTGGTGTAGAGGGCGGTGGCGACTTCGACGTCGCGCTTGAGCTGGAGGGCGACCTGCTGCGTTTCGGGCAGGCGCGACACGCTGCCTTCGAAGCTGGCACGGCGGCCGCGCAGGCGGCTGATCTGGGCATCGACGGCGATGACCTGCGGGTGCTCGGCGGTGAAGCGCTGGCGCAGTTCTTCGCGCTTTTGCTGGAGGGCGACGATTTCGTTGTCGGCCTCAACCACCGAGCGCAGCACGGATTGGGTTTCGAGGGTGAGGTCGACCGAGCCGCGCGACTGGCGGTATTCGTTGTAGGCGGCTTCGGCGGTGTCGAGCTGGCCCTTGAGCTCGGGGAGCTGGGCTTCGAGGAATTTGAGCGTGGATTCGGCTTCGGCCGAGCGGTATTCCACGTTCTGGCGCACGTAGGCGTTGAGGACCTCGTTGAGGATGGATTCGGCCAGGGCGCGGTCGGGGCCGCTGAAGGCGGCTTCGATGACGTTGGACTGGCGGGCGCGCTCGCGCACTTCGAGGTTTTCGCGCAGCGCGGCGATGGCGGCGGTCTGGCTGACGCGGCTGAGCGTGAAGCGGGTGCCGGGGCGGGCGACGAGTTCGGCGATGAACACGCTGACGTGTTCGGCGCTGGCGGGCTCGCCGATGCGGCCATGGACGAGCACGGCGCCGTCCTCGTCGGTGATGCGGTAGTCGTTGTTGCCGCCCGCGATGAGGGTGAGCGGTTCGCCCATGAGGTAGGGGGCGACCTCGAGGGTTTGCACGGCGATGCGCTCGCCGCCCCAGGCGTAGCCCGACAGACCGAACAGCGGCGCGGCCGGCTCGACGCCGGCATGACGGCGGGCGAGCGCGCGGCCGATGACGGCGAAGTGATCGGGCCGGGCGCGCACGGTGAGGTTGAGGCGGTCGACGACGCGGCCGAGGATCATGCGCGATCGCAGGATCTCGAGCTCGGCGGCGACCGAGGTGGTGTCGCCGAGCACGGCTTCGACGTCGCGCAGCGCGGCCAGGCCGCCCTGGGCGCTCTTCTTGTCTTCGACCTGGACGAGAGCGTCGGCGCGGTAGATGGGCGTGGAGACGAAGGCGACCACCGCGCCCACCAGCACCGCGAAGGTGCCGATGGCGAGGATGAGCCACTTGTATTCGAGCAACACGGCGATGATTTCGCCGAGGTTGATGAAGTCGTCGTTACCGCGCACGGGGGCGCTGCGGTGGCTGGGACCGGCGGCCGGCTGGGCGGCGCCGGGCGCGGCGGGGTGACCGGTTTGGGGGGCGGAGTCGCGATGCAACGGAGGGCTTCCTGTCTAAATCTGGGTTGTTGAGGTTGCCGGGCTACGCCTTACTGGCGGCCGCCGAACAGCGGGTAGCGGGTGTCGCCGGTGAAGTTGAGCATCTGCGAAGTGGGCAGGATGTTGCTGACGACACGGTTCCAGCGCGCCACCGCGGCCACGTCCACATAGACCACGTCGCGCGGCAGCAGCGGGAAGCTTTCGGCCAGCAGCAGGGCGTCGGGGGTGCGGGCGTTGAGGTGGAAGAGCTCGGAGGTGCCGTTGTCGCTGCGCATGACGTACACCCAGGCCGGGTCGGAGGTGACCTGGTTGACGAAGCCGGCATCGGCCAGGGCTTCGGCCAGGGTGGTGCGGCGCTTGTTCATGACCTGCGAGCCGGGGCGCTGCACTTCGCCGAGCACGAACACCTTGTTGCGGCTGCGGTCGAGCACATTGACGATGTCGCCGGGCTGCAGGAGCACGTTCTGGGTGGTGTCGCCCTCTTCGTACAGAGCCTGCAGGTCGACGCGGTAGGTGGTGCCGTCGCGGGTGAGCAGCACGCTGGCGTGGTCGGCGTGCTCGGTGATGCCGCCGGCGCGGTTGATGGCTTCGACCAGGGTCATGCGGATGTCGTCGATGGCGAGCAGGCCGGGCTTGGATACTTCGCCGACCACATACACGCGCTTGCTGCGGAAGGCGACGATGCGCACGTCGAGCTGGACGTTTTCGATGACCTTGGCGAGGCGCTTGGCGAGCACGTCGCGCACTTCGCGGGGGGTCATGCCGGCAACCTTGAACACGCCGGCGTAGGGGAAAAAGATGGTGCCGTCGTCGGCGACCAGCGTGCCGGACTGCTCGGCCGAGCGGTAGGAGCCGGCGGGGATGGTGATTTCGGGGTGGTCCCAGACGATGACGTTGATGATGTCGCCGGGGCCGAGGCGGTAGTCGGCGTGATTGAGGCCCGGGTCGGGGGCGGTGTTGTCGCCGCGGGTGGCGGTTTGCCCACCGGCGTTGCCCAGGCGGAAACGGCCGTCGCCCGCGGCCTGGCTGGCCTTGAACTGCTCGATGATGAGTTCGGCGGTGATCGGGGTGATGTTGACGTTGGCCGGAACCTGCTCGTCGCCCTGGGTGACAGGCAGCTCGACGCGGGATTGGTCACGCATGAAGCTGCCGCTGACACCCGGGATGATCGTGCAACCACCGAGCGCGGTGGCTGCGGCAACCAGGACGACCCCGCGCAAGGCGCTGACTTGCCGGGCAGCGCGCACGCCACGGGCATTCTGGTCGGAGCTTGGTTTGTTCATCTTTAACCCTTTCGTCATGGATTTGAAACACGTCTGCCTGGACGCTGGACGCCGAGCGCGTAGCGCAGCCGCAGCAAACTTCGCGTTTAAGCAAATATCGAACCATTGGCGGCGATTTTGACGAAAACGTATATCTAGCAGCTGCTTGTGTCGCCCAAAAGTCCGCCATGTTACGTCAAACAGGACATTGCGGCGGCGCAGTGTAAATTTTTCTGACGCTTTCGCGTGCATCAAATTCGAATACGCCTTTTGAAAGCCGCGCGGAATGGCGCATCAGAACTTCGGCATAAATGGAGGGAGGGTGCAGAGGGGGCGGCTGTAAGAGGGGCGCTGTCGCCTTCAACCCCTCGCGGCTGGCGCCGCTCCCACAGTGCCGCCGCCGCGCCAAGGTTGCCCCGTAGGAGCGGCGCAAGCCGCGAGCCTTTTCCCTGTGGGAGCGGCGCAAGCCGCGAGCTTTTGTCCAATTACTCCGGCGGCAACGCCGCTGTCGGCGCGGCGCGAGCGGCGAGCTTTCCCGGCCGGGCGCTGGGCGAATGCGTTTGCTAGAGACTAGCCGCCGAAAAGGTGTCGCAGCTGCGTAGTTGCCCGGTCTCGAGGCCGGCGCGGAACCAGCGCGTGCGCTGCGCGGCGCTGCCGTGGGTGAAGCTGTCGGGCACCGCGTAGCCTTGCGCCCGCTTCTGCATGCGGTCGTCCCCGACGGCGCTCGCCGCCGCGAGGCCTTCCTCGACGTCGCCGGCCTCGAGCACCTGGCGCGAGCGGTGGGCGTGGTGGGCCCACACCCCGGCGAGGCAGTCGGCCTGCAGTTCGAGCCGCACCGAGAGCTGGTTGGCCTCGCGCTCGGAGGCGCGCTGGCGTGCCTGCTGCACCTTGTCCGAGATGCCGAGCAGGTTCTGCACGTGGTGGCCGACTTCGTGTGCGATCACGTAGGCCTGGGCGAAGTCGCCCGGAGCGCCGTAGCGGTGGTGGAGTTCATCGAAGAAGGCGAGGTCGAGATAAACCTTGCCGTCGGCTGGACAGTAGAACGGCCCCATCTCCGCCTGGCCGACGCCGCAGGCGCTGCGCGTGGCGCCGGTGTACAGGACCATGCCCGGTTCGCGGTACTGCGCGCCGCCGGCCTTGAAGATCGGCCCCCAGGTGTCCTCGGTGTCGGCGAGCACCATGGACACGAAGCGTGCGGTCTCGTCCTCCGCGGCCGAACGTGGCTGGCCGGGCTGGCTGGATTCGATGGCGGGCGGGGACATCATCTCGCTGGTGTTGAGCACCACGCTGGGGTCGATGCCGAAATACATGGCGATGAGCGCGAGCACGATGGTGCCGATGCCGATCTTCCCGCCGCCGCCCAGCCTGCGCCCGCCCTGCCCGCGGCGGTCTTCGACGTTGCGGCTTTCCCTGCCGTTGCGAAAGTCCATGACGGTTGCCTCCTGTGTCGATATCAGGGATGCAGCGCTGCCGAGGCGCCGGGGGGTTGGTGGGGGTTCAATAACGCGCGCCAGCACTGCCGGGCGCAGTAGATGACGCTGAAGCCCCTGCGCCAGATCGTACGCCACAGACGCCGAAGCGACGAGTGCCCCACCCCACCGCGAGGGTTTGTTGTGGGAGCGGCGCCAGCCGCGAGGGGTTCGTCGTGGGAGCGGCGCCAGCCGCGAGGGGTTGAAGGCGATGCACCTCGACCAAGCCCCCCCAGAAAACCTCGCGGCTGGCGCCGCTCCTACAGGAGACAACGCAGCGCGTGATTGGCTGCCCTAGACCCCTCGCGGCTGGCGCCGCTCCTACAGGGGCGGGGGCGCGTGGTTTTACGGTGGGAGCGGCGCGAGCCGCGAGGGGTTGTTGCGTGGGAACAGGCCGACCGTCGCGCGGGCGCTTACAGCCAGATGGCGTCCCAGTGCGGGTAGGCCCGCACGCTACGGACCAGGCCTGCGCGCAAGGGGTTGGCAACGACGTAGCGTGCGAGTGCTTGCATGTCTTCTTCCTTGCGCAGGGCGTGGTCGTGAAAGCCGGCGGCCCAGCGGCGCGTCGCAGGGGTCTGCAGGGCGCGATTGATCGCCGCCGCCGAGCCCGCCTTGAAGCCGCCGACCAGGCCCGACAATGTGCCGGCCTCGAGCCTCACGAGCCAGTGCAGGTGATCGGGCATCAGCACCCAGGCGAGCGTGGCGCCCAGGCCCATGTCGTCGGCGCGCCGGAGGTGGGCGATGGTGAGTCGCGCGAGGTGAAAGTCTTCGAACAGCCGGGCGCGGTGATGCGTGACGGTGGTGATGAGGAAGACCCGGCCAGTTTCAGAGACGCGGCCACGACGAAGATCGATGGAATGTGGAGGCATCGGCAGGACCGCGGGGACAAGTTGTTTGTCATGGAGCGGGATTTTACCGATTTGGCGCGGTTATGCGGATGAGGTATCCAGTGGGAAGGCTCGCGGCTTGCGCCGCTCCTACAGGGCGCCGAGGCCGCCACGAACACTGTAGGAGCGGCGCGAGCCGCGAGGGGGTGGGAGCGATGGCGGCGCTGGGGGTGGAGAAAGGCTCGCGGCTGGCGCCGCTCCCACAGGAGGGGCGGCGGCGAGGGGGCGCTGTGGGAGCGGCGCGAGCCGCGAGGGGTTGGCAGTCAGCTGGCGAGCTTTTGGGTGCGGATGGCTTCGTACTCGTCCTGCCAGAACCACTTCTCCTCGCCGAAGGCGGGCACGAGCTGGTCGAGCCAGGTGGCCTTTTCGTCGTACTTCGCGAAGAACGGACGCTGCACCCAGTCGGGGTTGCGGCCCTGGATGAAGCGCAGCACGAAGACCTTTTCGCCGGCGACCTCGGTGACGCCCTGGATCTCGACCTTGCCGGGGCTGGCGCTCATGCTGGGGCCGCGCGCGGTGCGGGCGAGGCCCGAGACCTGCTGGATGGCCTGCTGGTAGATCTCCCAGGCGCGCACGAGCGGTACTTCGAAGTAGGCGCGTGCGCCGGTGTCGCGCTCGACGAACATGTAGTAAGGCACCAGGCCGAGCTTGACCTCGAGCTTCCACATCTTCGCCCACACCGCCGGGTCGTCGTTGATGTGGGCGATCAGCGGCCCCTGAGCGCGGATGACGACGCCGGTGCTGCGGACGCGGCGAATGGCGGCCTGGGCGGCCTCGGTGTCTAGCTCTTTCCAGTGGTTGTAGTGCGCCATCAGCGCGACGTGCTTACCGGCCTCGACGAGCTGGGTGAGCAGGCGGATGAGGTCGTCGGCGTCCTCCGCGCCGAGGAAGCGGTGAGGCCAGAAGGTGAGCGCCTTGGAGCCGATGCGGATGGTCTGGATGTGGTCGAACTCGGGCTGCAGCAGCGGCTCGAGGTAGTCGCGCAGATGGCGGCTCTTCATCACCATGGGGTCGCCGCCGGTGACCAGCAGGTCGGTGACTTCGGTGTGCTTGCGCAGGTAGTCGTGCAGCGCGGAGGCTTCGGACGAGGCGATGCGCAGCTGCTTGTCGCCGACGAACTGCGCCCAGCGGAAGCAGAAGGTGCAGTAGCTGTGGCAGGTCTGGCCCTGACTGGGGAAGAACAGCACCGTCTCGCGGTACTTGTGCTGCATGCCGTCGAGGCGCTTGCCGTGCTCGTCGCGCGGCATGTTCATCGCCATCTGGTCGGCCGGGTGCGGATTGAGCGCGTGGCGGACCTCGTCGATGGCGC
>RRZT010040291.1_pt1 | contig 11319 bp, 6 predicted proteins | sample 2165551 | NCBI WGS metagenome assembly RRZT01 (sample SAMN10456910, study PRJNA506462) | wastewater metagenome | biome: wastewater; feature: sludge; material: wastewater sludge; isolation source: wastewater sludge with Escherichia coli K12::gfp cells carrying plasmid... | place: USA: Moscow, Idaho ...
CAGTACAAGAAATTATAAGGGTAGTTGACAGTGTTGCAACAGCTTCTACACAAGGGGCACAAGGAGTTACTGATGTTGCAGAACGAGTATCAGAGATAGTAAACAAATCAGAGACAGTTATGACCTTGGTAAATAATGCAAATGAGAGTGCTGGAAGGTTAAAGGTTGGGATTCTAAGTTTTAAAATATAGTGATATAGGTAGTTGCAAAATGTAATTTTAGATGAAAAAGTTATAAAAGAAAGAGAAAAGAGATATTAATTCACAATACTCTTAAAAACACTTAAATTAGAGCATAATAAATAAAGGCGGCAGCCATATTGCAAGAATATATTAAGCAGCTAGTGCTTTAATCGCTAAAGGATTTTTAAAATCATCTTTTACATGATAAAGCAAAATGTTTCTATATATTGAAATCAAGCAACAAAGCTCATTACAGAATTCTGAAATGAGCTATAAGAAATATTTTGAATTGGGGGCGGAAGTTTATGCTTAAAAATATATCCTTATATGAGATGTATTCACTTGTATTCTTTGCTGTGGCTGGAATATATATAATAATTGGGATATATGCTCTGTCTCTTAATATTAAAAATTCTTTGAATAAGACTTTCTTTTTTGTGAATCTATCATTAAGTGTTTGGGCTTTTTCTTATAGTTTATTGAATGCTGCGCTTACCTATGAAGATGCGATTTTTTGGAGCAGAGTTAGTGTCTTGGGATGGGGAACCATGTATAGTTTTTTATTACATTATTTCTTAGTGCTAACGGATAAAAAATATTTTCTAAAGAAGAAAAGTTGGTATGTTCTTATATATTTGCCCGCATTAGTTAATATTTTTGTATTTGGACTGAACACTTCTACTGCCCAGTTAGAATTTGAATTGTTAAAAACAAATGCTGGATGGATAAATATATCAGAGAATGATTTTTTTGATTATTTTTTTTACATGTATTATCTGATTTATTCATTTGCAGGACTATTATGTGTATGGACTTGGAAGAAATCAATTAAAGATAAAAAGGCAAAATGGACAGCGATTTTGATAAGCATTTCTTTTGCTGTTGGGATTATATTGGGAACTTTTACAGATGTTCTTTTTAGATTTTACAAACAAGACATAAGACCCCAATTAGGAGTTGTATTTGCTTTAATCCCTATTTTATCAGTCCTTTACTCTATAAAAAAACATGGTGTAATGGAAGCGAAATTTGATGAGGTCCGATTTATATCAGGAAGAGTGCTTTCACATGAGAAACGGGTAGGATTTTATAAGGCACTATCTTTTGTTTTTATTATTGGAAGTATAGCTTATTTGGTTTTAGATTATTTAATTTTTGCAAAAGAACTTACAGAAATGATAAAGTTTAGTGGATTTATTTTCTTTTTAGGCACTATTATTTGGATTTTACCACATTTAAAAATTAAAGAATATTCTCAAGATGTTTATTGGGGACTGATATTGGCCACTATTATGCCGGCACTTTACCTGCATTTTGGCCAGTACGGCTATAATAGTGTAATTTGGACAGTTCCTTTTTTTTTAATAATTTTAACTACTGTTTTTAAAAACAAAAAACTCTTATTATCGGTCTTTGCATCAGCAATTATTGTTGAACTTTTTAGTATGATTAGCAACGATTCTTTTTTGGCAACAATTGGGAAGACTGATTATCAACAAAGGACGGCAATCTATATTCTAATTTCAGCAATTATATATTATATAAGCCGTCTTTATCGTCAAAGTTTAGATGAGCATGAAAAACAAACAGAATTACAGAAAAAAATATCAGAAATATCATCAGATTTTGTAAGTGTAGCGATCAACAACTTAGATGATAAAATCGATGATATGCTTAGCAAAAGTGGTAAATACTTTGGAGTGGACAGAGCTTATTTATTTAGATTTTCTGAAGATATGTCTATGGCAGAGTATACAAACGAATGGTGTGATGATGATATTAAGCCAGCTATAGATATTATTGGTGGACAGCTTACATCATCTATTCCTTGGTGGATGAAAGAGCTTGAGCAAAATAAAAAAGTCTATATAAAAGATGTAGAAAATCTTCCAAGCGAAGCATCATCTGAGCGTGAATTATTAATGCTACAGGAAGTTAAATCCTTAATTTCAGTACCCGTACTTAATCATAAAAAGTTGCTTGGGTTTTTAGGGTTTGATACGGTAAAAAGTAAAAAAAACTGGTCTTTAGAACATCAAGAAGCACTTCAAATTATGGCAAACATAGTGTCAGATGCCATGGTAAAGGTTGAAGCTGAGAAAAAAATAAACTTTATGGCATACTATGACGCATTAACAGGCCTTTCAAACCGAACATATTTTAATTTGCAATTAGATAAAATGATTGAGCTTGCAAAGAGAAAAGAAAAGCTTATTGGGATTTTGTTTTTAGATCTAGATGAGTTTAAGTCAATCAACGATACAATGGGTCATGACTCTGGAGATAAATTGCTTATAGAAGTTTCAAGAAGACTTTCAAAAGTAGTAAGAAAATCAGATGCTGTTTGTAGATTCGGTGGAGATGAGTTTCTTGTAATGCTGCCGGATATGGATGAGCCTGATCAGATTAAAATAACAACTGAAAAAATCATGGAAGTATTTGAAAAACCAATAGAACTAAAAGATCAAGAATTTTATGTTACAGCTAGCTGCGGCGTAGCCGTATATCCGGTAGATGGACATGATTCAGAAACCCTAATTAAAAGTGCTGATCTAGCTATGTATGAGTCGAAGGAAGGCGGCAAAAACAGATTTACATTCTGCACGCCAATTATGAAAGAAGCCGTTAAAGAAAAAATGCAACTATCAAATGACTTGTATAGAGCACTAGAACATGAAGAATTCATGCTTTATTATCAGCCGCAAGTAAACATTGAATCTGGAAAAATAATCGGATTAGAAGCACTTATACGATGGAATCATCCAGATAGGGGAATTATATCTCCAAGCGTATTTATCCCATTGGCAGAACAAACTGGCTTAATTCACAAAATCGGTGAATGGGTTGTAAAAACAGCTTGCATACAAAATAAAATTTGGCAGTCAAGAGGATTCTCCCCTTTAGTGATGGCAGTGAATCTTTCAGTTGAGCAATTTAGAGGCAATAAATTAGTGGAAGTCGTTTCAAATGCTTTAATTGAAAGTAATTTAGAAGCAAAATATTTAGAACTAGAAATTACAGAGAGCATAGCCATAAAAGAACCGACTTATATTATTGGGATATTACACCAGCTAAAGACACTTGGAGTATCGATCTCAATAGATGACTTTGGTACAGAATACTCTTCACTCAGTAGATTAAAAGAGCTACCTATAGATAGACTGAAAATGGCAATGGAATTTGTTCAAGGAATTGATAAAGGATCAAAAGATGAAGCCATAGCCATGGTCATTATCAACCTTGCTAAAAGCTTGGGTTTAAAGGTAATAGCAGAGGGTGTAGAACAAGAAAGCCAATTAATATTTTTGAAAGACCGAATCTGTGATGAGGTTCAGGGCTACTATTTTTATCGACCAATGCCAGCTGATGAAATCGAAAAAATAATGCTTTTGACTCACAACGAATGTAATTATCAAATATATCGCAATTTGTTATCTAGAAGTGAATACAACTCTAATTAAAAAGGAGTTATCAGAAAGTAACTTTCTATATAACTCCTTTTAACAATTTTGTGATAATATAAAAAATACGTTTTATAAATATTTGTTGTTTTTTACTTGATTTCAAACGTACAAGTAATTACAGCAGTAATTTCTTTGTCTATAGATGAAGTATCATTAATACCATAATCAGAGATTTCGTTTGAATATGGGGCCGTTATCTGGAATACTCCAACAGATGCATTTTTTAGGTCTCCTGCTGAGATAGACTTATATTAAGTCAGTAAAGAAATTAAGTGATTTAGATATGATGAAGATAGCGCTGGAACTTGCTGAGGAATAAGCTGAAAAATGTGCTTTAAAAAAGAACGGCTTTTTTAGAATATGAATAAATCAATATTGAAATAAAAAAACAGGTTTAGCTTAAACATGAGTTTATGCTAGCCTGTTTTTTATTGCGAATAGTACAAGAAGGTTTACATTGTTCCGATATAGGAACAATATGGACATACTTAAGTTAATAATTGACCTGTTTGTAACTGTACGGTATAATGTACATAAGAAATGGAGGTGTTTGATGTGATTAATACAAATGTCACTAATTTTAGAAAACATTTATTCAATATCTTAGAACAGACCATAAAATATAATGAACCAGTAAATATAAGTACAAAAGATGGAAATGCAGTTATAATAAGTGAAGAAGACTACAATGGTTTGATGGAGACTTTGTATCTTTGTTCAATTTCAAATATGAGAGAAAGAATCATGAGCAGTATAAATACCTCTGTAGATGAATGTGTAGCAGAAGAAGAGGTCGACTGGTAATGTATAAAATTGTTTATGACAAAAGGGCACTAAAGGATATTCCAAAGTTAAAATCAACCAATCTTGACAAAAAAACTAAGTCATTAATTGATATATTAAGACTTAATCCTTATCAATCTCCACCACCATATGAAAAATTAGTTGGTGACCTTGAGGGAGCATACTCAAGAAGAATTAATATACAGCATAGACTTGTGTACCAAATTTTAGAGGATATAAAAACAATTAAAATAATCAGCATGTGGTCTCATTATGAATTCTAATTTAAAAAGTAGTATTTTTGAAAATATAATCTAAAATTATAAATCCTAGATGGTTTAACCTTTACAGAAATGTAAATGGATAAAATAATCTAGGATTCTTTATTATTTATACTAAATTATATATAGCGACAAGGAATTTTAATTATGTTTATTCTAATAGAAAAGTAGCTTTAGTTATCTTTGCTAGTTTATAAATTCAATTTAATTCCTTATAACTTATGATAGAATTATATTAAGTTATGACGAAGATTAAGGAGATATCATGGAGAAAATAATCAATAAGTTTTTATTGGAATATAGAAGCAAGAATAAAAAAAGATTTGATTTACAATCTCTAGAAAAATATATAATGGCAAATTATAAAGATAATCAAACATATTTAAAGCACGGAGGCTATAAAGCATTTTATAGTCAAATGGTGCTTTTAAAAGAAAATAATATTATTAAAGAGATAGCTTCGTCTATGTACAATGGATATAATCCGCCATTAAAAACTAAGTGGCAGATATTATCACAGGTAAATAATTCTAATTGGGATAAGTCAAAAATCCTTAAATTATCTAACTATCTAGATTTTAGCTATTACATCAAAAATCCATCTTATCAAACTGATGTAGAATGGGAGTATATAGAAAATATTTATAAATTTTTAGTATCAAGAGATAAAAGAGAATGGGCAAGTATAGAAGAACGCTCATTAGAGCTTTTTTATGATGAAAAATATCTTAAAAATAAAAAGGATATTACTAAAGGCAAGTATGGAATATTAAACCGATTAAAAATAACTAGAGAAGATTTAAAAATGAAAAAATATGGTGAAATGTTTATATATTGGAATAAAGGAGTAGAACATATTAAAAAAGTAATAATATTAGAAAATCATTCTACCTTCTTTACATATAAAAGAGCTGCGCAAGTTATGGGAGATATTTTTGGGTTTGTACCAGATGCGATTATATATGGAGAAGGTAAGAAGATAGAAGATAGCCTATCGTTTATCGACGAAATAACAGACTCTTTGGAAGTGGAGATACTGTATTTTGGAGATATAGATGCTGAGGGATTAGGTATATATTACAGACTAAAAGATAAATACAAAGATTTGAATATGAGCTTGCAATATGAGGCCTATAAAAATTTACTAAATCTCTGCACTAGGAACTATCCAGCTGAAGGTCAAAATAAAAACGAAATTTATTTAGAGGCTTTTTTACAAGATATGAAGCCATATTTAGAAAGTTCTAAATTAGAAAAAATAACTGAGATTTGGAGCAATGATTTTAGAGTGCCACAAGAACTAATAGACTATGAATATTTGATGAAGGTGAGAGCATGATTATCGAAAAAGGATTTTTTAACAGAATGAAAAAACTTCAAATTATTCGTATGCTTGGTTCAGGTATGGATATAGGAGAACTAAATGAGTACGCATATGAAATTAGCTTTTTGCTAATTCAAAATATTTTTCTAAAAGAACTCAGTGAGGATAGTAATAGAACTAGAAATGATATGATTTTTATCACTGAAAAAATTCTAGCCACTATGAAGCTGAACTACACGCAAGAAATAGTTGAAAGAATAGTAGACGGAACTCTTTGGTATAGAGACCCTACAAAACAGGAAGGATTTAAATCTAGGATTTATGATGAATCAAAAGGGAGTAAGCAGGACTATATATTTAGATATTTTAAAGTTGATAGAGAACATAGCAGGTGGGAACAAGGCGGCTCTACAGTTTACATGTTAACTGAGGAAAGCCAAGAAATGGTTTTTATTACTAGAGAAATTTTAGAGGAATTTGGATTTGATTTAGAGCAGTTCTACACACTTCAATTGATAAAAACAGGAAATTTTTCTAAGGCAAAAAATAGCATAGACAACCTAATAGCTAGAGTAAAGACTCTTATAAACAGAGAAAAAGAATATAAAACAGTGATCATAAGAGAACCGCAAAATATATTTTTTGATAGAAATATAAGAGGAAAAAAGTCAGAGGATGAAATTAAAGAACAATTCGAAGAGGAACAAAAAGTTTTTGCAAATATGTTTTCTTGGAAAAATAGATACAACAGTCTACCAGATGAAAAAAAGATAGAAGCAGAAAGAATGTTTGAAAAATTAGAGCGAGCAAGGTTATTACATGATAGTTTAGCAAAGCATGTTATGGAAAATTTAGCACTTGAGCTAGAAATAAGAGTGAAATATCCAGAAAGTTTTTGGAATATTTCTAGCTTTAGCTTTAAAAAGGATATCTGGCAAAATAATATTGTAAAAAATGGTTTAAATAATATAGATGACATTGAAAAAATAATAGCACCTTTATTTTCACCAAAAAAAGATTTCATTTATCCTCTTGATTGGGCATGGGCTGAGCAAAATATAAAACATAAGAAAACTCTAAAACCCAAGATAGATGATTTTATTGAGGAAGATTGGAAATTTAGAGAAATAGACTGGGATTTATTAGTAGAGCTTTATGAAGAAGTATTCATGTCACTAGTTGAAAAAGGGAAATTTTCTATACTCGAATTAAATGAAAAAAATGAAGAGGCTAAAGCAAAATGGCTCAGTCAAAATGAAAATATAGATTTATTTATGATGTTTGTGATTTCTAGCCTTAAATTAGATGTGAATCACAATGGTGATGATGAAAGATTAAAGCTGTATAAAAAGCTATGTGAGAAAAATCCTATATTTATAACATTAGATGGAAAGAAAATTTTATCCAAAATAGAAGATACAAATGAACCTTTTTCATGGAAAGAACTATTCATCTCTCCATATACCATTTATTTAGAGGAGTGAAGATATGAGTTATACCAGTGAAGATATAAAAAAAGCAAGTGAATTATTTTTTTATTTATTAGATAAGAAGATTGTGCCTTCAAGTGATGTACTTGCAAATGAATATTATGAAAACAATGCTATAAGCGAAATTGTAAAAAATATGGCAGAAGAGGGCGGGTTAACTGTTCTTAGTACTAGGCAAAATCTTCATCTGGTTTCAAGAGGAGAAGGCTCTATTTTTGCAACTACATATACACAAATGAAAGAAAAATACAATAAACTCTATAGGAAAAAACATTTCTATCTAGCTAATATAATAATCTGTGTTTTTCTATCTGAAATAGATAGAGATAATGATATTTTCTTTAAATATGAAGATTCTGGTATATCCTATTATAAGCTAGAAGAATTAATAACAAACACCTTGGACTCGTGGAAAAAAAGAAGTGAAAAAGAAGATAGCTTTTCTAAGGAATTTGCAATTGCAATAGATGAAATACATTATCTATGGACAGTTGAAATGTCGCATTCCAAAGAATTGAAAGATAAAGCTGGGTTTAGCCTTTCATCGCAGACTAGGCTAGGGTTTATTCATGAAGCTCTTAAACCTTTAGTGCAAGAAAATTTAATTATAGCTTTAGAAGAGGAAAATAGAATTATTCCTAAATATGAATTATATGAACGGCTTGAAAATCTTTACCATGGGGGAGATAGATACGAGGAAATTCAAGAGCTGATTAAATATAAAAAGGAGGATGAAGATGCCAAAACTATCTAAAATTAGGCTTACTGGATGTAAATACGATGGACTTAGAAAAGAACATGAAAATTCGATTTTTGACTTGACTAAAGATGGTAAAGCAGATCATACCTTATTTACATTATTTAATGGTGGAGGAAAGGGAGTAATGATGCAGCTTATTTTTCAGCTGTTACTACCTGAAACTAAGTGGGGAAAAAGCAATGGGAATAAGATTATTGGTATGTTTTATGACCAAAGAAAAAACTTACATTCTTTCACATTTCATGTAGTTTTAGAATGGGTATTAGACACGGTGCCAGAAAAAAGACTTATTAATGGGATAGCATTTAAATCTTCAATAAAAAACACAGGTTCAGATGAAGAAGAAAGTGCAGGACTAAATTATTTTTTATATACATATGAGCATGAAAATGATGGATATTTTACAGTAGAAAATCTACCATTATACGACTTGGAGAACAAAAAAGCAGTAGAGCTTGAAACTTTAGAGAAGTTTATAGATGACAATAAGCGTATATTTACGAAATATAGTCAGTCTAGTGCTAGAAAAAAAGATGGCCCTTACTATAGCTATTTAGAAGACCGAGGGATTTATAGAAGTGAGTGGATTAATCTAAAAAGCATTAATAAATCTGAAGGAGGAGTAGGAGATTATTTTATTGGAGCAAATGACAATAAATCTATTTTCGATAAAATCATCTTGCCTGCAATTAGTGAAAATATACGAAATTATATTCATGACGGTGAAAATAACTTGATTGAGATGTTTAAAAGCAATCTATCAATCACGAAAGATTTGCCAGTATTAATCAAACGTGAGAGTTCATATAAAAATCTACAAGAATATATAAAACCTCTTATAGCAAATGCTGATGCAGGCTCTAGATATATAGATAGAAAAAATAGATTGATAATAAAGGGCAATAATATATATTTCACCCTAAAAGAGGAAGAAAATTTTGTTGCTCAGGAGGTAGAAAAACTAAAGGCTGATTTAAAAAGGGCAGAAGATGAAAAATATGAACTGGCATTTAAAAAAGATAATCTTGAGTATAATCAGCAAAGAATAAAGTTAATATCAAAAGAAAATGAAGTCAAGAAATTAGAAAAGCAGCTTAGTGAGAAAGAAGAAACAATAAAAGCAGAAAAAGAATCCCTAAAATTATATGAAATAAATGAGTTACTTTATGAGAAAAAACAAACTGAGCAAAGCCTCGTAGCTAAAACAAAAGAAAAAGAGAGTTTGATTGAAGACCTAGATATTAAAGACATAAAAGATAAAGCAAAGTCATTAGACAATGCAATAGAATTAGAGTGGGAAAAAAATGTGGCTATATGGAAAGAAAATGAAAGAAGCTATGAAAGCTATATTAATTATGTTCAGGGAGCTATAGAAGAATATAAAAATAAAAAGAATAATTACGAGCTCAAAATCAAAGAACTAGATAAAAAAATAATTGAATTTGATTTTAAAGAAAAAGACCTATTAAAAGATAAACTTAAATTAGAAAGTCAATATAGTTTACTAAGTCTTGAATTTCCAGAACGAATTCTTGAAGATTTAAATAGAATTCAAAATGATATTCAAGAAAATATAGAAAAATATACAGAAGAAATTGAAGATTATAATAAAAGATTATTTATGCTAAATACTAGTATAGGAATACTAGAAAGTAAGCTTGAAGAATATGAAATCAAAATGGATAAATTAAATCAAGAAATACTAAAACAAGAAGCTTTTGAAAAAGAAACAGTTAAAAAATTATCTAAAATTTTATTAGAAAATAACGATGGCAGCCTAAGAAACAATTTATGGTTCAGTAAAAAGTTAGAAGAAATAGAAAATAAAGAAAAAGAAAAAAATCATAAATTAGAAGAAATACAAAGGCTGATATGGGAAAAGAATATAGATAGAGCATTGAACAAATACGATTTTTTTATTGCAAATAAAGACATAACTCTTGTAAAAGAAATGGTTGAAAACCTAGGCATACATGTTGAGACAGGAAGCGAATTTATTAAAGAACTTGATGATGATGCCAAGCTTACGATATTAAATGATTATCCTGGCTTTATATATTCAGTTGTAATTGGAAGTGAGAAAGATTGGCAGCTTATCGAAACTAATATAGATAAATCAATATTCTTAAATAATATGGTGCCTATTTATATTCGCTCCGAAATGAAGGGAAAAAATAATCTTATTAAAACTTTAGTAAATAAGGCATATAAGCTAATTGATGAGAATGACTATATCACTTGGAAAGAGGAACTAACAAGTGAAATGAGTAAAATGACGGAGATTCAAATTAGCATTAAAAATGATATTTTAAAAATATCAGAAATAAAGCAGGACTTAAATATAATTTTAAGAACAAAGACTACTTTAGAGCTTAGAACTCTGTTAAAGGAATATGAAGAGGAAAAACAAAGTTTAATAGATGAAATCAGGATAAAAAAGCAAGAGCAGCTCAGTATTGACAATAATTTAAATCAGGTAAGATACGCATTGAAAGAGGAAGATAAAAAGCTGGTGGACTCAAAAAAATCTATAATTGAAATGAAGTCATATCTAAATAAAAGTAAAGAGCTTTATGAGGAAAAAATAATAGTAGATAAAATAAAAAAAGACATATTAGATTTGGAAAAAGGCAAAAGAGAAGTTGAATTAAGCATAGAAGATGTAGAAGGCAAAAGAAGCATGATTAAAGATTCATACAGTAAATGGAAGCTAGAAATTGAAAATGATATAAAGCAGATAAAAGATATTTTTAATAAAGCATCCTATGAATTTGGGGTAAGAACTAGTGAACTTACTGATAAAATTCCAACTTTACTTATGCAAAATATTGCCATCATGAGCCTAGTAAATCAAAGAAAAATATTAGAAGAAGATATTTCTAGTAAAAATAATAACATAGCATTACTAGACAAGGATATAAAGCATCTAAATCTTGAACTGAAAAGGCATATCGATGATTTAAATAAGATAAGTAAAGATTGGAAGGACTATCCTAGGCTAGAGAATTCTCTAAATGAAATTCAAATAAAAATAA